>Ga0116153_10000447_pt1 | contig 52717 bp, 49 predicted proteins | sample AD_UKC028_MetaG_FD_89896 | JGI IMG/M metagenome (GOLD analysis project Ga0116153, IMG submission 89896) | Active sludge microbial communities of municipal wastewater-treating anaerobic digesters from USA - AD_UKC028_MetaG | ecosystem: Engineered > Bioreactor > Anaerobic > Digestate | place: USA...
CCCCATGAAGGCGACCCTCACAGACAATTTTAACCAGTAACCGAGCCAGAAAAATATACCGATGAAGGTATCGAAAAAGATCTTATCTTTCGTGAACCCTAGAATTAAAAGGGCATTGAGGGCGACTGTAAAGACGGCGTATACTATCTTTTGGCCGGGGTAATTGATCGCGGCAAAAAGTGCCAACGCAAAAAGCAAGACGCAAAAAATACATAAGAATGCAAAAGAAATCCTGAATATCATGATTTTGTTTGTTAATTTTAGAATCGCTGCCCGTAATCAATTATGAACTGGTCCAGGATATTCATCAAGCGCTGGCAGAGGCCGCTTCGTTTCGACCTGGCTCCCTTAAAGAAAAAACTGACAATTTCGATATCAAGATACCCCAGAGAAAAAACGTAAAGATCCCGGGATAAGGCTGACGCATCCCCACCTTGAGCATATTCTCAACAAAAAGCAGGTATAACACCACGATCGTAATACCCATTAGTTCCGGTGAAGCAAAAATATCCTTTCTTTTTCGATAGGCTCCACGCAATGTGGCCGCAATCAGGATCAGCATCGGTATAAATGAAAGAAAACCGAAATTATACACGAAATCCAGATAATAATTATGCGCGCTCGCATGCTTTGCCCTGCTCATAGGCAATGCATTTCCGAAAAAGAAGGTTTTCGCATCCTTTATGACCTCATTGCCATAAAAATCCCAGTACCACAGCCTTTTTTTTATTCCTGTTATTTCTATTCCACTCAATTCATTTGTCGTCACAATACTTATTTTTTCTTCCAGCATATTTTGCCCCCGATAATGATAGAGATATCCAAAAGCGAGTGAAAATATCAAAAATACCGCGCAGGCAAGTTTTATAATGATCCATTTTCTCATGTTAATATACATCAATACATAGATTAACGTTCCCGATATCAACAAGAACATACCCGTGAGGGTTGTTGAGACTACAACATAAAGCACCATTATCGGCATGAATATAACAATCCATTTTCTTAAAGCATTATCGGATCCGAGCACAAAAAGCACTATAATGAACGCAGAAGCAAAAACAACAGGAACATATTGCAGATGTTGATATATGCTGAATAAAGCAATATACGGCAAAAAAAGATAAGGTGATAACATCGTAAATCCATATTGCCAGGAGCAGGACATTTGCAGAAGAATTATTATAAAGAGCACGATAAAAAAAGACTTCGAAAGAAACGAAAGCTCATCATCTTTACAAACATACACCTGCCCGAGAACCAGGGCGACCATCGGCAACAGGAATTGTGACAATTTAATGATTTTTTCCTGCAGGATCTCTCCCTGACCGCTTGCAACGACAAGCAATGAAATGATCATCAAGGCAAAGGATGAGCAACACACGATGATAGCAAATTTACCGTTCCGATAATGACCAATAAGAGGGATCCCGATAAGACATGCAGCAACAGAAATGGGGATCGGCAGCCTGCTTATTAAACCATAGGAATCAAAGACCATCGACCTATCTAGAAATATCCCGTATTTAATCTGAAAAAAAATCGGCGTTATGATACATAATGACGTAATAATTGCGATCAAACCATCATTTCGACGAAAATAATAATTCATTAAGAGATCGATTTCCTGTTCAATCTTTGCAGTAACTTGTCAATTATGTAAATTATTAGTACGTTAAGAAACAATGATCCGAAAAGCAGATAGCTCTGATTGGGAGCGTAACCGAAGTGCACATACCTGCTTGAAACAACCTGCGCAAGCAGGGCGCACAACATAATATTTGCACCGCTGAATCTGTAAACGAAAAGTTCGATAGCGGCCCCGAGAAAACCTAAAAGAAACATGGAAAAGAAAAGAAACGGGAAAGACCCGGGATAATAGAAAAAAGCAAGTATACCAGGAACACCGACAAAATGATGTTTTGACCAGTCCATTTCCATATAAGGTGACACTATGAATTCACGGTCGTACATGCTTGTCCCGTAATTGGAAAATTTCTCTTGCCATGCCCTCTTCCAGAGACCCCATCCCAGGTGTGGGTAACTGCTCACAGCCATGGCCCCTTCCATTCCAACCCACCTGTCAATAAACAAAACCCAGCTGCTATTTGCTGTTTGTGCAAATGAACTCGTATTAACTTTCACATCGCTGAGACTATAGATGGAAAATAAATAACCTCTGATGTGATTGACAGAAAAAACTGAGGACAGGAACATCATTCCAAATATCACAATAATCACGGCCTTATACGTTAAACTCATTCGAATGGAGCGCTTTTGCGAATTATCGCATGCACCTATCATCAATGCCCCGCCATTTAGCACCATACCCCGACTCAGCATAGATATGTTTGATAAGAAACATTCAAAAAGCGCGATAATCGATACAAGATAAGGATTGTTTTTCAATCTGAACTCGCAGTCCAGTATTACCGCTGAAAATGATGCCAGGCCAAAGAGCAGGAGCCATGTGCATGCACCGCTTAAGCCAAAAGGTAATATTGCCCTGGGCACACTACCCCTCTGGTAGAACCCAAAAAATATGTTCGATAAAGCAACTATCAGGAAAAAACCTGTGAACGCGATCAAAACAGCCCGCCGGTGATCCAGATAGAAATGAAAGATTTCCTCTAGCCGGGCCTTTTTTAAAACATCTGCATATGAAAAAAAGAATTTCCTTCTAATAATGCTTGCTAGTAACAGGGCGGCAACACCGCATGATATTACAAGCAGAACGTGGTCATAAGCAGCGCCAGTCCCGTTGAAATTGCCGACCGGTTCATGAAACTTCCCCCCAAAGAATGCCATCCTCACCGAAAACTTCAACCAGTACCCGAGCCAGAAAAATATACCAATAAAAGTGTCAAAAAAGATTTTACCTTTTGTGAAACCAAGGATAAAAAGAGTATTTAAAAGGATCGTAAATATGATGTAAACAACAACATGACCGGGATAATTCGTTACAGTTAATAATGACAGAACGCAGACTGCAAGACAAAAGATCCCGGTGGAGATGTGTTTAATTTTAATTTCCATCATTTTAAAAAACCTGTTTCATGAATTTACCTTATACCAATCAATAAAGTCGATCAAACCTTCCTGGAATGGCCTTTTTTTAATAAAGCCTTCGCCAACTAGCTTACTACAGCTGTAAACGGTTAAAGGATTGCAATTTGTCCTTCCAGAGAACTTTAATATCGATCCAAGAACAAAAAGAGGGATTGGAACAACCGGTATGAAATAATCCTTTTTCCTGAACGATCTCAGCATTGAAATTTCTATCTTTCTATATTCATTTGACAGGTCTTCATCGTCAGAAATAATAAATATCTCCGGATTAATACCTATTTTCTTGCAACTAATAAGAAATCCCAATGCATTAACAACATTTTCGACGCTGACCAGATTCATTTTTCTTTTATTGTACAAACATGATCTCACGTAGTTGATAACCCTGTTCCCATGTGAGATATGATCAGCCATTTTTAACAAGTTCCTGCCTCCGGGGCCGAAAACCGCCGTTGGACGGAGAATAACTATCTCAAAAAGTCCGCTGTACTTTTCAATCAGCAGTTTTTCAATTTCCAGCTTCTCGATCTCATAATCATTGATCGGATTGCATTTCGTTTCTTCATTGATAATATTCTCAGGAACCCTGCCCACAACCACGGCTGTGCTGCAATGGATAAGCCTTTTTATCCCTGCTTCTGCGCATGCTGCGCCCAGGTTGTCCACGGCCGACAGGTTTTCTTCGCCCGATCTGCCTTTTAGATAAACCAGGTTAACCACCGTACTGCCGCGGGTCGGGAAATGCTTAAGCGATCCTTGATCCAGGAGGTCACCTTCTATAACAGCGATGCTGCTTGTATCAAAAGTTCCCGCCAGGTGATCTTTATGTATCAATGCCCTGATCTGTACATTTTTGTAATTTTTTAATTTATCCAGCAAATGTGTCCCGATAAAACCGGTGGCACCTGTTACGGCAATTGTCTTCAGGTCATTATCGTTTAATAAATTCAAAGACCTCTATCCTTTTGCAAAGATGATCATTACTTCCCGTAATTTCGGCCCCGCAAACGATGCCTCTGTTTATTTAACCTTGAAAACAACAATGGAATACTCTTTATATGCATCTAATTCCGGAAGGTCCATTTTTTCTATGTTGAATCTTTTCAGATTGTCCTTAAAACCCTTTATGGTGCCATCCACCGTTCTTTCGTCGACAACAAGATAATCAATATGCTCAGATCTTAGAAATTCATCCAAAACTGAATGGTCTACAAAGGGAGGTACCACCACATAATCCGCATCCGCGTAAAAACCGAGCCGTATCAGCCTGGGTTCCACCGCTATCCTTTCCTTTGAATATCCCATTTTCTTCAGATAAACGCCGGCCTTTTTCATCTCGATCTTATCGCAACCTGACCAGGAAAGAGTATTGGGGAGTATAATAAGGCAGGTTAGAATAAACAAATAAACCAGGCCATTGCGCGCATAGTTCCATGCAGGTTTGGATCTTGCGACAAGCCTTTCGATCATGTCGTTTAGCTCGATAAAACCTATCGACGCCCATAATGTTGCCGGGATCGACATCAACATCCCGTGCCTTGTGCTCAAATAATAGATCTTCGATACATACAATAAAGATATGAGGAAGAAGACCGCCCACCAGGTGATGATAAGAGCTTCTCTCGGATCATAAGGAATTATCTTCCTCCTTACAACGCCAATTATAAAAAAAAGGATAAACAACACATGGAAGGAACGGAAAAATTTATGCAGGGCCTTCCACAAAAAATATGCAAATTTATTCCCTGACAAGAGCTTCGAAACAATATCCGATTCGTCGACTGACATTTTATAAGATGCCGCGGCATCTTTTTCGCTCTGCTTTAATACGTAAGGTATCTTTGACCCGAGGTGGCCTATCTCCCACTGACCTCTCCTGGCCTTGAGAATGATCAACGGTGTGGAAAATATTACCGGGAAAGCAAACATAAAAACCAACAGCAGCAGCAAAGGCTTTTTTATTCCAGGCGCTCCTTCTTTCCAGTAATACCAGCATATCCATAATATAATGATCGCCGCGATACCGATCCCCTCCATGCGTGTCAGCGCTGCGAGGCCGACAAAAAAGCTCGCGCAGACCATGAGTATCCATTTTTTTCTACAGATCCCTTCATGCGCGACCCAGAGAGCGGTTATTGAAAAGAACCAGAAAGCCCCCTCTCTTATAACATTGGAAGAATACTCCACGAGTCTCGGGTTGATAACGAAAAACAAAGACGCGATGACCGCGATCTTTATGTCAAAGATGCGTTTAATAAGAAAATAAAAAGGCAATACCGCGAAAGAGCCGAAGACCACAGACACCATTCTCCCGGCCGTTTCCCAATCGGCAAACATTTTCTGAAATAACACGATGAGGAATGGGTAAGCGCTGTAGATACCCTGCTCCGACACCCTTTGCCACTGTCCGGCAAGGATCATTTTCGCGGTATCTATGTACACGACACCATCGGGAACGATGATGCCGGGCACAAGCGCCGCGTAAAGCCTGAGCGCGAACGCGCCCAGAACCAAAACAACAGGTATTAAAAACCTTTTATTGTTAAAATTCTTCATATTTTTGCAAAGTTTATCCTTTTAAATTTACGTCTTGCAGGTCTTTTTATTACGTCATACCGGCCTTTTATTACGTCACACCGGCGAAGGCCGGTATCCAGAAAAAACTTTAGAAACGGGAAATCACCCTGGATCCCGGCCTTCGCCGGGTTGACGAAAAAGTAAAAACCCTTTCCGTTGAAACGATTCACAAACACTGAAACCTTGAAACTTTTTTTTGATCACATTCTGTCGCCGGTCACCAGGTCCCATTCGCCAAGGTACCATTTACTGTCCGGATCATAAAGCTCTCCTGCGACAGGCCTCTCGTTTTCGGAAAGGCCCGGGCATAAGCTCCTCAGCGTTCCCTCATTCGCTATCAGCGTTGTCAAATAACCGGGTATGTGTTCGAACCCCATATCCACGGCGCAGTCTTTCTGCCGGGAAAACGTCGTGAAAAAGAAAAGTCTTCTCCCATTTCCCATGGTTCTTTTTAAGAGGGCTTTCAGGCAATCTTCAAATGAATGGCCCCCTGTTGGCACAATAGCCAGAATCCTGTCGAAAATACCTTTCTTCTCAATGATAGCCGGGCTGTCACCCCCGACCGACACGATCTCTATCTCTTCGGGACGGTCCACGAACTGCGCCCGCCACTCCTCAATGGTGTATTCAAAATGGGGTCGGCCGCCCCGTCCTTCTGCCATCGTTCTGTAAATATCGGCGACGAATTTCCCGGTATCCGCTACCTGTGATATCTGCAGTTTGGATTCCATCTCAGGAGTGCCTTCGCCCGAGACCAGATAATGGGTCGGGAAAAGGGACGCACCTCGCCCGATAAGCCGCTTCAGGCTGGCGTTCCTGTCAGTCACAAAGGCGAGGAGCAAAGCAGCCCCTTTCTGCCTTGCCAGGGCAATAGATTCGTCTATGATCCTGGTGAAGCATCCCTGCCTGCGGGACTCGGGGAGCGTCCATGAACCGGTCATGATGGCGACATTTACCATCGACTCACGTATGGCCGCTTTTCGGTATGTAACCGCCGAACCGCCAAGAACGGTGCCGTCCTTTTTCAGCAGCATTATGTCGGCCTTCAATCCGCCCACGGGACGGTCAAAACACCATTTGTACATATCCATGCCGCCCCAATCATCGAAGCAACGATTCAGGTATTCAAGGTATGTTTCCTCTGTTCTATCAGGGTTTATGATGACGTTCATTTTTATCGGCACAGTCCTTTTTAAGTCATCTTCCGGCTTTCGAACACCCTGGAGGTGATCTCTCCCATCGATGTCCAGCATAAAGAGTCGCCATATCGGTCTTCAAGAAAGGTCAGCAGCATATCGATAAAGTTCCTGTATGCGAGGTCAAGGCCGTCATCGCTCACATATGCGAAGACCTTCTTCACCGCGTGGGCCTTTATTGCCAGAAGACCTCCATTCTCGATGATCTCTATCGCCCTGTCGAGGGGATTACTGCACGAAAAGTTCGAGGGCATGTGCAGCAGCCTTCCGCCGTGAACCCACTGCGGGTATATAAGTGAGACCCCTTTCATGCCGTGCATGTTCGTAACGGCATCGGCAGACACATGTGTGAACAGGTCACGGGCAGAGGCAATGAAGCGCAGGTCCGTGTCAACCATGGCCTCAAGGAGTGCGTGCGGGGAATTCCACCCTGGAGGGCATATACCGGACACATGATCGATGCCGGCGCTTTGAAATATAGAGAGAATTTCACCCAAAAGTTCAGCAAACTCCTCCCGGCTCTGTCCCTGGAACTCTATGGGTATCTTTGGGCCCTTATGGCAATGATAAAGCCCGTGCAGGCCTATCTCCGTTCTGGGCAGCTTCTTGAGATAATCGACAAATTCCCGGTGACGGTCCAGCCTCATGGTCCCCTTCGGCCACCTTTTTGCCAGGTAGAAGCGGTCGCGCAGATATGGTATTGAAGCCAGGACCTTTCTTGTAGGCCGTGGTGATATCTCCCTCCAGTCTGCCGTTGTAAATAATGTTACCCGCAAATTCGGATGCCTCTCGAGAAGCCATTCCAGGTGACCGAGCACACCCTTTTCCATATCTCCACCGGCCTCATAGTAGTCAGTCGACCTGGAGGGGTGAACATCGTCCATACTGAAACAGACGGCCCCCTTCTTGCCCGGAGGCAGCCAATTGTCCGAATATTTTTCCATGTTATTCAAACAAAGACCTTATCTCACGCCCGTTCTTTCTACTTGCTGTTCGTGAAGCGTCAGGCGTAAAGCGTGTGGTGTTTAGAAAAATAAACCAAAAGACTTATCTCCCGCCTTACACTTAACGGTTTTTCACGTTCTCTTTTATTACCTTCGCCGGGACGCCGACTGCGGTGACATTGTCCGGAATGTCCTCCGTTACCACTCCCCCTGCCCCGACAATGCTCCATTTCCCTATCTTTCTGCCTATTATCGCTACGCCGCCCGTTGCCAGGAACGCGCCCTCCTTAACCGATACCTCCCCGGCAAGGCACGCTCCAGGGCCTACATGGGTAAAGTCACCCAGTGCGCAGTCATGGTCTATGGCGGCATTGGTATTTACTATACAGTGATCACCTATCATAACATCAGGCTGTATCACGGCACCGGCGAAAACCACGGTCCCCTTCCCTATCGAAACAGACGGATGGACAAACGCCCGGGGATGCACTGCCGTCAACCAGCGGAAATTTCTAAAACGTTCTGCGAGAATGCTCCTTGTCCTGTTGTCACCTATGGCCAGAACTGCGGCGTCATCGGACAAGCCTTCAAGGTCCGAAAGGGGCCCAACGATCTTTACACCGCAAAGGTCTTTCCCCCACTTGCCCGGATCGTCGTCGTAAATGGCCTGGATCTGTATCTTCAATTCTATGAGAGTACTAACAACAACCTTGGCGTGGCCGCCTCCACCTATCACGATAACGTTTTCCCCCATTATTTATCTCCCTGATCAGTTTCGGAACCCTTGAACTCCGGCATAGTAGCCGATCCTTCCGCGGTTATGCCTTCTCTCTGGATGACCTTAACAATGGTCATCCAGAGTATCTTCATATCGAGAAAAAAACTCCTGTTGTCCACATACCAGATATCGAATTCAAATTTCTCTTCCCATGTAAGGGCATTTCTACCATTCACCTGCGTCCATCCGGTGATGCCCGGTTTAACATCATGCCTTCTCGCCTGCCTTTCTGTATAGAGGGGCAAATATTCCATGAGCAGCGGCCTTGGGCCGACAAAGCTCAGTTCTCCCTTCAACACGTTAAAAAGCTGGGGCAGTTCGTCGAGGCTGAGTCTTCTCAAGTTTTTGCCGAATTTGGTCAATCTGAATTCGTCAGGCAGCAATTGGCCTTCAGGGTCACGCGCATCGTTCATGGTCCTGAACTTCATGATCATGAACGGTTTGCCCTTGTACCCGGGACGTATCTGGCGAAACAGGACGGGACGCCCCATTGTCTTGAGAATGATCAGGCTTATTACTGCCATGGGTATGCATAGAACGATCAGTAGCAGCAGCACAAATAATAGATCGAAAGACCTTTTCAGCATCACGCAGCCCGATGCCCTAGGATCAATTTGTGCTCAAAGAACTTCATGAGATGATATACGATCGTGGAAACAAGTAAAGCCGCAGTAACTATAACACCTGGAAGATTGCCATAATGGTGATGCAGAAGGACTGTCAAGTACAGCAGCCAGGTGAGCGCCGTAAAGGTCGCGTCAACCCAGCTGATGTCACTGTACCTGTGTCCGACAACGATAAAAAGGGCCGTGGCAAAAACAACCGACAATGATGAAGCAAGGGCGATGCCGGCAACACCCATCTTCCCGATGAAAACAAAATTAAGCACTATATTGATTATCAATCCGGATAATGATGTCACGGTGATGAGTGTGTTCTTTCTTTTAGCGTTGGCAAATTTTACCAGGAGCATGTTCGTGCAGAAAAACGGCAACTGGATTATGCCGTACTCCATGATCCTAGCTACCGCACCGATATCACCGACCGTAAACAAGCCTCCTCCGAATATCAGGCTGACCATGGGCCCCGTCAGTAGATAGATCATCACTGTTACGGGTATTGGAATAACCGTGGAAAGGAAGAGGAAGAACGAAAGCTCCCGTTTGACATCCATTATGCGGTTCCTGGCAAAATAGGAAGAAAAATGCGGCAGCATTACCGTCGATATGCCGGTACCTATAAGACCGGTAAAAAATATTATAAACTTCATTCCGAGGTTGAACGCGGAAACGCTTCCCGGGGCCAGTGACGCCGCTATCATGTTGTTCACAGGTAGAGCAAGACTGACAAACAGCGCTGCCAGGACAAGTGGCGCGTACTGTGAAAAAAGGCTTTTCAATTCCCCTGACGATCTTTTGCAAAGGTCCATAACGGCAGAGGGACTGATCCTTGGAAATATCCTATAGCCTTCTTTTCTGACGTAATGATCTACAATGAAAAGGTTCGCCAGTTGTCCGATGAACATACCTATTGCCATGGCGTATATGCCTATCTGTTTTGCCGCGATGAGAAGGACCAGCATGGCTACGACCGGCACGACCGCCTGGGCCAGCGCCGGCAGTGCAAACTTCTGCCGTGCGTTCAGGATCGAGTTCCCAAGAATGACAAAACCGCTGAAAAAAAGGATCGGCAGCACGATCATCAGGATCCGTTGAGACTGTGATATCTTTTCAACCGAAAAACCCCAACCCAGCACAGGCAGGTAATACCTGCCGGAGATATAGAGCAGCAAAGTCAGTAAAAACATGGCAGAGAATATCATGGTCGAACAAAGCGTTATAAACTGCTGGGTCTTTTCGCGGGACCCTTTGCTAAAGGAACCGATAAGCGGAGGGATAACAACCGTCCCGATGGGAATGCTCAGGACAGTCACAAGGAACATGGGCATGATCATGGCAATAAAAAAAGCGTCAAGCTCGTTGCCCAGTCCGAACCACCTGGCCAGGACGACATCTCTCGCAACAAGCAAGACGTTCGACAATAATGTAAAGGTTATAACGGCGAAACCTGCCGTCAATACACCAGACCTGGTGATCAGGGGATCCGCCTCGCATACTGGAACGCAACGTTCTGTCTGAGAACCCCCGGCATCTTTTCTGTAGCCGATCTTCTTGAGCCTCTCCCCGCATTTCCTTCTTAACAGTTCCATCCATCCCATCATCCCAATAAGCATAAGTATGAATAGATAAACGTACCTGAACCGGTAAAGGGTTCCCAGAACCGGGTTTGTGTATCCCAGTACGGTTAAAAAAACAATTGAATTCAATGCAATGAGAAAAAGCCCCGCCGATCTCCTGTAGTAAAAAGCGAGAAACACTCCGGGGACAAGCAGGTACCATACGGCAGTCTCGGCAATGGACACAAAAAAGATCACCGACGAACGCTCAAACCACATCTTCGGGAAAGGGGCAAATAGCGCAACAAATGCCGCCCGCGGCAGATAAGCAAAGGATGTCCTGATATTGACGGGCCTGATGTCCTCATCTATGGCCGATCGCGCGTTCACTATCCTGCTATGATATATATTTGTTACCCTTATTAATGTTGCGTTCTCAATGAGCCGGTCAAAGCTTTCGGGGACAATATCGCTTTTTTCCCACCTCCATTCTATCCCGGCCTCTTTGAAGAGACCGAGAAGCTCATCCTTTTTCTCTATTGGATCGATCTTTGGCATAAATGAATTTATGACGGTAAATGCAATGATCACGATGCAAAAAAAGCCTGCAAGCGTGAACGCCCTCATCATTTTTCTTTGCAAGAAGACATAGATCAACAACGTTATCCCCAAAACTGTAACGGACATGATCAATACTATTATGTTGTATGGCCTTACAAATGCCACTAAAACCAGACCGGTAAGGGTTCCAAGGGTGACCCATATTACGCGGCGTGCCCCTGACAGTTCCAGCATACCTTTGAGCCAGGAGAACAGGATGACAAGCATGCCCAGGATCGCAAAACCGTCCTTGTGGACCTGGGCATACCAGTTGAGCGCGGATGGAAAAACTATGAATAACACACCGGTAATGACCCCTGAATACGTACCCACCTTGCCGGGCCATAAGACACGTGCTACGAGAAAAACGAGCAGGCCTGATGTCGCGTGTAATGCCGCGTTCACTGGGATGATCACCATGGGTTCGTTACCGAATACCGCGTAAAGGGCCGCAAGAATCGACACATTCCCCGTGGCCCCCTCGGCCGGACGCAGGGCCCACTGGCTCCAGCCGTACGTCCGGACAGCATGTGCCAGTTTGACAGCGACATTATGAAAAAAAACGGAATCCGCCCCGATCAGCCCGCTGCCGCCATGATAACCGGGGAAAAGGGGCAGCAGCACCTTCTGGAACATCAGGGCCGCGAAGGTGGAATAGCAATAAAACACCACCCAGAGGATGTACTTTACCGAATACCTTTCGTCCGCTTTATTTTGGTCATCCATTTTGAAACCGTGAAGCGTAAGGCGTGAACCGTAAAGTGTAAAAGCTGCACACTAATGCAGTTAAAGGATTAACCGTAAAGCTTAAGCTATTTGTTGATCTCGTCATACCGGCGAAGGCCGGTATCCAGAAAATATTTTAAGACAGTAAACCCTTTGAATCCCAAACCAAATCCTGAATGACGACATAAATCATTTGCTTTTCCCTATGATCTATCACCTATTACCCATTACCTCTCTTCACTTTTACTTTCAAACCTTCCGCCCAGTTTATAGAAAACGATCTTTGTCACTTCGAGCAGGATGTTCCTCGCACTGTCCTGGTCTGTCCACCATTTCTTCGGGAATGGCTCATACGGCGTTGCCAGGACCTTGGGCCGGCATTCCTTCACATTGTCCCGGAAGATCATCCGCGCTCTTTTAACGTGATATGGCGAGGAAACAACTAGTATGCTGCAACTATCACCCCTGAAGGTGCTGCCTGCGATCCTCGCCTCGTCAACGGTGCTCTTGCAGTCGTTTCCCACGATGTGTATGTTCTTCGCGGGAACACCCTTTTTAATGAGAACGTCTTTCTGCACCTGCTCGATCCTGGGGAAATAGACACCGAGGTCATCGGTGAGCTTGAAGTAGTGTTCCCTGACAGGACGCGTGATATAGACCTCCTTCGCGTACCCCTTGTTGTAAAGGTCAGCAGCATATAACGCGCGTGAAGGGGGACCGGAAAGGACCATGATCGCGCGTGACGGCTCCGGGCGGTCGCTGCCCCCAAGCCAGTCAACTATATTGCAGGCGGCAAATATGATGATCGAAAACAGCGCGGCAAATATGATGAAAAAGACCGCAAACCACTTGACGATCTTCTTCACAAAGACCTTTCAAGCTCTTCGTAGTACCCGGCCATGGCCGATGTTACCTTCTCCTTTGTAAATTTTTGGAAGACGTTCAGCCTTGCCTTCACTCCCATCGTTTTTATCGTTGACGGGTCTTCGACGAACTTCGTCATCTTCTGCATCAGATCATAGTGGGCCCCTGCTTCAAAGAGATAACCATTCACCCCGTCATCGATAGTGTCCGTTATCCCGTATATATTAGACCCTATGGACGGAATGCCAACGGCGGCGGCCTCGGCGATGACCTGACCAAACCCTTCCCGATAACTGGGAAGGCACAGGACGTCAGCAGCAGACATATATTTTTCAGGTGTTTCGGTAAACCCGTGGATATAGATTCTGTCGGCGCATTTATCGCATATGGATATAACTTCATCCATCATCTTCTCCTCATCTGGACCGACGATGAACAGGTGAACGTTGGAAAATTTACCGCACAACACCGTGAAGGCGTGTGCCAGATCAAGGATGCCCTTGTCCCGTTTCAACCTCCCCAGGTACAGGAAGGCAATATCATTCAGATCAATGCCATGCCGCTCCCTGATCTCATTCCTCGATCTCTCATCGAAACGGAACCTTTCCGTGTCTACACCGCATATAGATCCGTACCCAAGAACGGACGACTTCTTTCGACCCACAACACCCTCCCTTATCAAAAAATCCCTCTGGGAGGGACTGTCGACAAGGATATGCGTCGCACATGCAGCTATCAATCTGTCAATGCATTTAAAAAAGAACCGCTTCAGCCCTGTATAGTTCTTCCATAGTTGACCCGTGAAAGTGTGCACCCTTACGGGCACCCTTGCAAAAAAACCGGCCACCATTGATAGAAGCCCCGATTTGGGCATGATGGAATGAACGATGCCGAACCTCTCGTTCCGGAATATCCTGAAAAGTTCGCGCAGCGATCTCAAGTCTTCCCGGATCGAAATATCTCTCCGGATATCCACGGGGATCACTGTGGCGGTTATACCGAAGGGTTCGAGAAAGGCCGGGTCCTCGGTGCGCACTATGACGCTGAGATCGAAATGGCCCTGCATGAAGCGCATATGGCCTGCAAGGAAAACCTTTACCGGCAATTCAAGCGTTGCAATAAAGCAAAGTTTTTTCTTCATGGGAAATACCGATAATAAGTTTGTTAATGTATTCAAAACTAATTATATTGCACAAAATTATCCAGTTCTTCTTCGCTAATCCTTTTTCGTTTCAAACTTTTCAGCTTCTCCAGGCACCTGGCAACCCATTTGTATCTCAGGAAAGATAGGGAAAACATTATTATCGCCTTGAATGTCAACGTGTTTTTCATAAGAAGGCATCTCGCTTTGCTACCATCGCCCTCGCGCCACAGGGCTTTTGCGCGCAAAAAGTCTATCCATTGTGAATTGTTTTTTTCCTCACGTCTGTAACGATACATTAAACCCGGATCACCAGCTTTTAGTTTTTCCACAGTTGAAGATATTTCAAAAGGCATCTTCGTAAATGTCCTGGAACTGGTCGCTGAATCGTGTATTCTGTATACAGCCAATACTTCGTCAACAAAATCACATTCCCAACGGCTTGCCAGTCTCAGGAAAAGATCGTAATCTGTCGCATGTTCGAAGCTGCTGTCAAACCATTCGCTCGTCGGTCCCAAAGCACCCTTCCTCAACATAACCGTCGGCATTGGAATGAAGTAACTATTCAAAAGATAACCTAAGATATTCCCTCGTTGAGGTTTCATTCCGTTATACTCAAAAAAATCCGCACATGTGCCATCAGTCTGAAAGAACAACATGGCATTGCTGAAAATAAGGCTGGTTTTCTCATTCTTTTCGAATAGAGGCAGCTGCTTCTCTATCTTGCTTTTTACCCATAAATCATCACAATCAAGGAAACCGATAAACTTCCCTTCTGCATGTTCCATGGCACGGTTCCTTGCCTCTCCAAGAGGCAATAATTGTTTGCTGTAAAAATACCTTAATTTGTCATCATAGCTTTTTGCGATCGAAGCACTGTTATCAGTTGATGCATTATCAAAAAAGATTATTTCCCAGTCTTCATAAGACTGGGCATATACACTGTCGATAGCTTTGCGCAAGTAGCGCTCGCCGTTAAAACAGTTCATTATAATGCTTACTTTAGGCATGGGTCTGCTTTTCCATTTCCTGCTTCATCGATTCCAGGCCGTCAACCACACCTTTCATCGCCACTATGGACAGTTTTTGGAGCTTAGCGGTGTTCAAACGTGCTATCAAGGGCCTGGGGATATAATTCTCCGGCTTGCTGTCACTTCTCTGCACCAGCAGATGGTCCAATCTGAAGGACCTGCATATTTGAATAGCCCAATCGAAACGGTTCACGAAATCAGGGCCCACCACGTGATAAACACCGCTCTCTTTTCGGTCGACCAGGCCAAGGATCGCTTTCGCAAGGTCATCCACATACGTAGGGGTCCCCCATAAATATGAAGGCGCGATGAAAGACCTCCCCGAAGAAACCGTATTGAACACGTTCATCACGTAATTGGGGGTCACGCTGTCCGGGTCCCATCCATACACATTTGTGGTCCTTATGATGAGAAAATCCTTCATATTTTTCCTGACCCACTCTTCACTTTTCAACTTCAGTCTTCCATACTCATTCAAGGGGCCCGGTTCATCATTTTCATCTATCGGCCGAGAGCTGTCGGGAAAAACATAATCGCTCGAGATATAAACTAACTTCGAATCGAGCTCTCTGCATAACCTCCCGATATTGATGGTGGCATCATAATGAAAGGCGCTGGCTTTTTCGGAATATCTTTCACAGAGATCGACCCCTCCCGCCAGGTTCGCGCAATGGAATACCACGCTCGGTGCTGTCCCTGACATGAATTCTTCCAGCTGATCGCCGCTGGTGACATCGACTTGACGGAGCCCGGCTTCAGGTCTTTTATTGCAGGAACCGACCCAGTGTTCTCCTTTTTCTTCCAGAAATTTCCCGATCTTCCGTCCGATCAGTCCGTTCGCTCCGATTATGAGATATTTGTCCATATATTGTGTCGGTACCATTCGATGCTATTTATGCACTATCTCCCAGTTATATGGGATCGAAAGGTCGAAGGGGTCCATCCTTTCAATTTCATTGGGGTCATGGGGTATCGACGAGCAATTCGCCACAATAGCCATTTCGGACCCTATTCCTTTGAAACCGTTCCACACCATCGGCGGTATGGTCACAAGGCAATAGTTTTCGGGGCCAAGGAATATTTCCTGCAGTTCACCCCTCGTCTTGCTTGCGTTTCTGTCGTCGTAGAGGACCAGCTTGATGTTACCGTGAGGCACGGCGTAGTTGAGCGTCATACGCTTATGAATGTGCCAGGCCTTTATCGCGTCCGGGTAGACACATGAAAAATATATCTCGCCGAAACCTATGAAAACTTCCGAGTCATTCCTGAGCATGTGCATGACCTTGCCGCGCTCATCGGGTATCTGTCTCAAAGGGCTTATCCTGACACCATCAATCATGTCATTCACCCCCCATATAGGACAGGATCTGGCCTCTGGTCTTTTCCAGCGCCGGCTTTCCCTGCCATACATCCTTGTACCACAGGGTGGTTTCCTTGACGGTCCTGTCGAAGTCCCAATTGGGCTGCCAGCCGAGCACATAGAAGGCCTTATCGCAATTCAGATGGAGCAGTCTCGCTTCGTGCGGCCCCCCTTCGTTGCCCGCAATATTTATCTCTCCCCCGCCCCAGTAAGATATGATCTTTTCCGCAAGGTCATGTACGGTATTCACGGCATTCTTCCCGGGGCCGAAATTCCACGAACCCGAATAATCCTTCGGCGAGTTGTAGAGTTTCGCTGCAAGCATCATATAACCAGCCAGAGGCTCCATTACGTGCTGCCAGGGGCGTGTCGAAGAAGGGTTGCGCAGATATATGGGTTCGCTTCTTTGAAGCGCTTTTATTGAATCGGGGACTATCCTGTCTTCAGACCAATCGCCTCCTCCTATGACATTCCCTGCCCTGACACTCGCAATGCCCACTTTTTCCTTTTCTTTAAAAAACGCATGCATGTACCCCTGGAATACCATTTCCGCCGCCGCCTTTGATGCGCTGTAAGGGTCCCTCCCGCCGAGTTCATCGGATTCACGGTAACCCCACATCCATTCCTTGTTCAGGTAGCACTTGTCCGACGTCACGCAGATGATCGATCTCAATTCCGGCAACGAACGTGCAACCTCGAGGACGTTGATGAAACCACCTACATTCGTATCGAAGGTATACTTGGGCTCATTGTAGGAATATCTCACGAGTGCCTGTGCGGCAAGGTGGAAAATAAACTCCGGATCAAAATCGGAGAATATCTTCTTCATGAGCCCGTGGTCCCTGACATCGCCGTCTATGTGCCTGATAATTTTAGACAGGCCGACAAGGTTGTAATGGTCATTGTCCCGTGCCGGAGGAAGCGAATAACCAAGCACTTCGGCTCCACACATGGTCAGCCATAACGATAGCCAGGACCCCTTGAAACCGGTATCACCGGTGACAATGACCTTCTTCCCCCTGAACAACGAAAGATGATCGTTCATTACCACACCACCCATGGCGCTTCTCCTTTACTGTACAGATCATTCAATAACAGGTATTCCCTGTGAGTGTCCATGGGCTGCCAGAAACCGTCATGTTCATACACCATCAATTGCCCGTCCTTCACAAGCTGGCGCATCGGTTCCTGTTCAAAGATCAGGCTCTCATTATCGCCAAGGTAATTGAATATCTCTTTTCTGCAGACAAAAAAACCTCCGGAGATCCTTCCCCCGCTGGCCTGGGGTTTCTCGTTGAATTCATACACTCTGCCTTCCTCATCATTCATCAATTCCCCGAACCTGCCCGGCGGCCTTACGCCTGTTACCGTTAATATTTTTCCATGTTTCTTGTGAAATTCCATAAGCCTGTGTATATCGATATCTCCAACTCCATCACCATATGTCAGCATGAAATTGTCTTCGTTCAGAAGATGTCTCTGGACCCTTTTCAATCGGGCACCCGTCATTGAGTTCAATCCTGTTTCGGCAAGGGTTATCTGCCAATCTGATTCGGGGTGTTCATTGTGATATTGAATTTTTTTCTCTTTGCCGAGCGTGATCGTAAAATCATTTGTATTCGCCTCGTAGTTAAGGAAAAATTCCTTGATCACGTTGCTCCTGTAGCCCAGGCACAGCACGAACTGCTTTATCCCGTATTCTGCGTAATATTTCATTATATGCCACAGAATAGGTTTGTCACCGATAAGGATCATCGGTTTAGGGATATTGTCCGCAACATCCCTGATCCTTGTGCCGTAACCCCCGCATAGAATCGCAACTTTCATAGTTACACCTCTCTCTCCTCGTTCACTAATGAACCGCCGCTCCCATAAGATCTATTTCAATGGAGATCAAAAGCTTCCACAATCCTGCTCTCTGAAGGTTCACAGAAATAAGAATCTCTGATTTTTTTGGCAATCAGTTCAATATCCGGATTGTTTTTACTGAGTTCGCCATCGAACCTGGCAATACTTCTCTTCAAGTCCTCCTCCGTGAATGCCTCTTCCCACAATGTACCCTTCCCATATTCCGGTAAAATGTTATAGTCCAGGTCTTCACGATTTTTTATCACGACCGCCGGGATGCCCAGGCTCACTGACTCCAGGAGACTTCCGCTGAAGCCACCCATAACGATCCTCGTTTCGGGAAGCAGATCATAGATATCCTCGCAAGAAAAAAAACAGTTTGCAGGAATGCTATTCATGTTCATCTTTTTTTGAAGATATTGCGAATTGGCAGGATGTTCCTTTATGACCACTTTATACTCATCGATCCCCGCTCCCAACGCAAAATCCAGAATATTTTGCGCATCTTCGATCTTATAAGGAAGAAGGAGGAGCAAATTCTTTTGTTTATCGCGATCGATTCTGACCCTGAACAGCTTTTCATATCTCAACGAAGGACCGACTGAATAACTCGCGTTCGATGAGTCAGATAAATAACTGCTGCCATTGACCACTATCCTGTCCGGGAAAAGGTCGAACTTCATTTCATTCTCGTCGGCGATTATATACAGGTCTGTTTTTGCATAAAGAAAAAGCTGGGCCCCGTAGATCGAGATTTTTTTATTATTCGCTCTCAACCCCTTATACAGGTTTTTGTTGGTCACCTGGTTCTCATACCAGCTGATCACCTTTATATTATTCGCCGGGAGCATTGCCGCTCTCCTCCCTACCAGGTAACGGATGTAACCATGAAATGTCACCAGATGGATCGTCTCGAGCAACTCTTCTTTCAACATCTCATATTTCGGTTCCCGCCCATCAATTTTCATTGCCAGTCTCATCACGCGGAAAGGGTAGGCAACAATAAAATACACCGTGCGGATATAATCACACAAGGTCAACAATCCGTACTCGCATACGAAAGGGACCTTTTCTTTCCTAAGGATCCCGAACACTGAGATCAATGAAAAAGGATCTGCCACATCATAAACGATCGGCAGGTACACATAATTCTTCTCTTTTATTTTCAACACGTTCTCAAGACCCGGAAAGTAATCGTCCTCAAACTTTTTTTCCTGTTGTATCTTCTTCCCGGAAAAGAACGTATCAATGAGGACCAGGTCTTTTGCCGTATCGAAGGCCAAAGCCCCCCGCGCTCCTGATGTGAAATAGATAAAAGATGTCAAAGCGTGGCATATCAACAGCAAGAGGCTGCTCAAATAGTACTTGCCGACCTTCAGCGCGATCTTAACGACACCAATTCTGTTCGATGGTGAATTGAAGACTATTTTCCTCAAGTAATTATTTGAATACGGGCTCTTGCTGAGGACCTGGTTTGAGAGCAGGAAAACATCGCGATAAGCAAGGTCATTCACTTCCCTTATAGTTTCAAAGACCAGCTTTAATTTATTTTCAAAGTCATTTTCTTCAAATGTCATTTCATTCCGATACACGGTCAGCCTGATTGGCTGAGCGCCTTTTCGATATCGAGGAAGTTACGGATCTTCGGGCAATTGAGGGAAAGTAGTTCCTCGTTATCATCGTGGATCCTCGCGATAAAATGAACACCACACTTTTTTGCGGCCCTGTAATCATTCATTCCATCACCCACGTAAACGGTGCTTTCCGTGGAATGTTTTCCTTTCACCAGAATATCATCGATCAGCTCTTCCTTCTCTTTCGGCGATCCGTAGATCCCGGCAAAATATCCTTTTATCGACCTGAGCCTGACTATTTCGTTGATCTCTTCATGGGGGGTCGCCGACACAATGTAGCACTTATAATCTTTGTTATTTTGGAGAAATTCCATGGCACCGTTCACCGACGGAGCTTTTACTACCCTTTCCATCACGAGTCCCGAGAACGAACGTGACAGATCGTCCAGTTCTTTTTGCCCGATGTCCTTCCCGAGAATATTGCGATAAATGTGGACAAATTTTTTATACCTCGAAACACCCAGGTTATCTATATGATGCTGAACGATCCGCCTGTGTTGCTCATCGTTGCACATACCCTTGAACAAAGCACTGAACGCTTCGGTTTTTATATTGTTCGATTCAACCAGCACTCCGTCAAAATCAAATATGATGGTTCTAATCATCGGCCACAAAACCCAGTATCGTGCACGGAGCGCTGTCAATGTCATCACAGTAAAGAGGCACCACTATGACCTTGTCGATCCGTGGCGGTCCTTCAGGTATGAACATATCCTCTATAATGAGGATCGGGTCCTTTTCGTATTTTCCAGTAGATAAAAGGATCTCGTGCGCGCTTCTTCCCATGTCCCTGTTCGCAAGAGAACTGATAGAAATACAATCTATACCGATAGCCCTGATACTTGAACGATGTTCTCTCAACATCCTGGCAGTGTCACTGTGCAGGTAAGGGTTATTGCTGCAATACACATCATTTTCGCAGCCCTTCGCAACAGGGCCCCTGTATTTGCTGAAACCGGTCCTGATGAGCAAAAGATCCGTGTTAACACTCAAGCAATCTTCCAGGTCTTCTGGAATTATCGGACTTCCCGCTTCCTTACAGCAATCGGCAACCGATATATTCTCAAAGACCAGGGAGTTCAGATCATAATCACTGATCCTTTTGCCCGTTGTTTCAAAATGCGCAGGGCCGTCGATATGGGTCCCCGCGTGGTTCGATATTACGATCCGGCTCGTATTGCAGGAGTCACCCCTTTCCTTCGATTTAACCATGGACAGTTCGGTACAGGGGCTTCCAGGATACAGGGGCATCCATGCATCGAGCTTATATGACAGTCTCAGTATCTTTTCCAATTTGTTTTTTCCAACGTATCATTTTTTAAAGAACGATCTCAGGTGCTTTATCGCGTTATTCCCCATGGACAGGACTGATTCGGCCGAATTGCCGCCGATGTGCGGAGTGCATATCAAATTCGGGAGCTTGAACAATTCCGGGTCGCTCGGCGGTTCTTCTTCATAAACGTCGACCGCCGCGCCTGCTATGATATTGTTTGCCAGGGCCCATTTCAAGTCATCGGTATTTACTACGGCCCCCCTTGCCGAGTTAATGACAAATGCGTTTTTTTTCATTTTTGATAATGTCTGCCTGTTGATAATGTGCCATGTGGCATCCGTAAGGGGGGTGTGTATCGTGATCACATCGGAGTTCGAATAAATGACATCCTTTTCCACTGCTTCCAGTTTATTTCTTTTATAATATGCAGATTGGTCTATGATATCGTTGACCATAACCCTGCACCTGAAGGGTTTCAGCAACTTGACCACTTCCTTGCCTATATTGCCAACACCGATGATGCCCACAGTTTTTCCGCTCAGGTCCATGCCCCCGCTTTTGTTCCAATTTCCTTCCTTAAGTTCATTTGCGGTAAGAAATATGTTCCTCGAAAGGCCTATCATGAACGCGAGCGTCATCTCCGCGACAGCCCTCTTGTTCACGCCGGGTGTCCACCCGATCCTGATGTTGTTCTCCTTGCAATACACGAGGTCGACATTGTCCAGCCCGACCCCGTATTTCGACACTATCTTCAGGTTCGGGCAATTCTTCAAGATCCTTTCATCGAGCGTTTCCAACCCCACTATGATCCCATCCGCCTCTTCTATGTATTTCAGCAGGCTCTCTCCCGCATATCTCACGCCTTCAACATTCAGCACGCTTTGTGGGAAGTCTCTTAGCAACCTCGCCGCGAGCGTGGCGTTCCTGGAAAATGAAGGTGAAGTCACAACGATCCGGATATTGTTTGTTCTCATAATGTGCCTCGTGTCATGCAAGGGCCTATTGTTCGATCTTCTCGTATATCTCCTGCATGCAAAGCAAAAGACCCTGCCCCATATCGGTATAAAAATGCTTCACATACTTCTTGCCCACTTTCGGTATGAACGTATATGGAGTCACTCTGTAATGGTCGATAGGGTCCTGCGACTTCGGAAAAACATATTCGATCTTTATGTCCTTCTTGAGTATTTCCTTGATCATGACAAGCATTTCATTGACCTTCAATGGATAGTGCCCGGTAAAGATCACGTGCTCGTTCCTGAACTCTTCGCTCAGTATCTCAACGCTTGCCTGCGCTGCATCAAAAACATTTATATATTCCCTGATCTCGTTCCCGTCGCCAGGGTAGATGATCCTGTTCTCTTTCATGGCCTGTTCTATAAACCGGTATATGCTGTTCCTCCTGTCGGTCCTCGTACCGTACAGGGTTCCATAGCGAAGGATCGTATAGTCAAGCCCGTATTGCTTATGATATGTCTCGATGTAATTTTCGCATGCTGCCTTGCTGCACCGGTAAAAGGAACCTGAATCACTGTACACATACACGGTGCTCGCATATATGAACCTTTTGACCCCTCCTTCGCGGGCTGCGTCAAGCAGGATGGTATTGCCGAGAATATTCTGCTGGACCGTTTCTATCGGTTTTCTTGATGCCTCGTCAATGTCCGCGATCCCTGCGAAATTATATATAACGTCCGCTCCCCTTGCGACCTTTCTCACCTTGGCTTCGTCAAGGATATCGCCCACGATCATCTTCTGAGTCGGCTTCAGATAATCCGACTTCCTGACATCGTACACGGTCACTTTGTGCCCGGCATCGCAGAGGGCATCAGCCACGTGACTTCCAAGGAAACCGGAACCACCAAAAACAATGACTTTCAGTTTTTTATTCGCCATCATCTCCTCTTGCGGTTTTTTTATTTTTTTAGCCGTCAGACCGGGTAAAACATGAAAAAAGGCAGAACGCAAGGGCCGGAACCCATGATGTGGACCGCTACCTGGTCAAGAGGCCTTTTGGAAACAGAACATACGGATGTATGGGGCTTTTCTGCTCAGGGGTTTGAATATCTTCTCGAGAGGGGAGCCGTTCCTGACCAGCCGGTTGAATATGAAGCTTCTCCTCAGCTCGGAAAGGATATCGTAATTCTTTTTGTTTACCAGTTCAAATCCGGATCCCTGAGCGCTTTCCAATATCTCGTCATCGGTCCTTCTGAAACCGAAATGTTTCTTGATGGTCCCATAAGCCTTTCTGTTCACGATCGATTTTAGCATGACATAAAGCTTCGATTCATATTTCAGATAAGTATCGTGGTAAAAATTGACCAGTTTGCAGTCCGGGGGGCCCGCTGAATCAAGGATCAGATACCCGCCTTTTTTCAGGAGTTTGTTCACCTTCTTCAGGAGAACACCGAGCTGCTGTTCATCGAAAAGGTAAATAAGGCTCAAGACGAGGATCGCGTCGTATGTTTCCACCGGGTCGTCCCTGAGGGCGTCGAACTCAATGAACGAAAAATCAGAGAACAGGTCCTTCGTGCTCTTATAAGAATCTATGATCTTCAGATCGGAACAGACAACCTTGTATCCGTCCTGTATGAGAAATAGTTCGTTCGCGCATCGCCCGCTTGCCAGGGAAAATATGACATGGTCCTTCTTCAGGTTCTTCCTGATGAAATCATCGTAACATTCCAATCGTCCGTACTGGAACCCGAAATAATAATTCTCGAAAAAATCCTTTCTGCTTTTATAAGAATCGTCTTCGCCATATCCGCACATCGCTTTCGCATGTTCTTCGAACCCCTCATCAGGGGGCTGATACGAACTCTCGCGCGATTCATAATTTGGCAAGTATTTATACCATTTTTTCATGAAAAATAAGGCAAGACGGCAATCTAAAGCGTCAATGGGCTTCAGTATCAGTAGGGCATGTACTTCTGCGCAACTTCGTCCCGCAGTTCATTCCAGATCGCTTCACCCTCCGGTGTAAGCTTCTCCGCTCTCCTGATTTCCGGCCATCTGTCTTTCGGGAGCTTTACATAAAGGATAAAGCACCTTCTCAGCCCTTCGATCTCTTCAGGGGGAAACTGGGGCATGTGCAACAGGGTGGGTTTCGTGGCCGAACGGGCTATCAATCCAGGTTCGCAGTATTTCAATTCCTCACACATCTTCCTCAGCGGGGTGCCATGGAAGGGGCTATAGGAGTAACAATTCGCCCCGTCCGAATCTATCAGGCGGTTGATCTCTATGGTATCCATGGCAATCTGACGTGTTTCCGTTGGAAATCCCACTATGTTATTAACGCTGTATGGTAGTCCAATCTTGTTCAGGATCTTGAAACGGCTTACCATGGTCTCGTTCTTTACCTTTCTTTTCAGTACATTCCGCCTGAACTCTTCGTTCCCGTGCTCCACGCCGCTGCCGATCCTGAACAGCCCGACCTTCATAAGCTTTTTCATTCTCTCTTCATCAATGCTTTCAGGGAAAGACTGACACCAGAAGGGCAGCCTGATGTCTGAATACATCTCGATGAACTCGTCCAGTTCTTTGTCTGTATACGTCATAAATGTGTCAGCCCAAAAATAAAATGCTTCCGCATTGAAACTGTCCCTGTAGTATAGGAGTTCTTTCCTTATCGCCTTGAAGGATTTTTTTCGAAAGTAGCTGCAATTCGTTTCCCTCCTGTACAGATCGAACTGCGATGGAGAATTACAGTAAGTGCACCGATAAGGGCACCCTCGATGCGTTTCCACGGGCAGCATCTTCCAGACCCGGCCCTGCATTGGACGGTACAGGCGGGAATCATCGAACAGGCTCAGGTCAAGAAGCGGGTTTTCATCTATATTGGTGGGCGGCCTCAGAGGGTTTTTCTTAATCCCATCACCCTTTTTTACCCAGATATTCTCTATGTCGTCATAGGCAAGTCCGCGTTCCATTCTTTTACACAGCTCAACCAGCGCCTTTTCCCCTTCACCGACGCACACCATGTCGACCACATCGTATGAAAGGCATAATTCCGGTGCAAAGGTGGGAAAAACACCTCCCATGATAGTTGGTATCTTCAGATGTCTCACTTTTCTCAAAAGGTCGACCCCTATCGGAAAAATGTCTTCCGACACCGAAACAGCGATCAGGTCCGGACCGAAATCAATGACCTTCTTCTGGAAATCCTCATAGACATCCGTCCTTCTGATCTGAGACCTCAGGATCGAATCGTCAAAAGCCCTCACGTTAAGGTTTTTCTCTTTCACCTTATCGCTGTCGAAATCCTCCTCCCCGGGCAGCACCCAGTTCGTAGAATCAAAAAGGTCAATCGCGTGCCCGTGCATCTTGAGCAGGCTGGCAAAAAGCCCGATCGCCGACGGGATCATGTTCATACCGTGCATGTTGGGATAAAGCAGAAGAACTTTCATATGGCTACCTCTTTTTTATTGTCTGTCCGGATCGAGATGCCCGACGCAGCAAAGATTGTCCCCGGAGAATGTCTCCGCCATGATCTTCTTGAAAACACTCTCCATTTCGTTGAATATTCCATTCATCCTTGTTTCGAACTGAGTTTCCCCACTGAAAAATTCATTTCCCGTAACACCTGTGACAAAGTCGGTTTGCGGCTTCCCCAGGTAATACCAGTGCATAAAATTCTTCAATGTGTACTCGTGCCTGCATGATACATCACAGAGAAAACCGGCCTTTTTGAAAAGTGCCTCTATGGTATCTCTGTCGAAATAGAATAGATGGGCCCTGTGCCAGAAGAACTCCTTGTATCTCTCCGAATTACCTTTCGGCAGGAAGCGATTCAGTGCCTCGTCGAGATTGGGGACCTCTATATAGATCTTTCCCGACGGTGCGAGAAGCTTTTTCATGGTGATCAGCGTCTCCAGCGGGTTCGGGAGATGGTCAAGCGTTGCGATGCATATGATGAGATCGAAGCCGCCTTCAAGGCTGAGCTTGTTGATGTCCTCCGCGTAGGCCTCTATCGACAGATTTGACCTGATGAACTCCACGAATGAAGAATTCATCTCAACCCCCACACACTTAGACACATGGGGGGAAATCAGCGATAAAAGCTCTCCGGCGCCGCAACCGATCTCAAGCACGCGGCTTTCGGGATCGAGCAGGGGATAGACCTTCTCAAACACGGAACGGATCGTTCTTATCCGATCATTGAAGTGTTCCTGTGCGGATTGTTCTTTGCCGGTGACGAGCGAATTGGAAAGCTGGTATTCGATCTCGTAGTACTCTTTCAACCTCTTGCTGTCCCAGTCCGCCTCCTGCATGACCAGGCCGCAATTATTGCAGCGCACGATCCTTCCCTCACCTTCCCTTATGCGTGTGGCGATAAGAGAAAAATCATCCCGTTCACAAATATCGCAATTCTTCAAAAGTCATTACCTCGTTATTTTCTCATCTGGCCAGAAGGAGTTTCAATGTATCGACGAACCGTCTGCAATCGTCCGGCGTCCCGACACACACACGGCACCACCCTTTCAGGTTGGGTTCCTCAAAAGGTCTCCTGATCAGTATCATGCTGTCCTTCAGCCTTTGCGTGATGTTCTTTGTTCTCCCTTCCTCAGGGAAATAGAACAACACAAAATTTGTATGGGTGTCTTTGAATGGGATACCCAGGGAAGAGATCTCCGCCCTGAGGTAATCCTTGCCCTCCCTTACCATTTGCTGATATTCATTAAGGATCTCCGGATGTTTTATGACCCATTCAATTGCAAGGCCAGTGAGGTTGGTCACTTCATGCATCGGCCTGACCCTTGAAATATATTTCATTATTTCCTTATCTCCAACAATGTACCCTGCCCTTGCCCCCGCCAGGCCGTGGCCTTTTGAAAGTGATTGGGACACGATCATGACCGGGTATTCGCTTATCAGCGGTATCGTCTCGGAGCGGTTGTTCTCGACGTACAGGTATGCCTCGTCTATCAGCAGGACCACGCCTTTTTTATCAAGGAAGGCTACGCATTCCCGGATCTCGTCAAGCGACGGCTTTGAACCCACAAAACCATTGGGGTTCTCTATAACCAGCATCTTTGTCTTCTCGTCAACCATCGAAAGCATTCCCGGAACATCAAGGCTCCAGTCGCTTCCTACCGGGACCATCCTCGGCTCCGCTCCGAACATTTTTGCATAGACACGGTACATGGCATAGCTTGGCGCATGGAGCACCACGTTGTCTCCGCGCTCTACACATGACTCGTATATCGATTTGATAGCAAGATCGGAGCCCGATGCAAGGAGCATCGCTTCAGGGTCGATGCCGAGATACTCCGCAAGCACCCTGTAAACAAATCCAAGCTCGGCGTAACTGGAGAGATCCTCCGATCTTATGCCGGCCTTGAATTCATTGAACAGTTCCTCGCGAAACGGAAGGAGCCTTTCGTTCTTGTCCAGCCTGACGTATTCAAACCTCTCGTCAAGGGTATCCTTGACCCTTTCAAGTTCCCTTATCTCTTTTTTGAAAAGTTTTTCTATCGCTATCATTTTCAATTGTCCTCTAATCAATATAGACTTTCCGCACGAACCGGATCGCTTTCTCAAGCTCTTTCGTGTTGTTTACCCTGTTTATTTCCAGTGAAATATAACCGGCATACCCGGCCGCCTTCATGGCCTCGGCCGCTTTGTAATGCTCTTCACAGTCCGGACCGGGGGGTTTCAATCCAGGATTTGCAACATGGCAGTGCCTGATTATATTTCCGTATTTTGTCCATACTTCATGATAATCTTCCTTTTCATCGAAGCTGGATTTCAGATCGATGTGGAGGCCAAAATTGGGGTGGCCCACCATCGCAACGAGCCCGGCCCCCTCATCCGCGTTGTTGATACAGTCGGTGTACTCTCTGCTCAGCGGTTCTATGAGCAGCCGGACTCCTTCAGGCTCCATCCCCGCTGCTATCTTTCCCAACGTATCGGCCAGTATGCCGATGCATCTCCCGCGGTCCCTTCCACCGATGGTGCGGCTTTTCGCGGATCCGAAGACCATGACCGGTATCCCCAGGGCTTGCGCCATCTTCCCAAGCCCAAGGATGTAATGGACCAGCAGGTTCCGTGTATTCTCTGAATCAAAAAAGACAAGATCAGGCCTGGAATAGGTCAGGGAATGCATGCTCGATATTGCAAACCCGTACCTGCCAAGATCCCCCTTCAGCCTGTTAAGATCGGTCCCTGTCGCATCGAGAGGCTCATTCCACAACATGCTCGGCGAAAGTTCGATACCGTCGCAACCCTCATTATAAAGGACATTAAGGAATTCATCCGCCCTTCCCGGGTCCCACGCTATGTTCGAAACTGACAATTTCATTTTACACTGCACCATAGACGGTCACCGAATCCCAGTTTGCCAAGAAGCTTCCTGTATTCGTCATCCACCGTCTTCCAGAAGCTTTCCCATACCGAAAGGTAACCGTCATCCGCAAGCTGGATATTGGGCATAACGCCCCTCGATGCCAGGGTATCTGACGGCTTCTTATAATACCCCCAGTTCAAGTGGTTCCCTATCGGGTATTCCTGTATCGTTTCGATATCTCCATCGAGACCTGCGAGGGTAAAAAGCCTCCTGATTGTTTTGGGCGTGTAATAGAAGAGGTGCTCAACGCAGAAATAAAAGTTTGCGAATTCCGGTATATTGTAGAAAGACAGGAGTGCGTCCTGCGCGTTCGGGACAAGTATGATAAAACTGCCGCCGGGTTTGAGGAACTTTTTGAGGTCCGCCAGGAGTTCCACGGGCCTGGCGATATGCTCCAGGACAAACACCATTGTTATGAGATCAAAGGTACCCTCGGAAAAACGTTCTTCAAGGGGTATATTGGAAACATCCAGGCCGAGCTTATCCCTGCAAAACTCAACCTCTTTTTTGTTCAGCTCGTGTCCCATCACTTTCTTTGCATTGCCTTGTATCTGTGTCAGCAAGTGGCCCGTGGAACACCCGAAGTCAAGTACGGTTTCTTTCCCCGTAAGTACCTTATTGATCTTGTCGCTCCATGGTCTGGTCACCTGGAGCATCTTCTGGTAATAGGACCCAGGGTCGAACGCTGAAGGCTCCACATGGGTGATATATGTCTGGTGGTAATCTCCCTCGTAAAAGTCCGCAGGAAGTGTGAATGAACCCTGGTCAAGATAGATCAACGCGCATTGCCGGCATTTCAGAACATCTGCCTTGTTGCCGAATCTCACCTGGTCCGTGATCAACGCATGTTCGTCGCTTGAGCAAATAGGGCATCTCATTGCCATTATCAATCCTTCCAGAGGTCAACCGTTTCGTCGACCCATTTTTTCATTTCTTTTATACCGTCTTCGATCTTGTATACCGGCGACCATTCCATACGGGCCTTGAGCTTTGCCATGTCGGCTACAAACCCTTTGATATCGCCGGGAGTATTCCCCTCCACGATGACCCATTTATCGAAATCACCTTTTCCAAAGACATTGAGCAGGGCCTCCAGGAGCCTGGAAACCGTGGTCTTGATACCCGTCCCAAGGTTGAAGGTCTCATAGAAAGTCCTTTCTGACTCTTCGCAATCAACCACCGCGTCGAGCAGGTCATCAATATAAATAAAGTCCCTGAAACGATCAAGCGACCCTTTCACGGTGACAGGAATGTCCCTGATCAGATATGACATATAGATGCTCAACATTCCCTGTTTCATGTTCTTCATGTTCTGGCCGGGACCGTAAACATTAAAAAAACGGAATATGGTGGGTTTAATGTGGGAATGTTTTGCAAATACATTGATAAACTTCTCCGACGCGAATTTGTTGCAGCCATAATAAGAAGCAGGGTTGCATTCGTAGTCTTCTGGAACCATGGGTGCGGATCGGTCCACATCGCCATAGACGCTCATGGAGCTTGAATAAATAAATCGCTTGGCGTTCATCTGTTCCGAGGCGACCAGCATATTGTAGGTGGCCCGGTAATTCCGGTCAATATCCCCGGAAGGGTCATCGAACGACGCCTCACCCGAGGATTGGCCCGCAAAATGATAGACCGTATCGGCCTTGCCGGGCAGGTCGAGTTCCCTGATCCTTCCAGGATCACTTACATCGACTTTAAAAAAAACAGCCTTTTCGGGGACGTTCCTTTCATAACCCGTTGACAGATCATCTAGTACATACACGATATCCCCTCGCTGAATGAGCCTTTGCGCCAGCCTCGAGCCTATGAAACCAGCGCCGCCAGTGATGATGGATGTCTTCATTTTTTCCTGCTCCTCATAACAGCATCCGTTCTGTAAAGGTTGGCTATTTTTTCCGTCGCGGCATCGATAACTCCGAGTCTTCCCGAAACTGGATCATCCTTCAGCGACACTTCTCTTCCGTCCTCTTCGATTGACCTGTAAAGGGCGCTGAGCAGTTTTATCGACTCAATGGCATCCTCTCCGGAAACAAGCGGCTCCCCTCCGTTTTTCAGCACGTCAACGACATTGTCGATAATGTGGTTATGCCCGAAACCGTATACGTTGGGAGGATCTTCGGAGAACTCCCGTGTGTCGGTGTCATCAAAGGTCCACAGGGTCAGCTTGTTGACGGCGGCCCCTTCCACGATCACCGTACCATTCTCTCCCAGGATGGATATCGATGCCTCAAGATCTTTATTGAGGGGCCTTGTGGCCGTCGTGGCCTCTATCGCCCCCAGCGCGCCATTCTTGAACTTCAGCCATGCGCAGGCCGTGTCCTCAACGGCGACATTGACGAATTGCGTTTTCGCGACGGCGGAAAGGCTCTTGATAGCTCCCGTGAGCCACCTCAAAAGATCAATATGGTGGATCGCCTGATTGGTCAGGGCACCGCCGTCAAGGGCCCACGTCCCCCTCCACGGATCCCGGTCGTAATACGACTGACCTCTCGACCACCTAATTCTGACTGTGGCCATTGCTATCCTGCCGATAAGGTCATTGTCAATGGCGGTCTTTATCTTCTGTATGGCTTTGTTGAACCTGTTCTGATGAACGATAAAAAGCCTGACGCCCACACTCCTGGCCGTATCGATAAGCTTCAAACCGTCCGATACCCTCAGACACATCGGTTTCTCCAGCACGATGTGCTTTCTATAGCTCGTGATTATGTCAATTGCGTGTTCCGCATGCATTCCACTGGGTGTCATTATGCAGGCCACGTCGATGTCCTCCGCGGAGAACATCTCGCGGTAATCCTCATAGACCTTCACGTGCGCTGTTCCATTCATCTCGTTCGCCCTTTCAAGATTGAGGTCACACAGGGCCACGAGCTGCGCGTCATTGTTTTCCTGGATCGCCTCGATATGTCTGTATGAGATGCGCCCGCAGCCGATAATGGCGAATTTGACTTTGCCTGTTATTCTGTCCATTTTTATCGTTCCCCTTCAGATCTGTAGCCGTGCTCCCTGAGCCAGTATTCTACCAAGGGCATTTGCCACTCATAATCCACGTCCAGGCCACCCCATTGTTTCAACGGGTATATCTTTCGGCCCATCCATTTTTGCGGGAGCAGGCCGTCATCGATATTCTCAAGGCAATGGGGCCTCACGATTGAAACCCCCATGTCTGCGAACCAAACGTCTCCCTGGGAATCCCTGTCGCAGTTCAATGTACTCGGATCACCAAAGGTCTCGAAGGGAACGAAAGGATGGAGCAGACCGTCCTCAGCAATCTTCCTCGCGCGAAGCGGGCTCCACATGTTGTACCTGGAGACCGAGACCGCGGAATCATAATCGGGGTGTTCCCTGAGAGCTTTGATACCTTCATCAATGAGTTCGCCCGTGACCGTCGCGGCGTTACAGAACAAGAGTACCACAAGCTCCACGTCCCTTTTCATTGTGTCCTTTATGTGCCTGTAACCATGCACGAATGCATCTTCGCCCAGGGCTTCCTTCGTGCAGAGGTAAGCGGGTCTGTCAATGATGAACGCCCCGTGCTTCGCCCCTATATCCTTGATCTTCTGAGAATCTGTTGAGACATACACCTCATCCACTCCCTTTGACCTTATTGCCGCGATCAAGGGGTATTCCATCAACACCTTCCCGAGGACCGGGTAGAGGTTCTTTCCGGGGAACCCGACACTCCCTTCCCTTCCAAGCAACAATGCTGCGATCATATGACTTTCCAACCTCCGTTTTTTTATTAAGCGCCTGATCCAGTCTGGAACCGGCTTAAACCATATTCTGAAAGGACGGTCCCCCTGAACTCCTTCATTCAGCAGCCACGGGCAGAGATGATCCTTTCAAGTTCTGTCAACGCCTTCCGATCGGTCCCTTCGCCATAAGGAAGTATAAAATTCTTTTCAAAAACATCATCCGATCGCTTTTCAAACTCCTTCCCGGCCAGTATTCCGTCGAGCATGCTCAGGAAATTCTCCTCATCATCAAAGACCCATGCACGCTTTTCCATCATTTGCCTCGCCCTGAATTCAATGGGCCAGATCTCTGAATCGTTGAACGCGAGTATCTGTGCCTGACTGACGCAGGCCTGTTCAAAAGGAGTGCTCAGAAGGTCTATGACGACCCATTCAAAATCATACCTGCCGAATATCTTCGCAAGAGGCTCGGTCGATATGGAGATATTCCCGGGAGCTTTTGCCAGCATATCATCCAGCGCAAGGGAGTATGCTGAATGTGGTTTCACAAGCACCTCCCTCCCAGAATCAAAAAGCTTCTCCAGTATCCTTTTCTGAAAATTGTACAGCTTCAAATCATCGGTCCGGAACGTAGACCACGTGAGCTTGATATTATTGACTATCGGATAGACGATGGGCATCCGTTTTTTTCTGCTCCTGTTGATGGTCCTCTTAAGGGAAGAAATCTCGACTGATCCAACAGGAACTATCTCGGCCCTTGCCTGGCCCTCGCAATGGAAAACATTTTCGAAATACGCGTTGTCAAATCCCCACGAGAACCAGTGATCGCAGGCGTAATAGTCCGAGTACCCCAGCTTGTCAAAAAAATCCATGTAACCGTACTGACCTCCGTGCTGCATGCCAACAACGGGTATATTTTCCTGCCTTGCCAGCTGGCTTGCAAAGGAGTTCATAAACGTCGCGCCGCAGGCGTTCCCTACGACCGCACAGATCCTGTTCTTTTCAAGGTAATTTTTTATGGCCCTGCATACTGGCACCGTCTTTTGAAGCAACTCTTCATATCTTTGAAAGAGCAAATCCTGGATAAGCTCCCTGCAGCGAAAATAGCTCATGAATTCGTCCTGCAGATCATCCATTCGAAAAAGTTCGGACCTTGCGCTTCCTTCGTGGAAACCGACAACTGGTCCCTTTCCGTCACTACTGAGAGCATCTCCAATAGATATAACACCAACTGACCCGCCACCAACGGAATTCAGGACCTGCGGCCATAAATCATCCATGGACATGTTCAAGACATACTTCCCGAATTTATCTTTTTCGCTGGCAAAACTGGCATATATATTGTGGATCTTCCTTGCCGAAGATCTGATAAGCTCCTTCGCACCCTGCTTCCTGTGCCTTGACAACGGTCTTTTGTCCGAAGTATAAAAAACCTTTTCCACGCTTATATTGTTAACATCGTTAAAATAATTGAAGGTTTCTTTAAAAACCTCATCATCATTGTCGAAACTGCCTGCCAGTCCATGCCGGTCAATCTCCGCCCCTTCACTGTCACCACTATTGAATGGAACGACCATTTTGCACGCGGTGTCCGTCCGCATCAGGTGGATACAGGCAGCAAAACGGAAAACGCCGTAAAAAGCGTTGAAGATCTCATAGGCAATCGCGGAGAACAGCCTGATATCGACACCGAAAAGTGCTCTTGCCATACCAGCATTGCGCGTGTCCATTTCGTCAACGAACCTTCGAAGAAAATCCAGGTATCCACCGCAAAACTCCCTTGTCTGCTGCGGCGCCATGAAACTACCGATGGTCACGAAGGGGATGCCACGTACATCGAAATACCTGAAATCGTGGACATTCAGAACAAAGGGGGTGCAGTTACCGGCATATTCTTTTAAATAAAGAAGGCATTCCGCCAGGTTGCTAACCAGGAAGTACTTCATTGAGCAGACCCATATAAGTTCTTTTGATCTTCACGACCTCTTCCGACATGACCCTCCCCTGGACGTCCCGCTTGAACGCGCGCCTTAAAATGGCAAGCGAACAGCCGTACCGGGCCATCTTTTCCAGTATCTCTGTCGTCTTCAAAGGACTCCCGCCTCCCACGACCGTAATGCCCCCGAACCCGAAAGGTCGCCCTCCGAGGGCACGGCGTATGGAACTGACCATCTCATAACGAAGGACATCATACGCAAAGGACAGGTTGTAATCTATGGCCATGTCATTCAATCCGATGTAATACTCATCGAACTTCAACATGGCGAGCGCGGGTGCTATATCAACGGAATCTTTTGTTTCGAAAAGCAAGTTCGTTCCCACGGCATCAGCTGTTAATTCCAGGAAATCTTCCACTTCCCTTGTTCTTCTGAACATGGGGAGCATGACAATGTCCGCCCCTTCGGAGATAACGGCCCTTATCTCTTCCCCGCTTTCGGGCGATATGGGATTGATGCGGGCAATGACAGGGATCCTGACGGCCTTCCTGATCCTCCTCAGGTCATCGATGGTCGCCTTGTTTACCTCAAGATGGTAACCTGATTGCCTCTCCTTCTTTCCCCGGAATTCAAAATCGACCACGATCCGGTCTATACCGGCCTCTTCGGCCTTATTCGCAAGTTCCGGGTCATGAGTGAAAAGCATCAAGGCAAGTTGATCCATCATAACAGGCGGGATTCCGGGTCACCGGGGAGCGCCAGGGTTCCGGACGCCCGGGTCACCAGTCAATCCTTTCGGTGCCCAACCGTATTTTTTTGCAATGAACACGTCGTACCAATCGGAGTACACTGCGTTCTTGTATCCAGAGCGGTCGTATTTTCCGCTCTGACCCCACCCGAACCATACATTGACGGGCGCCATGAATCCCTTTTTGTCTTTCCGTTCCGCAATCTCGACGGGGATAAATTTCCGGGCAATCTCTTTTATGATGTACTTCGTTATGCCGTCATGTATCTTGTACTTGTCGGGCATGCCGAATCCGAACTCAAGCAGCCTGTGGTCGACAAAAGGGGCCCTGTTCTCAATGCTGTAAGCCATGCTCATCCGGTCCGACATATGGAGGATGATCTGGAGGGTAGTATAGAAATCCGTCAGGCCCATCCCGTGGACGATGCTTTCCGTTCGGTTGAAATACGACGCCACCTTGTCCCGCAGGTAAAGGTTGTTCCTTTCATTGTAGATATCCGTACTGCGGTTCACGAGCCTTACATACCTGTCAACCGGGCTTCCGTAATACTTCTCTATCAGGTATGAATACTGGCTCATGGCGTCAAGCTTATAGATCTGCTGATCGTGATTGAGCAGATGGTAGCGATGATAGCCTCCGAAGATCTCATCGATGCCTTCTCCGGTGAGGAATACCTTGCTGCCCTTGCTCAACTCTTCCAACACGCAGAACATGTTAAAGCTTGTCCATGTTCCAGGAAGGTCAAGATGATAAGCGATCCTGCTGCGGTAGCGTTCGAAATGCTCCGAGGTGGGGCGGACAATGTGCAGCGGCTTGCCTATGTTCTTCGCCACGAGTTCGGCATAATGGAGTTCGGAATAATCGTCTCCATATTGGTCATACGTGGTAGTGAAAATAAATTCCGGTTTCGAGACCGCGGCAACTATCGCGCTGTCCACGCCGCCACTCACCAGGCACGCGTAATGATGGGCCGTGTTCCTGGTCCTGAGCTCTACCGCATCCACCAGAAGATCGGTCAGTTCCCTTTTTATCCATGCTTCGTCGTCGGGGATGTCCCTGATATTGGCTTCCACGGTCCAGTAAAATCCTGTTTCCATTCCCTTTTCAGATATCCTGAGGTACTGACCGGGCAACAGGCAGAAAATATTCTTGAAGAGGGTTGTTTCGTCAACGCACACCTCAAACACTTCGTATGACAGGCAGTCGTTGTTCAGTTCGGTGTCGACGGCGCACAGGATGCTCTTGATCTCGCTGGCAAAATAGAATGCCTTTCCGTCATAATAATAGTACAGCGGTTTCTCGCCCACCTTGTCCCGTACGAGGGTTAGCTCTTTTTTCCTTGAATCATAGACCGCGAAGGCATACATGCCGTTGAAATCCCTGGCGCAATCGACACCTCTTTCTTCAAAGGCATGGAGCACAACCTCGGTATCGGAATCTGAGGCAAAACTGTGAAGATCCCTCAGGCCAAACTGAATGTCCTTATAATTGTATACCTCGCCATTAAAGACCAGTGCCAGCGAACGGTCCTCATTGAAATACGGTATGGGATCGGTGTTGGTGTTGATGATGGAAAGACGGTTCATGCCAAGCCCGCACACTCCATCGGTAAAATGACCGGTCTGATCCGGGCCGCGATACCAGACGATATCAAGCATCTCTTTTAAAAGTAAATTTCCTTTTTCCGGCCATCCATCCGGCAGCCGTTCAAGGTTGTCCTTCAAATAAAAACCTGTGATCCCGCACATGGCGCTATTTATTCCATCCCGGGGTGCCTACCTGTCGATAGGACACATTTGTTTCATCCCAGTTCTTGTCTTTCCAGATCCCCATATTATCCATGACCAGCCGGCAATCCGCCAGTTTTTCCTTCAGGATGTTCCATGGGACCCTTTTGAAATCACGATGGCCGACACTGATCACCAACGTATCGAATTCGCCGAGACCATCAGGGAACCTGAACGTGTCCAATCCGATGATGTCCCTGATCTCGTCATCGGTATAGAAAGGGTCGTAACACATGATCAGGGGCACTTTCCCCTTCAGGGACCCGATCATCCTCAGGGCCGGGCTCATCGCGGCAACCTTGATGTTCGATTTGTAGGAAATACCAAGGACCCCCACACGCTGGGCCTTATTGCGCAAAACAACGTCGGCAATCATTTTTGGCATACTCAGGTCCGCATAGTTGGTTTCTCGGAAAACCGATAGATACTCCGGGGTGTTCGCTCCTTCCATCACGTATTGAGCGGCGCTCGGCACATCATATCCTCCGGAACCGAAGCCTGGTCTGAAGAAAGGCATCCTGCTTCTTCCGGCCGCGAGGCGCAGCATCTCCTGGATGTCCAGGTCGGGGAAAGCCATGGCCAGTTGGTTCGCCATTGTCATGCCGGCCTGCGAATAGCTTTTCTCGACACTTTTCACCAGTTCGGCGATACGATAGTCAGAGGTCTTGATCACGTCCGCACCGATGATCCCCATGATCTCCGCGACGATCTCTATCGCATCGGGGGTAACGGCGGAGACAATGCGCGGGGCATCAAAGAGCCTTCCGTTCTCGTCGAACCAATCGGTCCGGGAGCATATGCCCACCATCACGTTCTCTCCGGGGACGAGACCATTCTCTTTCAGGAACGGTAATATAAGCCTGTCAAGGGTACCTGGGATAAGGGAAGACTCGATAAGCAGCAAGGGCGGTACCGACATGCGAATATCTTTGATCCCGATGAACACCTTGAGGGCCTCCATGATCCACTTGTTCGAAGGAGTGCTTTCGGACTGCGTCGGAACCGAAATGATATGCACGAGAATACCAGGATCTATGAGTCCATGATAGGTCTCTTTCACTTCTATGTACCGGGAGATATTCGAACTCTTTTGAACATGCCCCAGGTACCCGAGGAGAATGTCAGACGGCAGGAACTCCGATTGCAGGCGCTTCAGCCGCTCAGGGTTATAATCGGACACCACGCATTTGATCCCGCCAGCGACATACTTCGCGAGGTCGGAATAGCCGAGGTACCCTATCCCCCATATGCCAAGCTTTGCGTCCCCCGATAAGAGCATTTCACCGTATTTGGTCATCATAGTATGCTCCATCAATATTTATTTTAAAAACCTGAGAAGCCATTTGGTTCATTACTTCTTGATGATCTTGAGCCTCACTTCGCCTTCATCGCCCCAGAATTCCTTTCCGTAAGGCTTGCTCAAAAGGTCCTTCACATCATCATCACCGGTCGCACCTTTCAAGAGTTCATGGGAATATTCGCAATATTTAGCCAAAATCGCGTGCACTTCGGAATAGCTGAAATATTTCCTCACAGGAACATAAACATTATCGGAAAAGAGATAGAATTTATTTTCATGGATGTGAAATTGCCGCAATATGCCGATAGCCGTTGAATAGCTGATGTTCTTTAGTGAATCCTTGAAAACATCATATAGCTCCCAGAACAGGCCGCCTTTGCCGTACAGGTAGAGCCAGAACAGGCCGCCGCTTCGTAAAACCCGCAGATGTTCACTCAACCCTGTTTCCGTTCTTTCAATATGATGGAGCACACCATTGGAGATAACCAAGTCAAAATAGCCGTCTTCGAATTTAAGGTCATCGGCACTCATCTCCTGGAATAAAACGTTTGACAGTCCGAGTCGTTCTTTCTGCCTGTTCGCAAATTCAAGGCTCCTGGTACCAATGTCGATCCCTACCGATTTGTCCGCGCCGAGCTGGGCCATCGCTATCGCAAAACGCCCGGTTCCGCAGCCCCCGTCGAGACATTTTTTTCCTTTAAAAAAATCAGTATCCATTCCATTGGCTTTCAACCTTCTATGTATGAGATCCAGTGAATGGTCATAGGTGCTTTCCGAATAACTTGTCCATGCAGTTTCGTAAAGTTCTTTGACCGACAATCCTTTTTTCAGCTCTGTGCCGTCAAAAGACGAATTATTAAAAATAGGGAACTTTAGATAAAGATCCATATATCCGGATTGTGACCGAAAGGCCGGTGCCAGACCTGGATAGGGATCGATCTCTCCCGATTCGAATTCATGCAGCAGTTGGCTGACAGTGACCACGTTAAGTAGTTTCAGATATGCTCCCGCACCTGAATCGGGGATCGAATCCATAAGCTTTTTCCATTCAGAAAGCGCAGCATAATAATTGTCTTTGTTGGTCATTCCGTTACCATCCTTGAAATATAATATTATTCTCTGAACTTGACAGTTTTTGCCGGCACCCCCACCGCGACTGCGTTATCGTCTATATCAGACGCCACAACCGCGTTGCTGCCTATTATTGCCCCATCACCAATCTTGACCCCTTTGAGAACGCTGACACCCACTCCAAACCACACATCGCTTCCTATACTGATCGGCGCATGCAAATATTCTTGCCGGATCATTTCAATTCCAATAACCCTTTGTCTTTCCGAGGCGTTAATGTTGCAATTAGCGGCTATGACCGTCGATTCACCTATAGAAACATCGGTGCCTGCATTCAGAATAAATCGCGGACATATCGTTACTTTACCAGCAATTGCAACCGTCGCATCCCTGGCAGCACAAATCTCAACGTTCTTATCAAAAAACACATTATCACCAATTATGATCTTCCCATTTTCTCTATTGTTAAGAACCAACTCACCCAAACAGGTAAAATCGTTACCAACGGTAATATTTTCAGATTTACCCCGTATTATCAAGGTGACAGAACCAGTTATTCGCATATTTTTTCCGAAACGAATATTGTTGGACCAAAGATATATACGATTGTAGAAAATATAAAACAGAGTATTGAACTTTTTAAAAACGTTTAGAAATATTTTTACTGTCATTTTTATCATAAAGTTAAACATCCTTTTATATGACGTCGAATTTTTCGATTTGTTTAAATATTTTTTGAAATGCCATAATAATTTGATCAACATCTACAAATGTCACTGGCGGACGGATCACCTCGGATGATAATGTGGTACGGGTCATCTGATCCGTAACAGGGAGGTTCTTCATTGTGTAATCGACGGTCCCTCCATAATAGGCGCATGTGAACGGGCACCCTTGACTGCCGTAACCCATCCTCTTTTGATAGATGGGATAAAGGTTGAGGGGAATATAGTCAGCGTTGAATGATATTCCTTCCGCGTTCAAGGCCTTCGCGATCGTAGCGGATGGGACCTTGATACTGTCTCTGTCCAGTCGCATCGTATAACGGTAATACGTATGCGTGCAACCATCTTTTACAACAGGCAGTATCAGGCCGGTCACATCACGTATCCCTTTCTCGAAATATTCGACAAGATCCTTTCGTTCCTTCAACAAATGGTCCAGGCGATCGAGCTGGACCATCATAATTGCGGCCTCTATCTCGTTCATCCGGTAATTCCAGCCGATAATGTTCGACCCATCCTGGACGCTCATGCCGGTCGCTACAACAGCCTCTCCATGGTTTCTGATCAGCCGGAGCCTTTTCGCGAGTTCGTCATCGTTCGTCACGACCGCGCCGCCCTCTCCACACTGGATGATCTTATTGCAGTTAAAGCTGAAGACCCCCATGTGCCCGATCGTCCCGGTCAGTTTTCCCTTGTAATAACCTCCCGGCGATTGGGCCGCGTCTTCTATGACTTTCAGGTTATACCTTGAAGCGAGCTCCATGATCGGGTCCATATCGGCAGGGTGGCCGTATATATGGACGGGCATCAATGCCCTGGTACGGGGCGTTATCAGTTTTTCGACGGACACCGGGTCCATACAAAATGTATCTTCTTCAATATCGCAGAACACGGGGACCGCGTTGAAGGAAAGGATCGCTGTTGCAGTCGCCGTCATGGTCCATGGCGGGACGATCACCTCATCACCGGGCCCGACACCGGCAGCCCCAACTGCCGCAAAAAGACCAGAAGTCGCTGAATTCACGCTGACCGTGTGCTTCACGCCAAATCGCTCCGACCATTTTTTTTCAAAGGCATTCACGTAAGGACCGCCCATAAAATGTTCGTTGTTAGATCCCATGAACTCCGAGAGTATCCCGGAATCCAAGACCTCCATTACGATCCTCTTTTCTTCATCTCCTGTCGTCCGGTGTTTGGGGAATGGTTTTTCCCTGACAGGCTTTCCACCGAATAAAGCAAGTTCTTCCATTTTATATGGTCCTCTTTAATATGAGATGGCTATTCATCTTAACTTCCTCGACTCTACTGTTTCCCAGATGCGCGAATCTGCATTGTCAATAATTGGGTAATTTTTTATGTTTTCAATATATTTCTCTTTATATGATCGATCATCCAAAAGTCTGTCCAGGACCAGGTTCATTTCACTCCTCGTGGAAATAAAAGGTATGATCCCCTGGTTCACTGCCTCACATAAATGCGATATCATGGCACCCACTTGTATACTTACAGTCGGCTTTCCAAGCGCTATTGCCTCCATCAGCATGATAGAAGCCATTCCTACAACAAGGTCTGACGCTGTTAACAAGGCAATTTTGTCAACCTCGCCGGTCAGGACCACGGGATCCAGAGTTTCCCATATTTCAACATGTTTTTCTCTGAACTTTTTAAAAACTTCAAGGTTGTTCTTGGGATGAAGCTTTATGACTAACCCGATATCGTTGTACCCCTTTTTCAATGACAGGAATCTTTCTTGGAAGTAAAAGATCAACTCTTCCAATATTGTCAGTTCAGTATATCCTGCCCTGTCGCCATAAAAGTGGGTAAAGGGCTCTGCGACAAAGAGCACCAATTGTTGATCGCTGCCAACCTTGAGCTTTTTCCGAATATCCTCGTTTCCGCTAACCCCAAGGGCTGTCATAATATTTCTCAATTTTGAAAGGCTGGGATGTCCGACAATTTCTATCCGTTCTCCGGGCAACCCATCATCTATCATACCCCTTCGTGCCGACTCGTCCATCACGCATATAACATCTGGCAGGTATTTAAGGCTATGTGTCCCGTTGGGTCCGCTAAAACGTTCCTTGTAGTTCTGCCACTGGTCCAATACGGCAATGCTTGGCACTCCCCTTGATGACGCCCAGTTCCAGAGATATTTTTCTGTCATATCATGCTCGGGAATGCTCCCTGCTGATGTCAGCACAATCGAGACGGGCTTCTGCTCATGCAGGTTGTCTATAAAAACAAATAATTCTTCGCGGGTATTTCCCTGATATCTCATATAAGCAAGGCCGTGGGAATCAAAGATATCACATGCGTAATCTTTCCCAATCAAACAATACAGGTGAGCGTCACGCCCCTTTAACACGAGGGAGAGCGCTTCAGCCCCGCCTGGCTCCCTCGAAAAACAATAGATCATCTTTTCCGTTTGAGTGCTCATACGCCTGGCATCAACCACCTTGGAACTATTTTCTGGATTGGTGCGACCATCTTTCCGAAGAGGACGCTGTCAGATCTTTTCAGGAAAACAAGCGTACCTATTACAACAACCGTTAATAACAGCGCCTTCAACAGAATTACAGGTAACAGCCCCTTGAAAGGGCATATGTATTGCACTATGAAGTACAAAAAAGAATACCCGAGCAGTATGATAACAGATAGAAACGAGGGGGTTTTCATCGGCAATATCCTGTCAGCGTATAATTTATAAATGGCAAAATTAAAAACGTGGAACAACAAAAATGCGATCACGGCCCCCCACACTCCCATCAACGGTATCAAAGCAAATAAAAGTATGGCCTTGAAAAAAACGGAACTGAACGAGGCCAGTGTCATAAACCTTGTTTTGTTCTTAATGAAAACACGGGTCGCATTATAGATAGAATTCATATCGAGAAATATAAGTGAAACGATAATAACTGGCACAATTTCATAGGACGAATGGAACCTCTCGTTGGTCAGCAGTATAATGATCTCTTTTGAAAAAAGCGAAAAAGCAAACCCGATCAGGGCAAGCGCCATGAAATAGAACAGGCAGACACCATACAAATAAGCCAGGTTATTGTCGTCATCGGTTTTTTGATCCAATCGTCTGTAAACCTCGGGATTCAATGAATTATTCATGGCCTGCGTGGTCAGGCTGTAGTTATTCGAAAAAGTAAATGAAAAGGAATATATTCCCAGGGTGTTTATGTTCAACTTGCCCGCTATCAACAACCTATCCAGATAATTTTGTATTGCCGCAATATATCCCTCAAAATGGAGCGGCAATCCATATCGAAAGCCGAGCCGGATATATCTGCGATATCTTGCATCAAATTCCAATATTTTCGGGATCCAGAAAAAAACAATCAGTCCGGCATAAAAAAGCTGGACCGCGAACATGGACACCATGTATCCGGTCAACGAAAAATGAAACAGTAAAAATCCCGGGATAAGGATCGCAAAATTAGACAATTGGAGTGCTATGTTCAACCGTGAATAGGAGGATGCCTGCTGCAGATTGATCTGATAATGTTGGTAAAAAACAATTATTCTTTGCGTCAGTACGGTCCAGACCGGAATCAGATACAAGTAAAAATAAGGGAGTCTCGCGCCCTGGTAAATAAAACGATAGAACAGGTGGGGAAGGAGCGAAAGGACACAGCAAACCAGCACCGCTATAACCAAATTAGTTACGAATACCCATCCCAGGCACTTCGCCCTCTTTTTAGCATCATTAAAATATTTGATTTCCAACCTGTTCGCAAAGTTGTCCAACCCCCAACCGCCAATGATAGTGGCAACACCTGTGGCAACAGCATTCAATGCTATCATGCCATAATCATAAGGAGACAAATAGGCTGTAAAGATGGGAATAGTAATGATATTCAAGACACTGACGGTGCCGATATTGAAAAGATAAATAAAAGTATTGCGAACGACAGAATGTCTCATTTTTTCAGGTAATGGAAAACGGTTATCGGATGATAACCTGATGACGCGTCAAACAGGGGACGGATCTCTTTCCGGTCAACGTCGTCATTTTCAATCTTTCGGTAATCATGAGTATGTTTATCAGGAGATGACATCAACAATATTTTCTGCTTGAGCGGCAGGACCTTGTGGAACGGTTCTATCATAATGATGTCCTTTTTCGAGATCCTTCTGATCTCCTTGAAAACATTTTCGATATGAGAATAAGGAACATGGTAAAGGGCCAGGTGGCTGAACACAGCGTCGAACTTTCCGGTCTTGAAAGGCAGGTTGCTAAAATCGGCCGCAACAAGCCTGACATTTGGCATCAATTCGTTATTGTCCTTCGCCAACGAAAGTGTTTTCATTGAAAGATCGATACCGGTGAAGAGCAGGTCCGGGTTTTTTTCTGCGAACCAATTCAGGCGTTTTGAAAGGTAACAACCAAGTTCAAGCACGTTACTCCCGGGTTCCATCTTTTTAAAGACATCCATAAGGTAATCACGGCTCTTGCCGTAATGGTTCTCAAAGTTAGGCGGTACCTTGATATGCTCTGTGATCTGTCCCTGATAAAAATCCTCAAACATCCTTTCTTTCTTCAGGTCAATAACCTTGCGTTTTAAAAATAAATATCCCGTTAGGTTCACTGCCACGATAATGAGTGTTTTTATCCCTACAATCACTTTACCCACACAAACAGCGCCAGTCGTTATTCGATATTGTAAGCGCACGATGATTGTTTCATTTTGCAGTTCTTGTTGATCTCAAGTAAACTGGGATTCTTTTCCAGGTATCTTATTATATCTATTGTCCTGAACGAATCATTGTTGATGCCTTTTGACAATTCGTTCAGCAGTGCCAGGTCTTCCCGGTAATCAACCGTCAGTCTTATGTCCGGCCTTTTCAACTCCGGCGGAGGGGTCAGGTTAAATATCCGGAAATCTTCGGGATGCTCCCATATATATGTGACCACATTTTCCCGGTCCCTTTGAGAAGTTGCCAACCGATCCACATCAAAAAAGGTTTCAGAGGCAATCACGTGAAGATTGACCCCAACGGGATAGCCTTCCTCCATATCATTGCAGACGTAATGATAGTTTCCTTTTATCAATATCCCGATCATCTGGTCGATGATATCGGGATCGTAGAAAGGGCAGTCCGCGCCGGTCTGGACCACAATATCCGCAGCCATCATCCGTGCGGCGCTCGCGACCCTGTTCAGGACATCCTCTTCGCTGCCCCTGTAGCACGGCAGATCGATCTGTTTACAGAGGTCCGTTATCAGATCGTCAGAGGCGCTGGTCGTTGTAGCGACGACAACGGCATCAACAAGTTTCGCCATCCGGATGCGTTTTGCTGTCCATTCGAGCACGGTCTCTTCCCCTATGCGCTCCAGCACCTTTCCCGGGAACCTCGTGGAACCCATCCTGGCTTCGATCGTGGCAACAACCTTCACCGGCATATGTTTACTCTCCCTGGAAGCGCACAAGGTTCATCACCTCATATGATTCAGCGTATTGCACACCCATGCGGACGCCTCTGAGCCGCGCGAGGCTCTCGATCGCACCCCTGTCAAAATAGTGAGCTGAAGTGACCGCAGGGTCTGCCTGGGACCTGTAACAAAGTATTGCCTCGGCCTTTGCATCGAGGGCATCTTTAGAGATCTCAAAGAACAATGTCGGTACAAAACCATCGCTTGAATTGATCACTTCGTATGCCAGCCTTGTGCGTCGATTAAAAGCCTTCTGAGCCGACCTGCATACAGTCCTGTGGTCCTGGTGCACGTCATTCATGCTGGGCGTGATGACAATATCGGGCCTTATTTTCGAGTCGACATCATACATCGCTTCCAACACGTTCTGCCTGTACTCCGGAAAAAGCTGGCCAGGAATGCCGTCCGGTAAGAATATGTTCTCTTTTTTCACGCCAAGTATGTTCATCGCGGCATATTGTTCTTCAAGAACGCGGACCTCCTGGACCTCTCCAAGCGAATTTTTTCTGTCTTTGCTCAGCACCAGCACATAGATATCGGATTCTCTTGAGAGCGAGCTGATAAGCCCGCCGCACCCAAACTCTGCGTCATCCATATGCGCCGAGACGCACAGGATCTTTTTTCTTTTGAACATTATGTCTGCACCCCGTGTTTATATATTCCATCAATTACCCTGTTCAGGCCGTTTGCAATATCATACAACTTCATGTTCCGAACAAGCTCCCTTCTCAAAGAAAGATCTTCGACAAGCTTCTTCAGACTGTCGCTCACCCTGTCCTGACCAGGCAAATACCCGTCATACAATGCGAACCCGAGAGAGCTGATCACCCTTGCCGTTTCGTCTTCAAATGACTCGTTGATAAAAACATACATCGGCCTTTTGCATGCCGCGATCTCCCACATGGTCGTACCCCCGGCCGTGATCGCGATATCGCATTCTTCGATAAAACGCGCGAGGTTGCTGGGCTGCCGATTGACATGGAACACATCATGCGCGCCAGCGATCTCCTCGATCGTCGCGGTATTGCCCAGATCGAATGCAGGGCCCACCACAACATCCACATTAAAAGGCACCTTCGTCTTCTCCCTCAGCATTATCAGCGTCTCCATCAGGAACGGTGTCCTGTTTCCTGTGTCTGCGCCACCCTGGGTCAAAAGTATCCTTTGAACACTTTCATTTTCAGATTCACCGACAGAACTATATGCCTCGTCAATTATTATGTACTTATAACCTTCATATACTGCAGCCCTCTTTAAGAGCTTCCTCGCTTCGTCCTTGTGATAATACATGACGTTGAACACCGCATCGCAGTCCAGCGCGCTGACATCCGTATTATCGAAGGTAACGATACTGACGTTGTGCTTCCTCAATGCACGTACATAATCCGAGGTAGTATCGAGTATATCCAGGATCACCAGTTCGGGCCTGTAGGATGTAATTATCCCGTCAATACCGGACAGGACCTCTCCGTCAATTTGAACATGATCCATGCCTGCCTGAGAAAGCAGGTTCGCAGTGACCTCGTTCCGCCTTATGACAAATAATATCTCATTCCCGGATCTTTTGAGTTTATTGCAAAGCGTGATCTGTTTAGAAATATGGCCAAGCCCTCTTTCATAGCTTCCGTCTGCCCTGACAAGTACCCTCATTTTACCAGGTGGTCCCACAAAAGCACATCGTCTTCATCGATATCTCTGGCCAGTATCCTTCCTATCAATGTGGGTGCGTATTTCGGCTCGATCCCGAAACCTGGACGTTTGATGGCAAAACTTCCCACCGTTATTGCTTCGCCCTGCTTGAGAGGCCTGGTCATCACGATGCTTTTTCGGTTGTTCTTTCTCGTTGTGGCCTCTGACTTTGCCGGCCTCTTTATCCCGTCACCAAGTGCCATTTCTATATTCCTGACCTTTTCTATCATTTTCTTGAACTCCTGCGGGAGCAACGATATGGGATGATCGGGCCCGTCTGCGTTCTTGTCGTAAGTGAAATGTTTTTCGATCACCTTCGCCCCCAGTGCAACTGCAGACACAACAAGTTCATCATAAGGGGAATGGTCTGAGAAACCTATGGGTATTGTTTTGAACGCATCTATCATGGACCTGATTGACAAGAGATTAGCTGACTCATAGTCCGCCGGGTAGTTGGTCACGCAATGCAGTACGCAGATATCGTTATTGCCCGTGTCCAGGATCGTTTCAACGGCCTCCTTGACCTCTTCCAGCGTGCTCATCCCTGTCGATAGGATCATCGGCTTGCCTATCGATGCAACCTCTTTCAGGAAGGGAATATTCGTCACATCATCCGAGCCGATCTTGTATATCGGGCAATTAAGCTTTTCCAGGACAACACAATCGGAATAGTGGCTCGGAGTCGAAAACATGAGGACATCTTTCGATTGAGCGTATTCAAAGAGCTTTCTTTGTACGTCGTCATCGATCTGGTATTTCTCGAAAGACTCGTACTGGGAAACGTCCCCGGTAAATATCATTCCATCCGATGAGAACATCGCTTTTCTGCTCGACAGCGTGGATGCTTTGTAGGTCTGGATCTTCACGGCATCGGCGCCAGCGAGCGTCGCCAGGTCAATAAGCTTCACACCAGTGTCATAATCGGAGAAATTACCGCCTATTTCCGCTATAAAGAAAGTCCTGTCCCCGAAGAGGTTATGGAAATAATTATTCATGGTTGAAACCTTCAATAAATTTAACGGACTCCCTTCCATAATTGAAAAGCAGGTCGATAATGCTCATGCCGGCCATAAAAGCGCCGTGTGATTGTTCATATTGCGGATGTTTAAAATTCTGGTAGCGAACGATTATATCCTTTTCCTTCATCAGATCAAGGTCAAGGTACACCTTTCCTGACTGCCCCGAAAGGTATATATTGCATCCGCTGCTTTCAATGAGGTCAGCCAGGAGCTGGCTCCTGGAAGTAGTGGTGTTCATCTCGGACTGCATCAGTATCTCTTTTTGGATACCCAGGTAGCCGAGTATCGACACGATAAAGCATACATTGATATCGACCAGTTTTGCGGTACCCTGCTCGATGCACCTTTCAATGATCCCATAGACCTCGTCAAAATATATTGACCTTTGATACGACAACCTGACCGTTTTCAGAAGGACGTCTCTCCAACGCCTTTCGCCATCCGAGTTGATCTCTACCTGGCATATCTTCTGGCCGAACCTGCCTTTCGTGAGCACCGGGACTTTTATCCATGTCCAGCCTTGCTCGTCAAGGGTCCTGATTTTGTTCCTGTTCTCAAAATGGTTCTTTTTGAACTGCACATCATCCATTACGATAAAAACGTCGCTTTGCCATATCTTATTAAAAAAACCGAGCCACGGGGCGAATTCAGGCTGATGTATGGTGACGACCCTGTCTGTTCTCATTTGAGTTGATCCCAAAAGTCTATGATATTCTCCATGGAAACGTTCAGTATGTTCTCGAAATGATCATAGCATTTGCTGATCACCTCGAAGTCCTCTCTTGTATCCAGGGTAATACGCACATCAGGCCTTCTAAGAATACCTTCCGCCTTGATCAGGCTGACGGCAAAATCGTCCTGATTTTCAATAATATATTCCAGCACATGTTCGAAGTGATTTGGTTTGTACGATAGCTCGTAGCACTTTTGCAGCGCCTCGAACCTGACTATCTCTTCCTGCACGCCTATGGGAAACCCGTCAGAATACGTATAGTCCGCGTTGTTTCCCAGGTGAGAGTCGAACATCTTATTGAGCAAGGCAATATTTGTCAGGGGATCATCCGCTGTCGCCCTTATGACCTGGTCGGCCCCGTGTTCCTTCGCACACATGAAATACCTTTCAAGCACGTTCTCTTCGGAACCCCTGAACACTTTTGCACCGATCTTATCACACACCTCGTACGTGACATCATCCCTGGGTGAGTCTGTGGTTGCAACCACCAGATCGTCAGCTCTGGTGAAGGTCTGCAGTCTCCCAACAACGTGTTCGAGAACTGTCTTGCCCTTCAATTTCAGCATGATCTTGCCGGGCAGTCTCGAAGAGTTCATCCTTGCCTGAAGAATAATGACCGTCTTCATTATTTTCCGATGACCTGCGCCCTGTTCTTGTAATTTTCGATAAAGATCTTCCTGCCCTTCACAGTTGCTTCCTCGTATTCTCTGGCACGCGGTATCTGACAGTCTCTGCATGTCTGGTAATACCGGATCGCGTTATGCGTCCTGTGGTCATCCCTGACCTTTTCCATCATCCTGCCATGCCACAATTCGTGGACGGTCGTGTCCTTCGCGCTTCCTATCACAACTTCCCCGATCTGGTCGTTGGCGCACATGAGCGCATCTCCGCTTGAGGTTATGACCAGCCTCTGGAATGGCTGGTAGCACACAAAGCCGGGCACGTATTCGATCTGGCCCTGACTGTCGCAAAACAGATAATCGACCAGTGGATTAGTGTAGATCAGGTCAGACAGGGGTGTGAAGATATCGATGTAAACATCGGCAGCCTGTTTGACGGCAGGCCAGACACCCTGGATCTTGATCGCCGGCTTTTGCGACCCTGCGAGGTCCCTGGCTTCATTCAAATTCATCATGGCCTGCTTGATCTGGGGAAACGTGATGGGCTTCCTTATGCTCTCATACACTTCATCAACACCGTCGATAGATACCGTGATCCAATCCAATCCCGCATTTACAATGAGCTCGCAGAAGTCTTTATCTACCAGTTTCTTTCCGTTAGTCAACGTTGATACTTCCTTGATGCCTTTCTCTTTCGCATATCTTATACAGTCGATAAAATCCTTATGGAGCAAGGCCTCTCCGCGCAAGCTCAGGCGGATCGAAAACACATCGCCTTCAGCACACTCATCGACGATCTTCTTGAAGAGCCCAAGATCCATAAAACCTGTTTTTACCCTCGATTTGAACTCGTCCGTGATGGTGTAGCACATGGGACACTTGAGATTACAGACAGAGGAAAGTTCGATATCCACATGGAGAGGAAAATCTGCCACAATCTGTTTTTCCGGCAGTTCATTCCAGTCCCTGCGGTTCTTCAGGTATGTCTCTTCATGCCCGAAAGACCTCCTCCGGTTGAAGATGGTTTCGCGTTCTTCTGTGTCGATGCTCTGCTGGACGTTATTCACTCTTACTTCGTTGATCTGCCTTTTTCCGTTCATGTGAGTCATAATTCGATCTCTTTGCCATCCTGCAAGGCTGACTCGCGTATCGCTTCTACGATCACCATATCCTTGACAGCCTCCCGGGCAAATTCTCCGAAACCTGTTCTATCAGCCAACAAGTCATCAAGGACCCTGCGATAAATGTAGGTGATGGCTCGGGCCATATCGCCCTGGACCTGTGCAGGTTCACCCAGCGATCTGAAACCGGGATAATGAGGGTAGTCTTCGACAGGCTGATGCTCTATCCTGAACCCGTTGTCATGAAAGGTAAGCCGCCCCCCGGAGAACAGCATGTCAATTTCAAAAATGCTGTAATGGTACGCATCTTTATCACACGATTGGACAATTGCCTTGCTGCCGTCCTGAAAGCCAAGTAAAAAATCAACTGAATGGTCCATACCGTAAGAGCCCACCTCGAACGGGGGCAGCGCTTTGACCCGGGTCACCTCGCCAAGCATCATCCTGAGGGTATCCACCATCGTGCACCCGTTGTGGAAAAGACCCTTGACATAATAGGCCGAGATCGCCTGTACCGCACCCATCAGTTTGTCACTTAGAAGCCTTCTCACTTCACAATGAGACGGTTCTGCCCTCCTGTGATTGTTCACCTCAATAAGAACACCGCTTCCAGACGCCAGCTTTTCAAGATCACGGCATTCATTCGCTGTCATTCCCAACGGCTTTTCCGTTATGACAGCCCTTATTTGACCTGGATCATCAAGGATGTGCTTGATGATCTTGAAGTGCATCACATCGGGGGCGCAAACGCTCACGACATTGAGTTCTTCATTTGCCAGGAAACCATCCAGGTCATCGTAGACCGTGTCAACTCCCCAGAAACGCCTGAAAGCGCCTGCCCTTTCCGCATTGGGTTCGCAGGCCGACACCAGTTCGAAACCATCCACTGCCCGATAAGCCCCCGCATGAGAATAAACACCATCGGTCTTTCTTTCCTCGTCCTGCTGGGAACCTATAGCACCCAGTCCGATTATGCCGCCCCTCAATATCCGATCATTCTTAATCAATTTGTTGATCCCAATTGGTCGTGTAGTCCCGTCATACACTTTCAAGCATTTCATAGACAAGGTGCAGGCAATTGTGCAACCCACCGCCGGAAATAATGCCCTTGAAATAATGATTGATGTTCCGCGCTATCGATTCTTTGGTTTGTTTGTTGTTCAACACTTCATTCACACGGGTCTCAAGCTCGTCATAGCCCTTCGCCTCAAAGCAGACTCCATACCGGTACAGAGGTATCGGGTTCGGTATGCCCATCAGGTTAAGCTGGATGAGCGGCACTCCCATCAACATTGACTCGAGTCCCACAGTGGAATAAATGGTGACCGTCAGGTCAGCGACAAAAATGATCTTTCTTACAGGCATGCCTGCCAATACAACTCTTGGATCATTGATCTTTGAAAGGTAATCCATGTAAAGACGGTTATCATCACCCGGATGGGGTTTTACCACAAGATAATGCTCCGGATAATTCTTGACCAAAGCAGCCATCATATCGATCATCTCCCAGGTGCTTTCCTTCTGGGGCTGCGTCGCAAGCAGGAACAGTCTGGCATCAGGCGGCAAGGCCAGTTCCTTCAATATCTCTTCCCTGTTGAACGTCCTCTTTTCATCTATAATGAGATCGAAAACTGGAGATCCTGTAACGACTATATTTTCGGGAGGATTCCCCTGTCCGATCAAATTTTCGCGTGTCATTTCGCTTATCACCGCGATCTTGTCTGCGGGGAAAATGTATTTTCTGTCAAATCCCAAAAGATCGTTAAGGCTCAGCACCTTGATCCCCTTCATATGGGCTGCCGTCATCGCCGCCCTCTCCATACGGGGAGAATTCCCTGTTATCAAAAGGTCCGGCTTTTCCTTATCCAGGATCGATCCCATGGTTCGGGTGGGTATAAAACAAGCTTTTCCATCCATCCTGAAGGTCCGGAATGCCTCTTCTTCCCCTTTTTCCTCCACCATGTCACGCATGGACGATCCAAAATATACCGTCGTCTCTTCAAGGCTAATGCCCTTTCCCTCTACGTGCATCTTCTTCGCCAACGCCTTTCCGAAGCGCCATGCGTTCTCATCCATTATGAGGTCTTTATAAGTGAGAATGGTATTGTGAGCTATACCCTCGTTCCGCAGGGCTTCAGACGCGATAGACAATCCGAGGATGGATAACTCTATGTTACGGTCCTTCATTAACTCCCTGATAATGGGGATCATGATGCTAACATGTCCACCCCCGTACGTTACGATGAATATCTTCTTTTTC
>Ga0116153_10000451_pt1 | contig 52457 bp, 50 predicted proteins | sample AD_UKC028_MetaG_FD_89896 | JGI IMG/M metagenome (GOLD analysis project Ga0116153, IMG submission 89896) | Active sludge microbial communities of municipal wastewater-treating anaerobic digesters from USA - AD_UKC028_MetaG | ecosystem: Engineered > Bioreactor > Anaerobic > Digestate | place: USA...
AAACATTACATGCTATCTGCGCCCACCGCCGTGGTCGATACCGCGCCACTCTCGGAAGCACTGGCGATCATGATTCGCAAGCACATGCAGGACCTGATGGTGATCAACGCCCAGGGTCAATTTATTGGTACGATCAATTCGTTCATGTTTTCCAAAATGCTCCTGCCGCTGGAGCCACAGTTGCCCGATGACGCCGAGAACGAGAGCGCGGAGGATGTCGACAACCGTCTGATCCCTCATTTGCATCGCAAAGTGGGCGATTTCGCTGTCAATCATCCGGTAGTCGATCCCGAGGCGCCACTGTCTGAGGCGCTGACGCTGCTGTCGGAGGGCTATATCCGCTTGCCGGTCGTCGATGAAAATCGCCAATTGGTCGGTGCGCTGTCGTCGCTGACCATCCTGCGGCGCTTCCGGTTCTGAAACTCCTCTCGCCCGCTTGCGGGAGAGGGGTTGGGAGAGAGGGTCTATCAGCCTCGCCGACTGACCCCCTCGCCTTGATCCAGGGAATTGCTGTAAAAATGTTGAGGAGGAGCCATGCAACGCAGAACCTTTCTGAAAGCACTCGGCGCCGGTTTAGCGGGTTCAACGGGTCGGCTGTCCGCCGGGGAAGTAGCGGCTGGCGTTCCCGATCTGGTCGCGGTCAAGAATGGTGACCCGGAAGTGTTGTTCGACCGGGGCATTGAAGCCTTGGGGGGCATGGGGCGCTTTGTCAAAAAGGGCCAGACCGTGGTGGTCAAGCCCAATATTGGCTGGAATGTCGCGCCGGAGCGGGCCGCGAACACCAACCCTCGGTTGGTGCGCCGCATTATCGAGCATTGCCGACAGGCCGGGGCCAAAGAGGTCTATGTGTTCGATCACACCTGCGACGCCTGGCGGGACAGTTACCGCACCAGTGGCATTGAGCAGGCGGTGAAGGAGGCCGGCGGCAAGATCGCTCCGGGCAACAGCGAAGGCTATTTTCAGACTGTCGCGGTGGACAAGGGGCAGCGGTTGCGCGAGGCCAAGGAACATGAGTTGATCTTGCAATCTGATGTATTCATCAACGTGCCGGTGTTGAAGAGTCATGGCGGCGCCCGGTTGACCGTGGCGATGAAGAATCTGATGGGCATCGTCTGGGATCGCGGTGAATGGCACACCAATGATTTGCATCAGTGCATCGCCGATTTCGCCAGTTACCACAAGCCCGATTTAAATGTAGTGGATGCGTATAACGTCATGATGCGCCATGGACCGCGCGGTGTGTCGGCGGCGGATGTCGTCAATATGCAGTCGCAGTTGCTATCAACCGATCTGGTGACGGCAGATGCGGCGGCGGCCAAGTTGTTTGGTTTGGAACCGGACGCGGTGGATTATATTCGCCTGGCCGGCGAGATGGGCGTTGGGCGTAGGGACTTGGAGAATCTCGCGATTCGGCGGATTGTGCTTTAGGAAAAGTCGAAGAAACATCATCAACCGGGAGGAACATCAATGTCTGCTCAACTCCAGCTTCGTTGGCTTTCCGTGGAAGATTATCTCGTCTTTGAGGAACGCAGCGAGATCAAGCACGAGTATATCAATGGTGAAATTTACGCAATGGCGGGCGCCAGCACCCGGCACAACCAGATCGCCGGTAATCTGTTCGCCCGCCTGCTGAATCACCTTCGCGGTTCGCCTTGTCAAGCGTTCATTGCCGACGTTAAACTGCATCTCAAGGAACTGGGCGTTGAGATTTTTTACTACCCGGATCTCATGGTTTGCTGCGATCCTAATGATCGTGATCCCTATTACCGCACTCGTCCCTGTCTGATCGTCGAAGTGTTATCCGGTAGAACGGCCCGGACCGACCAGCAGGAAAAACTGTTTTCTTACAAACGGCTGGATAGCCTGCAAGATTATCTGCTTTTGGAGCAAGACCGGGTTGGCGCAACTCTGTATTGGCGGGAAAACAGCGAATGGCGACGGGCGGACTTCAACAATCCATCAGATGAATTAAACTTGCCTTGCGCTGGCCTGACCGTTCCACTGGCGGAACTTTATGAAGGAACAGAATTAGCGGAGACGCCGTCAGTTGCAGCATCTCCGTAACTTGCTGCGCAGTAAGCGCTATAACCCTACATCCAGGATCGCCTAATGGTGTTTGATAGAAAATGCTGGCGAGGTTCCCGCCAGCGCCAAGGCACTATCCTATAGTGATCCTCAATGAGTCATGGAATCAGCGACTCGAACCACCCCGGCGCTGCGCACCACCCCTCCTTGGACAAGGAGGGGAATTTCTATGACCTGGGTAGGATTGCTATAGCAACACATCACACTTGCCGCTCCCTGCCGATAAAAGAAACCCGGCAGAGCCGGGTTTCTTTTATCATCGGAGGAAGCCTTCGTTGCTTTAGAAGGGGGTCTGCGCTGGCTGGCGGTCGGGGATCAGTGCGCAACCGTGACCATAGTGATACTGCAAGGTCTGCCAGACTTCGAAGAAATACTGGTGGGATTCTTCATCGCTCATTTCTGGGGGAGCCGCTTCGACGCCGACCGGATCGAGTACGGCCAGAGTATTGCCAGGCGTAGGCAGGTGGCGGGCATCGAGCAGAGCAACTGCTTGGTGTGCATAGCCACCATTTTCCTGTTCGCCAACGCCGATCCGATACAGCCGAAATCCCTTCATCCGCGCCATCCGTGGGAGGTAGTGGAGCAGACGGCGAGCAGTGCCGTCGTCGGTGGTTGCGCTGTCATTAAAGCCAAAACTGGTGTAGACGTCATCAATCCGGCGCAGCTCATTGGCTTTATCGGGATCAATACTCTCAAACTGCTGGGCGATTTGCTGCAAAACACTGGGCATGATGCTGTACCTCGCTCAACCGTGGCCCGGTGGCTGCACTCATTGCGCTGGGAAAATGCACTATGAGCACAGATTCAGACCGCGAGCGCCGATATTTCTTTTCTAGAGATTATTGCCACAGTCTGAATACTATTATTGTAATCTTTACCCAATATTTTGGTAGAGATCAGCGAAAAAAATTTCGCATTGTGCAATTGCACAAAAACACGAAAAGTCCTCCCGCTTGCGAGGGAGGGTTAGAGCGAGGCTGACCGCTCAGGATGGAGCCGTATTAGCCCGGGCCACGGCCTCTTCCATGAGTTTCTGCAATTCACCACTTTGGTATAGTTCCAGGGTAATGTCGCAACCGCCGACCAGCTCGCTATCGATGTAAATCTGCGGGAAAGTCGGCCAGTCAGCGTAGCGCGGCAGGTTGTCGAAGATGTCCGGGTCTTCCAGCACGTTGAAATAGGCGAATGGCAGACCGGTGGCGGCCAGCGCTTGGGATGCGCGCAGCGAGAAACCACAGCGCGGTGCTTCCGGGGTACCCTTCATGTAGATCACGACCGGGTTGGATTCAACTTGTTGCTTGATGCGTTCCAAAGCGTCCATTGACTGACCTCGTGGTGAAAATTAAGGATGTTCAACCATTGACCCGCGTTGCCGGGTCGACGTTCAGTTGCAGCCACAGTTCCAGCAGCGCCGAATGCCACAGCTTACTGCCCATCAGCCGGGTATGATGCGCCTCGGGTTCAGCCAGCAGTCGATCCAGGTAGTTCCGCTGGAACAGGCCGCGTTCCCGGCAGGCGCGTGAATTGACCGTATCGCGCATGAACTCCAGGAAGGACCCACGCACGAATTTAAGCGCTGGCACTGGAAAATAGCCTTTAGGCCGGTCGATCACCGCATCGGGCAACAAGCCCTGGGCAATTTTTTTCAAGAGGTGCTTGCCGCCGCTGCCGATTTTCAGTTCCGGCGGCAGTTGCATGGCCAGTTCCACCAATTCGTGATCGAGGAACGGCACTCGCGCTTCCAGTCCCCAGGCCATCGTCATGTTATCCACTCGTTTAACCGGATCATCGACGATCAACGTGGTGACATCCAGCCGCAGCACTTGATCCAGGTAATCATCCGCGCCGGGTTCCGCCAGTCGTTGCGCGATCAATCCGGCGGTGTGGTCGGGACCGTGGTAAGCGGGTGCGACTGTTTCCAGAAACTCGGTATGATCGCGGTCGAAGTAATGCCGCCGGAATCGCTCCAGATCGCTCCCCGTTTCCGCCACCATGCGCGGATACCAGAAATAGCCGCCGAACACTTCATCGGCGCCCTGACCGCTCTGTACGACCTTGACAGTTTTTGACACTTGTTCGGCCAGCAGGAAAAACGCGACGGCATCTTGCCCAACCATCGGTTCGGCCATGCAGGTCACCGCTTCCGGCAGGCGTTTCAGTACCTGATCATTGGGAATCAGATACTTGTGATGACGGGTCTGGTAGCGGGCGGCGACTGGATCGGAATATTCAAACTCGCTGCCCTTCTCCTCCGGCTGGTCCTCGAAACCGACTGAGAAGGTCAGCAAATCGCGCACCCCGGATTCAGCCAGCAGCGCGACCAACAGGCTGGAATCCAGCCCCCCGGACAGCAGCACACCGACCGGCACATCGGCGATGTCCAGTCGCCGCCGTACCGCCAGGCGCAGAGCGTCATGCACCACCTGGGTCCATTCCGCCTCGGTGCGCGGTTGCGCGGGACGCTGAGCGGTCAGTCGCCAATAGGTTCGACTCCGTTCATTCCCCTGGGCGTCAATCGTCAGAGTCGTAGCCGGAGCCAGCTTGCGAACGCCTTGCAGAAGGGTGCGCGGTGCGGGGATAACCGCATGGAGGGTCAACTGGTGATGCAACGCCACCGGATCGATGGCGGTATCGACATCGGGCGCAGCCAGCAGCGCCTGACTGTTGGAAGCGAAGCGGAAGGCGCACGGTGTCCGGCTGTAGTACAGCGGTTTGATGCCCAGCCGGTCGCGGGCGAGAAACAGGGTGCGTTCGCACAGGTTCCAAAGAGCGAAGGCGAACATGCCGATGAGATGCTCAACACACTGTTCGCCCCATTCCGCGTAGGCTTTGAGGATGACCTCGGTGTCGCCTTCGGAGAAAAAGCGGTAGCCCCGGCTTTGCAATTCCCGCCGCAGTTCCCGGTAGTTGTAAATGGCGCCGTTGAATACCAACGCCAGTCCCAGCTCGGCATCGATCATCGGCTGGTTGGAACGGTCGCTGAGGTCGATCACCGACAGCCGGCGATGGCCGAACAGCAGGGGACCGTCGGACCAGGTTCCTTCGTGATCGGGACCACGCCGGGCCAGTCGCGTCAGCATCCGCCCCATCAGGGCCAAGTCAGGTTCGCCGCCGTCCAGGCGCAATTCGCCGCTAATGCCGCACATGGCTGATGATATCGTCAGGAACGGGTTAAAACTTCAAATTAGCGGCCACCGGCGGGCGACCGGTGACGCTGCGCGCCATGGAAATCGCCCGATTGTAAGCTTGGGCGCTGGGAACGTTGCCGCTGAGAGTGACGATGCCCTGGTTGGCGTTGACGTTAATGCCGGCGCTGGCGAGTTGCTCATCCTGCTTAAAGGCGTCCTTGATGGCCGAAACGATATCGGAATCACTCATTTTAGGGCCACTGCGCCCGCTGTCACTGAGGCTGGCAGTGCTGGCGACGCTGTCATCGCTGGAACTGCCGCTACCCATGCTGGCACAGCCAGCGGTGGTCAGCGCGGCTAGAAAGGCAAGCGTGAGATAGAGTTTGTGCATGGTCTCGACCCTCGGTAGTAGGCTGGGATGATGATGGAGCGCGTAAAGCGGCGTGAACCGCTCCGACACCCGATTCGGCGGCAAGAATAACATACCCCTTGGCGTTTCCAGCCCGCGTTGCATCACCAAGGGGCGGGGACTAGACTTGCCCGGCTTGGCGCGTCCAGCGCCTGCTGGCGAAACTTCATCCTGCTGGCGGGTTCCAATCGGGCGCAATATCTTTTATGACCTCCAAGGAGAATATGAATCATGGTTCACGAACTGCCTGCTTTGCCCTATGCCAAAAATGCCCTGGAGCCGTACATCTCGGCGGAAACCGTGGAGTTTCACTACGGCAAACATCATCAGACCTATGTGACCAATCTGAACAACCTGATCAAGGGTACGGAATTCGAGAATCTGCCACTGGAAGAGATCGTGTTGAAGTCTTCCGGCGGTATGTTCAACAACGCGGCCCAGGTGTGGAACCACACGTTTTACTGGAATTGCCTGAAACCGAACGGCGGCGGTGAACCCAGTGGGGCGCTGGCGGCGGCGATTAACCAGAAGTTCGGTTCGTTCGCAACATTCAAGGAGGAATTCGCCAAAGTGGCAATAGGCACCTTCGGTTCCGGCTGGGGCTGGCTGGTGAAGAATGCCGATGGTTCGGTGGAATTGATGAGTACCAGTAACGCCGGTACGCCCGCGACTTCCGGCAAAAGGGCGCTGCTGACCTGCGATGTCTGGGAACATGCCTATTACATCGACTATCGCAACCTGCGCCCGAAGTACGTTGAGGCGTTCTGGAATTTGGTCAACTGGGATTTCGTTGCGCAGCAATACGCCTAACCGGCGGGATTAACAGGTCATTCAGGGCCAGCGTTGCTTCAAGGGCGCTGGCCTTTTCTTTGGGAAGGCGGATCAAAGATGTCGATGGATAGCCCACAATTGATGACCCTGCTCGACGATCTGGGCATTGCCCACCCGACCGTCGACCATCCGCCATTACGCACGGTGGAAGACAGTCGGCGATTGCGCGGCAACCTGGCGGGAGGACACGTCAAGAACCTGTTTCTCAAAGACAAGAAGGGCGGGTACTGGTTGCTGGCGGCGCTGGAACACACCACGGTCGATTTGCGGGTCGCCGCCGCCCTGCTCGGCGCGCCGCGCTTCTCCTTCGCCAAGGCCGAGGATTTGGCGGAAATCCTGGGCATTATCCCCGGCGCAGTATCACCCCTTGCAGTTGTCAATGACCCCGAGGGCCGGGTCGCAGTCGTTCTCGATCAACGCTTGCTGGAACTTTCGCTGTTAAACTTCCATCCGCTGCGAAACGACCGCACGACCACCATCGCTTCCACCGATTTGCTGAAGTTTCTTGAAGCGGTCGATCATCCCCCGCAGATGATTCACCTGCCCGACCGAACAGATGAGTCAACGGGAACCCAGCGCAACGCCAACAGCGTGATGTCATCGCTTTGCGGATGACCGCCGACGAAGCCGCGCACCGCACTCATTACGCTGTCGGTTACTACACGGGCCGAAGATTCGGGACCCAAACCGCGCAAAACATCCAGCAGGCGTGAGGAGCCGAACATCTGGTTCTCCGCGTTCATCGCTTCGCTAACGCCGTCGGTATAAACCACCAGCCCTTCGCCCGGCGCTAACTGAATCGTCCATTCCCGATAGGGGACATCAGCGAAGAGGCCCAGCGCCATGCCGCCCTTTTTCTCGATGGTTTCCACACCGCCCTGCCGCAATGCTAAGGGCGCATCATGGCCACCGTCGCTACCGATAATCGCTCCAGTGCGCACATCCAGAATCCCAATGAAGACAGTCACGAACATGCCTTCGGGATTGTTTTGGCAAAGCGCGGTATTTACCCGCTCCATGATGCCACTCACGGATGTGGAATCCCGTTGTGCCTCGGTCGTGAACAAGGTTTTCGTCACTGCCATGAACAAGGCGGCGGGTACGCCCTTGTCGGATACGTCGCCGATCAGGAAGAACAGGCGATGGTCATCCAGCATGAAGAAATCAAACAGGTCGCCGCCAACCGCTTTGGCCGGCTCCAGCACCGCGTATAAGTCACACCCGGTGGAGGGCGTGAAATCGCGGGGCAACAGGCCCATCTGGATACTGCGCGCCGCCGCCAGTTCGCCTTCAATGCGCTCCTTGGCCGCCGTGGTTTCCTTGAGATCGGCAATATAGGTTTTCAGCGTCGCCACCATGGAACGCAGCGCCCCGCCCAGATAGGCGACTTCATCGCGGCGACCCGTGCTGATCCGGGTCAGTTCTGTCTCCATTTCCGGGTCGGCGTCAAAATTGCGCGCCGCCAGCCGGTGGGTTTGCACAGTCAAGCGGGCGAGGGGCTGGACCACCCGGTTGAGGAACGGCAGGGCCAGAGCCAGGCCCAGCGCCAGCAGCACCACGGTTAACCCGCCGCCCAGCGCCAACTGGGTCTGGAGACTGTCGCGCATATCGATGGTCAGATTGACCAGCGTCGCACCCTCCGGCAGACCATCGGCACCGAAAATCGGTCCAGCGACTTGCAATTGGGTATGGCCGAGCAGGGCGTCACCCATCTGCCGGTTTTCGAGATAGGTCGCGGGCGCACCGGTATTGAGTACCTCTTCGAGTAAACGGTGTTCGTTGATCGTCAGCGCTGTCGTCTCGTCTACACCTTTGATGGAGGTCACGGCCAATGTCTGCAGGTCGTCATCGAACACCCGAATCGTGTCGATGGATGTGCTGGACAAGGTGCCGGACATCACGGCTTCCATCATCCGTTTGAGACCAATCCGGTTAGTGGATTCGTTGGAGCGACCCGGTTGACGGGCGATCAGCACCATCCCGCTCCGATCCGGCATCGCGACGCCGACGTAATAAATCTCCCGGCCTTCCAGATCGCGGCGCACCAGGTCAGTGACTATGGTGTATCGGTGTCCTTCCAGCACCGGGCGAAACAGGGGTTGTCGGGTCAAGCCGCTCTTGATGCTGAGGGTGGCGTCGATGTCGGGAAGCGACCAGAACCGGGGAACGCCCTGACGATCCGTGACCCATATTTCGGCGATCTCCTCGCGGGCGGCGACATGGTGCAAGCTGCGATTGATCTCTCTCTGTGAAACTTTTTGCTTTTGTGCCAGTTGGATCAGGTGCGCCACCATGTTCGCCTGGGCCAGCACCGCATCGCTGACCAAATCTTCCACCACCGCCGGCATTTGCTGATTGAAGCTGATGGATTGCGCCAGCAGTCGGGTCAACAGCATCCCGTTATGCTGGGTGCGCTCCAGAATCGATTGCCAGTAGCCATAGGCGAACACCGCCGCCGTGCCAGGAATGCTGGTGATAATGAGCAGGGTGACCAACAGGAACAAGCGACCGCGCAGCGTCATGACGACGACCTAACGAAGCCAGATGACCGAGGCGGCCAGCCGCTGGGCGGTCGCATAGTCCAGAGGAAAATACACGACGCCCCGGGGACCGAACCAGCGCTCGTAGATTTCCATATAGGCACCCCGGTATTCATCGACGCCGGCCAGCAGTTCGGCCAGGGTCTGGTTGACAAAATCCCGCCAGGCGGAGTCATTCTGGGGCAGGATGCAAGCCATGGTTTCGTAGGAAAACATTCCGCTGCGGGGTAACAGAATCACCTTGCTTTTTAGCGGACTGCCCTCGACCATAGCGCGCAGCACGATGCCGATGTTCGCCAGTCCATCCAGTTTACCTTGGCTGAATTGGGCGAAGCCGGTCGCCATATCCGGCACTTCGACCGGGATCGCCTCGGGGACATGCTCAGCGAGAATAGCGGCAGTGGTGGTGCCCGCCGCGACGCCGATATGCTTGCCCTTTAAATCCTGAAGCTGGGTAGCCGTCTTTTGAAGGGTCATGATCCGGGTCCCGTTGCCGAAAAACGGGATCGAAAAATCCACTTGCGCCTCGCGTGTCCAGGTGGGCGTGGTGACGCCGCACTCGATGTCGATCGTTGCGTTGCTCACCAATTCGATGCGATTGACCGGGGTGACCTCATGCAATTGCTGTTTCAACGGACGGCCAAAGCGTTGTTCAAGCCGCCGGTGGATTTCGCCCAACAGATCGACCGAGAATCCGGCTAACTGACCCTTCTTGTTGCGGTAGCCGAAGGGTAAGGTATCCATCCGGGTTCCCGCATTGAAAACACCGGTGCGCTCAATGCGGTCGAGAACTGGCTCCGCCCGGACGGCAGGTAACCCGCCGAGAATCAGCAGAGCCATGATCACCAGACCGCACTGGAACAACACCCGCATCAATTGCCAAGCCTTCGCCATTAACTTTCTCTCTTCTTTTTGGATAACGCCGAGCTGGCCCGCGTCTGCATCCGGTTTTTCACCGCTTCCATAGCCCGGCTGAGCGGGAAACAGAACAGCACGAAATAGCTGATCGCGTACAGGTAAATCCACAGCATCAATTCATCGCGACCCACGGCGGCGATGATGACATTACAGCGCGCCACGATTTCATCGACGCCGATGACCGATGCGGTGCTGGACGCCATCACGATGATGAGTAAATACGAGGTCCAACTGGGAATGAACAGCAGCGCGGCGGCGTGATCGCCCTCCCGCCAGTGCCGCCAGGCGGCATGGAGATTATCGGAAACAAAGCCCACTACCGCGACCGACAGCGCCAGCGCCGCTTTCAGCCAGGCCGGGAAGGCGTAGACCTGACCGGAAAATTCAAACTCTACCGGGATGAGAAACGCCAGATAGAACAGAAAAACGAAGGTTGGGATATTCCGCATCAGTTCAGTCACGACCAGGCTGGCGTGAACCAGAGATTGATGTTTCGCCAAACGCATCCGCGCTAGGATGATGCCGGGCAGGGTGCCGATGAGCATGGCCGCCAGCGAAATGAGAATGTTCCAGACGAAGCCACTCGCCAGAAACGGCGTCCAGACCCACAATGTTTCGAGAATCTCAGTGGACGTCACGTTGAAGTACCCGGCGTTCAAGGGCGGCGAACAGGCGCACCACCAGCAGCACCAGCAAAAAGTAGGTGATCATCAACACATTCATCATGACCCCGGTATTGCCGTGTTCAGCCACAATGGCGGTCGAGGCGGAGATGAGTTCCGGGACGGCAATGACACTGGCCATGCCGGTCGCTTTGACCACGTTGACCAGGATGGCGACCACCGGTGTGTAAGCCAGCCGTAGAGCTTGCGGCAGGGTCTTCCAACGCAGGGCGAAATCGGGTTGTCGTCCCTTGAGTACTACGCTGGCGTCGAGCAGGGCAAAGACGGTGGAACATCCCGCGTACAGCGAGAGACAGGCAGTCGCCACTAGGAAACCATCGACGGGCCAGCCAAAGCGTGTGACGATCAGATGACCCAGGCCGAAGAACACCAAATAAATCAACAGGAGCGGGGGAGTCATGCGCCCGATGGCCGCCGTGGCCCGTACCCATCCGCCTAGCAAGGGAATACCCGATTCTGCAGTCAGTGCGCCCAGACACCCAACCAGTAAGCTGCCAAGAGTACAGGCGACCAGCAGTTGCACCGTGAGCCAGAGGCCCGTCAGGAATTGGCCGCGATCATAAGCGTCGTACACAAAGGTTAGATCGAAACCGGTGCGTTCGCGGATCAGCAGGCCGAAATGGCGCAGTCCGCTGACCTCGGTTGAAGTCAACCGCGAGGCGTCGCGGCATTCCGCCGGCCATTCGCCGCTGGCCAAGCGGGCGCACACTGGTTGGCCGTCGGTTCCAATCCGTGTCCAGCGCTGATGAGCCTCGGCCAGGAACGAACTGGGCGGGAGGTTCCAGCGTTGCTCGGCAGCGATCAGCCAACCGCTGCGATGGGCGTCGGCGACAACGTCGGCGATGGCGTGTTCCAGACGGGAACCCGATTCCGCCGCGGCAATGGCGATGGCCCAAGGCGAAACCAGCGTCGAAGGCAGCGGCGTCCGATAATTGGCCCACTCGGGATCGAGTCGGAGGCTGACCAGGGCGGTGTCATCGTAAAGCCAGGCGATGCAGCGGCCATCGCGCAGGGCCAGTCGCGCATCGCGGATGCCGTTAAAAATTTGTAAATCGAGGAGATAACGCTCAGCCATTTCCCGGTTGAAATAGGCCCCTTGAGTAGCGCACACCTTACGACCGCGCAGATCAGTCCAGCGGGACAGGCGGGTATCAGCCGGGGCCAGCACGGTCACGCCGCTGGCGTAATAATGGGGTTCGATGAGGGTGGCGATGCGACGGCGCTGCGGGGTATCACCCAGAGTGGCGATCACCATGTCAATCGCACCTTCTTCAAGTTTTTGCAGACGGTTGGCGGAGGTGACGGCGGTCAATTGCAGGCCCACGCTTAGCCGGCGAGCCAATTCGGCGGCTAAATCAGGTTCAAAACCGACTAGTTGGCCGTTGGCGTCGCGCATCCCGAGCGGTGGATAATCGGCTTTGACACCGACGATCAGAGTTCCGCGTTTGTGGATGAGGTCCAGCCGATCCGCTCGCGCCTCACCGCTTGCCAGGATGCTGGTCAACGCAAGCAGGCAGACCAGGCCCCAACCCCGCGCTTGATGCATGACCTAAGTCTCGACTACGGCGAGAAATCCGTAAGCATAGCGCAGCGGCGTCACGGGAATTAGCAGCCGGTCGAGCCAGTGCAGCGGCATGGATTTGACGACGCCGCTTTCCGGCAACACACTTTCGGCCCGCAGGCGCACGAGATGGAATCCGGTCTGTTCGAGTTCCTGCTGGAATTCTTCGAGGGTATAGAGGTGGTAGTACATATTGATGGTTCGATCATTAGCCCGGCGTCGGTAGAGGATGTCACCGGGTTCCAGACCTCGCCGCCGGGCTACGGCCTGTTCCTTGAGAAATCGTCGCCCGGCGTTGGGCACAGTGACTATCAGCCGACCGCCAGGCCGCAGCAGGTCGCGAAGGGTCGTCAGTGCTTCCTGGCGCAGCGTTTGGGGGAAAATGTGGCCGAGCACTCCGAACATCATGATCGCCAGATCAAAGCGTTTGCTGGATTCGGTAGCTTGGCGCAACGCGGTCAGATCGCCGAGCACCGGTTGCAACCGACCGGATTCGATGTGTGAAGCCTGCCGCTGTGACAGTTCACGAATCGCCTCCGGGCTGATGTCGTAGGCGACGAGGGTTGCGTCGGTGCGTTCCAGCAGGGGCGCAGTATAGCGGCCATTGCCGCAGCCAAAATCCAGGATCCGGTTTCCCTGTTGGCGCATTTCATCCATGATCAGGGCGAGACAGGACGGATTTGGGCGAGGGTAGCGTTGGTCATACAGTTGGCTGGCGAAGTATTGATCATAATTCTCTGCAATATCAAAGGGCAATGGATGTTTCCTTCTTCGTGGAACCAAAACCACGGATCAGCATTCTCTATGCTCTCCATCTCTCAACATTACAATGGGAATTTCTCATGCAGGATTCACCGATAATCGATCCCTTGGCGGGAGGTCGCTGGGGATGGGCGTCCCGCCGGATGTTTAATGGGCTGGGGGTGCTGATTTGTGCTGTGGGGTTGGGTTTCGCCTATTACGCGCAATTTTACCTGGGGTTAGCACCCTGTCCGCTGTGTATTTTCCAGCGGCTGACGCTGTTTGTTGTCGGGCTGGCGTTTTTGGCGGCGACCGTACACAACCCGCGTGACGGAGGGGCTAAGGTGTATGGGGTGCTGATCGGTTTGATAGCAGCAATGGGCGCAGGCATCGCGGCCCGACATGTCTGGTTGCAGCATCTGCCGCCGGAAGCAGCGCCGCGTTGCGGACCAGGGCTGGATTATATGCTGGAAACCCTGCCGTTAAACGAAACTCTGCGCGAGGTGCTGACCGGTTCTGGTGAATGCGCCGAGGTGGATTGGACGTTGCTGGGGTTCAGTATCCCGGAATGGACATTGTTGTTGTTTATTATCTTGGGCGTCGCTGGAGTGTGGGCGAACTGGCGATTGCGGCGCTGAAGTGGGATGTGCGGCTTACGCGGGACGATCGATGTTCCCGGCCTCCGGAAATGTGACCCGTTCATACACTTCCGCTAACTGGTAGTTCATCGATTTTTCATAAACTCTTTCGAGCGTATCCAGCCAGGATAAATTTCCTCCTGTAAATTTTCCTGTGATCCGAACGATGGGGTGAGCAGGTGAAGCAAAAATCGCTTAGCAGGATCAAGGGGTTGGATGCGGTTGACGCCCTAGCCCCGCGCTGCCAACCCTCGCCATCACAGGAAAATTTACAGTACCAATTACTTCACGCATCGATTCACGACGAGCATCATCGAAGGTATTAATAATTCCATAAAAACAGTGAAGCGTATGGGGTACGGTTTTCGCAATTTCGCTAATTTTAAGCAACGGGCGTTAATCAGTTTCGCCTAGCTCCACAAGAACAGTCGAAGAACCCAAAAATATATCCATCTGTGAATAGTGGTAGTGTCCTTCAACTGCTATGGTAAATCAGGGCGAAGTCGGGAAACACCTGTTCGAGTTTCGGCAGTTGATCGATGAATTCAGCGGGGACACGATAGGAGAACAATGCTGCGGTGGTCCAGACATGATCGGTCATGCCCGCCGCTAGACGGGCATTACGGGTGACCATCGACGCGGGGTTCCGTGTCCGCGCAGCGGTACGGGCGGTACGGGCGGTTGTCGCAAGCTGTTGTGGGGTAACATCCAATGATCATTGGCTAATGAAACCCATCATTGCTTCTCACACGCCATACAAGCTCAAAACACTATAAGCTCAAGACCCCAGAGGAAAAGAAAATGGATGATTACGTGCTCTCGGTTCGGGCAGTCCGCAACGGCGCGTTCGTCGCCGATGTCGGTCCCAGCAAATTTCTGGTGGTTCCTCCCGGCCAATCGCCTGCGCCTTCTCAAGCGATCACTCAATCCGCCTGGTATAAAGCGGTTCGCGCCGCCGCCGCCTGGCAAAACGAGCGGGGTGAGGCGCGCGGCGATCTGCTGTTCGTCGTCCACGGTTACAACATGAGCGTGGCTGACGTCATCCAACGCCATCGCCGCTTGAAGGAGGATTTGATCGCGCTGGGCTTCAAGGGCGTCATCGCTTCGTTCGACTGGCCGAGCGACGATAAAGCCCTGGCTTATCTGCCTGACCGCCACCGGGCTAAGGACGCGGCGTTCCGGCTGGTGTCCGATGGGATCGCTTATCTGTCGGCGGAACAAACGCCGTCATGCCGGATCAACATCCACGTTTTCGGGCATTCCACGGGTGCTTATGTGATTCGGGAAGCGTTCGACGACGCCGACGACAACGAACTCCCCAACATGAGCTGGACCGTGAGTCAGGTCCTTTTTGCAGCGGGCGACGTTTCCGCGCTGTCCATGGTGGCCGGCGACGGCAAATCCGAATCCCTGTACCGGCATTGTATCCGCCTCACCAACTACGCCAGCCGCTACGACCAAGCGCTGGATTTATCGAACGTCAAACGGCTGGGCGTCTCGCCGCGCGTCGGGCGCATCGGCTTGCCCGGCGACGCCCCGCAACAGGCGGTGAACGTCGATTGCACGGCGTACTACGAAAAGCTGGCTGACCCAGCTTCCGGTATCGCCGCGCAAGACTCGCCAAATGGTTTTATGGGCATCCAAAGCCATTCTTGGTACTTCGGCAACCTCACGTTTACCCGCGATCTTTTCGGGGTGGTGATTGGAGAGGAACGCACCGTCATTCCAACGCGGGCGGTCGCGCCGGATGGAAGAGTCGCTCTCAAAAAACCCTAATCGCCGGCATCGATTCTCGACTGCGGCCGGAGTGACCGCTTGACCCTCGGCACTCACGTTGCTTTTGCGTCCGTCCTGTACCAGGACCAGCCCCGCGCAGTCGGCCAGAGCGAGGCGCAGCATAACCTGCTGCCGATTGCCGCCCGGCTGATCCAGGGCGAGCCGCTGCGGGTGGTGGCGGAACGGGTGGACCTGCAGGGCCACATGCTGCGCTGGCTGTTGAACCGCATCGACCCAAGCCGCCCGTATTACCTGCTGGGCGAGGTGGAGATCGCCGATGGCCAGGAGCCAGCCCGAGCCGGGCGTCTGGACAGCGTGGAGAGCTACAACCCGGCCAGCTACCGGGGCGGAATTTTCCGCCTGCACTACGCCCGCGCCCCGGAACTGGGGCCGTGGCTCGATCTCGTGGCCGTCCGGGACGAGGTGGTGGTGCAGTTCTGGCTCCGGCCGGGTGAGGCGGCGGTGACGCTGGAGAAGGGAAAGGAGCGGGAGGTGGAGCGGATACCGGCGCAGTTGAGGAGGTTTTTGTGAGAGCGAATATACGATCACTTTGACCCTTGTTTTATTTTGGCTGGGCCAACTTGACTCAATAGCTCGCTCAAAATAACCACTCTGAAATTATATGTTAAAAAATTATCCTATAAAAAACCATCAGGACTTTCGCTCGGAAGGGTTTTAACCACCATATGTAGTAGCTAACTTGGCAACCATACCACTATGCGTAGGGTGTAAGCGAAAGTCCTGACCATATAAAAATTGGCACTACTAATACTATCTATTTCTAAAAGCCCAATCAATATTATGGTTTTAAGGAGTTAACATCATGGGTATCTTGATTCCACGTCAACAGATAGACCGCAGGAACTCGGAAAATTGGGCAATTGCTCTGTCGGCTCTGGTGGTGCGATTGTCAGCTTCGTCATCTTCGATCTGGTTAACCTAACCACGCGACGCGGCCTCCAACCGGGTCAAGATTGACCCACTCTCCGCAGTTTTCAAATTAGAAAACAAATTAAATTTAATGCGATAACCAATGCCATTTTATGGCATGAGCTTTGCCATCTATACCCTGCCGCTGCCTTTGAGGTCGTCCGATGGGCCAGCAAGACCCGTTAGACGGCTCGGGGAGCCTAGAATCGAAAAACCCAGATTGGAGAAACGATATAAGTTTTCTTGCTGTTGAATTTCCTCTCACTACAAACGACTACGCCAACAGTGATCGTCTGGCCCGCTGGATCGTTAGCGTGGTTCCCTGCTTCGACACCGGCTATGTTCCGACCAGGTACACCCAAGCCTTGCTGAAGCTCTTCCGAGACAATGGCGTACCGGCGAAAGTAGTCGCCGAAGCCTTCTCCAAGTTGTTATTTAAGGGAATGGTATTCGACTCTTACCCTTATGAGTATAATCCGACGATCCCCGAATCAATCGAGAGTCCGTGGAGCGTCCCACCAGAGAATATGCGCGCTGTCTCCGAGGTGGAAAGATGGCGGAGCGTAAAGCACACGTTCGAGGAACTCGAATCTAAATACACATTGGCTCTCCGCACGAACAATGTCGCGGGTGCTGAAGCTGTAATTGCGGCGACGCTACAACTTCTCTGGGATGTGTTCAAGGGCTACTCCAAAACAAAGGAGGCACAGCGGAACATCAAGATGGTCGAGTGGGAAGAACTGAACGCGGCGGTCGACCAAGCAATGGAGCGAGCGCGAACGCTGCAAACTCACTTGAGAACTCTGTCGCGGGAGGAGTTCAACAGAATGCGGGAAGCACCGACGCCCGATGCGTTCCGGGAGGTGACGTTCCAGATTGCTACCCGTATCATAATCAGAGTCATGCCGGCGGCGCGTGCGCGCCGCGTTCGGAAGTAGGCGGTATCCGGCTCACCCACCAGATCAGGTACACCCGGCGCCTACAACCGCGCCACCACCTGCTCCATCCGCTCCTGCCCGACGTGGGGGTCAATTTGGGTGGTGGCGATACTCTCGTGGCCGAGCAGGGCCTTGATGTCCACCAGTTCTGCCCCGGTGTTGAGCAGGTTGGTCGCGTAAGTATGGCGCAATTTGTGCGGACTGATCTTCTTCTCGATGCCGGCCTTCTGGAGCATCCCCCGCAGGTAGGCCTGCGCCGCCTGCGCCGACACTGGTTGGCCGTTCGCCTTGGCAAAAATTGCCTCCGCTCGATTTCGGTCTTTCAACCAGAACCCGAATATCTGACCGAACTTCTTGGGCAGCGGCACCAGCCGTTCCTTGTCGCCCTTGCCGATCACCCGCACCGCCAGCGCCACGCCGTCGCGCAGCCGCATGTCCCGCACCTTCAGCCCGAGGGCCTCGGAGATGCGGAGTCCCGAGTTCAGCAGCAGGCCGAATAGCAGCTCATAGCGCTGACGGATCGTCCGCAGGTGCGCCCGCCGCTGCCCAAAGATATTCTCCGGGATGTTGTCCACCCGCCGCACCACCGCTTCCAGCGCCGTAGCGTTTCGGCGGTGCAGCCGATCTGGGTGGCGATGGAGCATTTGGCTGCCCATTACGATTCATGCTCACCTTGATGCTCTCGCACCCTGCGCCCCGCTCACTCCCTGACTTTCGGTGAAAAGTTTGTCGATGTCTTCATAGTCCCTCCTCTCAGAAGTCGGAGCCTCCGGGAAAGTCGGGGCGATTCACTAACTGAGTCGCTGCCACTCAAAGCCGACCAAATTACGCTCCACAGAGCTGAATTCCATGCCCATCAGCGTCATCGGCTGGCCGGCGTACTTCTGGGCATAGTTCCGCCTGAGAATTTGCTCCAACGCCCGGCCCGGTCCGCTGAGTTCGACGACCTTGAATTCCAGCAGATACGCCCGGCCCGGCCAGAGAATCGTCAGGTCGATGCGTCCATGATTCGTGACATCCTCCGGGATCACCGTCAGCCCCAAGGCAGCGAAATAGCAATACACGACCGAAGCCCAATAGCCTTCATAGTCGGCAATGTCGTTGCGGCGATGCCAATCATGAGGGATGGAAGCGAAGAAGGCATGAAACGCCTGATGCAATCCTTCCGGGTCATCCGCTTCCAGGGCAGCGTAAATCCGACTCTCAGTGCGTAATCGCTCCTGCACACTGGGAATATAGGCGTTCAGAATCGCCGCCGGCAGGCTGGTGCGCACCTCGAAGTTGGGATAGCGCAGCCGGTAGCGAGACAGACCGCCGCGTTGGTAGCGTTCCTGGATGGTCAGATAGCCGGTCTGGAACAGCAGGGTCTCGGGTTCAATGGCGTCCACATCAAAACTGCTCAGGAGTTCCTCACCGGCTTCCAGCGTTTCAATCGCCGGAATGCTGTAGCGTCGAGCCTTCAGCAGGTTGATCAGGAAGGTGGGCGTACCAGTCTCGAACCAGTAACTGCGAAATTGACGGGAGTCGAGATACAACAGCACATCGAAGGGGTTGTAGACCGGCTCGTCGAGGAAGTTGTAACCGTTGTACCACTGGCGCAGTTCCGCCAAATTCACTCCGTCCAGCCAGTCGGTAAAAGTACTTTCCAACTCGCTTTGGGTGTAGCCGCACAGCGTACCGAATCGCTCATCCAAGGTAATGTCCTTGAGATTGTTCAACCCGGAGAACAGCGAAACCTTGGAGAATTTGCTGACTCCGGTAAGCAGCACGAAGCGCAATCGGGCGTCCTGACTCTTCAACACTGAGTAGAGATTGCGCAATCCCTCGCGTAATGCCAGCGCCCGTTCCGGTTGGTGCAGATGGTCGAGAATCGGCTTGTCGTACTCGTCGACCAAGACTACTACTCGCTCGCCCGTTGCCGCGTGCAGTTTCAAAATCAGTTCTTCCAACCGGTCGCTGGCTTCCGCCTGTTGCAGGTTGAGGCCTTGCGCCTCCGCCTGAATATCCAGCATTCGCCGAATCCGCTGATCCAGACGCTGGCGGGAATCGAGAATTCCCTCGCCAAAATCCAGGATGATCACTGGAGCGCGGCGACTCCAGTCCCAATGATTCTCCAGATGCAGTCCGGTAAACAGTTCCCGCTGACCGGCAAAGGCGGCGGCCAGGGTGCTGACCAGCAGGCTTTTGCCGAAGCGCCGGGGGCGGGACAGGAAATAGTACTTGCCTTCGTCCGCCATCCGGGCGATCAGTGGAGTTTTATCAACATAGCAATAACCTTCCTCGCGGATTTCCCGGAAGGTCTGGATACCGATGGGGAGTTTGTTCATGTTGGGCGATCCGTTTTCCCAACCTCCGGGAATGCGACCCGTTCATACACTTCCGCCAGCCGCAATACGCAGTCGATCGTCGCGATTTCGGTCTCGGCCTCCAGTCCATCAGCGACGGAATACCGCCATGACCGATCTGTTTGTCGAGCAAAGTGTTCAATACGTGGTTGATTCTGGGCGACCAGCAGATAATCGGTCAGGGATTCCAGCGCCCGGTAATGGGCAAATTTGCCGCTCCGGTCATACGCCTCGGTGCTGTCTGACAGGACTTCGATAATGACCTTGGGATTGAGGAGGGTGTCAACATCAGCGTCCTCGAATTGGGGTTCACCGCAGACGACGATGACATCGGGATAGGTGTATAGGCCGGTCGGATTGACTTTGACCCGCATATCGTTGACGAAAGGCTCGCATGGACTACCACTCAACTGATTACCCAGTCGCCGCGCCAGATTAATGGTAATTCGGTTATGGCTGCGGCTGGCGCCGCTCATCGCATAGATGCGGCCGTTCAGATACTCGCTTTTGGTTTCCGCCTGACGTTCCAGCGCCAGGTAGTCAGTGGCGGTAATGAACTGTTCAGCAGGTCGGGACATGGCGAATCCTCCATTTAGATACGGCTGAACACTCGTCGGACGGCGGTAACAGTTGCCTCGATATCGTCGTCACTGTGCGCCGCCGACATGAATCCGGCTTCGAACGCCGAGGGCGCAAAGTAGAAACCCTCGGCCAGCATGGCATGGAAAAAAGCCTTGAAGCGCGCGACATCGCAGGCCATCGCTTGGGCGTAGGTTGTCACCGGTTCCGCCGAGAAGAACAGACCGAACATGCCGCCCACTGAATTCGCGGTCAGAGCAACACCGTTATCGCGGGCGGCAGCTACTAATTCTTCACACAACCGCTGGGTCTTGGCGGTCAGCCGATCATGAAAACCTGGCGTGGAAATCAGATCCAGCGTCACCAGTCCGGCGGTCATGGCGACTGGATTGCCTGACAGCGTACCGGCTTGATAGATCGGTCCCAGCGGCGCCAGTTTTTCCATAATCGCCCGCTGGCCGCCGAACGCTCCGACCGGCATTCCGCCACCGATAACCTTGCCGAGCGTCGTCAGGTCCGGTTTGACGTTATACAATTCCTGTGCGCCGCCGCACGCCACCCGAAATCCCGTCATCACCTCATCGAAAATCAGCACACAGCCGTAGCGGTCGCACAGTTGCCGCAACCCGGTCAGGAAACCTGGCGCGGGCGGGATACAGTTCATGTTTCCGGCGACCGGTTCGACGATGACCCCGGCAATTTCTTCACCGATATCCGCAAACACCTTTCGGGCCTGCAACAAATCGTTATAGGTCAAGGTCACGGTATAGGCCGCCAGCGCCGCGGGAACGCCAAGCGAAGTCGGGATGCCCAAAGTCAGCGCCCCGGAACCGGCTTTGACGAGCAGCGAGTCGGAATGACCGTGGTAACAGCCCTCGAATTTGACGATCTTGTTGCGTCCGGTGAAGCCGCGCGCCAGCCGGATGGCGCTCATGGTGGCCTCGGTGCCGGAATTGCACATCCGCACCAGTTCCATCGAGGGCATCAGTTCGTTGATCCGGCGCGCCATGACCGTTTCCAGCTCAGTCGGCGCACCGAAGCTCAGTCCACGCCCCACGGCTTCCCGCACGGCGCGAACCACTGCCGGATGGGCATGACCGACAATCATCGGTCCCCAGGAACCCACATAGTCGAGGTAACGGTGATCGTCCTCATCATGTAAATACGCGCCTTCGCCGCGCTTGAAGAAGATCGGTGTCCCGCCCACCCCGCGAAAAGCGCGCACCGGCGAATTGACGCCGCCGGGAATGTAGTGTTGGGCTTCAGCAAACAGTTGTTCGGAACGGGTCATATGGGGTATTTCCTCGGAGCGCAATCTTGAATCGTTCGATTCCCTCACCTTGGGTGAGAAGGTCAGGGTGAGGGCGGGATAAACAGAGTGGCATAGCGGGCGGCGGCGGCCCGGATGTCCGGTTGGCCGAACACGCCGCTGACCACGGCCAGCGCATCAGCACCGACGTCCAGGAGCAGCGGTGCATTGTCCGGGGTGATGCCGCCGATAGCGACGATGGGAATCCGCAAGGCGGCGCGGGCTTCCCGCAGCAGGGCAATCGACGCACGAATTTCAGTCGGTTTAGTCGGCGACGGGAAAATCGCGCCGAAGGCGACATGATCCGCACCAGCCTGTTCCGCTGCCAGCGCCAAGTCCAGCCGGTTGTAGCAAGACACGCCGATCAGGGCGTTTTCACCCAACCGGGTGCGGGCGGTGGTGAGCGCCGGGTCGTCCTTGCCGAGATGCACGCCAGCAGCGCCAACCTCGGCAGCTAACTCAACATCATCATTGATGATGAGCGGAATTTGATAACGCTGGCACAGGGCGTTGAGCATCCGGGCCTGGGTCAGCCGCCGCGCCGCATCGCCGCTCTTGTCGCGGTACTGGATCAGGCGAGCGCCGCCCAGCAGCGCTTGTTCAACAGCATCCAGCAAACGGCCATCGGGAATCAGCAGCGCGTCAGTGATAGCGTACAGGCCCTGACAGGGCGGTTTGTTCATGGTTCACCTCATGAGCCGCTGTCCAGTACAGTCGATGGGGCAGCCACTGTCCCCCGCCTGCCCGGTAGCCAGCTTGTAAAGAGCGCCAGGCATAATCCTGGGCGCGATAGACGATGGAGAAGATGGATTCATCCAGCGGGGAGAGTTCATGGCTCTGGGCCAGCAGGCCGGCAATGGCGGCGGCCAGCGTACAGCCGGAACCGTGATAGGAATGCGGTAAACGCGGCCAGCGGTGAGTTTCCAGCAACCGGTTATTACCATACAGTCGGTTGACGACTTCGGTAAACGGTTCGGTTTCGTGGCCGCCGGTGATGAGTACATAACGGCAACCTCGCGCCAGCAACGCCATGGCGCAGGCTTCGAGGGTATCCGCTTCCGGAGCCAAGCGGCGGGCTTCCAGGCTGTTGGGGGTGAGTACGGTGGTCAGCGGTAGCAGCAGGGTTTGGATCGCGGCAATCAGCTCGGCGCTGGCTAACTCGGTTCCACCGCCAGCCGCCAGCACCGGGTCGAGGATCACCGGGATATGGGGACATGCATTGAGCAGAGTGTGCAGTGCGACGGCGTTGTCCGCGCTGCCAATGACGCCGATCTTGATGGCTGCCACCGGCATATCGGCCAGCACCGTCCGCGCCTGGGCCAGCACCAGATCCGCTTCGACCGGGAGCAGGGCACGGACATTGCGCGTGTCCTGCACGGTCAGTGCGGTGATCACTGGCGCGGGGTGGCAGCCCAGACTGATCAACGTTTCAATGTCGGCAGCGATACCAGCCCCACCCGTGGGGTCGTTGCCGGCTAGAGTCATGACCACCGGTGGGGAAACAGGATCACTCAAAGCGTTGCTCCAGATAACGAGTGTTCGGGACTGAGAGATTCTAACAAAACCTGTGGGTTTTTCAGGATGCGCTAACATGGGACAATTACAGTCATTCCGTCGCAACCCGGGGAAAGTTTACGCTGATGAAAAAATATATGTGTTTAATCTGTGGATGGATTTATGACGAGGAAAAAGGTTGGCCCGAGGACGGCATTCCACCCGGAACCCCTTGGGATGATGTGCCAGTGACTTGGGTTTGTCCGGAGTGTGGCGCGATCAAGGAAGATTTTGAGATGGTGGAAATTTAAGGCGAGGCAAACAGCGATATGAGCGCGAATTCCAGCCGGATCCAGATTGTTGCCGAAGATATTACCCAATTGCGGGTGGATGCTATTGTCAACGCCGCTAACCGTTCACTGCTGGGCGGCGGCGGGGTGGATGGAGCCATTCATCGCGCTGCCGGGCCAGAGTTGCTGGCGGAGTGCCGCACCCTCGGCGGTTGCGAGACCGGTCAGGCCAAGCTGACTCGGGGTTATCGATTGCCGGCCCGCTGGGTCATCCACACGGTCGGGCCGATTTGGCAGGGCGGCGATCGCGGCGAACCGGAGTTATTAGCCGCCTGTTATCGTAACAGTTTGCGCGTGGCGGTGGAGCAGGGTGTGCGGACTATTGCTTTTCCCGCCATCAGTTGCGGGGTGTATGGCTATCCGCTGGATCAGGCAGCGCAGATTGCCGTGCGGGAGGTGCGGAGCTTCCTGGCCGGCGATGACCGGATTCAGATCGTTGATCTGGTCTGTTTTGGCGGGGAAGTGCGCCAGGCTTACGAGCAGGCGATGGGGACATGAACGGATAGCGAGTAGGCAATCGTCCTCGCTATCGCGCTGAACGTTCAGAGTCGAATCAGGACCGGACGCCCCGACTCGCCCGTCGGTAATGGCTCGGCGTACATCAGCGTCCGCGCCTGGGTTTCCCGGGCCTCCTGACTTTGGCGCAGGGCATCGGCCAGCAGTACCAGAAACATCGCCTCGGCATGGGCCTGCCAGTAGGATTCGTCCATGATCACTATGGGCTGGGCGGGCTGGGCAACCGGCGATGGGGAGTAGAGCAGGGTGGTAAGCAGGATGCCACACAGGATCAGCAACGAGGCGGGCAGCAGGTAAAAACCGAACTTTTGGAAACTGCGAATGGCGTTGCGCATTATTGACCCTCGACCATACGGGTGAAAGTATCAAATTTTTGTACAAGTTTGTCGTAATAAATTATACGAATTCTGTGCAAATATCCAGCGCTATCCCCAAAATTATTGTACAACTCTTATAACCAAGCATAACACAAGGATTTTGGAACACAAGCCAGCGCTTGTCTATTCTGATCCCTCTCCCAACAGGTAACGGGAGAGGGATCACGGTTGACGCGCTCAGTTTTCCTGCTGCTTCTTATGAGCCGTGTGCAGCTTCTGCTGAATATCGGCGGGCACCGGGTCATAGTGACTCAGTTCCACACCATAGGAGCCGAGACCGCCGGTCATGGACTTGAGTTGTGACTCATAACCGTCCAGTTCGGCCATCGGCACTTGAGCTTTGATGATGCTCATACCGTGTGGCCCGGCGTCCGTCCCGGCGATGCGTCCGCGCCGGCTGGATAAATCGCCCGTGATCGCGCCGACGCAATCACCCGGCGCGCGCACTTCCAGATTGACAATCGGTTCCAGAATGATCGGCTTGGCCTTGCTGACCGCATCCAGGAACGCTTCACGCCCGGCAGTGACGAAGGCGATTTCCTTGGAATCCACCGGGTGATATTTGCCATCGTAGGCGATGGCGCGCACATCCTGCATCGGGTAACCGGCAATTGCGCCTTCCTGCAGCGCTTCGCGGACGCCCTTTTCCACTGCGGGCAGGAACGAGGTCGGAATGGTGCCGCCGACCACCGCGCTGACGAACTCAAAGCCGGCATCGCGCGGCAGCGGTTCGATGCGCATGAACACTTCGCCGAACTGACCCGCGCCGCCGGTCTGTTTCTTGTGGCGATGATGCCCTTCAGCATTCTGGCTGACCGTTTCCTTGTAAGCGATCTTGGGTGGCTGGGTCTCGACTTGCAGGTTATAGCGCTGCTGCATCTTCTCCAGGGTGATGCGCAGATGCAGGTCGCTCAGGCCGCGCAGCACAGTTTGTTTGGTGTGAGCGTTGTGTTCCAGCGATAAACAGGGGTCTTCTTCCAGCAGTTTGTGAACAGTGTCGGATAGCTTCTGCTCATCGCCCCGTGTGGAGGCGCGGATGGCTAGCCCAAACAGGGGAGTGGGAAAATGCAGGGGCCGTAAATGGAGCTGATCCTCGTCGTGGGCCTCATGCAGTACGACGTCACGGTGGATGTCGTCGATCTTGGCAACGGCGCAAATATCGCCGGGAATGCCGGTCGCTACTTCGGGGTGTTCCTTGCCGTGCATCTGGAAGAGATGACTGACCTTGAACGGCTTGCGCCCATCGCCGATCAACAGTTGACTATCCTTGGTGATGGTGCCCTGGTGGATGCGGAAGATGCCCAACTTGCCGATGAACGGGTCTATCAGCACTTTGAACACATGGGCGATCGCATGTTTTTGGGGATCGGGAACGGCAGACAGTTCCGCACTATCGTCGCTTTCGCCCTTCAGGAACGGTTCGGGATTACCTTCCAGGGGATTGGGTAACAGCTTGACGAAGGTTTCCAGCAGTTCCTTGACTCCAGCGCCGGTGCGGGCGGAAACAAAGCAGATCGGGATCAAGTGGCCTTCCCGCAGCGCCTTTTCGAAAGGCGTGTGGAGCTGTTCAGGCTGCAAATCCTCGCCCTGTTCCAGGTACAACGCCATCAGGTCTTCGTCCATCTCGACCACCTGATCGATCAGGGCCGAGTGGGCGGCGGCAACGCTGGAAAAATCACTGTCCCCGGCAGGATTGAAGAAGCAATCCACCACGCCGGCGCCGTTGTTGGTCGGCAGGTTGATGGGCAAGCATTCCCGACCGAAGATTTCCTGAATTTGTTCCAGCAGGCCGGGTAAATCCAGATTTTCAGCATCGATTTTGTTAACGATGATCATCCGGCACTGTCGGCGTTCGGCGGCGCGTTCCATCAGTCGTTGCGTCACTGCTTCGATGCCGCTTTGGGCGTTGATGACCACCGCCACCGTTTCCACTGCCGGCATCACGGCGAGGGCTTGGCCGATGAAATCCGGGAAGCCGGGGGTGTCGATCAGATTAATGTGAGCGCCGTTGTAGTCGAGATTGACCAGCGCCGCATCCAGCGAGTGTTGATGAGCCTTTTCTTGCGGATCAAAGTCGCAAACGGTGTTGCCTTTTTCCACAGCGCCGGGCGTGGCAAGTTTCCCGGCGTGAAACAGGATGGATTCGACCAGGGTCGTTTTACCTGCTGCGCCATGCCCAACCAGGGCAATGTTACGGATGGATTCGGTCGTGTAGCTGACCATGATGGCCTCCTTACTCGATTCAATCAGTGATTTTTTTCATGTTCGCGTTTGCAATAAAGAGTCGCAAAGTCTACAGGAACAGGCTGGGTTTCTCAGCGGAGTCGGTCATTTTTTTGCAACTTGCGAGGTCTACCGCGAGGATGGATGCTACCGAAGATCGGAAAAACCGGCCTGGCTGGCATTGCGGGCCAAAACTGCTTAGCATGTTGCATCACATCATTGCAGCGGAGAGTGACTTGATGAAGCGATATGGGCGTTTTGGAGGGTGGCTCCTGGGCGTGTGCAGCATCGGCGCGTGGGCGGCAGATCCTGGTCCCAATTGGCTCAAGCTGATCAAGGACACCCCTGCGGCTCAGGTGGAGTGGGCTACGCGCTATGAGCATGGCGAGGGTATCGCTCAGAATTATGACCGGGCCATGCAATTGTATTGCGCCGCCGCCCGGCGCGGTCATATCCAGGCTCAGTATCAGTTAGGCTGGATGTACGCCAATGGTCGCGGCGTGATGCGCAATGACGCTCAGGCCGCGGCGTGGTTCCGGTTAGCGGCGGCCAAAGGCGATACACTCGCGCAACGGATGTTGGCGATGGTGGAAGATCCGGCCAAGGTCGACAAAGCCAATTGCACAGAGCCGGTCGATCCAACGCCTAAGCCGCCGGCGCCGGTGATAGTTCGCACCCGACCCCGTTCGCCGGAGCAAGCTCAGGTTGTGGCGTTGGTGAATCGTTTAGCGCCGAATTACGGTCTGCAACCGGCATTGGTGATGGCGGTGATCGACGCAGAGTCCGGCTTTAACAGTCAGGCGCGTTCCGTGAAAAACGCCCAGGGATTAATGCAACTGATTCCTGAGACCGCTGAGCGGTTCGGGGTGCGCGATCCCTTTGATCCGGTGCAGAACCTGCAGGGTGGGATGGCCTATTTGCGCTGGTTGCTGGCCTATTTTCAGGGCGATGTGCGCTTGACGCTGGCGGGTTATAACGCTGGCGAGGGTGCAGTGGTTCGCTATGGCGGGGTGCCGCCCTACGCTGAGACTAGGGCCTATGTTGATAAAATCGTTCGAGATTATGGACAGTTGGTGCATCCACTGGCAACGCTGACCCCGGTGGGCGGAATCAAATAGAGATCAAAACGGGTGTGAGGAGCGATGATTTGCGCGTCGGGCGGCGAGCCAGTGAGCGCCAGTGCGAGTCTAGGCCGTTTCACTACCACTCGTCGCCGGGCGCAAGCCAGCGCTGCTGCCAGCAGTTCCGAGGCGTCGTGGTCATCACCGACCAGTTGCCGCAACAGGCGCATTTCTTTCCCGGCCAGCGCCGTTTTCCGCCGGTGCGGGTACATGGGATCGAGATATATAACTTCGGGCCGCTGGTTTTCACTCAGCCCCCGCAGGTATTCCTGTCCATCCGCCTGGCAAAGGCTCAGTCGTTCCCTGACCCACGGGCCAATCTCTGGATCCTGCGCGGCGCGGCGCAATCCATCGCGCAGCAAAGCGCTGATGATCGGTGAACGTTCCACCAACTGCACCCGGCAACCCAGACTGGCCAGTACAAAGGCATCCTGGCCCAGTCCGGCAGTCGCGTCGATCACGGTCGGCATCGCGCTACCTTTTAACCCGACTGCCCGCGCCAGAGGCTGACGGCGTCCGCCGCCGAATTGCCGACGATGCGCGGCGGTTCCTGCAGTGAAGTTGACAGACACGGGGCCAGGCGCGTCGGCCCCGAGTTGGCGTAATTCCAGCCGTTGCTCGGTCAAAACCAGCAGATGCGTTGGCGAGATGGTGAGGTCAGCGACGAGCGGCAGCGCCAGTTCAGCAGCCAGTGCAGCCGCTTCCGCCAAGTGAGCGGACGATTCCACGGCGACAGCGATAGTCGGCGGGATGAGACAGGCGATAGTCATCGGAAACACGACCGCTCCGCGCAGGCGGGGCGGCAGGGGGCAGAGGGTTCATGCGGCTTTGGGGAGTACGTCTTTCAACGTGGCCCGGTTCAAAGTTTCCATGTCAACCTTGAAGCGGGCGTTCATATCCGACAGGACCCGCATATCGTTCAGCATTTTGTACTGCATAGTCTGGGCGATTTGCGCCTGACGTTTGCAGAAGTCCTGAAAGCTCTGGACATCGGTGATTTCCGCGGCAGCGCGCATCTGGTTCAGACCGATGTCCAGATAGGACTTAAGCGCACTCATCTGAAAAAGCAGCATCTTTTCCATATTTTCGGCGAACAGTTGATTCGCCTTGACCAAGGGATCGGGTAGGACTTGTCGGGTTTTCAGTGCCTTGCTGAACAGATCGATGACCATGGTGCGTTCCTCATGCTGGATGTTTGCCAACTTTGCTGCAATGCAATATAGCGGGATTGATGTTGCAAGGCAACATTAAAAACGGGATTTTCTGGCGCTGGAAAAATTCACCATGCGAAATCAACAAACTGAACTATGCTGGTCTATCAATTCGATAGCATTTTACAGTCAATGGTAACGGTGATAACGGAGCGGAGCAGGATCTTGATCAACACGACCATTCCTGGACGAGTTATTCGATTGCGCGATGAGGATTGGCTGCCATGCCATGATATTGGCTCGTGGGAGCGCACACCCCGGTTGGCCCTGGTGGCCAACCTGCACGGTAACGACTTGAACGGTATGTTTGTGCTGTCGCGGTTAGCGACCTTTCTGCGGAGCGTAGAGGCCGGTCGACGACGGGGTTTGCAGTTGCGGGAACGGGTGGTGATCGTTCCGACGGTCGATGGATTGCGCACCAGCAGCATGCAGCGGGCTACCCGGTGGGCGAGAGGTCGCCGTCCCGTGGCGGGCAGGGTGACCGATCGGGTGATGGAGATGACCCGCACCGCCTATTATCGGGTGGAAGTACGCACGGCGGGTTGCGAAATCGAAGAGTTGCCGCAAGTGTGGCTCTATGCACCCAGCGATGATGAGCGGGCCAGCGCCTGTTTGTTCGGATTACCGGCGGTGATCGAACAACCGGTTGACGATGAGAAGGTGGGTGAACTGCTGCACGCCTGGCGACCGGAGGGGGGTGAGAATTTCGTCATTCACGCCGGTCAATCCGGCAATTTGCAGACCCGGCATTGCGAAACCCTGTTTCGAGCGCTGGCGGCGTTTCTCGACCGTACCGGGGTAATCGGCGGGTTGCGGCTGGTCGAAGACGAGGAAGATTTGCATTATTTCGACCAGCGACAGGTGTGTGACGTGCGGGCGGAACAGTCCGGCCTGTTTTCCTCTATTCTGGATGTGGGGCGCTGGGTTCGGGCAGGTGAAGAATTGGGTCAGATTTACGACAGCTTTACTGGCGAGGTGCAGATGCGGATTACCGCGCCGGTTGCGGGTCTATTGGCGGGTTTGCGCCGACAACCGCTGTTGTGTGAAGGGGATATGGTTGCCCGGATCCTGGCCTTGTAAGTAAGCGTTGTGATTAAGAGGTGGGGTATGAGCGACCGTTGGATGAGCGATGACCAGCATCAGCAAGCGCGCCAGCGGTTGTTGGAGCGGGTTGTCACGGAAACCCGCGAGACGGGCAGATCAACCGGTCTTGATGAATTGAGCGGACGGGTGATGCAGGCGATGGCAACGGTTCCCCGGCATCGCTTTGTGCCACCCGAGCAGTGCGAGTGGGCCTATGCCGATCGGCCGTTACCCATCGGGCGCGGCCAGACCATTTCCCAGCCGTTTATCGTGGCGCTGATGACCGAGTTGCTCGCGCTGGGACCGGAGGACGTGGTATTGGAGATCGGCACGGGATCGGGCTATCAAACGGCGGTGCTGGCTAGCCTGGCGCGGCAGGTTTACTCACTGGAGCGGATTCCTGAACTGGCGGATGCGGCCACGCAGCGCTTGCAGGAACTGGGATTTGCCAATGTCGCGGTGCGCGCTGGCGATGGTTGCCTGGGCTGGGAAGAGCAAGCGCCCTTTGATGGGATTATGGTCACAGCAGCGGCGGCGACCGTACCGGAAGCGCTGGTGCGGCAGTTAAAGCCGGGGGGCCGGCTGGTCATACCGGTGGGTCCGCCGCAATGGACGCAGGATTTGCAGGTGCTGGACAAGGATGAGCAGGGCCGGGTGCACGTCCGGAGTGTGTTGCCGGTGGTGTTTGTGCCGTTGATTAGCAATTTTGGGTGAAATCTAGCCGGTCGGCAGGGAAATCCCGGTCAGTTTTTTGAACAGCGCCACCGCGTAGGAATCGGTCATGCCGGACACGAAATCGGTGATGGCCAGCACCCGGCGATAAGGATCATCGACTGGGCAGCGACCCGGTCCGGCGAATGGCTCCGGGATCAGGTGAATCAGCATCCGGCTTTTGGGCGAAGCCTGTGAACCGTGAGCGGCGAGGTCGTTGACCGTAGTTACGAACGTTTCCAGCAATCCGCCTAACACTTCAAAACCTGCCGCTTCCACTTCCACGACGGGCCGGGAGATATAGATCTGCGCTTCCCCACATTCCTTCAATGCGCGCATGGCAGCGGCGGCGGGGATGATGTCGAGCAGCTCTTCCTGAAGCGTGCCGGCCAGAATGGCGTCCTCGTGATCCATGAAACACTGATGCGCCTGATCGATGATCGCGCCAATCGCTTTAGCGCGCAGGTATTCGATCTTTTCCCTGGTCCGGGTGATGTGCGCCATTTTGCGTTCGGCGCGATGCGCTTCCCCGGTCAGCGGTAGCAGCAGATCGCGGACTTGATCAAAGGGCAGTTGCTGGAGCCGGAAGGCGTCTTCCACGTCGATGATCCGATAGCAGATGTCATCCGCTGCTTCGACCAGATAAGCGAGCGGATGACGGCTCCAGGCCCCCGGCAGCGTTGATTCCAGTCCCAGTTGTTGGGCCGTTTCGGCAAATAGAGCAGCGTCGTCCTGATAGAAGCCGAACTTTTTGAACGCAATGCCGGGCGGCGGATCAGCGGGGAGCCACGAAGCACGGGGGTATTTGGTAAATGCGCCTAGTGTCGCGCAGGTCAGTTGCATCCCGCCGGGATTGTCGGGGCTTTGCAGGCGGGTGATGATGCGGAAGCCCTGGGCGTTGCCCTCAAAATTGAGGAGGTCCTGTCGCTGGGACTCCGAAAGGGGTTCCAAAGCCTGCTGGCCGGTGGGAGAACGGGCGAACCAGAGCCGGATAGCGTCCTCGCCCGCATGGCCGAAGGGTGGATTGCCGATGTCGTGGGCCAGGCAGGCGGCGGCAACGGCGGCACCGAAATCCTGGGGATAAACGCCCTTGAGGTCATGATTTTTGATGACGCTGTCACCGACCATTGTGCCAAGAGAGCGCCCGACGCTGGACACTTCGAGGCTGTGGGTCAGGCGGGTGCGGACATAATCGCTCCGCGAGAGGGGAAAGACCTGGGTCTTGTCCTGGAGCCGGCGAAAGGCCGAGGAAAAGACGATGCGGTCGAAATCGCGCTGAAAATCAGTGCGCGCTTCGTTGTCGGGGTGGGGGTGAGGCAGTCCGGGACGAGTACGGGACAGCAGATGGTTCCAGTTCATACCGTGCGGTTAGTAGTGGGAAATCCGCCTTAAAGCATAGTCTTCTTTTCCGCGCTTTCCGTGTTTTCGGTGGACGATAAAGCTTGTGTCCCGTATCAGCTATCGCCGGTCAGCGCCTCAATTGCTTCCTGAATCTCCAGCCAGTCGGTTTCCAGCGCCGCCAAGTCCCGATCCACTTCACCCTTACGCAACAACCATTCCTTGAGCCGGTTTTTATTAGCCCCGTCGTAACTGGCTGAGTCGGCGAGGGCAACGTCCAGCGTTTTCTGTTCCTGATGCAGCGTACTCATACGCTGTTCGATCTGGCGAATTTGCTGATCCAGCGGTTTGCGCTGAATGGCGAATTGCTGGCGACGTTCCGCATCCAGGCGTTTCTGCTCGCGACGTGCGATGATGCTATTACCGTTACCATCATTGCGTGATGGGATGTCGCGGTTGATAGCGCGTTGTTGTTCATTCAGCCAGTTGCGGTAGTCGTCCAGATCGCCGTCGAAGGGTTGCGCCCGACCGTCGGCGACCAGCAGGAATTCGTCAGTGACCGTGCGCAGCAGATGCCGGTCGTGGGAGACCACGATCAACGCTCCCTGATAATCCTGCAAGGCCAAGGTCAGGGCGTGGCGCATGTCGAGATCGAGATGGTTGGTCGGCTCGTCCAGCAGCAACAGGTTAGGTCGTTGCCAAACCAGCAGCGCCAGCGCCAGCCGGGCTTTTTCGCCGCCGGAGAAGGGCGCAACCGGGTCCAGCGCCCGGTCGCCGGGGAAACCGAAGCCGCCGAGGAAATTGCGCAGTTCCTGATCGCTGGCGCGTTCCTCCGGTTTCTGCAAATGCCGCAGCGGACTCCAGTCAGGTCGCAACTGTTCCAGTTGGTGCTGGGCGAAGTAACCCAGGGTCAGCCCCAGGCCGGGTTCAATCCGTCCGGTCAACGGCGGTAAGACCCCGGCCAGCAGTTTGATCAGCGTCGATTTGCCCGCACCGTTGCGACCGAGCAGGCCCAGACGGCTGCCAGGATGGAGCGTCAGCTTGATCCGCTCCAGCACCGGCCGGTCGGCATAGCCCGCGGCGGCGTTGTCCACTGTCAGGAGCGGATTGGGCAGCCGCTCCGGTGGGGCGAACTGGAAATCAAAGGGTGAATCGACATGGGCGGCAGCAATGCGCTCCATCCGTTCCAACGCCTTGATCCGACTCTGTGCCTGCCGGGCCTTGGTCGCCTTGGCGCGGAAACGGGTAATAAAGCTTTCCAGATGGGCGATTTCCCGCTGCTGCTTGTCATACGCCGCCTGTTGCAAGGCCAGTCGGGCGGCGCGCTGGTCCTCGAAATCGGCATAGCCTCCGGAGTAAAGAGTGATGCGCTGCTGGTCAATATGGGCGATGTGGCTGACTACGCTGTCGAGTACGTCGCGGTCGTGAGAGATCAGCAGTAGGGTGCCGGGATAGGTGCGCAGCCATTGTTCCAGCCACAGCACCGCGTCGAGGTCGAGATGGTTGGTCGGTTCGTCCAGCAGCAACAGATCGGAGCGGCACATCAGCGCCTTGGCCAGATTCAGCCGCACCCGCCAGCCGCCGGAGAATTCCGCAACGGGCCGTTCCAGTTGATCAGGGGCGAAACCCAGTCCCGCCATGAGCTTGCCGGCGCGGGCGCGGGCGCTGTAACCACCGATAGCGTCAAAACGGGCGTGGAGTTCGGCCTGGCGAGTTCCATCATGCGCGGCTTCAGCAGCGTGCAAATCATGCTCGATCTGCCGCAATTCGGCGTCGCCATCCAGTACGAATTCCAGGGCCGGATGGGGTAGCGCCGGCGTTTCCTGGGCGACATGGGCGACGGTCCAGCGCGCCGGTAGATCGAGATTGCCGGTGTCTGGATGCAGTTCGTCGCGCAGCAAGGCGAACAGGCTGGATTTGCCGCAGCCGTTGGCGCCGATTAACCCGACTTTCCAGCCGGGATGGACGGTGAGCGAAACGTTGTCAAACAGCGACTTACCGCCGCGTTGCAGGGAGAGTTGGTTGAGGGAAATCAAGCGAGGGGTTCCTTGTGAGCCGATACTGAAAACCCCAGACTATGGGAGAGTGGGTATTGAAATGATACCCAAAAGTAGCGCAGGGTGCTTGACTCCGACTATCAAAAACGGCGGCGATTCAATAGTCCGGTTCGGTACTGGTACTATTCATCTACCCTCTCTCACGCGCTGAAATCCCATGACCGACGACGAGCTTTTGCGCTACAGCCGGCAAATCCTGCTGCCGGAATTCGACATTGACGGTCAGGAACGACTCGATCAATCCCATGCGCTGATCATCGGCCTGGGCGGACTGGGATCACCCGTCGCCATGTACTTGGCTGCGGCTGGCGTTGGCAGACTCACTCTGGTCGATTTCGACACCGTGGACTTGTCTAACCTGCAACGGCAGATTATCCATCGCACCGCAGATATTGGCCGGCCCAAGGTTGAATCAGCCCGCGATACTTTGCGGGCGCTGAATCCACTGGTCGAGGTTACGACTATCCCTCGGGTGCTGGACGCAGTGGAATTGCAGGAACAGGTCGGACAGGCGGATGTCGTAGTGGACGCCTGTGATAATTTAGCGACTCGACTGGCCATCAATGCCGCCTGTGTCCAGGCGGGGACGCCACTGGTGACGGGGGCGGCGATCCGTCTGGAAGGGCAAGTGCTGGTGTGGCGGCCCGGCGGGGAGGGCGCTTGTTATCGCTGCCTGTACCGGGACACGGCCATGGACCCGGAAACCTGCGCACAAACCGGGGTCCTTGCGCCAGTGGTCGGGATTATCGGCAGTGTCCAGGCGATGGAAGCGATCAAGGTATTGACGCACCTCGGCGAACCGCTCGATGGTCGCCTGCTGTTGCTGGACGCCGCACGCATGGAATGGCGGACGATGCGGGTCGGGCGTTGGCCGGGATGTCCGATATGTGGCGGTGAACGGTCATAAATAATAGGTTTTCAATGGCGGGAAGCCATTGAATTCGACTGCACTATAAGATGCGGTGTAGGCCCCAGTGGAAATCCAGTAAATTCGGTCACCGATTTCTAACGATAAGGGGAGTTCATATTTAAAATGCTCATAAATAATATCCAAGCTATCACAAGTAGGACCTGCCAGAATAACATCTCCATTTTCGCCGTCTTTCTCGGTATAAATCGGATATTTAATCGACTCATCAATAGTTTCCATCAGACCATTAAAGATACCGACATCAGTATAAACCCAGCGTTTTAAATCAGTCCGTGATTTTTTGGAAATCAGAACGACTTCACTGACCAGTATGCCGGCTTCTCCAGTGAGACCACGTCCCGGTTCAAGGTAAATTTCCGGGATGGATTCGCCGAAATGAAAGCTGAGGTAGCGATTGATTTCTTCCGCATATACCGATAGTGGATTAGATTTAATCAGATAATCTGCTGGGAAACCACCTCCCATGTTCATCGCTTTCAAGTGAATTTTTTGTTTCTCCAGTTGCTCGAACAGACTTTTCACTTGAGCAATCGCCGTATCCCAAGCCGGGATTTCACGCTGCTGCGAACCGACATGAAAAGAAATGCCATACGGTTCGAGTCCGAGATCAGCAGCTAGTGATACCAATTCCACCAACATGCGTGGCTGACAGCCGAATTTCCGCGACAAGGGCCAATCAGAATCCGAAGTCACCGCATCCATTAACAGACGAAAGAATATCCGCGAACCCGGCGCTTCCTTGGCCAAATGACGAATATCCACTTCGCTATCACTGGCGAAAAGCCGGACGCCTTTTTCATAGGCTTCCCGAACATGCTTTGCTTTCTTAATGGTGTTGCCGAAGCTAACACGATCAGGCGATACACCAAGGTCCAAAACTTGATCAAGTTCGTAAATGGAAGCGATATCGAAATAGGAACCCATATCTCGAAGCAAGGTTAGTACTTCCCTACCGGGACTCGCTTTGACGGCGTAATAAATTTTCGCTTGGGGAAAGTTCTTGCGGAATCCTTCAAATTTTTCCTGAATCCTGTCCAGCAGAACAACTAAAAAGGGCGTCTCTTTCTTTTCAGAGAATTTGATGATTTTTTCCCATTCAGCAGGCGAATAGTAGCTACGATACATGATTGGACTCTTTTGTAAATGGGATAGATGCCGATAGCTCAAGGCCGGTTAAAACCGGCCTGATTTGCTGAAGGAGTGAACCGCTATTTTTTAGGCGCCAAGGCAATCATCGGATTAGCCGCGGAAATAGTCACGGTTGCAGTGGATTTCGCCAGTTCCGTCTCTAAATCTCTGACTGCTCCATCGAAGGATTCTGCGCTGCCGGGCTGAATTTCCTTGACATCCGTCGGCAAGCCAATCTGATCAAGAAGGGCAATGAACGGTTCCGGATCCAGTTCCTCGACGTTCACCATCGTTTTTGGATCCCAAATGTCCTGGGCAACGAGCATAGCCGCCGCAACCGGAGGAACGCCAGCGGTGTAGCTGATGCCCTGCGACTCAACTTCTTCAAAGCACTTTTTGTGATCTGAAACCTGATAAATGAACACTTCCCGCGCCTTCCCATCTTTCGAACCCTTGACGAAGTTACCAATGCAGGTTTTACCAGTATAACCGGGGGCTAAAGTTTGCGGATCGGGCAACAATGCTTTAACTACCTTGAGGGGCACGACTTCTTGACCGGTTGTCAGGGTCACGGGCAGGTGCGACAGAAACCCGAGAGTGCGCAGTACGGTGAAGACATTAATGTAATGATCGCCGAAGCCCATCCAGAAACGAATGCTGTTTGCATCGATATTTTTCGACAGCGAATGCAATTCGTCATGTCCATTCAAATAGATCGGGCAAGGACCAGCCACCGGGAAATTGTAGATGCGCTTGACGGAATGCGTGGGATACTCTTTCCACTGGCGGTCGATCCAGGTCCAGACCTTGATAAATTCGCGGAAGTTAATTTCTGGATCGAAGTTGGTAGCAAAATATTTACCATGACTTCCGGCATTGACATCTAAAATATCAATGGTATCGATCTTGTCAAAATAGCGTTTGACAGCTAATGCACAGTAGGCGTTGACGACGCCGGGATCAAATCCAGCGCCAAGAATAGCGGTTAGCCCTTTCTCCGTGCAGCGGTCTTTACGTTTCCATTCATAATTGGCATACCAGGGCGGAGTTTCGCAGACCTTATCTGGTTCTTCATGAATTGCGGTGTCAATATAGACAGCTCCAGTTTCAAGACAGGCTTCCAGAACTGACATATTAATAAAAGCATTACCGAGATTGATAACAATCTGTGAATGGGTTTCGTGAATCAGCTTGACCGTGGCAGGAATATCGAGTGCGTCGATTTGCTTTGAATAAAGTTTCTTAGCCGGATCTTTGATATGCCCTTTCCGTTTAACGCTATCGATGATCTGATCACACTTCTCCAATGTCCGCGAGGCAATGCAAATATCGCCCAGCACATCGTTATTCATGGCGGCTTTGTGGGCCGCGACATGGGCAACCCCGCCTGCGCCGATGATCAATACATTGTTTTTCATCCAAGTAACTCCATGAACTTATGAAAGATTGCGTTTGAAATCTTTATAGCCGAATTTTCGGACGATTTCCACTGTTCCATCCAACCGGCGGACGACAATAGCGGGCATGGAGATGCCATTGAACCAGTTTTTCTTAACCATCGTGTATCCCGCTGCGTCGGCGATATGGACTTCACTGCCAATCTTTAATCGGGTTTTCAGGCGATACTCACCAAAGATATCCCCGGCCAGACAGGTTCGACCTGCAATCATGATGCGATGACGGCCTGACTCGGGGAAGGTAATTTTGGGCGAGGTGTGATAAATCAAATGATCCAGCATGTGGGCTTCAACGGAAGCGTCGATAATCGCAATATCGATCTCATTATGCAGGATGTCCAAAACGGTCGTGACCAGCTCGGCGCAACCGGTAATCGCCGCTTCACCCGGCTCCAGATAGACTTGAATGCCGAATTTTTCACTGAAGTTTTTTAATTTTTCGCAGAATTGATCCAGTGGATAACCGTCTTTGGTAAAGAAAAGACCCCCACCAAGACTGACCCATTCCATTTTTTCCAGTAGATTTCCATATTTTTGACTGATCAGGTCAATAGCTGCGGAAATATTTTTAAAATTGTCATTTTCGCAGTTAAAATGAAACATAACTCCACTCAGAATTGGCGAGACTTTCATGATTTCCGCGTGGTAGGAAACACCCAGTCGCGAGTATTTTCTGGCTGGATCAGCGAGGTCAAAGTGTGAATAACTGATTCCTGGATTAACTCGCAACCCTAGTTTCATGGTGTGAATATCATCATAGTGAGTCATTAATTGCGAGATCGAATTGAAAATTACCTTATCAGCAAACTTTCTGACCGATTTGATGTCTTTTTTAGAAAATCCGACGCTATAAGCATGAACTTCTTTACCAAATTTCTCATGACCCAGGCGAGCTTCAAATAAAGAACTACTGGTGGTTCCATCCAGATAGCGCTGCATCAAGCCAAAAACACCCCAAGTTGAAAAACACTTGAGTGCCAATACCGATTTTGCGCCGGAAATATCGCGCACTTTTTCAATAATCTTGAGGTTCTTTTCCAGTAAAGTTTCGTCGATCAAGTAATAGGGTGTGGTTAATTTTTTCATCAATTATAAATCTCTTGGGACATTAGAATCAGCGGATGCCAAGATTGACGAAACAGGAAATTAGCGAAGAGAAAAATTTTTGACTACTCAGATTTCGCCGTCTGAATCACGGATTAGCGGATTAACGGATTACACGAAAGGCTTCATCCGTGAAATCGGTGTCATCCGGCGAATCCGTGATTCAGACCATGAGCAATGTGCAATTCACCCAGCGCTTGGCCCGCACACCATAACTCGATTCAAACCGGTGCTGATTAGTTACAAAAATTTTATCTACCGCATCTCCCTGTTTCCCTGTCTCCTCAATCACTCTTCTTCAAGCGCATCCTGAACCAGCACATCCATTTTAACATGCCGCACATCCTTGCCCTTCACCAGATAAATGATGTATTCAGCGATGTTTTTGGAATGATCGCCAATCCGTTCCAGCGCCTTAATGATGAACAGGACGTTGATCGCGTGACCGATGGTGCGCTGGTCTTCCATCATGTAGGTCATGAGTCGCCGCAACGCCGATTGAAACTCCTGATCCAGTTCATCATCGCCCTTAGCGACTTCGACCGCTTTTTCTACATCCAACCGCGCCAAAGCATCGAGACAGCCGTGCAACATATTCGCCGCCAGCTTGGACATGGGATGCACATCGCGGAGCAGTTTGGCGCTGGGTGAGCTGCTAACGCCATCGTAGGTCTTGACGGTCATCCGGGCAATTTTCTCGGCCTCATCACCGATCCGCTCCAGATCGGTGACGATCTTGGACAGCGACATGATCAGCCGCAGGTCGCTACCGAGCGGCTGGCGCAGAGCAATCAGGCTGACGCTGTCTTCATCGACTTTGACCTGCATCCCATTGATGATCTGGTCACGGGCGATCACCTCGCGGGCGGCAGCGACATCCTCGTTATCCAGCGCCTGGATGGCGTTTTTAATCTGATCTTCCACCAGCCCGCCCATTTCCAGCACCAGATTGCGCAGGTTGGCCAGTAGTACATCGAACTGCTTGACGGTATGAGCATCGTGGCTGATGGCCATGAGTAAATACTCCAGTAGTAACGCAAGTGAGGGCGTGTCAGCCAAAGCGGCCGGTGATGTAGTCTTCGGTCAATTTGTGTTTAGGATTGGTGAAGATTTGATCGGTCTCACCAATTTCAATCAAGTCGCCTAGGTGAAAATAAGCCGTGCGTTGGGAAACGCGGGCAGCCTGTTGCATAGAGTGGGTAACGATGACGATAGTATAGTTTTCTCGCAGTTCGTCGATCAGTTCCTCGATTTTAGCGGTGGCGATGGGATCAAGCGCTGAACAGGGTTCGTCCATCAAGATCACTTCAGGATTAACCGCGATAGCGCGGGCGATGCACAGCCGCTGTTGCTGGCCGCCGGATAGACTGGTGCCCGGCTCGCTCAGTCGATTCTCGACTTCCTTGAGCAACCCTGCCCGCTCCAGACTGGCGCGCACCAGTTCGTCCATCTCCGCTTTGCCATCGACCATACCGTGAATTCGCGGCCCATAGGCGACATTTTCATAGATGGATTTGGGAAAGGGGTTGGGTTTTTGGAACACCATGCCGACCCGCGCCCGTAGTTGCACCACATCAATGCTCTTATCGTAGATATCGTCTTGATCAAGTTTGATCTCACCGATGACCTGGCAAAAAGGAATGGTATCGTTCATACGATTCAGGCAGCGCAGAAAAGTCGATTTTCCGCAACCTGATGGACCGATAAAAGCGATGACTTCATTCGCACCAATATCGATGCTGACATGTTTTAATGCCTGTTTTCCAGTGTAATAAACATTGACGTCGCGGCAAATCATTTTGGGGTTATCCACCGTGATTTTGCCGACCGTTTGCCGGTGATCGTAGTCGGTGATCTGGACACTGGACAGCGGGATTTGTCGGCCTTCAGCATTCAGTGCATTATCCAGGTTCGCTTTAGCTTCAATTATCGTTGTACTCATACCAATGAATCCTCGGGGATTTTAGGGGATCTTACCAGCGGCGCTCGAAGCGCTTGCGAAGAATAATCGCTAGGCCATTCATGACGATCATGAACGCCAGTAACACCATAATCGCCGCCGAGGTGCGCTCTACAAACGCTCGTTCCGGCAGGTCAGACCAGAGAAAAATCTGCACTGGCAGCACGGTGGCCGGGTCGGTGAAACTCTTTGGCACATCGACAATGAAGGCCACCATACCGATCATCAGTAGTGGGGCGGATTCACCCAGGGCGCGGGCCATGCCAATAATCGAGCCGGTCAACATGCCCGGCATCGCCAGTGGCAGGACGTGGTGGCCGACCATCTGCAATTTGGAGGCGCCAACCCCCAACGCGGCTTCGCGGATCGATGGCGGCACCGAGGTCAACGCGGCGCGACCGGCAATGATAATTACCGGTAGCGTCATTAAACTCAAGACCAGTCCACCCACCAGGGGCGCGGAACGCGGCAGGCCGAAGAAGTTGATGAACACCGCCAAGCCCAACAGGCCAAACACGATGGAGGGCACCGCCGCCAGGTTGTTGATATTGACTTCGATCAAATCGGTCCAGCGGTTCTTCGGCGCGAACTCCTCCAGATACACTGCCGTCGCCACGCCAATCGGGAACGACAGCAGGAAGGTGATCAGCAGGGTGTAGAACGAACCCATCAAAGCGCCGCGAATACCGGCCTGTTCCGGTTCGCGGGAATCGCCACTGCTGAAGAGAATCGTGTTGAACTGCTTCTCGATCTGCCCTGCGGCCTGCAATTGATCGACCCAGCCGATTTGATTGTCCTTGATCGGACGTTCCGTCTCGTCGAGCGACCGTTCAATGTTGCCCTTGATCAGAGTATCCACGTTGGCGCTGGCTAACAGCCAAATTTCCTGTTCGGCGCCGATCAGTTCCGGGTTCTGGAGTACCCGGTTTTGCAGTTCCAGCGCCCCATCGGAACTGACCAGACCATAGAGCGCGCGCAGTTCCAGCCGCCCCTCTACCGCAGGAAACATGCGGCGCATCCCGGCGCGCACCAGCGCCGCGTAATCGGCGCTCTGCAAGGCCTGCGGGTCCCGGTTGCCCTGGGGATCGATCACGGCGGGATCGAACTGGATAGGCACCTGGATATAAGTTTGCCAAAAAGCCGGATAGCCTTTGCTGATGATGTTGCCGAACATCAAAACGACGAAGGCCAGACCCAGGCTGACCGCAATCAGCCCGTACCAGCGGAAACGCCGTTCAGCGGCATGGCGGCGCGGGAGACTGGCGTTGACGATGGTTTTAATGTTGCGTTGCAGCGGGTCAGGGGAAGAGATCACTTTATTCATACTGCTCCCGGTATTTGCGCACCACCTGCAGGGCAATGATATTGAGAATCAGCGTGACGATAAACAGCATCAGACCGAGGGCAAAGGCGGCCAGGGTCTTGGGGCTGTCGAATTCCTGATCGCCGGTCAACAGCGTCACGATTTGCACGGTGACCGTGGTGACCGCTTCCAATGGATTGGCGGTCAGATTAGCCGACAGTCCGGCCGCCATGACCACAATCATCGTTTCACCGATGGCACGGGAGACGGCCAGCAGGATGCTGCCGACAATACCCGGCAGCGCCGCCGGCAGCAGGACGCGCTTGATCGTTTCGGATTTGGTTGCGCCCAGGGCGTAGGAACCATCGCGCATCGACTGCGGCACGGCATTGATCACGTCATCGGACAGCGAGGAAACGAAGGGGATGATCATGATGCCCATGACCAGTCCGGCCGCCAGTGCGCTTTCCGAAGCGACGTGCAAACCCATAGATGTGCCGATTTCGCGAATCAGCGGTGCGACAGTCAGTGCGGCGAAAAAGCTGTAGACCACGGTGGGAATGCCGGCCAGCACTTCCAGCGCCGGCTTGGCGACCGCACGAAACTTCGGCGTCGCGTACTCGGACAGGAATAATGCGGACATCAGGCCAATTGGCACGGCGATCACCATGGCGATGCCGGAGATCAGCAACGTTCCGGCGAACAGCGGCACTGAGCCGAAGGCTCCGGAAGAACCGGTCTGATCAGCGCGCAAGGCGGTTTGCGGACTCCATTGCAGGCCAAACAGGAATTCACTGATGGGCACTTTCTGGAAGAAGAGAATGGACTCGAACACCACCGACAGCACGATCCCGAGCGTGGTGAAAATAGCGATCGTCGAGCTGGCGATCAGAAATACGTTGACCACCCTTTCGACCCGGTTGCGGGCGCGCAGGGTCGGCGAAATCGCCCGCCATGCATGAACGACGCCCAGGATCGCCAGGCTCAGCACGGTCACCCAGAGCGCGGCGTTGCCGACCGTGCGTAGATGCCGATAGTGATCGGCGGCGGCCAGCATGGCGGGGTTCGGCGCACTGGATACGAAGTTACCGCCGACCAGATTTTTCAGGTCATTGACCACCAGATTCAACTGATCCGGCGGCAAATTGCGCAGTTCCGGCGGCATACCGGCCACAACCAGGTCAATGATGAAACCTTGTTGAAACGTTATCCAGAGGCCGAAGACGATCAGCGCCGGCAAAAAACACCACAAGGCAGTGTAGGAACCGTAGAAACTGGGCAGAGAATGCAGTTTGCGAATATGGCCGTTCGCCACGACGAAGGCGCGTTTCCGGCCCAGGTGATAGGCGCCGGCGCTCAGCAAGAGCAGGCTCAAAAAAAGGTAGATAAACATAGCGCGCAATGACCGGGGATGCGAAACGCCGCCAGCGATCGAACTCAGAGGTTCAGACGCTGGCAGCGTTGGTAAATGGCCCGATTAGGGGGTCATCGTCTTCAGGTTTTTGGCGTCCGCCGCGACCTGCTTGCGCTTGGCGTCCGGCAGCGGGATCAATCCTTTCTTGCTTAGATAGCCGTCGTCGCCCACGGCCTTTTCGCTGGTGAACTCGGCAATAAATTCCTTGATGCCAGGAATCACGCCGACATGGGCCTTCTTGACGTAAATGAACAGCGGCCGCGACACCGGATATTTGCCATCGGCGATGTTCTCGAAGTTGGGCGTGACGCCGTTGATGGTCTCACCTTGAATCTTGTCGAGGTTTTCTTCCAGGAAGCTAAAGCCGAAAATGCCCAGCGCATTCGGATTCGCCACCAGCTTCTGTACGATCAGATTATCATTTTCGCCGGCTTCGATGAACACGCCATCCTCGCGGATGGTCTGGCAGACGGCCTTCGCCTTTTTCTCATCGGTCTTTTCCAGTTCCTTGATGGTCGCGAATTCCTTACAGCCATGATCCATGACCAATTCGACGAAAGCGTCGCGGGTGCCCGACGTCGGCGGCGGTCCCAGCACCTCGATCTTTTTCGCGGGCAGTTCGGGGTTGACCTCCTGCCAGGTCTTGAACGGGTTGGCGACCAGCTTGCCTGTCCCTGGTTCCGGGACTTCCTTGGCCAGCGCCAGCCAGAGGTCCTTGATGGTCAATGGCATGGGCTTGGTTTTTTTGGAGGAGGCGACCACGATGCCGTCGAAGCCAATGTTGATTTCAACGATATCCGTGACGCCGTTCTTGGCGCAACTTTCGATCTCGGACTTTTTGATGGCGCGGGACGCATTGCTCACGTCGGGATGCTGGACGCCGACACCGCCGCAGAACAGCTTGAAACCGCCGCCGGTGCCCGTGGATTCAACCTTGGGCGTCTTGAAGCTGGCGTTGGCTTTGCCGAACTGTTCCGCTACGGTCGTGGTGAACGGGTAGACGGTGGACGAACCCACGATGCTGATATAGTCGCGGGCGGATTGGGCATGGGCCACACCTGCCAGAGTGAGCGTCGCGGCGACGGCGAGGGCCAGTTTCTGCTTGAGCATGTAAAACCTCCAGGATCGGTGTTGGCGTGAGGTGAGAAAGCGTTTCGGCAACAACTTTCAGAAGCGATGGTCGCTTCATGCGATTTCAACGTTACTACGGCAAAGCGGCATTTATAGGGCGGTAAGATGTCAGTTTTATGACACCGCCGGGCAAAAAGCCGGAAAATAGTGCAATTAATTGATTTTAAAAATTTATTTTTATTGTGCAGCGCCACAGGAAAAGATTGATGAACGATCGGGTCATCCTCATCACTGGCTGTTCTTCCGGCATCGGTCATTGCGTCGCCCATGGCCTGAAGGCGCGGGGTTGGCGGGTTTTCGCCACGGCGCGGCAACCCGCCGATGTAGAGCGGCTGCGGGCCGAAGGGTTGGAAAGTCTACCTCTGGATTTGTGTGACGCTACGTCGATCCAGGCTGCGGTCGCGGAGGTTTTAGCGCAGACCGGTGGACGACTGGATGCGTTGTTCAATAACGCGGGCTATGGTCAACCGGGCGCTATGGAAGATGTAAGCCGGGCCGCGTTGCGGGAGCAGTTGGAAACCAATGTGTTGGGTGCGCACGAATTGACTGGCCTGGTGATCCCGGTCATGCGCCAGCAAGGCCGGGGGCAGATTCTCTACAATAGTTCAGTGCTGGGGTTGGTGGCGTTTCCCTACCGGGGTGCTTATGTTGCCAGCAAATTCGCACTGGAAGGATTAGCGGATACGTTGCGTCTGGAGTTGACCGGGACGGGCATTCAAGTCAGCCTGATTGAACCGGGTCCCATTCTCAGCCGGTTCCGCGACAACGCTCATGCGGCTTACCAACGGCATATCCACGCCGAGAGCAGTCCGCATCGGGAGCAGTACGCCGTGATGGAAGCCCGCTTGCGCAAAAAAGGACCGGCAGCGCCGTTTACCTTACCGCCGGAGGCGGTGTTGAAGCGGGTGATTCATGCACTGGAAAGTCCCCGGCCCCGCGCCCGCTACCCGGTGACCGTACCGACGTACCTGTTCAGTGTACTAAGGCGGTTGTTGCCTACCCGGATGCTGGACGCGATCCTGCGACGGGCTGGCGGCGACGGACGGCGGTAGATCAGCGTTGGCCGGCCTGCCTACGGTTGCGCCAAGGCGTGCAGCACCGAGCGCAGTTCCAGCCACCACTGTTCCAGCGGCCGCCGGTTGGCGGTATCGACCATATCCGGCATCTGTTTGATTGGGAACGTGGTCAACTTGCCTTCGGCCAGGCCGGCAAAGACGCCTGCTGCCGAGCCGCGCTCCATCTCCCCCGTGAGAAAATCGATGCCATAGGCCGCCAGCCGGGTGGCCAGGATGCGGTCGAACGGCGAAGGATTACCGCCCTGCTGAATATGGCCCAACACCGCCTGACGCACATCGAACAACTGATGACCTTCCTCTTCAAACAGCCGGGCCAGGAAATCGGTGGTGTACTGCGGGTTGACGTATTCATTGCGAATGGCCAGGTAGAGCCGCCGACCGGCGCGGAAGCTCGCGACCATGTGTTCCACATCCGCCTGCAAATCCTTGAGGGTGACGCCTTCCTCCGGCAAGTAGATCCGTTCCGCGCCGCCGGCCAGACCGCTCATCAGCGCCAGATAACCGCAATGCCGGCCCATGACCTCAACCACGAAACAGCGCCGCGCCGCCATCGCCGATTGCTTGATGCGGTCCAGCGCCTCAACAATCACGTTGAGCGCGGTGTCGGCGCCGATGCTCAAATCTGATCCGGGCAGGTTGTTGTCGATGCTGGCCGGCAGGCAAATCATCGGAATCTTGAAGGCGGGATAGCGCTCCCGTTCGCTGTGAAGCCGGTAGGCTCCCTGATAGGCCTTCCAGCCGCCGATCACCAGTAGACCGTCGACGCCGTGCGTCTCCAGGGCGCGGGCGATGGGATAGAACTGTTCTGTCGTAGGGACTTGCCGGCTGGCGCCCAGTTCCGCGCCGCCCAGCGCGGTCCAGCCTTCGACATCGCCCCAACTGAGTTCCTCGATCCGGCCATCGATTAGCCCGGCAAAGCTGCCACGCACTCCCAGCATGATATGGCCGCGATCCCGACCCAGGCGCACTGCGGCCCGAGCGGCCGTATTCATCCCCGGTGCCAGTCCACCGCTATGCAGTACCGCAATCCGGCGCGGGCGGTCGGGCGGCGTAATGCTGGGCAATGCCGCGGCCATGGCTTTGAAAATCTCGAACATGGCCGTGAAGCTGCCGCCACGCAGGGCCATCGCCTGGTCGTAATCTTTTTCAGCGATCAGTTGGGCAACCGACCGGGTTTGCTCAACACACTGCATGAGCGGTGCGCGATGGATGCGGTTATAGCGCACCCCGATCAATTGCGGTTCGCTGTCCGGTGTCGCCGCCAGCAATTCTTCAACTGCAGCGTGACCGACCAGGGTGCTCATCCAGCGGTCGTAGGCGCTGGGCGTCCCGCCGCGCTGGACGTGGCCGAGGATGGTTACCCGCGTATCTTCGCCGAGCCGTTCCTCCAGGACCTGACGCACATAGTCGGCGCTGATCGGGTGGCCCGTGCGGTCCGTTGCGCCTTCAGCCACCACCACGATACTGTCGCGGCGACCTGCAGCCCGACCATTGCGCAGCATTTCGCACATGCGCGCTTCCCAGCCTTCCGCCGGCGGATGTTCGGGAATGAGCGCATAGTCTGTCCCACCGGCGATAGCGCTGGTTAACGCCAGGTAGCCGCAGTGTCGGCCCATGACCTCAATGACAAAGCTGCGCTGATGGCTGGCGGCGGTGCTGGTCAGGGCGTCAATGGCCTCGGTGATCCGGTGCAGGGCGGAGTCTGCGCCGATAGTCATGTCGGTGCCGACCATGTCGTTGTCGATGGAACCGACCAGGCCGACGATCATCAGGGCCGGGTGGGCGCGGGCGGTCGCTTCGCCGATTTCGCCGGCTTGCACCAGTTCCGCCAGCAGTTCCGGCCATTCCTGGCGGAACAGGTTGGCACCGGTCAAGCTGCCGTCGCCGCCGATGATGACCAACCGGTCGATGCCACACTGGAGCAGATTGCGAGCAGCGCGGCGGCGGCCATCCCGCTCGCGGAACGCCGGACAACGGGCCGTGCCGATGACCGTGCCGCCTCGATGCAGGACGCTGCCCACATCGTCCCAGGACAGTGAACGAACGCGGTCGCCGCCATCCACCATGCCCTGATAGCCTTCGTAAATGGCGTAAACAGCGGCGCCTTCATGCAGTGCGGTGCGGACTACGGCGCGAACGGCGGCGTTCATCCCTTGGGCGTCGCCGCCGCTGGTCAGAACACCGATGCTGACAGGAGAATGAGACATGGTTTGCAGTTTCCTTCGACAGGTGGATGGATCAGGAGCAAGTTTAACAACGCTATTTTAACCAGCGGATTGGGTAGGAGAGTCAGGCAGGGGGTGTTTCACAGGGAATTGTAGGAAGCGGATTAACCTGTTGCCTATCGAATTGCGGCTTCACCCGGATTTATACTGCTGAAATATGACACTCCTGCGCTGTGTTGCCGAGGGTATTGTCGTTTTTCCGCTGATGAGAGTAGGGAAACACAAATCATGCCGACTGACCCCATCATCCGAATATCCTGTGGATCATTGGCATCCTCGGTGTGAGCCTTGTTATAGAGGCTGTCGAAAAACCACAGATTGATTTCCTTCGGGATACGGTATGGCAGCGAAGAGTTTGTAATGGTGTTGCCGGAATCCGATACGGCGACGGCGCACGCCTCAGCAGAACGTCTGCGGGCGGCGATTGCGTGCATAGTCGTGTCCACTGCGCAGGGTCCGGTATCAGTGACCCTCAGCCTCGGCGTCGCGATGATCAGCGACGGTCATCCCATGAGTTTGGAACAACTGCTGGATAGCGCTGACCAGATGCTCTATCAGGCCAATCAGGTGGGCCGTAACTGCGTGAAGGTGCGGGATGTCACCGTGGACTCGATCAGTTGAGCGACGGTGGACTGGACTCGTTGCCATCGATTAGGGCGAGTGCTGCAGCCCAAGAAGGATAAGCGCCAGGGCGCGTTTTTACACCCTGGTCAGCTTGCGTACTTGTGAGGAGGATTTCGCCCGGCGTGGGCAGCCGTTTCTGGCCGGGCAGGGCTACAGTGACTGGATCGCGGAGGGGGGATTTTTCAGCACTCTGCGGTGCAACGACCACTTTCTATAGTGCTGCGGGTGGATTCACGGGTGAGCAGGTGGCCATCCGGCTTGCCAGGCGTTTTGGCGGTAGTGGTGCCCGGCGGGGTGGTTGTCTGGACCGAAGTTACGGGTACGCAGGAATAAGACAAGTGACCATTGGGTGACTTGGCCGTGGCCCCGGTCGATCCAGCAGTGGATGAACAACGATACTCCACTTTCGCCTGATCCTGAGGAGAATAGGTGCCGGGACCCTTCGCCAAGATCACACTGCTACCCAGGGTCAAGGTCAGGGCCAAGGCAGCGTTCCAGGAATAGCGGGATACTTTATTCATTATTCGTTCTCCAAGGGCGGATTTTAAAAGTTTCAAAAATTACAGCAAAGTCAATGCCAATTATAGATTTTTTATTTTAATTATTGATTTTGTTATAAATTATTAAAAAATAAATGATAGAAGGCACTAGATTAATGTCCCGAAGTGTCCTTTTATGTCCTGCAATCTGTCTTATTTAAGGACACTTGTGGGACATATTCATTTCTTCCAGCCAGCGATAGAGCGTAGAGCGGCTGACTCCGAGCAATTGCGCCGCACGCCGTCGGTTGCCCCGCGCTTGCTGGAGGACCGTCAGCAACTGCGTTCGTCGGTCAGGTTCGGACCGGGAAGGCGTAGCGACCGTCGAAAGGGGTGACGACGGGTGGAGTTCAATCGGCAGGTGATGCGGCTGAATCACCGGCTCATCACAGTGAATCAGCACATAGTCGATGATGTTCTTGAGTTCGCGCACGTTGCCCGGCCAGTCATAATCCATTAGGCATTGCATGACCGCCGCGCTGAACTCGGGCGCTTGATGAGGGCGGATTCGGTTGTGCTTCAGAAAGGCGTTGATCAGCGTTGGAATATCCTCAAGACGCTCTCGCAGGGACGGCACCCGCACCCACGCCACGCGCAGACGATAGAACAAATCCTGGCGGAACCGCCCCAGGGAGACTTCCGTCGCCAGGTTCTTATGCGTCGCCGCCAGTACCCGTACATTAACCGGGCGCGCCCGGGTGTCACCCATCCGGGTGATTTCCTGCGCCTCCAGAACACGCAGCAGCCCGGCCTGCACGCTGGACGGGATATCGCCGATTTCGTCGAGAAACAGGGTGCCATGATCAGCGGCTTCGAACAGGCCCTGCTGATCGGCGGTCGCGCCAGTGAACGCTCCCCGGCGATGCCCAAAGAGTTGACTACTGAGCAGGGTCTCGCTGATGCAAGCGCAATTGATGGCGACGAACGGTCCGCTGCGGCGCAGGCTCCAGGCATGAATGGCGTGCGCGGCCAGTTCCTTGCCCGCTCCGGTTTCACCTTCGATCAACACGGTGCATTCGCTCTGCGCAATTCGTTGCAACACTTCGTACAGTTCCCGCATCCGTGGACTGTCGCCGATCATCTCGCCATAACGAACCTGCTCCAGTTGATCGCGCAAACTGTGCAATTCGGTCTGGTCGTGGAGATAGAAGATGCGCCGCCGGGGATCACGGGGGTCGTCCCGCACTTCGACCGCCATCCATAAGCGCCGTCCGGCGGGATCGCGCCAGATCAGGCGAACGTGTTGTCGGGCAACAGTCGGTTGGAGCAACTGTTGGCGCAGTTGCCGCAACGCTTCCGGCTCGAAAGGCAGACTGCTATCCCAGGGTTGCCCAATCACTTGGTTTCGTTGCAATCCCAGCAACTTTTCGCAGGACTGGCTCATAAATTCGATCCGGTTCTGCGCATCGACCATCATGATACCGCCCTGGAACTGATCGAGAATGGCCAGGAGATCGTGCTGGCTTTTCGTCAGGTCCGCATGGGCTTGCTCCATGCGGGCAATGGCTTCCTTGCGGGCGGTGATGTCGCGCAGAACACCCGTGAACAGCCGGCCATGATTGACATGAATCTCGCCTACCGTCAGTTCCAGCGGCAAGACGGTTCCATCTTTGCGCAGGCCGCTGATTTCACGGCTGCAACCGATAATTCGGGAATGGCCGGTTTTCAGATAATCATGGATATAGGCGTCGTGTTGGTCACGATGGGTTTCGCCCATCAGGGTACTGATATTGAAGCCCAGCAACTCGGCGGCGGAATAGCCGAACAACCGTTCGGTGGCCGGGTTGATAGCCTCAATGACGCCCCGCTCATTAATGGTGATGATCGCCTCCAGGGCGCTGTCGAGAATGGCCCGATAGCGTGCCTGCTGCTCGCGCAAGGTGATTTCAAGTTGCTGTTGCCCGGTTTGCAGGCGCAAGGCTTGAGTCAGACTGGCGCAGGTCGTCAGAAGGGGTTCGAGCAGGGGTTGCAGCGCCGGATCGTAGCCGCCGGGTCGGTTCTCCAGACCCAGCAGGCCGGCAGGTTCCGTGCCGATACTGAAAGGCGCCAGCAGGAAGGACTGGGGCGGCGGCAGCCCGGCGGCGAGCGCCCAGTCTCGCAGATCAGTAGCATCGTTAATGATAACCGGTTGATTCTGGTTGAATAGGGCGTCCGGCGCGGGAATCGAGTCACGCAGCACCAGTGCCTCCGGTTTGGCCTTTTCGCTGGATTCAACGGCAGGTAGCCGATGGACGCTGGCGAGTATCCTGAACTGGGGAGCCTGGAGCCGATCAGCATCGGGATTAAGGATGCCGATAAAGCCATAGTCGCTGTCAGTGAGCGGTACGAGTACGGTCAGTAATTGTTGAAAGATCGTAGCGGCGGGGTGGCCCTGTAACCAACCCGACCATGCGTTGGTGATCATGTCCAGGATCATCGGCTGGGTATCGGTTAACAATGCAGTGTCTTTCATAAGGTGACGAGTTTGATGACTGCGAGCGCTCAGGTTTTGCCAAAGATGATCCGTTAATTTTAGTTGGACTTCGGTGGATTGCTCGATGCCGCACGGTGGCGGGAACGGTGTTGACAGCGCAGCAGATACGTATAATCAACCTTTTAACTACTCGGTGATGAGGGCGTAATGGCGAAGTATGATGTTTACGGGATCGGTAATGCGCTGGTGGATATGGAATATGAGGTTGAGCTGGCCGACTTGGAGGCGCTGGGCATCGACAAGGGCGTAATGACCCTGGTGGGTGAGGAGCAGCAATTGCGCATGATGGCGCACTTGGCCGCGCATCCCCATCAGCGCAGTTCGGGCGGATCAGCGGCCAATTCGATGATCGCGGTCAGCCAGTTCGGCGGGAGCAGCTTTTATTCCTGCAAGGTGGCGGGTGACGATCTCGGCCATTTTTACATGAAGGACCTGCTTGAAGGCGGAGTGGACACCAATCACCATACCGAGAAAGAAACGGGCCACACCGGCCGATGCGTTGTTCTGGTGACACCGGACAGCGACCGCACCCTGTGTACCTTTCTGGGCATCAGCGGCGGGTTGTCCAGGAAAGAACTGGTCGAGAACGCCCTGCGCGATTCGACCTATTTCTACATGGAGGGCTATCTGGTGACTTCGGACACCGCCCGCCAGGCGTGCATTGAGGCCAAGAGCATTGCCGAAGCGTCCGGGGTCAAGACCGCCCTTTCCTTGTCCGATCCCAATATGGTCCGGTTTTTCAAAACGGGTCTGCTGGAAATGATCGGCTCCGGCGTCGATCTGCTCTTCGCCAACGAAGACGAGGCCCGGGGGATGGCGGGCGCTGCGGACCTGAATGGTACGGTCGACTACCTGAAGAGTGTGAGTCGGGAGTTTGTGATGACGCGGGGTTCCCAAGGCGCGCTGGTTTGGGATGGTCAAACGCTGATCGCCATCGACCCGGTCAAAGTGCAGGCCGTGGACACGGTCGGCGCCGGGGACATGTTCGCCGGGGCTTTTCTCTATGGCCGGGGTCAAGGTTGGGAACATCGACGCGCCGGGGACTTGGCTTCATCGGCCTCCGCCAAGCTGGTGACCAGCCTGGGGCCACGGATTTCAGCGGCGGAGACCCAGACCATTCTGCGAAATTTCCTCTGACTCAGCCGGCGATCAGCAACCGTCCCGCCATCGCCACCACGACCAGCAGGAACACCGGGCGGA
>Ga0116153_10000452_pt1 | contig 52439 bp, 51 predicted proteins | sample AD_UKC028_MetaG_FD_89896 | JGI IMG/M metagenome (GOLD analysis project Ga0116153, IMG submission 89896) | Active sludge microbial communities of municipal wastewater-treating anaerobic digesters from USA - AD_UKC028_MetaG | ecosystem: Engineered > Bioreactor > Anaerobic > Digestate | place: USA...
CCGGCCGGGCTTCTACCTCGGGCCCCGGCGCTCAGGTCTCGGAGGGCAGGGTGATCCGGAAGGCCGCCCCGGGAACCCCCGTCTCCACGGTGAACTCGCCGCCCAGCTGGGACACGAGGCTCCGGATCAGGAGGAATCCCAGCCCCTCCGCATCCTCGGCGCGGAACCCCTCCGGCATGCCGGGCCCGTCGTCGGAAAACCTAACCGTCAGGGAGTCCTCGGAGCCCCGGACCGACAGCCCCAGGGAAAGGACGGCTCCGGGCTTCCGGGCGTACTTGAGGGCGTTCGTGACGAGTTCGTTCACGGCCAGGCCGACCAGGGCCGCCCGTTTCGAATTGACCGTGACCTCGTCCCGGTCCACCCGCAGGTCCACCCCGCCCGCGTTCCGGATGAACGCGGAGGTCACGGAGCGGCAAAGATCCTCCAGGTAGGAGCCGAGCTCGATGCGCGCGACGTCCGAGGACCGGAGGAGCCGGTCGTAGACCAGGGACAGGGCCTGGATGCGGCTCTGGGACTCCTCGAAGAGGACCGCGTCCTCGGGATCCCGGACATGGTCGGAGGCCAGGGACAGAAGGCTGGCGATCATGGCCAGGGTGTTCTTGACCCGGTGCTCCAGTTCCCGGAACAAGAGCTCGCTCCGCCGGAGGGCCGATTCCAGGGCTTCCTGGCTCCGGACCCGCTCCGTGGCGTCCCGGGACACCCCCAGGACGTGGGTCGGGGCGCCCGCCTCGTCGTAGATCACCGAGGTGGTGATCTCCACGGTCTTCACGGAACCGTCCTTGCAGGGTTGGTCGTACTTGTCGGTGATCGGCGCGGGCCGGACGCCCCGGGCCAGGGACTCGAGGCCCGCACGCAGCGCGTCCATCGCCCGGCCGTAGGATTCCGGGGTCATGGACTCCCGCATGTCCTCCGCGAGGGCCTCCTCCACGGTCAGGCCCCGAAGCCGCAGGATCGAGGGGCTGATGTATTCGTAGGCCTTGGCCCGGAGATCCCAGGTCCAGATCACGTCCCCGGCGTTCTCCGCCAGGAGGCGGTACCGCTCCTCGCTCTTCCGGAGGCGCTCGTCCTGGTCCCGGCGACTGACGGCCGCCAGGACGGTGGCCCGCACGCTGCGGGGAGGGTCGTCCCGGAGGATGTAGGAATGCGCCCCGGACACCCCGATGGCGTTCCGGTCGTCCTCGAAGGTATCCGGGGTGACCACCGCCACGACCGTGTTTCCCCGGGCGCGCAGGATCCTCGGGAGGTCGGTCTTCTCGTGGAGCCATTCCCGGGCTTGTTCGGGCCGGACCAGGTCCAGGATCACCACCCCCGGCGGGACCGACTCGGGTTCGGATACGACGGTCACGGCAAAGCCCGCTTCCCGGAGGTGGCCCGCGAGATCCTGCCCGCCCTCCCGGGATAAAAGTACAACTCCTGCTGGAATCTCCATTCCTTCAGTATCCCGGGAAAAAGCCGGATTGTCCAGATGGAATCCGGGTCGGGATTACTCCAGGACCGCCCGGATCCGGCGGACCCCGGCGCTGGAGCTCTGCTCCTTCTGGATCACGAATTTCCCCAGCACCCCGGTGTGCTCCACGTGGGGTCCCCCGCAGACCTCCTTGGAGAAGTCCCCGACGGTATAGACCTTCACGCTCTCCCCGTATTTTTCCCCGAAGAGGGCCATGGCCCCTTCGTCTTTAGCCTCCTCCAGGGTCTCCACCTTCATGGAGACCGGGAGGTCCCTGCGGATCTGCTCGTTCACGATCTCCTCGACCTTCCGGATCTGCTCCGGGGTCATGGGATCGGGGTGGGAGAAGTCGAACCGCAGGCGCTCGGCGGTGATGTTGGACCCCTTCTGGGCCACGTGGTCCCCCAGGACCATGCGGAGGGCCTTGTGCAGCAGGTGGGTGGCGGTGTGGTATTTGACCGCCGCCTCCCCGTGGTCCGCGAGTCCCCCCTTGAAGACCTGCTCGCTCCCGGCCCGGGAGAGTTCCTGGTGCTTCTTGAAGGCCTCGTCGAACTCCGGGCGGTCCACGGTCATCCCGCTCTCCGCGGCCAGCTCCTCGGTCAGCTCGATGGGGAAGCCGTAGGTGTCGTAGAGCTTGAAGGCCAGGCGGCCGGACATGACCTTCCGGGGGTTCTTGAGGAGGTTGGGCAGCATCTTCTCGAACTCGTGCTCCCCCTTCTGGAGGGTCTCCAGGAACTTGGTCTCCTCCTTGGCCAGCTCCTCCAGGATGCGGCCCCGGTTTTCCACCAGCTCCGGGTAGGGACCCCGGTAGACTGCGATCACAACCTCCGCGATCCCGGGGAGGAAGCTCCCCTCGATGCCAAGCTTGCGGCCGTGGCGCACGGCCCGGCGGATGATGCGCCTAAGGACGTAGCCCGCCCCCACGTTGGAGGGGGTGACCGCCCGGGGATCCCCCAGGATGAAGGTGGAGGTCCGGGCGTGGTCCGCGATGATCCGGAAGGACTTGCCGGATTCGTCCCCGGCGGCGTAGGTCTTCCCGCAGGCCCGGCCGATGGCGGCCAGGACGTCCGTGAAGGCCTCCGTGTCGTACACGCTCTTCTTGCCCTGGAGCATGGCCACGGTGCGCTCGATGCCCATGCCCGTGTCCACGCAGGGGGCCTTCAAGGGGGTGTAGCGACCCTCGGAGTCCTTGTTGTACTGCATGAACACGTCGTTCCAGACCTCGAAGTACTTGCCGCAGTGGCAGCCGGGGCGGCAGTCCGGCCCGCAGGCGGACTTCCCGGTGTCCACGAACATCTCGCTGTCCGGGCCGCAGGGGCCGGTCTCCCCGGCGGGGCCCCACCAGTTGTCCTCCCGGGGAAGGTAGTGGATCCGCTCGGCGGGGATGCCCAGCTTCTTCCAGATCTCCGCGGACACGTCGTCCCGGGGTATCCCCTCTTCCCCGGCGAAGACCGTCACGGAGAGTTTGTCCTTGGGGATGCCCAGCCACTTCGGGTCCGTGAGGAACTCGAAGCTCCAGGCCAGGGCCTCCTCCTTGAAGTAGTCCCCCAGGGACCAGTTGCCCAGCATCTCGAAGAAGGTGAGGTGGCTGGGGTCGCCCACGGCGTCGATGTCCCCGGTGCGGATGCACTTCTGGTAGTCCGTGAGGCGCTTGCCGGCCGGATGGGGCTCGCCCAGGAGGTAGGGCACCAGGGGGTGCATGCCCGCGGTGGTGAACAGGACCGTCGGGTCGTTCTCGGGGATCAGGGACTTGCCGGAGATCTCGGCGTGGCCCTTGGACTTGAAGAACTCTATGTATTTGCCGCGGAGTTCGTGGATGGTGATCATGGCCGGGAGTGTAGAACAGCCCCACGGCCCTGGTCAAGGTTCGGGGCTACTCCGCGTCGGGATTGCGCTCCCGGATCTGCTGGATTCGGGGCAGGATCTCGAAGAAGATCTCGATCAGGGAAGGATCGAACTTCGTGCCCGCCAGGGACCGGAGTTCCGAGTAGACCTTGTCCTCGTCCCAGGGTTCCTTGTAGACCCGCCGGCAGATGAGGGCGTCGTACACGTCCGCGATCGAGACGATCCGGCCCCAGAGGGGGATCTCCTCGCCCTTGCGGGTCCGGGGGCTTCCGTCCCTGCGTTTCTTCAGGATCTTCCCGGTGTCGGGATCCACCCAGCCCGGATACCCGCCCTTCCCGTCCCAGCTCTCGTGGTGGGTCAGGGCCACCTCCGCCGCTACGGAATCCAGGTCGGACTGGGGATCGTCGAAGAGCTTGGCCCCGTAGAGGGTGTGGGTTTGCATGATCTTGTACTCGTCCTCGGTGAACCGGGCGGGTTTCTTCAAAATCACGTCGCTGATGGCCACCTTGCCCACGTCGTGGAGCATGGCCGCCAGCTTCAGGAGGTCCTTCTGCTTGTCCCGTTCCTTCTCCGGCACCCCGTTCTTGAAGGCCCAGCGGTCGTAGATCTCCACGGCGTACCCGGCCACGCGGTTGACGTGGGCTCCCGTCTCCTTGGGATCCCGCATCTCGGCCATCCGGATCATCCGCAGGATCATGGCCCGGGTGAGGTAGGCTCTCTGGAGGGCGACGGTGGCGTTGGAGGCGAAGTGGGTGACCAGGATCTCGTCGTCCTGGCTGAAGGGGACCACGTTGCCGGCCGGATCCTTGGCGTTGATGACCTGGATGACCCCCAGGACCACGTTGTTCTGGGTCTTGAGGGGGATGGTCATCATGGAGGTGGTCTTGTACTGGGCGATCGTGTCGAACTTGGTGTCGTAGCTGAAGGGGCAACCCGGGGGCAGGTTGTACACGTCGGGGATGTTCACGAACTCCCCGGTCTTGGCCACGTACCCGGAGATCGTCTTCTCGTTCACCGGGATCGTGAAGATGCTGTAGATGAGCTTCTCCCCCGGGGGGAGGGCCTGCTGCTTGGTGTCGTTCTGGGAATACTTGATGGCGAGGGTCTCGCCCTCCTTGATGTAGATGGAGCCCGCGTCCGCGTTGACGACGCGTCGGGCTTCCAGGAGGATCCGCTCCAGGAGGAGGTCGTAATCCCGGATCTTGTTGAGTTCAGAGTCGATCTGGATGATGGACTGGATGTCCGTGTGCTCTAGCGGCATCGCTCCCCATTCCGAACCCCCCGGGGCCGCACCCCGGGTGAGATGTACGGCGTCTCCCTTAAAGGATCGGCCGCAGGAAGGCCAAGCTGAAATTGTAACGGAAAAATGCCGCCCGTGCAAATGGACTTTTTGGAAATAAAACTCAATCCTCCGCTGAGGCCACGGAATCCCGCTCGACGAGCCTCACGGGCAGCCGGATCTCCGTCTCGACCGGCTCGATCCCCCGGACCAGCTTCATCAGCATGGACACGGCCGCCCGCCCTTTCCCGTAGACGTCCTGGTGTATCGTCGTCAGCCGGGGGCGGATCAGCCGGGCGAAAATGTTGTCGTCGAATCCCGTGACGGAAACGTCCTGGGGGACCCGCGTGCCGTGATCCCCCAGGAACGAGACGGCTTCGGCCGCGTAGTAGTCCGAGGAGAACAGCAGGGCCGTATACTCCAGGGGGCGCCGGGAGAGGCGTCCGTACAGCTCGCGCCGCTCCGCGGGATCCTTGGAGACCACGACGAACCGGTCCCCCCCGAACTCCAATCCCTTGTCGGCGAAGGCCTTGCGGCACCCCTCGAACCGGAACCGGTCTCCCCCCGGGTGCACGTCGTCATTAGCCAGGAACAGGACCCGGCGGTGTCCCCGGGACAGCACGTAGTCCGCGATCCGATACCCTCCCTGGAAGTCGTCCAACCCTATCCTATGGAATCCCCGGTCCTTCCCCTCGAAATAGGTGTCCACGAACACGACCGGCGTCTCGATGCTCCCGCGAATTGCCCTGCACAGGGCGGCGGGCACCCACAGGAGCACCAGCCCGTCCAGCTTCCAGGTCCGGGCGAGCCGGATCACCTCGTCCTCGTCGCTGGTCGCATGCAGCATGAGGAAGTAGCCGTTTTCGCGGATCTCCTCCTCCATGGCCCCCAGGATGCTGGAGGAAAACGGGTCCTCCAGGACCGTCTCGTCCCTGCGGGGTTCCATGAAGACGATCACGCCGATGATCCGGGAATTGCGTCGCGCCAGGATGACGGCCCCCATGTTGGGAGCGTATTCCTCGTCCTTGAGGAACGCCTCCACCCTCCGGCGCGTCTCCGAAGACACGCGCGCCGTCCTGCCGTGCAGCACGTTCGAAACCGTCGTGGGGCTGACGCCTGCCTTTCGGGCTATCTCCTTGATGGTGGGCATCTCGGCTCCGTCCGTTCTAAGCGGAAGGTCCGCCTATTTCAGGTATCCCAGCCATCGGCCCTGCTGGTCGATCATCCGGTCCACCATCGCGCGGATGCCCCGGACCTGATGCACCACGGGATTGGCCAGCAGGGCCTGGACCACAAGATCCTTCCTGCCCCGGATCACGGCCTCCGCGGTCAGGTCGTAGACCCCCGTGTAATTCCGGAGAAGGGCCAGGTATCCCTTGGGCAGGCCGGAAACCTTCATCCCCGTCACGCCCCGCCGGTCCACGACGGCCGGTACCTCCACGGCGATCCAGGAAGGCAGATCCTCCAGCAGGCCGTCGTTGAGCACGTTCACCGCGGATTCCCGGAAACCGGTCCCCCCCAGGATACCGTCGATGATCGGGACGACCCTCTCCATGGTCTGGAGGCGGATCTCCGGCTTCACCGGCTGGGTCAGCATCGCCCGGTAATAGTCGTAGAAGTCCAGGATGCCCCGATGGTCCACCACGTCCCATGCCCAACCCAGGTATTCCCCGAAGTGGCTGTCCGTGGTGATCGGGAGGAGCCCGTAGTTCTCAAGCATGAACTCCACGAGCCTACGATCCGCCCATTCGAATCGGCTCGTGCGGTCCGCGATCTCCTTTTCGAACTGCTCGTGGCCGGTCAGGACCCCGGTACTCAGGAAGTCTCCGTATACGTCGCTGTAGCCCGGCTCGCGAAGGAAAAACTCCCGGGCGCGCTTCCTCACCTCGGGATACAGGTCCTTGCCGGTCGCGGCCTCGGTAAGCTCGATCATGCAGCTGAAGTGGTTGAGCCCGGCGGCGGTGAAGCTCAAGTCCCTCTCGTCCATGCCCAACATCCGGGGAAGCCATCGGGAAAGCCAGCCTATCTCGTGGCAGAGCCCCACGAACCGCGCCTCGGGGAACGCCCGTTTCACCGTCGTCACGATGGCCGTCATGGGGTTGGAATAGTTGAATATCCAGGCCTCCGGACAGAGCTCCACGGCGTCCCGGACTATCTCCAGGATCACGGGGACGATGCGAAGCGCGTGGAACACCCCTCCGGGCCCCCCGTTCTCGCCGTAGACCTGCCGGAACCCGTACTGGAGGGGGATCTTCCAGTCCTCGTCCCAGAGCTGGAACCGGTTGCCCACCTCGATGGAGGAGATGATGAATCGGGCCCCCCGGAAGGCGGTCCGGCGGTCCGTCGTCGCGCTTACCGTGTACTTGAGGTCGTTCTTGCGGATGAAATCCCGGGCCGTCTTGAGAACCCCCTCCAGGGACTGCGCGTTGATGTCCAGGAGGACGATTTCGCTACCCTCCAGGGCGCCGCTGCAGAAGATATCCCCGAGGGTCCCGTGGCCGAACTGGGCGCTTCCCGCCCCGACCAGTACGATTTTCATGGCTTGATGCTCCTTGACCTTCCCGGCCCACCGTGGGCGGCGGGCCGCGACGTCGGCTATTTTATGGAACCTTCCAGCATGCCCTTGATGATATAGCGCTGGGCGAACAAATATAGAAGGACGACCGGGATGATTGCAATGAGGGTCGACGTGAGGATGAGATCCCATTGCTTCAGGTAGGCGCCCGCGAAGGCCGTCACCGCGATGGGTATCGTCTGAACCACCCCGTTCGATCCGAGCACGAGCAGGGGTAAAAGGTAATCGTTCCAGATCCAGATCCCGTTCAGGATCATGACCGTCACGATGATGGGCTTGAGAAGGGGAAACACGATTTCGAAGAAGATGCGGGCCCGTCCGCAACCGTCGATGGTCGCGGCTTCCTCCAGCTCGTAGGGTATGTTCTTGATGAAACCGTGGAACACGAAGATCGACAGCGGCGCCCCGAAGCCCAGGTACGCGAAGACGATGCCCGGAACGGTCCCCAGAAGCCGGATTCCGGCGAAATCCCCCATGACCCGCATCCATCGCACCAGGGGATACATGAGAACCTGGAAGGGTATGACCATGGCCGCCACGAAGGCCATGAACAGGGCCGTCGACCAGGCCGTCCGGTTCCGGACGAGCACCCAAGCCGCCATGGAGGAGAACAGGATGATCACCACCAGGGACAGGGCCGTGATGACCGTGCTGTCCGCGAAGGCCCCGAGGTAGTCGACCGTGGGATTCCGGAAAATGAGGGAGACGTTCTCGAAAAGCTGACTCCAATCCGCGGGCCAGGCGACGGCGTTGAAAATGATCTCCCGGGAAGTCTTGGCGGAGTTCAGGACCACGAGCGCGAAGGGGAACATGAACAGCAGGAACAGCAGGAAGGTGATGAGCTCGAGGGCGGGGATGCCCGCCGGTCCGCTCCTCCCGGTCCGCGGCGACGTTCGCGAGGGGGTCATCACATCTCCACCTCTTTCTTCTTGTTGATGGAGACCTGGATCAGGGCCACGACAACCAGGGAGACGAACAATACGACCGCCTTGGCCTGGGCCTCCGCCATGCGGTTGGCGGTCGCCGTATTGAAGATGTTCATCGCCAGAAGCTGGCTGGCCTTTACCGGCTGGTCCAGGAACCTGGTGGCGGGCCCCCCGTTCGTTAGCGTGAAGTTCATGTCGAACTGCTTGAACGAGGTCGTCAAGGTGAGGAACAGGGATATCGTGAAGGCGTTGGCCATCATGGGGATGAGGATCTTGAAGACCCGGGTGAGGTACCCGGCCCCGTCGACGGTCGCCGCCTCCATAAGGGAAGCCGGTATGCTCTGGATTGCCGCGATATAGATTAGCATGATGTATCCGGCATACTGCCAGGTGTTCACCGCGGACATGGCCCAGATGACGCTGCCCGACCGGCTGAGGAAGGAGGACTGGAGGAACTCCAGGGATAGGGCCTCGCCCAGGTCGACCAGGATGCTGTTCAGGATGAACTGCCAGATGTAGCCCAGGACGATGCCGCCGATCAGGTAGGGCACGAAGAACCCCGCACGGAAGAAATTCCGGAACCGGATCCGGCTAGTCACGATGAGGGAAAGGACGAAACTGACCACGTTGACCAGGACGACGTTGATGAGGGTATACCCCATGGTGGCCAGGAAGGAGTAGATGAAGTCCGGGGCCGAGAACAAGCTCCGGAAATTCTCGAGCCCCACGAACGCCACGTCCGGGTTGACCCCGTTCCAATCGGTCATGGAGTAATAGAGGCCCAGGAAGAACGGGATGATGATGATCATCACGAAGGCGAAGACGCACGGCGCGAGAAAGAGAACGTTCACCAGGGTATTCTTGCGCATCAAGGTGCCCTCCTTCGCTTCCTCCGTCGGTTCCCGGAGGCCGGGGACCGACCGGCGGGTTCGATCGTCCCGCCGTCGGCCTCCCGGACGGATGCTCACTTCATGCCGGGCAATCCGGCGATCGCCTTCTTCATGTCCGCTATGAACTGGGAGAGGTTGTTCGGGTTCTGCGCGAACAGGTCGTACACGGGCGCGAAGACGTTCTGGCCGGCGCCGTCGGGAAGCATCCCGAAGAAGACGCCGTAGTTGCCGCCGCGGGCGTTGGCCGCCATCAGTTCCTGGCTGAGCTGGCCGCTGGGCTTGAGGGTTACGGACTTGAACGCGGGGATCATGCCCGCCTTGTTGACCATGTAGTCGTGCCCTTCCGGCGTGGTCGCCATGGCGGCCAGGAAGGCTTTCGCGGCCTGGGCGTTCGGGCTCTTGCTGTTCACGACGTACCAGCTGGGGGCGAACAGATACAGGCCCTTCTCCTCGGTGTCCAGGAACGCGTGGGGCGCGTATCCGATCTTGAAGGTCACGCCCAGCTGCTTGAGATTGGGATCCACCCAGTTCCCCTGGTGGAGAAACGCCGTCTTGCCCTGGGCGAACGCCCCGACCTGGTCGTCGTAGCTGCCGTTCAGGAGGATGTTCCGGTCCGCGTATTTGAAGAGGAGCTGCACGTACTTGGCGTACTGGGTGAACCGGGGCTCGTCCATCTCCCCCTTGAGGGCCTTCTGGATCACGCTGGTGTCATCGAACGGCAGCCCGCCGCCCCAGTAGCAGGCCAGGTTGTGCTGGCCGGCCACCCACCACATCCCCCCCGCCACGGAGGCGGCCATGGAAACGGGGGCGGATATCCCGAGCTCCTTTTTCTTCGCGTCCAGGGTCTTGAAGGCCTTTTCGTAGGCCGCGCGCGTCGTCAGGGACGCGGGATCGATGCCCGCCTTGGCCAGGATGTCCGCATTATACGCGAGCCCGTATCCCTCGATGGCGACGGGGAATCCCAGGACCTTGCCGTCCACCTTGAAGGCCAGGTCGGTGTCCTTGACCCAGGGTTCGGCGCTTAGATCCGCGATGTAGTCCTTCCAGACCTCGTAGTGCCCCCGGCCCTCGATCTGGAAGATGTCCGGCATCTGGCCGGCCTGGGACTTGGCCTTCAACGCTCCGCCGTAATCGCCGCCCCCGCCCAAGGTCTCTACCTTGACGGTGACGCCGGGGTGGGCCGCCGAATAGGACGCCGCGTAGCCGTCCAGGGCGTCCTTGATCTCGACCTTGAGCTGGAACATGTTGACGGTCACGTCCTGAGGTTTCGGAGCTTCCTTCTTGGCGCAGGAGGCCGTCATAAGTATGGCAAGCGCCAGCCCTGCCGCTGCGAGCGTGGAAACCGCTTTCTTCATTTTCCTCCCCCTTTTGGTCCTTTCGGGCCTGCATGGCCGCGTCCGCGAATTCGCGGTCCACGGGTAGGTGTTTCGCAACACCTGTTTCAATTGTAGCACCAGGCCCGGGGGTGTCAAGAAAAAGAAGGCCGTATCGGGAAGAATCGGCGTATATCTTCCCTACGGACCAGGAAGGAAAGTCGAGATTGGGAATAATGGAGATCCGGACTCCGGGTTCGGACTCTCTAGCTTCTCCGGGAAATGCGGAGCCGCTCAGATCGCGGCGTATTCCGCGAAGGAGGCCTGCTCCCGGAGCTTGGTGAGGGCGCGCTTCTCGATCTGCCGCACCGTCTCCGGAGAGATCCCCAGCTCCGAGCCGATCTGCTTGAGGGTGTAGCGCTCTCCGCCGAAGAACTCGAAGCGGTAGAGCAGGATGCGCCGCTCCTTCTCCAGGAGGAGTTCCAGCATCCGCAGTACCTTCTCCCGGGCGCAGACCTCGTCCAGCTGGCGGGAGGGTTCGTAGGTGGTGTCCTCCACGATGTCGATCACCGAGCCGGAGTCGTCGCCGTCCTCGGCGTCCAGGGAGACCATGCTTCCCGACATCTCCAGCACGGAGTTGACGGACTCCTCGGACACCCGGAGGTCCCGGGCGATCTCGGCGCTGGTGGGTTCGGTCTGGAGGGTCTGGGTGAGGGCGTTGTAGGTCCGCTGGATCCGCTTGAGGAGCTCCTCCTTGCGGTGGGGAAGACGGATGGCCCGGCGGCTGTTGACCAGGGACCGCGTGATGGCCTGCTTGATCCACCAGGACGCGTAGGTGGAAAACCGCACGTTCCGGCGGTCGTCGAACTTCTCGGCGGCCTTTATGAGGCCCATGTTGCCTTCCTGGATCAGGTCGATGAGGGGGACGTCGTAGGCGGAGAAGGTCCGGGCGATCTTGACGACCAGCCGGAGGTTGGCCTCGATCAGGCGTCCGCGGGCCTCCTCGTCCCCTCCCCGGATCCGCCGCGCAAGCTCGCGCTCCTCCTCCGCCGTGAGGAGGGGAATGGTCTTGATCTTGCCGTAGTACGAGCGGAGGCTGTCGTCGGGATCCGCGGCATGGGTCTTGCTAATCGTGGTACTCATCGTACCAGTATATATGCAGGTTGCGTGCCAAGTTTTATTCGACAGGTGAGCCGAAAACATTTCTTTGTATGGAATAGAGTTATCGTCTATATATCACGGAGGGGGCAGGAATTCAAGAAAAACCGTATGTTTTTTTAGACTTTAGGCGTTCACGGGCGTATAAAAAAGTACAAGGGTGGGGGGGCCCTGGGTCAATTCGGAGCGGAGGAGTCGACGGCGGAACCCTGGACGGTGCGGGGGCCCCGCTGTTCCGACGGGTATTCGCGGATGAAGGTGAATACGGCGAAGATCGTAATGACCACGATGACCAGTTTCCGCATACTTCCTCCCGAACCGTATCGCATACTACCGTCGAAGCGCCCGCACGTCAATGAAGGAACAGGGCTACTTGAGGAGTTTAAGGGGGTCCACGGCGCTCCCCCGCTTGAATACCGAGAAATGCAGGTGGGGTCCGGTGCTGTATCCCGTGGTGCCCACGGATCCCAGGGCGGCCCCCTGCCGCACCGTCGTCCCGCGCTTCACGGAAACCTTGCTCAGGTGGGCGTAGAGGGTCTGGTAGGAATCCGGGTGGGTCAGGATCACGTAGTTGCCGTAGATCGCGTTGTAGCCCGTGTCCGCGACCCGGCCGTCCATGGCGGCCTTGACGGGGGTACCCTCGGGGGCGACGATGTCGATGGCGTTGTGGAACTGGCGGATCCCCGTGAAGGGATTCGGGCGATACCCGAAGGGCGAGCTCAGGGAACCCCGAACCGGCCACGCCACCAGCTCCCCCAGGGCCTTTTTAAGCTCCGTCGCGGACATCCGGGCTCCGGGGATGAAGAGGGACTGGCCGGGCCGGATCACGGAGGATCCCAGGTCGTTGGCGTCCAGGATGGCCGTAGCTCCGACCCCGTACCGGGCCGCCACGGAACCCACGGATTCGCCCCGGGCCACCACGTGCACGATCCCGGAGAGGTTGGGAATCCGGAGCCGGGTTCCGGCCCGGATCCGGCGGGCGTCGGAGATCCCGTTCATGCTGATGAGGGCGTCCAGGCTGACTCCGTGGCGGGCGGCTATGGAGGACAGGGCATCGCCGGGCCGGACCACGTAGGTCGAAACGGACAGGGTCAGAGGCAGGGAAGGCATGTCGATCCCGGTACCCGCATCCCCCGGCTCCCCGAGCTCGGGGGAGACGAAGCGGGAAAGGATTTCGTGGGAGGAAACCTCTTCATGCAGGGTCATCCGGGCCGGAGGGCGGTATCCCGCCGAAATCCCGCCCGCGGCCCCGAAGGCCGCCAGGACCGTCAGGATGCCCGCCCCGGCGATCCCGGCGGACCGCGCCGAAATCCGAAGGCGCGCCGCGGGGACCGCGGAAGAGGGCGCCGGTACGGACTTCGCCTCGGCCTTCCCGCGGAAGAAGAGACGCGCCAGGCGGCCCGGCGCGAAGGCGGCGGGCCATCGGGCCGCCCGGGCGGTCCGGGGCCGGGGCCGCGGGACCGGGGCGATGAGGGGGGCGGGCTTCCGCCGGGGGCTGATCCGCTGACGGCCGATGACGCTGTCCATATCCATGGCGTTCCATTTATCGACAAAAGCCGGACGGGGGATTATAGTAGGTCGCGCCGTGTCGAATGGAATCACCGAATCCGGGAACCCGGTCCCGGCGGACGGAAGGATCCGCGTCCCCGGATCCCGGACCCGCCTGCCCTCCGGGGGAGGCGCCCTCCTGACCGCCACGGCCCTGGCTCTGGCGATCAAGGTCTTCGCCCTGGACCTGGCGGTCGTGGAAGGCAGGTCCATGGAGCCCTTCGTATCCCGGGGCTCCCTGGTCCTGGTGCTGAAATGCGCCTACGGACTCCGGGCTCCCGGCCGGGAGGGAAGCTACTGGTTCCGGTGGGGCTCTCCGGCTCCCGGGGACACGGTCCTGGCCTATCCCCCCTCCACCGGAACCCGGGTCGTCAAGCGGGTGGCCTCGGAGGCGTCTCCCTACGGATCGTATCCGGAGGGACCCCGGGGGCGGCCGATCTATCTCCTGGGGGACAACCCCCCGGCATCCCGGGATTCCCGGGAATACGGTCCGGTGGGCATGGACGACATAGCCGGCAAGGTGATACGGCTCCGGCCCTGAAACCCGATCCTGAACGAAGAAAGGTCCGATCGACGGAAATCCGATGGAACGAAGGCACCTGAGGTACTGGACAGCCATTTCCCTCCTCGCCGCCTTCGCCGCGGTCGTGACGGCTCGGTACGCGAAGCTCGCCCTGGAGGGCCCCTCGCCGGCCTCGGTCAAGCCCCCGGAGGTCGTGCGGGGCTCCATCCTGGACCGGAACGGCCGCCCCCTGGCGGTGGACACGAACCTGTACAACATCGCGATCTGGCGCCCGGAGCTGGACAAGGATCTATGGATCGAGGACGCCGGGGAACTGGAACGCGTGCTGGGGCTGGAGGCCGGGTCCGTCCGGAAGGTCGTCGAGGCAAGCCGGACGGACTTCCTGTACGCCGTCAAGCGCATCCCCGCCTCCCGGGCCCAGGAGGTCCAGGAGCTGAAGCGCCGACGGGGTCTCTCGGGCTTCCTGGTGGAGAAGGTGCACGGCCGGCTCTATCCCGAGCGGACCCTGGCCAGCCATGTCGTGGGCTTCGTGGGGGACGAGCACTACGGCCTGGCGGGCGTGGAAGCCCGGTACCAGAACGAGCTGTCCCCCCGCGTCGACCCGGGGGAGCCCGGGAACATCGTCTACGGCAACCAGGTGATCCTGACCCTGGACGCGGACGCCCAGTTCCATCTGGAACGGATAGCCCGGAAGGCCTTGCAGGACAACGGCGCCGAGTCCGTCATGCTCCTGGCCCAGAGGGCCTCCACAGGGGAGATCCTGGCCTACGTCTCCCTGCCGGACTTCGATCCCAACGACTTCCTGGCCTATCCCGAGACCGCCTGGTCCGACCGGCCCGCCCTCTACGCCTTCGAGCCCGGCTCGGTCTTCAAGGTTTTCAGCATGGCGGGGATCATGGAGCTCGGAGCCATCGACGAGCGCTCGACCTTCGTGTGCGACGGGGCCTACGAGCGGGTCGTGTCCCCGGAGGAGACGATCCGGATCCGGTGCCTGGGGAACCACGGCCGTGTTTCGGTCAAGGAGATCCTGGAGTACTCCTGCAACGACGGGGCGGGCCAGGCTTCCGACACGGTGGCCGCCCTGGATTTCTACGACATCCTCCGGGAGTTCGGGTTCGGGATGCGCACGGGCCTGCCCCTGCCCGGGGAGAGCCCGGGCTCCCTGCGGGATCCGAAGACCTGGTCCCTGAGGTCCAAGCCCACCATCGCCATGGGGCAGGAACTCCTGGTCACCGCGGCCCAGATGACCGCCGCGGCCGGGGCCATCGCCAACGGAGGCATCCTGATGAAGCCCCGGCTGGTCAGCCGGGTCCTGGCCCCGGACGGGAGCACGGTCTCCGAGGAGCCCGCCCAGCCCGTGCGCCGGGTCCTGTCCCCGGAGAACGCCCGCAAGATCCTGGCCGCCATGGAAGCCGCGGCCGGCGAGGCGGGCACCGGGCGCAGGGCGGCCATCTCCGGGGTGCGCCTGGCGGTCAAGACCGGAACCGCCCAGATGATCGACACCGGGACCGGACGGTACTCGGACAAGGACTTCATCGCCAGCTGCGTGGGGATCTTCCCCGCCGACGAGCCGGAGATCGTCCTGTACCTGGCCATCGTCAAGCCCCGGGGGGAGTCTACCTTCGGCGGCCGGATCGCGGCCCCGGTGATCCGGGAGGCTGCGGAGAGCCTCATCACCCTGTACGGCCTGGCCCGGGGCTCCACCCCCACCCTGAGCCACACGGGGCGGATCGTTCTTACCAAGCCGGTCCCGGTGGAGATCGGCGAGACTATGCCGGACCTTACGGGCACCCCCAAACGGCTCCTCCTGCCCCTCCTGGCCCGGGAGGACCTGGAGGTGAGCGTCCAGGGGGACGGCTACGTGGTCTCCCAGGAACCGCCCCCGGGAACCCCCGTCTCCCCGGGCACGAAGATCCGGCTGGTGCTGGAATGACGGGTCCCGGATCGGAATCCCCCGGTTCCCCGCCCGAGGGGTTCCGGGAGGGGAACCTCCGGGCCCTGGGGCGGAGGTTCCCGGAGCTCGAGACCCTGCTCCGGGGCGCGGCGCCGGCCTCCCTCGAAAGCGTACGTACCCCCTCGGGTTTCCCGACCGCCCGGGCGGGAGGCCGCTATCTTCACTCCCGGTACGACCCCGAGGGGGAGGCCCGGAAGTCCGCCGCCGCCCTGGCCTCCTCCGGTGCGGATGCCCTGGTGGTCCTGGGCCCGGGCCTTTTCTACGCGGCCGAGGCCGCCCTCCGGGAGCTTCCCGAAGCCCGGGTCGTGGCCGCCTGCGCGGACCCGGCCTTCCTGGCCGCCTGCCTGGACCTTCGCGACCTCGGCGGCCTTCTGTCCGACGACCGGCTTTCCATCCTGGCCGGGGGGGCCCCCGAGGGCCTCCTGTGGATCTTCGAACGCCTGGGGACGCGGAAAGTGCGCGTGCTGGAGAGCAAGGCCGAGGCGGAGCTGTATCCGGAGTGGTACGGCCGGGCCAAGGCGATCCTGGCCCGCTGGGAGGCCAAGGAGACGATCAACACCGCCACCCTTCGGCGCTTCGGCCGGCTCTGGGTGCGGAACCTGGCCCGGAACCTGGACGAGATTCCCCGGCACCCCGGAGTCGCCGGGCTGGAAGGACGGTTCGAGGGCATCCCCGCGGTGGTCGCCGCCGCGGGTCCCGGCCTGGACGAGGTCCTCCCCCTCCTGTCGGTGCTCCGGGACCGGGCCGTCCTGGTCTGCGTGGACACGGCCCTCCGGAGCGTCCTGCGGGCGGGGATCGAGCCGGACTTCCTGGTGGTGGTGGATCCCCAGTACTGGAACGCCCGCCACCTGGATCGCTGCCGGGCCTTGCGCTCCGTGCTCGTGACCGAGGCCGCCGTCTGGCCCTCCATCCTGCGGATGCCCTTCGCCTCGGTGCGCCTCTGCGCCTCCCTCTACCCCCTGGGGACCTTCGCGGAGGGCCGGGCCGGGGGGAGCAAGGGACGGCTGGGGGCCGGAGGCTCCGTGGCTACCACCGCCTGGGACTTCGCCCGGGTCCTGGGCTGCAGGCCGATCTACATGGCGGGCCTGGACCTGGGCTTCCCCGGGGGACGGACCCACGCCCGGGCCAGCCGCTTCGAGCAGAAGGCCCTGGCCGAGGGCCGGCGGCTCCGCCCTCCCTCCACGTACCTCTACGAGGCCTACGCGGGGGCCCGGCCCCGGGACGCCCGGGCCAACGACGGGGGCGTCGTCCGCACCGACGAACGGCTGGCCCTCTACTCCTGGTGGTTCGAGAGCCGGATGCTCCGGCACCCCGAGTGCACCACCCGGAACCTGTCGGCCCGGGGTCTGGCCATCCCGGGCATGCCCTACGAGCCGGCGGAGGAGCTCCGGTCCCTGCCCCCGGCCCGGGACCGGATCGACGCGGCCCTGGAAATCCTGAGGCGGGAGGAACGGGAGGGCGCGGCCGCGGAAGGCCCGCCCTCGGATGCCCGCGGCCGGGTCCTGGGACTTCTATCGGACATGGAAGCCCGGGCGGGAGCCGCCCTGGACCTTGCGTCCCGGGCGCGGGCCCTGGAGCGGGCGGGCCGGGATCCCTCGGAGGTCCTGGCCCTCCTGGACGAGGCCGACCGGGACCTGTTGGGGAACGAGGCCAAGGAGATCGCGGGCTTCCTGTTGCCCGACCTGGAGACGTTATTGGGACGGCCCGCCCGCACCCTGGAGGAGGCCCTGGAGCGTTCCGAGGCGGTGTACCGGGAGATCCGGGACTCCGCGGCCTACCACCGGAGCATCCTAACCTAGAACGTCCCGGATCACCCGCATCCAGTTTCCGCCCAGGACGGCGCGGACTTCCTCCGGCGCGTAGCCCCGGTCCAGGAGGGCCTCGGTCAGCAGGGGCAGACCCGTGCAGTCCGGAAGGACGGTCCCGTTCTTGTCCAGGAATCCGTCGAAGTCCGAGCCCAGGCCCACGTGGTCCGTCCCGACAACGGATACCAGCCGGTCCACGTGGTCCAGGAGGCGGGCAAGGCAGACCTTCTCCGGCGCCTCGTCCACGAAGATTCCCGCGAACGTGACCGCCACCAGGCCCCCCGTGGCGGCGATGCCCTCGGCCTGGGCGTCCGTCAGGTTGCGCCGGTGGTCCCGGACCGCCCGGGAATTGGAGTGGGATGCCACGACGGGGCGCCGGGCGACCGCCAGCAGATCGGTCAAGGCCTCGTCGGAGAGGTGGGAGGCGTCCACGATCATGCCGAGCCGTTCCATCTCGGCCACGACCTTCCGCCCGAAGTCCGTGAGCCCCCCGGTTCCCTCCGCGGCGGCCCCCCGGCCCAGGGCGTTGCGGCGGTTCCAGGTGAGGCCCATCAGGCGCACCCCCCGGGCGTAGAAGCCCCGAAGCTCTGCAAGGCTCTCCCCGATCGCCTCGCCCCCCTCGATGCCCAGGAAGGCTGCCAGGCGGCCGGCGGCCTTGGCCTCCTCGACGTCCCGGGCGGACAGGGCCCGGCGGACCCGGTCCGTCCTTTCGAACAGGGCTTCCATCGCCTCAAGCATGCGCCGGGTGTGCGCCGCCGCGTCCGGGACGTACTTGTCGTCCGTGAAGAGGGCGAAGACCTGGGCGGTCACCCCGCCATCCAGGAGGCGGGGGATGTCCGCGTGGCCCCGGCTTCCCCGGACTGCCAGGTCCCGGGGCTGGGCGTCCTGCCCGTCGAAGCCGAAGCCCAGGAGCTCCAGGACCGAGTCGCAGTGCCCGTCCACCACGACGGAATCCCGGTGGAGGGCGAGGGCTTCGGGCCTCACGACAGGAGCTCCCGGGCCACCAGGTCCTCGTAGGTCTCCCGGCGAACCGAGAGCCGGGCCTTCCCGTCCCGGACCAGGACCATCGCGGGCCGGGGCAGGCGATTGTAGTTGCTCGCCATGGAGTGGGTGTAGGCTCCCGTCGTGAAGACCGCCAGGACGTCCCCGGGCCGGGGGTCCTGGAGGGCGACGTTCCGGATCAGGATGTCCCCGGACTCGCAGCACTTGCCCGCCACCGTGACCGTGCGGGTCCGGGGCTCGTCGTGCCGGTCCGCGACGGTCGCCTCGTACTCGGCCCCGTACAGGGCCGGTCGGATGTTGTCCGGCATCCCACCGTCCACCCCGACGTAGGTCCGCACCCCGGGGATCTCCTTCACCGAGCCGACGGTGTACAGGGTGATCCCCGCCTCTGCCACGATCCAGCGGCCCGGCTCGATCCCGACCCGGGGCATCGGCAGACCCGATCCTGCGCAGAGATCCCGGAGGTCTGTCATGAGGGCGTCCGTGTAGTAGGCCAGGGGCTCGGGCTCGTCCTGGGCCGTGTACCGGGCCGCGAAGCCCCCGCCCAGGATGAGCTCCCGGGTCTCGAAGCCGTAGCGGTCCCGGACCTCCGCAGCCAGGTCCGCGACGATCCGCAGGGCCTTCCGGTGGGACTCGTTGGAGAAGATCTGGGACCCCACGTGGAAGTGGAAGCCCCGGAGCTCGATCCCCTCCATCCGGAGGGCGGCCTCGACGTACTCGTCCCGCACGGCGGGGTCCAGGGGGATCCCGAACTTCGAGTCCAGGCTCCCGGTGGACATGTACTGGTGGGTATGACTGTCCACCCCGGGGGTCACCCGGAACAGTATGGGCACCCGGATTCCCCGGGCCCGGGCTTCCCGGTCCAGGAGATCCAACTCGGTCCGGTTGTCCACGATCATCCGGCCGACCCCTCCGTCCAGGGCCATCCGGATCTCGTCGGGGGTCTTGGAGTTGCCGTGGAAGTGGATCCGCCCGGGGGGGAAGCCCGCCTTGAGGGCCGCGTAGAGCTCCCCGCCGGACACGACGTCCAGGTCGAGGTCCTCGGAGGCGACGATGCGGCAGAGGTCCAGGGTCTGGAGGGCCTTGGAGGCGTAGGCCGCGGAGGTGCCCGGCCAGCGATCCAAAAAGGTTTCCCGGAGCTCCCGGATCCGGACGCGGATCCGGTCCTCGGAAAGGACGTACAGGGGAGTCCCGAACTCCCGGGCCAGGTCCACCGCGTCGCAGCCGTCGAAGAGCAGGTGCGCCATCGCCGGCCCCTACAGGACAAAGAGGAAGAAGGTCAGCACGTCCTCCCACTTCCGGCTCCGGAAGCCCACCTCCGTGGGGGACGCCAGCTTGGCGCCGGGGAAGTAGGAGGCCCGGTAGGCCCGGTAGTGCTGCTTGTAGACGATGGACACGTCGAAGGAGTCCGGCAGGGGGAAGCGGAATTTCGAAGGATCCTCCGCCAGGACCGAGGCGGCCGCGGCCTTGATCCGCTCGGCCGCCAGGTCCGGGTGTATCGAGACGGAGCCGTTCCCTACGCCCTCGGAGACCGGGACGGTGACGAGGTTCGGGTTGTATTCCCGGGCGGTCTCGCAGAGCTCCCGGTCCCCGGTCAGGAGCAACACGGGGACCCCCATGGAGGCGGCCGTGTACGCGTTGATGACGAACTCCGAGACCGGCTGGCCGTTGATCCGGAGCTCCTGGACGTTCAGGTCCATGGTGTGGGACAGGGGGTTCCCCCCGCTGCCGGCCATGGAGTGGTAGCCGATGAAGAAGACCCCCTCGAAGCCGGCGTCGAAGCCTCCCATCATCACCAGGGGGTCCTTGGTCCAGGACCGGAGGATGCAGGCGTTCCGGGGAAGGGCCGAGGGATCGATGGACCTCCCCGTGCCGTGGGCGTCCTTGACCAGGATATCCGTCACCCCCGCCTCCGCGGCGGCCTCGCAGGCGGCCTTGACCTCCCGGGTCATCTGGGCCCGGAAGTAGGCGGACTGGAAGTCCCCGTTGTCCGTCTCCCTCCAGTCGACGATGCCGCTGACGCCCTCGATGTCCGCGCTGATGTAGAGCTTGTTCACGATTCCGTCTCCTCTTCCGTGTAGATGCGCGGAACCCGCTTGTTCACCGCGCAGGTGATCTCGTAGTCGATGGTCCCCAGGAGGTCCGCGACCTCCCCCGCGGAGGGTCCCCCGGGGCCGAAGAAGACGGCGACGTCCCCCTCCCGGACCTCCGGAAGGTCCGTCACGTCCGCCATGCACTGGTCCATGCAGATCCGGCCCGCGATGGGCGCCCGGCCGGAGGGAAAGCCGACGGAACCCCGGTTGGAGAGGGACCGGAAGACCCCGTCCGCGTAGCCCAGGGGCAGGACCGCCAGGCGGGTGGTCCGGGAGGCCCGGAAGGTCCGGCCGTAGCTCACGGTGGTTCCCGCCGGGACGGTCCGGGTCTGGACCACCCGGGCCCGCAGGGCCATCGCGGGCTCCAGGCCCGCCAGGCTCTCCCGCTCCGAGGAGGCGCGCAGTCCGTAGACCGAGATGCCCGGCCGGGCCATGTCCAGCCGGGATTCCGGCAGGAAGAGGAGCCCCCCGGAGTTGGCCATATGGCGCAGGGGGATCCGGAGCCCGGCTTCCTCGATCCGCCCCAGGACTGAGCGGTACAGGGCGAGCTGTTCCCGGGCGAACTCCGGGTCCGCGGCGTCGGAGGCCGCGAAGTGGGAGAAGACCCCCTCCAGCTCGAGCCCCGGAAGGGCCGCGATCGCCCGGGCCGCCCCCGGCGCCTCCTCCGGACGGATGCCCAGGCGGGACATCCCCGTGTCGACCTTGAGGTGGACCCGGGCCTTCCGCCCCAGGGAGACGGCGGCCTCGGAGACCAGCCGGGCGTTGTCCGCGGAGAGGACGGTGACGTCCAGGCCCCAGCCCACGGCTCGGCGGGCCCCCTCGGGCCCCGTATAGCCCAGGACCAGGATGGGGGCCGTGATCCCCTGCCGGCGGAGCTCGATCCCCTCCTCCGCGAAGGCCACGGCCAGGCGGTCCGCCCCCCCGGCCAGGGCGGCCCGGGAGACCCCGGCGGCCCCGTGGCCGTAGCCGTCCGCCTTGACCACCGCGCAGAGCCGGGCGCCCGGGGACATGAGGGACTTGAGGTAGCGGACGTTGCGTGTAACCGCGGACAGGTTCACCTCCGCCCAGGCCGGACGGTCGATCATGGTCTCCTCCTCGGGGCTCCAGTATGGCACGGACGCGGAAATTCTTGGAGGGGGAATCCCCCGGAAGGCATCGGGAGAGCCGCATTTTTTTCGTAAAGCCCCGGTTTTTCCCGGTCGATACTTTGCTTGGAGACCAGTTCTCCGGAACGGCATGCGCGCAGACGTCCAGGCATGCCGTTTTTTTATGCCCGGAGGGAATCTCCATACCTTTGTCTGTTCGGCACGGGTCCTGCTGCGGGAAGCCCGGTTTCGCTCGGTCCTCGCCGCTTCGCGGCTGCGGAAACGCTCAACCGGGCTTCCCTCCGCACCCGTGCCGAATCAATGAACAACGGAGATCCCCACCCGGCCTAAGCCTTCCAAGGATCTCGGTCCGCGCTTGGCCTCCGGCTTGGAGGCCCGCACGGCCCGCGTTGACGGCTTTCCATCCATCCCCTACACTTGCCTCCGCAAGGAGGAGCCCGTGGATCGGCAGACGATACGCCTGACCCAGCTGTGTTCCGCCGCGGGGTGAGCGGCCAAGATGGGCCCCGAGGCCCTGGCGCAGGTCCTGCGTCCCCTGACCGCCCTCGTACCCCCCGAGCGTAAGGCCGACCTGATCGTCGGCCTGGCCGAGGGGGACGACGCAGCCGTACTCAAACTCGACGCCGAGAAGGCCCTGGTCTTCACGGTGGACTTTTTCACGCCCGTGGTGGACGACCCCTACGACTTCGGCGCCGTGGCCGCGGCCAACGCCCTGTCCGACGTCTACGCGACGGGCGGTGAGCCCCTCATGGCCCTGAACGTGGCGGCCTTCCCGGCGGACCTGGATCCGGCGGTGATCGCGGCCGTGGTGCGGGGAGGGGCGGAAAAGGCGGCCGAGGCGGGCTGCGCGACCGCGGGGGGCCATACGATCCAGGACGCGGAGCCCAAATTCGGCCTGGCGGTCATCGGGCTGGCCCATCCGGACCGGCTCTTCCTGAAGACCGGGGTCCGCCCCGGGGACTCCCTGGTCCTGACCAAGCCCCTGGGCACCGGGGTGATCACCACCTGGGCCAAGAACGGAGCCGTCGATCCGGCGGTCCTGGCCGGGGCGGTGGAGTCCATGAAGCGGCTCAACCGGAATGCCGCCCGGGTATTCGCCCGCTTCGGGGTCAAGGGCTGCACGGACGTGACGGGCTTCTCCCTGGCGGGGCACGCCCTGGAGCTGGCGGAGAAGAGCTCCGTCCGGCTCGAGATCGACGCGGGCGCCCTGCCCCTCCTGCCGGGGGCCCGGGCCGCGGTGGAGGGGAAGTTCGTGCCCGGCGGCGCCAAGCGGAACCGGTCCTACTACGAAGACCGAGTCACCTTCGCGGATGGGGTGGACTCCGTGGTACGAACCTTGTGCTTCGCGCCGGAAACCTCCGGCGGCCTCCTGGCCGCCGTGCCCGGGGACGCGGAAGGGTGCGTCCGGGAACTGCGGGACCTGGGGGTCGAGGCGGCGGTGATCGGGCGGGCCCTGCCCGCGGTAGACGGCGCCGTCCCGGGGATCGGGTTCCGCTAGGAGCCTGCCGGGCTCCTGGCGGTCTTCCCGGGCCTGGAACCAGGTACATCGACATCGAATAAAAAGATTACCAGCTGAGGTTGTTTCAAAACTCAGGGAGTTTTGAAAAAGCCGCCTTGAAATTCGCGATAGGCCCAGCGGCTGCAACGCAACCGCAAGCAATCGCAAAGCCAATTCCGAAGGTGACCGACTTTTTGAATTGGCTCAGCTGCTCGTTCAGGAAGAGGCACTCCTCAATCCGGATACAGTGCCCGCACCTCGATGATCTCGTCCCGGGATTGAAGGAAGGCCGAAACGAGCTTCGGATCGAAGTGCGTACCGGACTCCGAGCGGATAAGATCGACGGCGAGTTCCGGAGGCCAGGCCTTCTTGTAGGGCCGCTCGGTCGTAAGCGCGTCGAAGACGTCCGCCACGGCGATCACTCTTCCTATCCAGGGAATCCTTTCCCCGGAGAGTCCTTCCGGATATCCGGAGCCGTCATACCGTTCATGATGGGTGAGCGCCGCCTCCGCGGCATGGCGGGCGATCTCCGAATCTCCCTTTCCGATGATGTTTGCGCCGATCCTGCAGTGCATGCGCATGAGGCCCCACTCTTCCTCGTTCAGGGGTCCGGGTTTCCGCAGCACCGCGTCGGGGACCCCGATCTTGCCGATGTCGTGCATCGGAGCCGCGTTGAGCACAAGTTCGGCCGTCGCCGCGTCGGCACCTGCCGCCGACGCGATGATCTGGGAATACCGGCTCATGCGCAGGATGTGGGCTCCCGTTTCATTATCCCGAAACTCCGAGGCCCGGACGAGTCTCCGGACCACCTCGAGATGGGAGTCCCGGAGTTCCTTCGTGCGCTCCTCGACCAGGGACTCGAGCTCGGCCCGCGAGCGGGAGAGTTCAAGTTGGGTTCTTATGCGGAGCTGAAGTATGCCCGGCGCATGGGGCTTCAAGAGAAAATCGGAAGCGCCTCCTCGGATCGCCGCATCGACCGCGTTTCGATCGAAGAACGGAGCCGAAAAGATAATCGGGACTCGCTGTATCGTCTCCTCTTTCTCCCGAAACCGCGCCAGGAGGGTCAAGGGATCGCTGCCCCAGAACAGGGCGTCCAGGAGGACGACATCGGGTCGCGGGTCGCCGAAGGAGTACTCCCAGAATTCCCGGTCGTTCCTGGCGTAGATGAACTCGTACTCGGGCCCGAGCGACTTGCATAGGAGTTCCGTCGCCGGATCGCCGTCCGCGATCAGGATGCGGGGTTTGGCGTTCATCGACCTGTACCTGGTATTCCGTGTCATCCCGGGCTACACGGGTCTTCGTCCCCGAGCGGACAGATCGTCCACGATCGGATCGCCCTCCCCGGCCGGGGCTGGAGAGTCTTCAAACTGCTTCCTGAGGGGAGCATACACCCGTTCCACCGTCTGTGCATCCATTCCCAGGAGGACGGAGGAAAACCTCACGAGGGCCTTGATCCGTCGGGGGATGCTCGGCTCTCCGGCGCCCGGGGACCCGAGGAATTGGGCGAATGTGAGGGTAAGCTCCGCGAATTCCAAGGCGTGCTCGACCCGGCACCGGCCCGCGGCGTTGCCTTGTTCCAGGATGCGGGCGAAAGGGGGCGCGCAGAACTCGACCATCGCCAGCATCGTCTTGTCCCGGATGTCTATGTACTTGATCTTCTGCAGTTTGGCGTACGTGGCACCGATCAGGTTCGTCATGATCGCGACGGCGGCCTGATACCTGTCTTCAAACCCGAGGTCGGAGTCCAGTTCCACCCGGATGAGCTGCTCGCGCACGGCGGCGGCTTCCCGGTCCACGATGGCGTCGATGATGCCTTCCTTGGAATCGAAGTGGTAATACAGTGTCCCCTTCGCGACATCCGCGGCCGTCGCGATCGAGTCCATCGGAGTGGACTCGAAGCCGTTGGACCTGAACAGCTCCAGGGCGGTATCCAGGATGGTGCTACGAGTATTCATCGTCCGTTCCGTCATGGGTTTCTCCGTTTTGCTCGGGAAATCATATAGGTGAGAATGAAATTAGTCAACATATTGACTGACGGTCGGTATAATATTATACTGACCGTCAGTGCAATGGAGGTGATACATGGATGCAATTCCGCGGACCCTGCTTCTCGTGGAGGACGAATCGATCATCGCGCTCGCGGAGGCCAGAACCCTGAGCTCCGCCGGCTATTCGGTCATCCACGTCGGTTCCGGCGAGGAAGCCATCTCCGCGATGAACGGAGAGCGGGGGTCGTCGATCGACTTGATCCTGATGGACATCGATCTCGGGGAAGGCATCGACGGCACGGAGGCCGCCTACGAGATCCTGAAGCGCCACGACATTCCGATCATCTTCCTCTCCTCGCATTCGGACCCGAAAACCATCGAAAAGACGGAGAAGATCACCAACTACGGGTACGTCGTCAAAAACCTGGGGCATACGATGATGTTCGCCGCGATCCGGATGGCGTTCAAACTCCATACCGCCCAGGCGAAGATACGGGAACGGGAGGAGTGGATCCGGGATCTGATCGACAAAATCGAGGATGGAATATGCATCCTGGACGAGAAGGACAGATTCCTCTACGCGAACTCGGCGCTCTCCGGCGTCTTTGGAGTCGAGCATGGACGGCTTGTAGGTCTGCCCCTCTCCACCATGGTCGGGGAAAGCGCCCTAGAAACCATCCGGGCGAATCTCCAGCTTTCGGATGTCCGACCCGTCGGGGAGACGAGCCTCACGGTGGAGGGCGCCGACGGAATATCCCGCGCCCTTCAGCTGAAGATCATCCAGGACTACGACGCCAAGCACAAATACAGGGGTTCCCTGGTAGCGGTCCGGCTCCAGGCCGCCGAGTCCGGAACCGGCGCGCCCGCCGGGGATCGGGGCACGGTGCGGAACCGCAAGGCCCGGGATGTCTATGTCCACGAATTGCTCCACCGGATCAAGAACAGTTTGAACATAATCGTAAGTCTGCTGAGCCTGGAAGCCCAGCGCGTGTCGGATGAACCCGCCCGGAGGATGCTCGTCCTGACGGAGACCCGAATCCGATCGATCTCCCTCCTGTACGACTTCCTCTCCCATTCCACGGGGGAGGATCGGATCGACAGCGTAGAATACATCCAGGAGCTGACCAGGCTCCTGAAGGAGACATACTCGAGTCCCGACAGTCGTATCGAGTTCATCACGAGCGCCGATCCGTTTCCCCTGTCATCGAAGGTCTGCTTGTCGATCGGATTGATGGTCAACGAGCTCATCAGCAACGCGCTGAAATACGGATTCCCCCGGGGCCGGGAGGGTACGATCCGGATCGAGCTGAGGAAGGAGGCGGACTCCCTGATCCTCCGGGTCCGGGACGACGGGATCGGCCTGCCCGAGGATTATTTCCCGAACGAGAATCTCGGATTCGGGTTGCACCTGGTCAAGACACTGGCGTCCCAACTGAACGGAACCATGAACCTGGTTAACGACCGCGGAGTCTGCGTGACGATCACCGCCCGGGTCCCTCAGGAAGCGACGGACGCCGGCGGTCCGGGCGAGCAGAAGGTCGGCGCGTCCGCGTGACCTCCGCGCCGTAAGGATCAAAGGCCCGGGATGATCACGTAGCCGATAGCGCCGTCCGCTGCCGTGGTGATCCCGGGCCGTTTCCTTGAATATGTCTGAAGGAATTACCCGACCGCTTTCCTCATACCGCCTCGACCAAATCCTCGGAGTTCCCGACCCGATCCGCGCTGAATACCCGATCGACATCCAGCACCAACACGAAACCGTCCCGGCCTCTCCCGATCCCGACGAGGTACTCGGAGGGTCGTACGGGGCCGAAGCGCGGCGGGTCGATCATCGGCGTCGAGAAATTCGCCACGCCGTACACGGCATCCACGACGGCGCCGGCGAGAAACGCCCCGTCGCCCTTTCCGACTTCGAGGATAAGGATCGCGGCGCTTTCCCCGACGGGCGGCACCGCCATGCCGAGGACCAGCCCGAGATCGACCACGGGGATACAGGTTCCCCGCACATTGATGATTCCTTGAGAGGAGTCTTCCTTCCCGGGCAGGCGGGTCAAGGGCGAGTATTCCAGGACTTCCCGGACGTTCTTCACGTTCACCGCGAACCGGACTTCGTGTATGGAGAAGGTGAGGTAGGATGTACCGCTGTCGCATTCCATCTTGCATCGCTCCCTGTCGACCGTCAAAACTCTTCGAACTCTTCCCCGGTGACACCGGAGGCGGCCATGGTTTTCCGTACGGCGATCGCGGTCGAAGACGGGCGGCCGGTCGCCGCCGGCCGTGGAGCCGCCGGAACCGTTGCAATCCTCGCGGGCTGGGCCGGCCTCGCTTCGGCTGCCCCCTCGACGGAATACACCATTCCCGCCTCCGAAAACTTGAAGAACCCGATCGCCTCGGACAGGCTGTTCGCCTGCCCCGCCAACTCGTCCGCCGTCGCGGCCAATTCTTCGGAGTTCGCCGCGTTCTGCTGGATCACCAGGTCGATCTGGGCCGCGCCCTTCGACATCTGCTCGACGCCGCTCGACTGCTCTTCGCTGGCCGCGGCTATCTCCCGGATCAGGTCCTCGGTCTTCTTGATGTCCGGCACAAGCGCCTCGAGCCGCGCCCGGGCCTCGTCGGCGACGGCCACTCCGTCGCTGGAAAGGCCGTTGATCTCGGACGCCGCGGTGGCGGACCGCTCCGCCAGCTTCCGGACTTCCAGGGCGACCACCGCGAATCCCTTCCCGGCCTCGCCGGCCCGGGCGGCCTCGATCGCCGCGTTCAGGGCCAGGAGATTCGTCTGGCGGGCGATCTCCTCGACCACCCCGATCTTCGAGGCGATCACCCTCATGCTCTCCGAGCTCGTAGTGACCGAACGTTCCGCATCCTCCGCGTTCTGTCGCACCCGGGCCGCGAGGGCCTCGATCTGCCGCGTGGACTCCGTGTTCTGTCCGGCGCTGGCCGCCAACTCCTCCACCGACGCGGACAGCTCCTCGACGCTCGCCGCCTGCTCGGTCGCGCCGCTCGACAGCCCCTGGGCCATTTCCGAGAGCTGGCCCGATCCGCTCGAGACCTGAACGGCAGCGGATTGGATCTCCTGGAAGACCGATGCGAGCTTCTCCCGGAGCTGTTCCATCTCCTTCGCCAACATGCCCAATTCGTCGGTCCTCGAGGCCGCGCGATCCAGGAGCAGACGTTCCGGCCCTCCAAGGTAGAGTTCGCCGTCGGACAGGTGCTCCATGGAGGAGACGATGATCTTGACGAGATTGACGATGATTCGGGCTATCAGAAGTGCCAGGAGGAACGCCAGGGCAAGGGAGCAAAGCGTGAGGATATACAGAATTCTGGCCAAGGACGTCGAGGTTTCTTGAATCTCGCTGGTGGGAATGCTCAGTCCGAAACTCCAGCCCGGCGTGTTCGGGATACGTCTGAAAAAACCGGTCACCTCCGTCCCATCCGGGAGAAAGTACCTTCCGTTGCCGGAATCCTCGGACAACGCCCGCTTGCCGAAATCGTCCAGAGCCTTGTACCCCTGCTTGTCGGCGTCGGACAAGCTCAACGCCATGACCGCCTTGGGATTCGGATGGGCGATCACGAGTCCCGTATCCGACCACCCAGCCATACCCGGATTTCCCGATCTTTATGCCGCTTGTGATGGTCGACAGGGTCTCCAGCTTGAACTGGAAGCCAAGGATCCCTCTCGTATTGCCTTCAGGGTCCTGGACGGCGACTACGGGAACGACGATGGGGAGGTTGATGCTCCTGGAAATCACGGGCCTGCCGATGAACCTATCCTTCCCCTTGCGCAGGATCGCGTCGAAGTAATCTCGATCCTGTACATTGGCCCTCGCGCCGTCCGCGGTGACGGATTCCCCGTCCGGCCAGACATAGAACACGGTGACTACTTCCGGCGACAGCTTACCCCGGAGACCGAGGATCGCGGACTCGACGGCTTCCCGGTCTCCCCGCTTGAGGACGTCCTGTTCCGCGATCATCCTCTGCTGCCAAAACAGTTTATCCATCATCTCGGAGAGCTGGGAGACGCGAGCGTCGACGATCTGCCGGTTATAGGACAGCGCGAGATCGTTCATGCTGTCCTTCATCCGGATGCTTATCAGGATCGTGATCCCTCCGATCATGACGGCCAGGAATGCGACGATGATCAGAGCGATTCGCACGCCGAAGGACACACCCTTGTTCATTTCCGGCTCCCGGTTCCACGAATCAATATATTGGGAAGGATGTGGAACGCGGCATTTTATACTGACGGTCAGTTTATGTCAATAGCTATACCGACCGTCAGTATATTTAAGAACAGTAAAACGGATTTGCTGGATGGATTAGACAGGAAAACAACTGGTTGGATAAGCTTCGAGCGGAAGAACGGTGAAGGCCGCGCCCGCTTCGGCTACGTGCCGTTCCGGGCGATGCGGTCCAGGGCGACTGCGGCGGCTTGCCTAAGCACCCCCCCCGGGCGCATACTGTCCCCATGCAGAACGACGCCATCCGCATCCTCATCACCGGCGGGACCTTCGACAAGCACTACGACGAGATCCACGGCGAGTTGACCTTCAAGGACACGAACCTGCCGGAGATCATCAAGCAGATACGCACCACCATCCCCGTGGAGCTGGAGATCAACCAGCTCATCGACTCCCTGCAGATGCAGGAGGAGAACCGCGAGCGGGTCCTGGGGGCCTGCCGGCGAGCCCCGGAGTCCCGGATCATCGTGACCCACGGCACGGACACCATGGCCGTGACGGCCCGGGTCCTGGGGGAGGCCGGGCTGGACAAGACCATCGTCCTGACCGGGGCCATGGTGCCCTACAAGGTCTCGGGCTCCGATGCCCTGTTCAACCTGGGCACCGCCTTCGCGGCGGTCCAGCTGAAACCGCCGGGGGTCTGGATCGCCATGAACGGCCGGGTCTTCCCCTGGGACAGGGTGCGGAAGAACAAGGCCGGGGGCGTGTTCGAGGAGATCTGAGGGTGCCGAAATCCCCGTCCCCGGGCAGGCGAGCCGCCGCGGGCCGACGCACCTCGGGCGCGGCCCGAGCGGCCGGCCCGGGGCGCGGCCGCCGCTCCCCCTCCCCCCGCCCCGGAAAGCCCCACCCCGTGCTCTATTCCGCCGCGGCTGTCTTGGTCCTGGCCGCCCTGGCGGGGGCAGCCTGGATCACCGGGGCCTTCCCGGGCCGCGAATCGCCCGGGCCGGGCGCCGCGGCTCCGGAGGCTCTCCGCCCTTCGGATTCGGCCGCGCCATCCCTCGAAACCCGGTCCTACGGCGCGGAAGCCGCCCCGGAACGGTCTCCCGTCCCGGAGGCACCACCCGAGCGGCCCGCCGGAGGGACGGTCGTGCGGACCGGCGCCGGACGCAGCCCCGGGGGCGTCCCGGAGCGGCCGAAACCTCCGAAGGGGAAACTCGTCCTGGTCATCGACGACGCGGGGCACAACCTCCGGGACCTGGAGCCCTTCCTCGCCTTCCCCGGGCCCCTCTCCATCGCGGTCCTTCCCCGCCTGCCCTTCTCCGAGGAGGCGGCCCGGCGGGCCAAGGCGGCGGGCAAGGAAGTCCTCCTCCACCAGCCCATGGAGGCCCTGGGGGGCGAGGATCCCGGCCCGGGGGCCGTCCGCCTGGGCATGGGAGACCTGGAGATAGCCGCGCTCATAGCGGAGAACCTGGCCACCGTGCCCGGGGCCGTCGGCATGAACAACCACATGGGTTCCGCGGTGACCCGGGACCCTAGGATGATGGAGGCGGTCCTGGAGGCCGCCCGGGCTTCGGGGCTCTACTACCTGGACTCTTTAACCGTTTCCGATTCCGTGCTACACTCCGTCGCCTCGCGACTGAACCTGAGGACCTGGGAGAGGGATGTGTTTCTGGACAATTACCCTGAACGCGCGGCCATGCTCAAGCAGCTGGACGACGGCATCAAGCGGGCGGAGAAGAAGGGCCTTTCCGTGATGATCGGCCACGTCTGGTCCGCGGAGCTGGCGCAGACCCTTATCGACCTCTATCCCGGGCTGATCGAGCAGGGCTTCTCCCTCTCGACGATATCCCGCATCATGCTCGAGGATTCGGATGAGGATTCTGGGGATTGAGACCTCCTGCGACGAGTCCTCCGCCGCGGTGGTGGAGGACGGGCGCCGCATCCTCTCCAACGTAGTCGCCACCCAGATCCCCTTCCACGCCGAGTACCAGGGGGTTGTCCCCGAGATCGCCTCCCGGAAGCACGCCGAGTGGATCTCCCGGGTCGTGGCGGAAGCCCTGACGGAAGCGGGTGTCTCCGCCGCGGACATCGACGGGGTAGCGGTGACCGCCAAGCCCGGGCTTGTGGGCTCCCTCCTGGTGGGGGTCTCTTTCGCCAAGGCCTGGGCCTGGGCCCTGGACAGGCCTTTCGTGGGGGTGAACCACATCCTGGCCCACCTCTACGCCCCCCTTCTGTCCGAGGACGTGGACTACCCCTTCCTGGGGCTCCTGGTCTCCGGAGGACACACCCTGATCTGCCGGGTGGACGGCTTCGACGACATTTCCATCCTGGGCACGACCATCGACGACGCGGTGGGGGAGGCCTTCGACAAGACCGCGAAATTCTACGGCTTCGGCTACCCCGGGGGCCTGGCCATCGACCGCCTGGCCCGGAAGGGGGATCCCGCGGCCTGCCGCTTCCCCTCCCCCAACCTCTACAAGGGCGAGCACCGCTACGACGTGTCCTACTCGGGCCTGAAGACCGCGGCCATCCGCCAGCTGGACCAGTTCTGGGATCCCGCCTACCCTCGGACCCCGGAGAACATAGCCGCGGCCTTCGAGAAGGCCGCGGTGGACCTGCTCCTGTCCCGTCTGGAACGGGCCGCCCAGGACACGGGGCTCTCGACGGTGGTGGCCGGGGGCGGGGTGGCGGCGAACACCTACCTCCGAGCGCGGCTGGCCGGACGGACGGACCTGCGCGCCCTCTTCCCGCCCCTCCCGCTCTGCGGGGACAACGGGGCCATGGTGGCGGGGATCGGATTCAAGTACCTGGAGCGGGGGGATCGGGACGGCCTCGATCTGAACGCCTCGCCCCGGGTTCCCATCTTCCGGCGCCTGGACAAGCCCGGCCGGGCTCGGGACTAGGGCGGTCCGGCTCCGCGCGGGAGATCCGGAGCCCAGCCTCAATCTACCAAAGGTTTGCCCCGGGAGACCTTCCGCACCGCCGTGAGCCGGGTCTTGAGCCCCGAGCGTCGGAACACCGCGTCCGCCAGCCACGCCGCCTCCTGGTCCGCCTCGTAGGCGATCACCAGGAAGCGCAGGGTCGCCGCGTCGGAAGTCGCCGGACCCTGGAACCCGAAATCGTAGGCCCGGAAGTTGCCGGGCACCAGTTTCACCTCGGACAGCTCGTTGACGAACCCGTCGGCGGTCAGTGCGAGGGCGGCCGCCTCGTCCCCCGCGGAAAGGGCTTTCAAGTACTGGGTCAGGACCCGGCCGTAGGCGGACGGGGAATTCCCGTAGAAGGCCAGGCCGAGGTACAGGGCCGCGCCGACGGCGGCCAGACAGGCGATCGCGATGATGATTATGGATGTTCGCCGAACCATGGAAAGAGCCTCCTGGAGCGCCTTGGTCCCGCCGAATCTACTATCCGGCCGGGGGAGCGTCAACCTGGTGTTACGAAGCTTGTAGGAAGCCTTTTTCCGCCCTCCGCCGGGCGACGAAGGCCTCGAATCGGTCCGTCCGGGCATTCACGACCAGGGCTTCGGGAACCCCGGCCCGGTCCAGGGTGTCCACCGCGGTGTCCAGCCGGCCCGCGTCGGCCCAGTAGTGGGCGTCGCTCCCGCAGACCACCGGGCAGTCCGCCTGGGCGCAGGCCCGGGCGAGGGTCAGGCACGTGTCCGAGGAGCCCTTCCGGACCCGGAAGGAGGAGTCGTTGACCTCCAGGGCCTTGCCCAGGGCAGCGGCCCGTGCCACAACCGCCGGGATTTCGATCGGGAAGGCCGGGTTGCCGGGATGGGAGATCGCGTCCACCAGGGGATTCTCCAGGGCCGCGATCAGGGCCCGGGTGTTCTCGTCCCGGCCTCGGTTGGTGAAGCAGGCCTCGTGGAAGCCCGCCATCACGAAATCCAGGTACCCGATCCAGTAAGGCTCCAGGTCGATCCGTCCCTCGAGGTCCAGGATGTTCGCCTCGATACCCCGGTAGAACCGGACTCCCTCGATGATCCGGGGCAGGATCCGGATGTTCCCGAAATGGTAGGGATGGGCTCCCCCGGGCAGGGCGGGACCGTGGTCGGTCAGGACGAAGCCCTCGAGCCCGCGGTCCCGGACCCCCCGGGCCAGCTCGTCGACGGTGGAGTAGGCGTGCCCGGACGCGACGGAATGGGTGTGAGTGTCTATGGCTATGCGCATGGATGAAGACAGTATCCACGAAACGGGCCGGAGTGACCAGCCTGTCGTGGACGTTTCGTCCCCGGCACGCTCATGATTTTAAAAATGCGAGACAGGATGGACAGGATAGGATCCAGGATGAACAGGATGAAGAGAGAAAGGGAAAGACCAAAAGAGAGAGCACTTCAAATTTTTCCATGCATCCTGTCCATCCTTTCTTTATCCTGTTCATCCTGTCCAATTTCTCCGGTAACCGTTTCTTTTTCCCGTGCCTTGACAGCGCCTCCGGGGCCGGGATTACATGGGCTCATGGCAAGCCCATCCCTGCCCCCCTCCACCTTCGAGGCGGCCTTCGGCGCCGACCCGGAGCTCGCGTCGGCCGCCCGGGTCGCGGTCTCCTCGGCCCTCAGGCTCCAGCCCGGGGAGAAGGTCCTGATCGTGGCCAATCCCTGCCGGGACTCCATCGAGATATCCCGGGCCCTCTTCGACGCTGTCCTGGACGCCGAGGCGCGGCCGAGCCTCCTCGTGCAGCCGGTCAAGGCCCAGCTGGACTACGCGGAGGAGACCCTGATCGCGGCCTTCGAGTCCCACCCCGACGTGGTCATGTCCATCAGCGCCCAGAAGATGGGCAAGGACCGCAGCGGCCTGGAGACCCCCTACGAATGGGACGAGGTCTCCTACGACCACGTCTTCCACTACCAGCTCTACGGGGCCAAGACCCTCCGGGCCTTCTGGTCCCCCCGGATCACCCGGGACTCCTTCCTGCGCACGGTTCCCATCGACTATTCGGAACTCCGGGGCCGCTGCCGCCGCATCAAGGAGGTCCTGGACAAGGCCGAGCGGATCCGGGTCACCAACCCCAAGGGCACGGACATCACGATCGGAGCCCGGGGGCGGTCCGCCTTCTCCGACGACGGGGACTTCTCCCAGCCGGGCCAGGGGGGCAACCTGCCCGCCGGGGAGGTCTTCCTCTCCCCGGAGCTGGGCACCGCGGACGGCGTGATCGTCTTCGACGGCTCCATCTCCTGCGTCTCCGGGGACCTCGTCCTGGCCAAGCCCGTGCGGGCGGTGGTGCGGGGAGGCTTCGTGGCCGAGGTGGAGGGGGATTCCGAGGCCGCCGAGGTCCGGCGCTCCCTGGAGGACGGGGCCGAAAGCGCCCGCCGCCTGGCCTCCGAGGGCCGGCTCTCCCCGGAAAAGGGGGAGCAGTACGCCCGGAACGCCCGCAACCTGGGGGAGCTGGGGATCGGTCTCAACCCCCGGGCCCGTATCACGGGCAACATGCTGGAGGACGAGAAGGTCCTGCGCACCTGCCACTTCGCCATCGGCTCCAACTACGACGAGGACGCCCCGGCCCTGGTCCACTTCGACGGCCTCGTGACGGAGCCCACGATCACGGCCTACCTGCCCCATGGCCGCGAGGTCGTGATCGAGCGGGACGGGGAGCTCCTATTGTAGGACCCGGTCCCGTTCTGTATACTCCGGCCATGGAACCGACCAAGACCGCCCACTGGGCGGACATGTATGCCCAGAAGATCATCCGGGAAAAGGGTGACAAGGAAACCTACACCTGCGCCAGCGGCATCACCCCCTCGGGTACGGTGCACATCGGCAACTTCCGGGAGATCATCTCCACGGAACTCGTGGTCCGGGCCCTCCGCCGCCTGGGCAAGAAGGTCCGCTTCATCTACAGCTGGGACGACTACGACGTCTTCCGCAAGGTCCCCAAGAACATGCCCAACCAGGAGGTGCTGACCAAGCACCTGCGGTTCCCGATAAACCTCGTGCCGGATCCCTACGAGCGGGACTCCAGCTACGCCCGCCACCACGAGGTGAACGTGGAGAAGATCCTGCCCGCGGTGGGGATCTTCCCCGAGTTCCTCTACCAGGCCGAGCGCTACCGGTCCTCGATGTACGCCGAGGGGATGCGCCGGGCCCTGGAGCGGCGCGCCGAGATCAAGGCGACCCTGGACGAGTTCCGGGCCGAGGACCTCTCCGGGGACTGGTGGCCGGTCTCCATATTCTGCGACTCCTGCAACCGGGACGATACCACCCTCCAGTCCTGGGACGGGGAGTGGAAGATCTCCTACACCTGCGCCGACTGCGGCCACGCGGAGACCATCGACCTCCGCAGCGCCAAGGGGGCCAAGCTCTTCTGGCGCATCGACTGGCCCATGCGCTGGGCCCGGGAAGGCGTGGACTTCGAGCCCGCGGGCAAGGACCACCACTCCCAGGGCGGATCCTTCGACACCGCCCGGCGGATCATCCAGGTGGTGTACGACGCGGAGGCCCCGGTCTCCTTCCAGTACGACTTCATCTCCATCAAGGGGCGGGGGGGCAAGATCTCCTCCTCCTCCGGGGAGGTGATCGACCTCTACGACGTCCTGGAGGTCTACACCCCCGAGGTGACCCGTTACCTCTTCGCGGGCACCCGTCCGAACACCGAGTTCGCCATCTCCTTCGACCTGGACGTCATCAAGATCTACGAGGACTACGACAAGACCGAGCGGGTCTACTACGGGGCGGAGACCCTGGCCGACCCCGACGAGGTGGAACGCGAGAAACGGATCTACGAGCTCTCCCAGCCCGGCGAGCCCGAACCGGTCATGCCCTACCAGGTCGTGGGCGGGTTCCGCCACCTCTGCAACCTACTGCAGATCGACGGGGGGGACATCGACCGGACCCTGTCCAAGCTGCCGGGACTCACGAAGGCCCAGGAGCCCAAGCTCCGGGTCCGGGCCCAGTGCGCCTGGAACTGGATCACCAAGTTCTCCCCCGAGGACTTCCGCTTCCGCCTCCGCGAGGGCGGCTCGGAGATCGAGACCAAGCCGAACGAGAAGGCCGCCCTGGCGGCCCTGCGGGACGCGGTCTGCTCCGGAGGCTTGGACGAGGCGGCCCTGGCGGAACGGATCTACGCGATCGCCCAGGAGAACGGCCTCGAACCCAAGGACTTCTTCAAGACGGCCTACCGGGCCCTCCTGGGCAAGGAGCGGGGCCCCCGGCTTGCGGGCTTCCTCCTGGGGATCGGCCCGGAGCGGGTGAAAGCCATTCTCGCGCCGTATTGATCGGCGCGAGGATGGCCCGTCAGAATCGACGAGGCCGATAGGCTTCGTCGCCGCCATGCCGACTCCTGTCGGCATGGCGCGACTTATTGACGTCGCCCGGGTTCCAGGAGTCAACGTTCTCTGTCCTCGATCCTGCCTCACTCCGTGATCTCCGTGTCCTCCGTGGTGAGTTCGGGAAGCCTTTCGCCCGGCGCGGCCGGCGCCGGAATTTGTCCGGCGCCGCGGTTCCTCCGTATATTTATAATTCGGGTTTCGGCCCGGACGGAGGGATCATGCGGTACGCGGAGAGCATTCTCGATCTCGTGGGGAACACCCCCCTTGTAAAAATACGGGCCGAGGGCGCGGCCGAGGGCGCCCGCGTCCTGGCCAAGCTCGAATTCTTCAACCCCTTTTCCAGCGTCAAGGACCGGATAGGACTCGCGATGATCGAGGACGCAGAAAAAAGAGGAGCCCTCAAGAAGGGCTCGGTCATCGTGGAACCCACCTCCGGCAACACCGGCATCGCCCTGGCCGCCGCGGCCGCGGCCAAGGGCTACCGCATCATCCTGACCATGCCGGAGACGATGAGCGTCGAGCGCCGAAAACTCCTGGCGGCCTACGGGGCCGAGCTCGTCCTGACCGAGGGCGCCAAGGGCATGAAGGGCGCCATCGCCAAGGCCCGGGAAATCCTGGAATCCACCCCCGGGGCCTTCATGCCCATGCAGTTCGACAACCCCGCGAACCCGGAGGTCCATCGAAAAACCACCGCCGAGGAGATCTGGCGGGACACGGACGGAGCGGTGGACATCCTGGTTGCGGGGGTCGGCACGGGAGGCACGATCTCCGGAGTCTCCTCGGTGATCAAGCGGCGCAAGCCCTCCTTCAAGGCCGTGGCCGTGGAGCCCGCGGACTCCCCGGTCCTTTCCGGAGGCGCCCCGGGCCCCCACAAGCTGCAGGGGATCGGCGCGGGCTTCGTGCCCGCGAACTACGATCCGGCCGTAGTGGACGAGGTGATCCGGGTACGGGCCGAGGACGCGGGGACGGAAGCCCGGCGGATCGCCAAGGAAGAAGGCATCCTGGTGGGCATCTCCTCGGGCGCCGCCCTGTGGGCGGCCCGGGAGGTGGCCCGCCGGCCGGAAAGCGCGGGCAAGACCATCGTGGTCATCTTCCCGTCCTCGGGGGAGCGCTACCTGTCGACGTGGCTGTTCGGGGAAATGTGAATAAGTGAATCGAGAATGGGTGAATCGTGCGGAACTTCTTATTCACCCATTCACCCATTCACCCATTCACCCATTCACCCATTCACCCATTCACCCATTCACCCATTCACCTTCCACCCTTTACACTCCCCTCTCGACTCCGCTATACTCCCTCCCGGTCGCGCGGACCTGACCGCGCCCGCCGGGACGCCTGGCGTCCCCTATCCCGATCCGCCGGGGGTTTCTGTGGAAAAGGCCCTTGTACTCGCCGCCGAGGCCGCGCTCCGGGGGGACCGAGGATAAACGCCGAACCGCGCCCGGACGCCCGAGCGTCTGTGTAGCGCCCGTTCTCCGAACGCTCCCGCTCCCAACCCCTCCGTTCCCCCCTCGCGCCCCCGGATAGGATTATGGACCCAGGCTCGCCCCGGCACGCGCCGAGGCCGAGTGGTACCGGACGCCCCGCGCCGAAGGCCCGGGCGCCGTCCGAGCTCGAGAGGGAATACACCCATCATGCATCTGGATCGCGAAGAGATACTCAAGGCATACGGCTGGACCGAGGGATTCGCCGAGGCGGCCGAGTCCCCGGAATTCGAGGGGCTGGAGCCCGCCCGGGTCCTGGAGACCCGGCGCGGGGCCTGGACGGTTCTGGCGGCCGGGGCCTCCGGCCCGGAGGAGTTGGAGGCGGCCGCCGCCGGCCGCCTTCTCCACGAGGCCGCGGCCCAGGCGGACCTGCCCGCCACGGGGGACTGGGTCCTGGTCCGCCCGACGGATCCCGGCCGTGCGCTTATCCAGGCCGTCCTGCCCCGCAGGTCGAAGTTCTCCCGGAAACGCCCCGGAGAGACCGAGCGGGACCGGATCGACGAGCAGGTGATCGCCGCCAACGTGGACTGGGCCTTCATCGTCGGAGCCGCGGGAAAGGACTGGAATCCCCGCCGGGCCGAGCGCTACCTGACCCTGGCCTGGGAGTCCGGCGCCCAACCCGTCCTGGTGATCACCAAGGCGGACCTGGCGGAGGACCTGGAGACCCTGCGCGCCCAGGCCGTGGAAGCCGCCCCGGGGGCTCCCGTGGTCGCGCTCTGCGCCCGGGAGGGCTGGGGCCTCGAGGGCCTCGATCCCTACCTGGCACCGGGGAAGACCGCGGTCCTCCTGGGCTCCTCCGGAACGGGCAAGAGCACCCTGCTCAACGCCCTGGCCGGCTCGGAGCTCCAGAGGGTCCAGGACGTGCGCGCCGACGACCACCGGGGCCGCCACACCACCACGACCCGGACCCTCTTCCGCCTGCCCTCGGGAGCCCTGGTCATCGACACCCCGGGGCTCCGGGAAATCCAACTCTGGGCGGACGGCCAGGCGGTGGACTCCTCCTTCTCGGATATCGAAGCCTTCGCGGAATCCTGCCGCTTCCGGGACTGCTCCCACGACGGGGAGCCCGGCTGCGCGGTCCGGGCCGCGGTGGAATCCGGGGACCTGGCCGCCGAGCGCCTGGAAAGCTGGCGGAAGCTCCGGCGGGAGGTCGAGTTCCTGGAACGCCGGGGCGACCCCGTGGCCGAAGCCGCGGCCCGGGCGGTCTGGAGGACCCGGGCCCGGGCGATCCAAGCGATGGAGAAGGCGAGGCGCTGAGCGGTAGACGGTAGACGGTGAACGGTGAACAGGAATGCGGCTGTCCCCCTGTGACCTGCACGGGGGGCGGCCGGATCAAACCCCGGCAAGTATGCTAGACTCGGGTCCGAGGACGGCCATGGTCAGCAAGAGCCAACTGAAATTCTACGCTTCCCTGAAGGACCGCAGGGCCCGGGCCGAGAGCGGGTTGTTCATCGCGGAGGGGCACAAGGCGGTGCAGGAGGGGCTCAAGTCGGGCTGCCCCTGCGAGGCCGCCTTCGTGCGGGAGGGATTCTTCGGGGAGAACGAGGAGACGGACCGGCTCCTTTCCAACCAGACGGTGGAGGTGCTCGAGGAGCGGGACTTCCGCAAGCTGGCCAACACCGAGAGCCCCCAGGGGGTCCTGGCCGTCTTCGACCGGCGGGGCCTCCTGGCCCCGTCCCCGACGGAGCGGGACCTGGTCGTGCTCTACGACCTGGCCGACCCGCGCAACGTGGGTACGATCATCCGGTCCGCGGACTGGTTCGGCTTCCGCGACATCCTGGTGGGTGAGACCTGCGTGGACATCTTCAACGAGAAGGTCGTGCGTTCCACGATGGGGTCGATCTTCCACTGCCGCTTCATCCTGGCCGCCGACCTCGCCGCGGACCTGCGAGCCCTCAAGCCCGAGTACCGGGTGCTGACCGCGGACACCGGCGGGGTCGACTACCGAAACCGGAGGCGCGGCGGAAAGACGGCGGTCGTGTTCTCCAACGAGACCCGGGGCCCCTCGGACGCCATCCTGGCCCTCACGGACGAGAGGATCACCATCCCGGGCTTCGGCCGGGCCGAGTCCCTCAACGTGTCCTGCGCAGCCGCGATCATCCTGGCCTCGTACCGCTGAGAGGCCGCCGGGCGGGCCGGCTCACGGCGGCCGCTCAAACCGCCCGTCCGGTCCCGCCCCCATTCACCTATCCCCTATACAGCCGTTCGAACTCTTCCACCTGCCGCTTGAAGACCTCGATGCCCCCCAGCCAGAATTCCTTGCCCTCGATGTCGAAGCCCGCCTGACGGGTCAGGTCCACGGCGCTCATCCGTCCGGTCCGTACCAGGATATCCCGGTAGGCCGCCGCGAAGGACGGCCCCTGGCGGCGGTACTTCTCGTACAGCCCCAGGCCGAACAGGAGGCCGAAGGCGTAGGGGAAGTTGTAGAACGAGAGGTCCGGGGAATAGTAATGGCCCTTGACCGCCCACATGTAGGGGTGGCGGCGGTCCTTGTCCAGGCCCTCCCCGTAGGTGGCCTCCTGGGCTTCCCGCATGAGGTCGCAAAGCTCCTCGGCACCCAGCTCCGCGGCGGGACGCCGGGCGAAGACGCTCTTTTCGAAGTAGAACCTGGAGAGGATGTCCACCAGGATCTGGCAGCCGTTCTGGAGGTTGTTCTCCAGGAGCGCCGCCTTCTGGTCCTGCGGCACCTCCTTGACCGCCTCCTCGAAGACCACGGTCTCCGCGAAGATGCTGGCCGTCTCCGCCAGGGTCATGGGGTACTGGGCCAGGGGGTGGGGGACGTCCTTGATCACCTCGTGGTGGTAGGCGTGGCCCAGCTCGTGAGCGATCGTGGAGACTTCCCCGAAGCTCCCGTCGAAGTTGCACAGGACCCGTGAGGCCTTCCGGTTGGGGAAGGAGATACAGTAGGCGCCCCCGACCTTGCCTTCCCGGGGCTCCGCGTCGATCCAGCCCTCCCGGAAGGCCCGCTCCGCGAAGGTCCCCATGTCCGGGGAAAAGGCCCCGAACTTCTCCACGATGAAGGCCCGGACCCGCTCGAAGGTCCACGGGGCGGGGGGAGCTCCCACGGGGGCGAAGATGTCGTAGAAGGCGCAGGCGGGCACCCCCAGGTATCGGGCCTTCGCCTTGAGGTAGCGCCGCCAGAGGGGAAGGCTCTCCTCCATCGCCGAGATCAGGGCGTCCAGGGTCCTGCGGGTGATCCGGCACTGCTCGATGGACTTCTCCAGGGGATCGGCCCAGCCCCGGCGCTTGTTCAGGGTGACGGCGAATCCCTTGACCCCGTTCAGGGCCGCGGCCAGGGGCAGCTTCATCTGCTCCCAGGCCTTGAGCTCCAGGTCCCAGGCCTTCTCCCGGACCGCCCGGTCGGGGTCCGAGGACAAGGCCCGGAGCTGGACCGTGGTCTTGCGCTCTCCCGTGGCCTCGTCCCAGACCATGGCCGCGGTGGAGGAGACCTGCTCCTGAAGGCGGCCCCAGGCGTCCCCGCCCGCCCGGTTCAGGTCCTCCGCCAGGTCCTCCAGCTCCGGGGACATCTGCCGGGAGGCCCAGAGGATCTCCTCCCGGAGGTGGAAGGCGTATTCCCCGATCCCGGGGTCCGCGGAGACCAGGGCCTGCACCTCGTCCTTCCGGGCCGCCAGGGCGTTTCGGAAGAGGACCCCGGCCCGCTTCAGGGGCAGACGCATCTCCTCCAGGTTGTTCAATTCCGCCAGGGCCTTGGGATCCGTGGTGGCCGTGGAGTACCGGGTGTAGGCGTAGGCTCCCAGGGTCTCCTCCAGGGCGCCCGCCTCGGTCTCCAGGCGCAGGGCCTCCCGCAACCAGGCCGGGAAACCCGCCCCCGGGGGCGCGACCCTCAGGTGGTCCAGCAGGGCTTCCGAGAGGCGACCGAGCTCCTCCTTGTCCATCCGGTATTCCGGGGCCTCGAAGCCCGCATAGATCGGATCGAGGTTCCAGCGGGGCAGGGCATCAGATCCAGTCATGGCTTCCGTCCTCCCATTCCAGGATTTCGTCGGGCCGGAAGAAGAGCCCGATCTCCCGGGCCGCGCTCTCCGGGGAGTCCGAGGCGTGGATGATGTTCAGGTTCGTGTGCATCCCGTAGTCCCCCCGGATCGTCCCGGGGGCGGCCTCCTCGGCCTTGGTGGAGCCGCAGAGCTTCCGGAGCATCGCGATCGCCCCGTCCCCCTCCAGGACCATGGCCAGTACCGGTCCGGAGGTGATGTAGGCGACGAGGCGTTCGAAGAAGTCCTTGCCCCTGTGCTCCGCGTAGTGCGCCTCCGCCAGGGCCCGGTCGATCCGGAGTGTCTTGACCGCGCGGATGATGAATCCCTTCCTCTCGATCCGGGTTATGATCTCCCCGGCTACCCGGCGGGCCAGGACCCCGGGTTTCAGCATGGTGAAGGTGCGTTCGACGGGCATGGACTCTCCTTTCCGGACCCGATCCCGGAAGGCGCTGGCGCGTTCCGGGGGGGGCCTGGGACCATACTACACGCCCGGGAGGGAGGGAGCAAGGCGATTTTTCCCGGGGCCTCCTGGACAAGCACCGGACCGCGGTTTACCGTAGTCCCCGGCGGAGGTGTGCATGGACAAGCTGACGATTCTCTGGACCAACGCGGATGTCGGCACCTTCGACAAGATGGTCGCCATGTACGCGCGGAATTCCAAGACCAAGGGCTGGTGGGACGAGGTGACCGTGGTCATCTGGGGATCCCCCGCCAAGCTCGCTGCGGAATCCGAAGTGGTCCAATTGAAGATCCGGGAACTCCTGCAGGTGGGCGTCAAGGTGTCGGCCTGCAAGGCCTGCGCGGACCAGTTCGGCGTCACCGGGAAGCTCACGGAGATGGGGGTGGAGGTGGTGTACTGGGGCGTCCCCCTCACGGAGATCCTGAAGGGCCGTGAGCCGCTCCTGACGATCTGAATGTATCGGGGGACAAGGGGGTGAAACCGTGAAGGTCTTCATCGAGTGCGAGCGGGGTTCCCGGACCAAGCGCACCTACGGCCTCGACCTGGAGCTGAAGCGGCAGTCCGAGACCCTCCTGCCCTACCCCTACCCCTACGGCTTCGTCCTGGGCACCCGGGCCGACGACGGGGACGGGGTGGACTGTTACGTCCTCACCGAGGAACCGCTGGAACATGGCCGGATCGTGGAAGTCGAGCCCGCGGGCCTCCTCCCCATGACCGAGGACGAAGAGGAGGACGGGAAAATCCTGGCCGTGCCGCCGGGCCGGGCCCTCGACGAGTTTCCGGAGGCCGGGCGGATCCTCCGGGACTTCATCCTGGGGATATTCCGGAAATTCCCGGAGGTCCGTGTAGCCGTGGGGGACATCCGACCCCGGGAAGCGGCCCTGGAATTCCTGGCCGCCCGGGCGGTCCCGGATTGGAAAGAATGAAGGAGACTTCCATGAGCAAGGCCTTGATCGCGTACGTCACAAAGACCGGGACCACCCGGGAGATCGCCCTGGTGATCGAGAAAACCCTGAAGGCCGCGGGGGTCGAGGCCCGGACCTTGCCGATGTCCGAAGCCGGGGACCTGTCCGGATATGACCGGGTGATCCTGGGAGCGCCCATCAACGGCATGCGCCTGGTCCCCGAGGCGGCGGCCTTCGTGGAGGCCCACGGGGCCGAACTCCGTACCCGTCCCGTGGCCGTATTCGCGGTATCCTACATGCACGGAGCCGCCCGGGGGAACTGGAACCGGGCCATAGAGAAAAGCGTTCGGTCCGCGGCGGAGGCGGCGGGGGCGCGGACCTCGGCGATCTTCCCCGGCCGGGTGGGTTCTCCCCTGCCGGGCTTCGCCCGGCTCCTCTTCGGCGTCCCCCGGGACCTGAGCGCGGACCGGGTGGATCTGGAGGCCGTCCGGGCCTGGGCTGCGGAGCTACCCAAGGCTCTGGGCTGATCGACACCCACATGGCCGCGGCCTACGCGGAAGCGGGGGTCGACCGCATGCTCACGGCGAACCCCTCGAACTTCCGGACCTTCGAGGTCTTCGACCTCCCCGGGTACGGCTAAGTCCTCTCCGTTCCCTTCCCGGCACCGTGTGCGGCCAGGTACAGGGGGGCCGAGGCGGCGAATACGGCGGCCGCCGCGAACCAGACCCCGGGTATCTTCAAGGGCCCCACCAGGGCTCCGAAGGCCAGGGCCCCGGCGAGTCCCCCGAGCTGGACCAGCAGGGATGCCACGGACAGGAGGGAAGCCCTGCGATCCGCGGGGATCCGAAGGTTGAGCACCGTGCCTTCCGGGGGGTTGACCATCCCGTTCCAGCAGAACATGGCCAGATAGAACACCGCGAAACCTGTTGCCGAGCCCTGCAGGGCCAGCAGGACGATGAAACCCGCCGTAGTCAGGCGGAGGACGAACAGCAGGAGATAGGGCGATATCCGGGTCCGCTCCAGGACCAGGGGAGATGCCAGACTGCCCAGGAGGGCCGCCAAAAAATACCCCGTGGATACCGCGCCGAACACCCAGGTGGACTCCGAGGAACCCAGGATGTCCGCCAGCCGTGGCTGCCAGTAGGTCTCGACGGCGCTGAAGGCGAAGCCCCAGGCGATCATCGTGGCCAGGATGAGCGCGAGCTCCCGGCTGCCCGTGATCGCCCGCAGGGAGCCCGCCAGGAATCCGCCTACCTTTTCCCTCTCCCCCGCCCGGGGCGGCTCCTCGGGCACGGCCAGGATCACGACCGCGGCCAGGATCGCGGTCAGGACCAGCATGGCGATCAGGTTGCCGTCGTACCGGCCCGCGCCGGGCGCCAGGATCGACCATCCCATAGGGACGAAGCCTCCCGCCAGGGATCCCAGGGCCAGTCCCGCCGTATCCGCGGCGTTGGTCGCCGCCATGAGGCGGTGGAGCCTGCCTTCCCCCTCGCTCTCCAGGTATCGGTCGATCAGCAGGGCCTCCAGGGAACCCGAGGACAGGGCCCGGGAGACGCCGTACAGGGCAAAGCCTACGGTCACGGACAGGAAGCCCCGGGACGCCAGCAGGGTCAGGCAGGACAGGGCGAAGAAGGCCAGGGATGCCAGGTAGACCCTCCTTCGACCGATCCTGTCCGCCAGGATCCCCGTGGGGACTTCCAACAGGATTACCACCGCGGAAACGAAGGCCGCGCTGAACCCCAACTCCCCCAGGGAGAGCCCCTTGGACAGGCGGAAGAGGTTCGACACGGGCAGGATGAGCCCCAGGGAACCCCACTGCAGGAAGCGGGTAGCGACGGCGACGGGCAGGATGGCTCCGGACCCGTCGCCCGCAGGATCGGGGGTCTTCCGGCAGACAGGTTCGGTATCAGGCACAACCCCTCCTGTCCTGGATCCGGGCCCCGGCCTGACCGTTCCGCCCGATCCCGGGCATCCAGCCGACGACCCGTCGGATCCGGGCGAACGCGCCGGGCGTGAATCGCAGCTCCAGTTCAAGAGTGGAAAAACCGGGCGCTTCCACGGACGGTCGGGACCGCAGGCAGACACCTTTCAACTCGAAGTCCTCATCGGTATCGGTCGGACGGAATTCAAGCACCGCACCGTCGGCCGGTATCGAATCGCCGTATTCCCCGAAAAGCGTGACACGCCGCGGGGTGAACGACAGGACCTTGAATCGACGCTCCTCTCCCTCCTCCAAGAGCAGTTGAAGATAGCCGCCCCCGAGCAGGGCCGACCGCTGTTCCGGGGAAAGTTCGATCTCCGGGGCCGTCTCGAAAAAGTCCCTGGATTTCTCCGTCTCCAGGAAGTATCCGACAAGCATCTCCTTGTAGGACAACGGGGACCGTACGAGTTCGAGGCCGAGAAAGCAGTACGGCGAGACGGGCGAGGGCCTTCGAATTCCGGAAATCCTGCAGGTCAGGAAAAAGGCGTGGGGTTTCGATCCGTACGGCGGCCTGCAGGTCATAAAAAGCCGGTGGGACTGTCCGAGGTATCGTTGGAAAAACTCGGCTTCCCGCTCGCTCAGGACCGCCAGGAGCTCCATCCGCGACAAGGAAAGCTCGAAGGGTACGCAGGACACCGAAAAATCCCCCACCCTCAGGACGGTGTCCGACTTCACGATGCCGAGTTCCTCCAGCAGGGCCGGGGTAACCCGTATCGAGCTATCCCGGAGGTCCGCCGCCCGTTCGTTGACGACTTTCGAATCCATCCCATCGGCCCCTTCGGCATCCCGCGCAGGCTGTGATTTCGGAGTCGGCTCCAGTATGCCTGACCGACGGTCGTCCGGCAAGCCCGGCTGGTTTGCCTCGATTGCATCGCGATTCTCCCGGTGGTACTATCCCGGGGAACCCGAAAGGAGGCCGTCCATGTCCAGGGGAATGGGATGCCGCTACGGAAGCCACCGGGTCCTCGAGCCCCGGGGGATCCTCCCCCAGCCGGCTATCCGGCTCGACAATTCCACGGAGATCTACGACAACGAGGTGCTGATCGACGTAGGCACCCTGAACATCGACTCCGCCAGCTACACCCAGATCCGGGCGGCCTGCGGGGGCGACGCGGACCGGATGAAGGACATGATCCTGGGCATCGTCCGGGAGCGGGGCAAGATGCAGAATCCCGTGACCGGCTCCGGGGGCATGCTGGTCGGCACGGTCCGGGACATCGGCCCGGCCTTCCCGGACAAGAAGCTGGCGGTCGGGGACCGGATCGCGACCCTGGTGTCCCTCTCCCTCACCCCCCTTTCGATCGAAAAGATCCTCCGGCTGGACCCCGAGAGCGACCAGGTGGACGTGGAGGCCCGGGCGATCCTCTTCGAGAGCGGGATCTATGCCCACATGCCTCCGGACCTGCCGGAAAAGCTGGCCCTTGCGGTCCTGGACGTGGCGGGAGCCCCCGCCCAGGTGGACCGGCTGGTCAAGGAGGGCGACACGGTCTGCATCATCGGCGGGGGCGGCAAGTCCGGGGTCCTCTGCTGCTACCAGGCCATGAAGAACACGGGGCCCTACGGCAAGGTCATCGTCGTGGAGTACTCCCCGGAGAACGCCCGCAGGATCCGGGACATGCGCCTGGCCACGGACGTGATCGTGGCGGACGCAACGAACGCCATCGACGTGTACCACAGGGTCCTCGAAATCACGGGTCCCCGGGGTTGCGACGTGACCATCAACAACGTGAACGTCCCGAACACCGAGATGACCTCCATCCTGATCACCAAGGGCCAGGGGCTCATCTACTTCTTCTCCATGGCCACGTCCTTCACCAAGGCGGCCCTGGGCGCCGAGGGTGTCGGCAAGGACATCGAGCTGATCGTCGGCAACGGCTACGCCAAGGGCCACTCGGACCTGACCCTGAACATCCTGCGGGAGTCCGCGGAGATCCGTGCCCTGTTCGAGAGGCTGTACGTGTAGATGACCGGACTCAACGGATCACCGCCGCTCCCCGGGCGATCCGCAGGAACGTAAGGCCGAAGCGGATCGAGAAGACGTACCAGGGTACGAGGGACAGCAGGGAGAACACCAGGCCGACCGTCCCGGCGGTCGAGGGGACGGTCATGAGGAAGCCCGAGGCGAGCCCCCATAGGGCCGTGGTCCGGCCGAAGGTCCGGTCCCCCAGCATCCGGGCGGCCACCACGAGCAGGGCCACCCCGTTCAGGACATAGTAGACGTCGAAAGCCGTGCCCTGCCATTCCGCGATCAGGGTCCGTCCCGCGGCCAGAAGGGGCAGGCGGGCTTCGGCCCCGGTCCGTGCGTACTCGCCCGCCAGGGCGTACAGCTCGAAGGTCTTGTTGGACGCCGTGTAGACCGCGATCCCGATGAAGCCGAGCAGAAGCGCCGCCTGGAGGATGCCTTTGTGCCGCTCCTTGAGGACATGGTAGAACCCCAGGTAGATCACCGCGATCAGGATGTTGTCGACCAGGATGAAGAAATCGGCGTGGAAAAAACCCAGCAGGGGATTCGCGGCGAACAGCTCGAACCATGCTTCCGGGGGCACCGGCATGGGGGTCAGGGCGAAGACCAGGATCTGGATCGGGATGATGACGAGCATGATCAGGGTCGCCGCGGACGCGGCGGCGTAGAGGGAACCGTAGCTCTTGCGGAAATCTTCCATCCGGTATACCTTCTGTATGGGATTCCCTAACATCGTTAGGGTAACCGAAGAATACTGCCTAACATCGTTAGGGTCAAGCCCCCAAGGAGGCTCCATGGGAAGCGCGCCGGCTCGGGAGGGACCTCTTTCCAGGACGGAGCTGTTCGACCGGGCGCTGGCGATCGCCGACGCGGAAGGGCTGGAGGCCCTGAGCATGCGCAGGCTCGCCCGGGAAGCGGGGGTGGAGGCGGCCTCGCTCTACCACCACCTGCCGAACAAGTCCGCCCTCCTGGACGGCATGGTGGTGCGCATGCGGTCGGAGATGCGCCTGCCCGACCCGATCCCGGAGGACTGGAGGGAGCTTCTCCGGGCGATATTCCTGGAGTACCGGCGGGTCCTGGCCGCCCACCCGAACCTCATGTCCCTGGCGGGACGCCGGGTCGAGTCGGATCCGGACAGCGGCCTAGTCTACCTCATCCGTCAGGGCTTCGAGCCGGAGGACGCGGTGGAGCTGTGGCAGTCCCTCCTGGCCTTCACCGTGGGATTTTCCGTCTTCAGCTCCGCCTACGCGGAAGGCGACGTAAGCGATCTGCCTGCGGACCTGGCCGCCCGGATGTCCGAGTGGAGGGACGACACCTGCCGGAGGACCCTGGACGCGATCATCCGGACCTACGACGCCGGGCGCGTGCGAAGGGAACCGAGAAGTCGGCCTGCCGGCCCCTCGAAACCTCGCGAGTGACACGGACATCCGCCGATCCTTCCTTGCGCCCCGGCGGAGGGCAGGGTACAATCAAGAAGCAACGTATCATACCGCGGCAAGGAGGATCCCATGGCCGGCAAGTTCGAATGGTTCAAGGACAAGAAGGACAAGTACCGGTTCCGGCTCAAGGCGGGGAACGGTCAGATCATCGCCACCAGCGAGGCCTACGAGACCAAGGATTCCTGCATGAACGGTATCGAGAGCGTCAAGAAGAACGCCCCGGACGCTCCGATCACCGAGGTCAAGGACTAGCCATAATCTCCGCCGGCGATTCGCGCCCGGCGGAGATGTACGTCGCCTGGGCCGCGTTTCGACGCGGCCTCTCCTACCCTCCCCCGGCCATCGAGAAATAACTCACCGTATCCCCGTCCTTCAAGGCTAGGCCGGGACCGGAGATCCTGTAGTTCACGGCGCACAGGAGCAGGGGGCGTGCGAGGATCGGGATCTTCAAGGCCCGATGCAGGTCCCGCAGCCGGGAGCCGGCGGGCAGGTCGATGAAGCCCCGCTCGTCCAGGACCGAAGGGTCGGCGTGCGGCGGGGCGTAGACCCGGATCCTCATTCCCCCATCCGGATCGCATCCACGGGGCAGGAGGAGGCGCAGATGCCGCAGCCCGTGCAATCCTCCCGCCTCGCGAGGTCCGGGTAGGCCTTCCGATAGGTATCCAGGCCCGTCCTGCGCAGCTCCAGGCAGGAGAAGGGGCAGGCCTGCACGCAGATCCCGCAGGCCATGCAGGGAACGTAGTCGTAGTTCGGGTATTGCTTAGCCATGGGTGTACTCCAGCCCCGGCAGGGCGGAAAGGCCGAGGGATTCGAAGGTTTCCCGGGTCGGCAAGCCCGTCTCCACGTCCCAGCCCCAGGCCCGGCGATACTGCCGGATCATCTCGTCGATCCGCAGGGTGACTCCCCGGTTGTGCCCCTCCGATGCGGGGGGGATGCCCGAAGCCCGGTCGTGCATGCGGAAGGCCCGGACGTCCACCCCGTGTTTGGCGTTGAAGGCCTGGCGGAGGGTCTGGATTCGCTTGCCCGCTTCCATATACTCGTCCGGCGTCCGGTTCCAGCCCGTGGCGGCGTTCAGGTACTCGAAGATCGGGAAGTGCTGGACCCCCATGAGCATGGCGTAGTAGCAGGAACCCGTCCCGTCCACCAGCATCTTGAAGGCCGTCATGGCCACGTTCCGCAGGGCTTCCGTCTCCGTGGGCTCGAAGTCCTGGGACTTGGGGTGGATCCGCACCTTCGGGGCCCAGGACACGTAGTCCCAGAGGGAGGACTGGGAGTAGTACAGGTTCCCGCTGGTGGTGTGGCGGCCCGGGGTGGGATCCGCGCTGTAGGTCACCCCCATCATCGGGTCCACCCGGGGATCGTGCATGGGGAGTTCCTGGCCGCCTGCGTGCACGGCGAAGCGCTCCGAGCCCTTGCCGATCCGCTCGGCCGCGAGCTTCGCCCCGTCCGCCAAAAGATCCCCGATCCCTTCCCGGGCGCAGATTTTCTCCACCAGGGCCTCGATCGCCCGGGCGTTCCCCCAGCGGAGCTCCAGGCCTCCCGTGTCCGCGGGGGTCAGGATCCCGTTCTCGAAGCACTCCACCGCGAAGGCGACCGTACCCCCGACGGAGATGGTGTCCAATCCGGCGCGGTTCAAGGTGTCGTTGATCCGGAAGATCGAGTCCAGGTCCTTGTTCAGGACCAGGCCTCCGAAGGCCATGCAGGTCTCATACTCCGGCTTGTGGGTGTGCTCCCCGTTCCCTCCGGAGAGGTCCCGGATGTCGCAGACCCCGCCGCAGCCCAGGATGCAGGCGTAGCAGTGGTACTTCCGGACCTCCCGCCTACGGATGCGGTCCGGGTTCAAGGCGCGGTACGCGGGGAAGTCCTTGACCGAACCGTCCCAGTTCTTGACCGGGGAGTCCCCGTTGGTCATGCCGTAGGTGTTGTTCATGATGGAGCCGAACTTCTTGAACATCATGGCCGAGAGCATCCCGTCCAGGGGCACCGCGCTGGGAAGCCCTCCCATGAGGCCTCCCATGATCGGGAAGACGGCACCCGTGAAAAGCCCGGGCAGGTTGGCCTTCCGTACCGTGGAGGCGAAGACGCCGGAGAGGCGCTTCATCCCCTCGGGATCCGAGGGACGGACCGCCCGGGTCCCCGCCAGGACCAGGGCCTTGAGGCGCTTGGATCCCATGACCGCCCCGACCCCGGACCGGGCCGCGTACCGCCCCAGGTCGTTGGAGATCCCGGCGATCCGGGAAAGCTTTTCCCCGCCCGGGCCGATCACCGCCACCTCGGGCTTCTTCTTGCTCCCGCCCTCCGCCTTCAGGTGGTCCCGGATCAGGGCCTTCTCCGCCTCCACGGCGTCCATGCCCCAATAGGCGGCGGCGTCCCGGATTTGGGGACCCTTGTTGTCCACGTAGACGTAGACCGATTCCGGGGAGATGCCCCGGAAGAAGATCGCGTCGTAGCCGCACTGCTTGATGGCGGGAGCCAGGGTCCCCCCGCAGTTGGAGTCCCCCCAGCCCCCGGTGAGGGGGGACTTGCAGACCGCCATCCAGCGGCCGGTCATGAAGGAGCCCGTGCCGGTCAGGAGGCCCGAGGTGAAGCCCAGGATGTTGTCCGGTCCCAGAGGGTCCGCGCCGACGGGTATGTGCCGGTACAGGTAGTACGCCCCCAGCCCGACTCCGGACAGGAGGCCCTCGTACACCGTCTCCGGGATGTCCTGGGAATCCCAGGTTCCCTTCGACAGATCGATCAGGAGCACCTTGCCGAGATACCCTTTCATGCCTTACCCCCGGGTCGACGGATCCTCGCCGCCCCACGGGCGAATGATACGCGATCCCGAAGGCCGGCGCAATCCGGGCAAGGTTCTAAAGAAAGATGCCTACAAGCCAGACAGCCAGAAGTATCCAGACGATTCCGAAGACCACGGCGGCCAGAGTGCCCGCGGGCGTCCGGACCCGCTCTCCCTTCGCCAAATGCCGCCAGGCATCCCTGCGGCAGCGGGCGGCGACCTCGGGGGGAATCATCCGCAGGGCCAGGACGATCAGGGCCGGGACGATGATGAGGTCGTCCAACTGGCCCAGGAAGGGGATGAAGTCCGGGATGAGGTCGATCGGGCTGACGGCGTAGGCGATGGTGACCGCGATGACGGCCTTGGCCGGGAAGGGGGTGGCGGGATCCTTCCAGGCCAGGAAGATCGCCCAGACCTGGCGCTTCAACCGGGCGGCGCGCCGCTTCAGGCGGGCCCAGCGGGAAAAGACGGGGCGGCTGTCGTTCACGGCATCGGTCTCCAAGGTTCAAGCACGCGGGATCCTATCACGGCGCACCGGGGAAGGCAACATCGGGTCCCGGGGCGCGCTATACTCTAAGGATATACATTAGGAGGCCGAAATGGCGGACAATGTCGATTTCCTGGTCAAGGGCATCCCGAACGCACTGCTCGCGATGTTCCGGGGCTTGTGCTCCATCAACGGCAAGACCGAGGGCGAGGGGGTCATCGACCTCATCATCGAGCACATCGACAAGAACTTCTCCGGGGACAAGGCCAACTTCAAGAAGGTCGTGGAGGAGTACCGGGCCGGGAAGAAGAAAAAATAGCCGTCGGGATTCCGGCCGATCCGGCTTTCCCTGGATTCCCGTTCCTCCATCCGTTATCATCGATCCGGAGGGACTTCCGCGGACCGCGAGCGCGGTAGTCCGCGGCGGGAGGCGACATGAAGGGGATATCGGTCCTCCTGGTCGAGGACGAACCCGGAATCTGCCTGACCCTGGGAGACCGCCTGGCCGCGGAGGGGTACGGGGTCACGGTGCGGAACGACGGCGTCTCCGGGGAGGCGGCGGC
>Ga0116153_10000455_pt1 | contig 52199 bp, 43 predicted proteins | sample AD_UKC028_MetaG_FD_89896 | JGI IMG/M metagenome (GOLD analysis project Ga0116153, IMG submission 89896) | Active sludge microbial communities of municipal wastewater-treating anaerobic digesters from USA - AD_UKC028_MetaG | ecosystem: Engineered > Bioreactor > Anaerobic > Digestate | place: USA...
AGTCTCGTCAGTCGCATAAGGCCGTATCGAGTTCGTTGCGTGGATCGCCATTGGATCCATCAGTTCTACGGACTATCCGTTCACTTCCAGTTGCTCTCCACCTCACCTTGCGGTGACGCAGTTTCTTTCCGTTACTGGCGTGAAGCTCCGCCAGAGAGGGACTTTCACCCTCCTATGCACGCTAACTCTCAAGCGCACTAGGGTCGGACCGCCCGGGCCAGCCGGGCTTGTTTGAAGCATCCCGCTCTTGAGTCTCCGCGTCCGGCGCGCTCGGCGATCGCGCCCTACCAATCGCGCCCTGCCGGGTAGGGTCGGACCGCCCGGGCTGACCGAGCTTTTCTGAGACGTTCTGTTTCGGAGTCCCTGCGTTCGGCGCGCTCGGCGATCGCGCCCTACCATTTGCGCGCCTGGCAGCCGCGCCCAACTCACAGCGTTCCGGTTCATCGGAAGCCCCCCCTGTGGCTTCCCGCCCCATGAATCCCCTATCAATTGTCGCGACAAATTTTGTCGTAGCTACGTAATATTTTGTCGCGATCCCCTTCAAAGATTTTCGGTCTCGCATCCCTCATCCAGGGGGGAGCTGTCTCAAAATCCTTACTCGCCCAATATTCCCGTCGACCTCAATCCAATCGCCGGTGCGAATACTGCGAGTTGCCGATCCGAGGTTTGTGACTGCGGGCAGCCCGTATTCCCTGGCCAGGATGCTGCCATGGCTGAGCATCCCGCCCAGGTCAATCGCCACGCCGGCAGCGGTGAGAAAGTATGGGCTCCAGGCAGGATCCGTCGTCGGAACGACCAGAATTTCACCGGGCAATACCCGATCCTCGGTGCTGGCTTTCAGGATTACCCTGGCCTGTCCCCTGGCAATCCCCGGACTCACAGCCAACCCTTCCAGATGCTCCGCGGGAGACGCGCTGGATTCGGCCTGCCAAGTGGAAGGATCACTATGGCCAATAATGACAGGCGGTGGATTCAGAGCCAGGTTATGGTCGTGTTCCGCGCGACGAGGTCCCGTAATGTCGCTCAAGGGTTTGTTCCCGTTAAAAAGCAATTCGTAGCGCAATTCATCGGTCTTCAGGAAAAAGATATCGTCGCGAACAGTGCAGCGCCCTCGCTCGACCAGCCGGTGTCCGAGCTCCAAAAGCAGCAGACGCGCGTGATAGATCCGCCGGATTAACTGGGATTTGGTATTCTCCTTGATGGCCACACCGCGTCTTGCCCAATCCATAACTCTGCGAAACAACAGACGTTTGAGGGGATTTTTCAGGCGTCTGAAGCACTCCCCTTCCAGCGCGGCACGCTGGTGGCCCAGTTCAGAAAGACGAGCCGCCGGCACGGGGAGATTCCCGATCATGGCCTCCAAATAGTCCCGCACCAAAGCCAGCACAGTATCAGGCATCTCGTTCCAACGTGGATTCATCAGTTCGATCTCGCCCCGGGCGTGATGGCCGTGCCGCCCCAGAAAAATCCGCCACCGGCTCAAAAACTCCTTGCCTTCGTCTTCATCGAGGAGCCGTCGTTCCAGAACCGCAAATGCATGCGCTTCCCTGACGGCCTGGCGCACGCGCGGATGGTCCCGCGCATACTCCGCCAGCCGCCAAAGGTCACGGCCGACCTCCGCAGGATCCAGGGTGCCCAGCCCTGCGGTCAAGCGGCTGGCTATGGCCGCGCCATCCGCGCCAAACCATCGCTTCGACAATGCAAAGAAAATCACCAGACACAGCGCCCCGATGCCCATCGAGCGGAGCCTCGGATCCCGTCCGTCCCGATCCGTGGGTAACGCCGCATGAATGGCTGACAATAAGGCCTTATCGGAGATTGTTCCATACGGGTTGGTCCCCACCAGGTTGGGAGATGGCGGCCGCATGGGTATCGTGTGAGCCTTGTTTGAGAACAAGAATTTCATCACGGCAACAATGACCGGCGGCATCCCGCGAATCACCTGCCAGGGGTAAAATCGGAGTCGGGGCAGATCGTCCTTCCGAAGCCGGATGAGTCCCTTCCGAGCCATAGGTTCGTGGGCGCCGCCGAAAATCTCGCCTATGTCCTCAATCTTGATACCCGGCATCTGGCACAGCAATGCCGAACCCAGGTTTGCGTTGAAATAAGGCCGGCCGGCGATCAGGGAAATGAGTTGTTCAGCCCGAATTGAGATCCCCAGGTGGTTCATGAAGCTATCGAACATCCCTTGCAGGAAAGGCATCAGCATGGAGTAGGTCAAGGGGGTTATCGGCTCCGGGATGGCCTCCGCAGCGTTCGCGTTGGTCCAGATTTGGAGTCTACCCCCGGTCTCGGAGCGCTGTTGACCGGTGACTGGCCGTGCCTGCAAAAAATAAAGCTCGCCATCCCGCATCGCCCACTCGATGTCCACGGCACTTGCCATGTCTTTTTCGACCTGCCGGCTCAGGATCGCCAGTTTTCGGGCCGCCGCATCATCGAGAATCATTTTGTCCCCCGAGACGCCTGCGGCTTTGCCTACGATTTCACATGAGGATTTGTCCAGAATAATCCGATCTGGCGCCACTTCTCCCTGGACAATCCGGTCGCCCAGGCCCCGCGCCGCCTCAACCACGATGCGGCTGGCATCCCCCGTGGCCGGATCAATCGTAAATAAAACGCCGGCGACATCGGCCGGTATCATTTCCTGAACCACTACCGCCATCGCAGGCAGGGCGGCAGACGGATGATGCCTCGCTCGATAGGCCGCCGCTCGAGCGGAAAAACAGGATAGCCAGCACTGCTTGACGGCTGCCAACAGCGCGTCCTGACCTCGCACGTCCAGGAATGTTTCAAACTGGCCGGCAAACGAATGATCCGACCCGTCTTCAACCGGAGCACTGGATCGGACTGCATAGGCTCGATCCACGCCATTCGAACGCCACGCCCGCAGAATGGCCTCCCGAACCTCAGATGGCATATCGAGCCTGTTCAGGCAAGCGAGGGTTTCCTCACCGATCTGGACAGCCTGTTCCAGCGGTTCTGAGGTCTGCTGTGATACGAACACACAGTCCATACGGGGGGAACAGCCATCAAGGAACTGGCGGAACGCTGCAACCGTGATGCAAAACCCTGGCGGAACCTGCAAGCCCGCGCGCATCATCGATGCCAGACGGGCAGCCTTGCCTCCCACAAGCGACCAATGGCCTTTGCCCACCTCACGCAGCGGTAGGATCAAAGGCTTGCCCTCAACCGTTACTGACCGAGCCGGCCTATCCAATCGCATATCCAGCAACGTTCGACACATCAAAGGTCTCGGCGTGCCGCGCGAGCTGTTGCTGCAAATCCTGCGCGAATCGAAACTCCCGGTGCATACTGTGTCGTTCGGCTCCGCGCGTGGCATTGCTGCCGCTTACAACCGCGAGCCGAAGTTGTTTCATCGGAAACTCGCCCGTCTCCATCTTTGCGCAGGTGGCAGTTCGCCGCCTGCGACGAATTACCTTGAATGGAATGTCGCCCTCGATCCCCAAGCCGTCGTCCGCCTTCTCCGCACTGACCTGCCCATCGCCCTGTACCCCTGCGCGGCAAACAACACCAAGGATCAGGGATACGGTGTCTTCAGCCCAGCCCATAGCTATGATGCTCACAACACCTATTACCGAATCCCTGATCTGCGCTTCATCGCCCGCCTGGATCCGCCGCTGCGCCGCTATCTCACCTACGCCCTCAACCGGTCTCCGCGCGTCGACTTTCTCAGAGCGCTCGAGACCGACGGCCCCCCGATCGATGACAAGATCCTGGCCAGAGAACATCATCTCTGGGAAACAGGAGTGTGGCTTTGCGTGAGTGGACGCAGGCTCGTGCGGCGAGCCGATGGCACCCATCGAATCCTGCCAGGACATGAGATCCTGCCCTCGGACCGCATTCTGCCCAATGAGCTGCGTCCCTGCGAAGTCAAAGTCCACGCCGATGGGATTTACGAATTCCGGGCAACCGATCGTCCCTCAAAAGTCCTGGTGTATTACCGGGGTGATCCGCAAGCCAACGAAGCCGCGCTGCGCGAAGCCCTCCCGGCCTTGTATCTGTCGTTCCGGGCGTCGCCTAACTATGCTCCGCCAGCCGCCGTTAGGGTCAGCCCTTAAAATAATATATAGTGTCCCTTGGAGTAACCGAGGCCCCTTCCTCAAGGGCGTCGGCATGTGGATTTCGCGCTTTGGACTTTAGACCGGTTGCCATAATAAATTTCCATTCTGGAAATTTATTATGGCAATCGGTCTAGAACGGCGGCGCTGTCATCACAGCCCACCATCGATGGTCCACCGTTTTCCGGGCCCGTTTCGCTTTAGAGCCAGGTTGAACTTCTTCACGTTGCCATCCTTAAACTGGATTTCGTAGGGCACGAATCGAGCGTCGTTCGCCGTGGAAGTAAAGGAGTCTCCCAATTGCAGGACTTTTACGCCACTCAGGAAGGCTTTGAACCGGTCATCGATCGGCAAAGGCCAGTATTTGGACACTTCAGTCCAATCCTCGCGACCACAGGCCTCGAAGAACGCCCGAGCCGCTTGTTCCGCCGTCATCGCCGCGGCCTGAGGATCGTCCGGCGCAGGCTTCGGTTCCTCAATCCAATTGACGTTCTGCGGAAGAGCCAAGTCGAAGAGGCCAGGGTCCAAGGTTGGGTTGTATTCGATACGATCCACTTCCATGACCAGCACATCACCGCTCGGGGTGTGGAGAAATACCTGGAGCGCTTCAAGTTGGCCGGACGGCTCGTCAAAGCGATAAACACGGCGTGTATCCGCAGTGTTGAAGAAGGCGTTCTTCAAATAATCACCGTCGGGCAGGCCGGATTGGGTCTCAAGAGTCACCACCGCCTTGGCTGCCCCGGAAGCGTCAGTCTCGCGACTGAGCTCCAGTGAGGAACCCTTCGATTGGGCCAGACGCATTTCGGCGCCCAAAGTCTGTTCGATATCGGCCAACTCGTGGAGCCAGCCTGTGTCAAAGGCAGCGGCGCTGGGCTGGGGCACTTTAAGGGCCGCGTTTGCGGCACGCAAATAAAGCGTTGTGGATTGGCCATCCATGACCGCAACGCGTCCCGGTTTGTCGACACGCCACTTGGACGGCCTGCGGCAGTCCTTCCACAGATCCACTTTCACAAAGTCCATGCTTGGATCGATGTGGGCGAAATTCTCGCCTGGAGCGGTGCGAACCCGACATTGGAGGTGAACGCTTGTCAGGCGTTTGGCCGCCAAGGCGCCTTTGGCCATCACCTCGGAGGCCAGGGCCTGGCCCTTGGCCGAGAACAAAACGACCGCAACCAAGGCTACTCCGGCGATGGCTCCAGCTCCAAGCCCCCATCTCAGAAGCGTTTTGATCATATGAATTGAAGAACTCCTTTCGCTCTGAGTATCACGAATCCGGCCCATCACCCGCCCGACCACCGACACCCGAGCGGCTACTTGGCCGCGGGTGGCAAGTCGTTGCTGTAAACGGGTGAGTGCGTCGCATTCTCGACGGCAGGAGGAACATGCGTCCAGGTGCTCGCGGCATGCCAGCGCCTCGGACTTATCCAATACACACTCGAGGTAGGCGACCAGGTTTTCCTGACATTCAAGACAATTCATGGCTTGACCTCCGGTTGGCCCACGGGATTCGGATCGGTAGAAGACTGAAGATGGTGACGGAGTTGCGCGTAGGCTCGTGAAAGCGTCTTCGTCACTGTGCCCAAGGGCAGGTTGAGGCGGTCGGCCACTTCCTGGCAGGAAAGCTGTTCATAGAACCGCAGTAGGATCACTTGTTGGCAGGATTCAGGGAGCGCCGCAATGGCTTCCTCAAGGTGATCGTTCTCCCAATCCCTCTCCGTTTTTTGATCCACCGGCTCCCAAGAGCAGTCCACCGTCACCTGACGAACGGCTCGGCGCTGGAACTCATGGACTACACGCCGTCCAATACCCAAGAGCCATGCGTGAAACGCCCCGGGCTTATCGAGCCGCCGCAGAGCAAAAAAAGCGCGCACAAACGACTCTTGCGCGGCTTCCTCCGCCAATGCCCGGTCCCGCAGTCGCCCCGCTAGATAAGCGAATAACGGCTTTTGGTAACGCTCGACGAGGAATCGGAAATCATCCGGCTCGCCGTTCCGGCAGCGTTCAACGTACTCCTGGTCCATCTCTTCCATCTTAGGCTCCGTTCGATCCAGAATCGGATACTCACCATATAAGTGAAGCCGCGGCCGATTTTGCGACAAAAAACTTTCGACAGACTCCGATCCAGGAGCGTTTTTCGAGCGTCAACAGCCGTCAGAGGACGAGGATTTCGATTGATCATCGCATTTCTCCGCTCCTTCCACACGCCGTTCTTCCGCTTCAGTGAAGAGTGCCGCAGACGTCCAGCAATACAGAGCCTAAAACGACTGGATTCCGGATCTGAGTTGTGAATAATCCCCAGAGCATGAACGAGACCAAGAAGCGCGGTTTGTTCGTGATCATGTCTGAGCTTTGGTACGGAGCTGGGGACGGTCTCTGGATGCATCACGTAAAACCTGGCAATGCCCAGGTGTATGGCGCGTTGATTGGGAAACGGTTTGCACGCTTCGACAATCTCATGTGGATGCATGCCGGCGAAAGCGATTGGGCGCTGGTGCTGAATGCGAATTGATCATGCCGGACACTATCGAAACACCCTCGGACTTGTGCCTGACTCCGCATGGGCTCCTGCGCGTCGAGAACGCCGAGCCGCCCTCGCCCTGGCTGGATTTCGAGGCAGGCCGGCGGGTTTTCACGGCCTTCACCGAGTCATCGGCCCATGGTCTTTTGCATTTGGGCACTCGTGAGCTCAGCACTCCGTTGCCCCCTGGGGCGGCCTGGTGGCGCGAAATGCCGCGCCGATATCTCACCCGTCTCTGCCATACGCCCGATTTGGAGCGATCAAGAGAACTTGCCCCCTTGCCCCCGCCCGCCGAATCCGAGCTCGCAGACTGGGCCAACACCGCGCCGCCCATGCGCGGCGGCGAGTATCTTAACGCGGATAGGCTGGCGGATTTCTGGGTCCAACTCGACCAGCATGTTCGTACTGAGATCGCCTCGCATCCGGAGGGCGCCAGCGCCTGGCTCAAGGAACGGCATCCATTATGGCGGATGGTCGGACGCGTCACCTTTCACCTGGCCGAGAACAAACGGCATCCAACCCATCCGTTCGCCTTCATGGCGAGCTATGCGTCGCGGCTTTCAAACCAGTCGCGCGTTCAGCATCTGCCGCTCGGCCGCGCCCTTCAGGAATATGCGGGCGCCGGCAACAAGACCGCGTTGCTCAACCTGCTGGCCCCTGTCCAGAAGGCCGCCGAACAAGGGGCCTTCGTGCGTGAACTGGTTGAAAGCCATCGCATCTTCAAACCGCTGCCCTGGACGCCCGCCGAAGCCTATCGTTTTCTGAAAGAAGCGCCCGTGTGCGAGACCGCCGGGGTGATTGTCCGGCTGCCGGATTGGTGGAAAGGCGGCCGGCCGCCCCGCCCCCGGGTGTCGGTTCGGATCGGACAACAGCCAAGCGCCGGTTTGGGCGCGGATACCCTTCTGGATTTCTCGGTCGAAACAACCCTCGATGGCCAGCCATTGACCGAGGCCGAGTGGCAGTCTTTGCTTCAGGCCGCAAGTGGTTTAGCGCTCGTACGCGGCCAGTGGGTCGAAGTGGATTCCGACAAGCTTCGTGAGGCGTTGGCTCACTGGAAAAAGGTCGAAAAGCTCTCCCACAGCGATGGACTGACCTTCTTCGAGGGCATGCGGTTGATCTCGGGATTTCAGCCGGGAGCCTCCGCGGGCGAGGCTGGAATGGCTTTGGCCGCGGAACGGGAGTGGATAGGGATTCAGCCGGGCCAATGGCTGGAAGAGGTTCTGGCTGAACTGCGCGATCCGTCCCGCACGTCCGCAGGCATCAGCCTTCCCGGCTTGCGCGCTGATCTGCGCCCTTATCAGGCTGTGGGCGTTCGCTGGCTCGAGTTTCTTGCGCGGCTGGGACTGGGCGGTTGTCTGGCCGATGACATGGGCCTGGGAAAGACACTCCAGGTTCTGGCCCTGTTGCTGCTGCGCAAAACTGCAGCCCGGCAGAAAGCGGACCCGAGTCGCACCTCTGACGCCATCCCCAGTCTCCTGATTGTGCCGGCCTCCTTGCTGGCCAACTGGCGCGCCGAGATCGAACGGTTTACGCCTGAATTGAGTTTTCTGATCCTCCACCCTTCTGAATCCGAAAATCCATCGGCCGCATTGGACTCGGGCACCGACCGAAAGGTCGACCTTGTCATCACCACCTACGGGATGGTATCGCGCCTGAAGACCTTGCGCGAACGCCCATGGCAAATGGCCGTCTTGGATGAAGCCCAGGCCATCAAAAATCCCGAAACACGCCAAGCGCGCGCCGTCAAGGAACTCCAGGCCACCGCACGCTTCGCTCTTACCGGCACTCCCGTCGAGAATCGCGTCGGCGATCTCTGGTCCATTTTCGATTTCCTCAACCCCGGCCTGCTCGGTTCCGCCAGTGCGTTCGCGAAATACATCCGCGCCCGCGACGCCTCGGAGCGCCCGGACTACGGCCCGCTGCGAGCCCTCACCCGGCCTTACCTCCTGCGCCGCCTCAAGACCGACAAACGCATTATCGCCGACTTGCCCGATAAAACCGAGGTCCGCGCCTGGTGCTCTCTTACCAAGACCCAGGCGGCGCTCTACCAGAAAGCCGTGTCGGACCTCGCCGAAGCCCTCGAGACCGCTGACGGAATCCAGCGCCGCGGCCTGGTGCTTGCCTTCATCATGCGCTTCAAACAAATCTGCAATCATCCCTCACAATGGCTGGGAGATGGCGGTTATGCCCCGGAAGCCAGCGGCAAGTTCGCCCGGCTCCGCGAGCTGGCCGAGGAAATTGCGGATCGCCAGGAAAAGGCGCTCGTGTTTACCCAGTTCCGTGAAATCACCGATCCGCTGTCGGCCTTTCTGACGGAGGTCTTTCGCCGCCCCGGCCTGGTGTTGCACGGCGGCACTGCCGTCCCCCAACGCCGCCGCCTGGTCGAGTTGTTCCAGCGAGACGATGGGCCGCCATTCTTCCTGCTGACCGTCAAGGCTGGCGGCGCCGGCCTCAATCTCACCCAGGCCGCCCACGTGATTCATTTCGATCGCTGGTGGAACCCCGCTGTCGAGAACCAGGCCACCGATCGCGCCTTCCGTATCGGACAAAAACAGAACGTGCTCGTCCACAAGTTCGTCTGTCGCGGCACCATCGAGGAACGCATCGATCAGGTCATCGAGGATAAAAAGGCATTGTCCGCCGAACTGCTCGAGGGTGGAGGCGAGAAACTCCTGACCGAAATGTCCAACGCCGAACTGTTGAGTTTCGTCGCGCTTGATCTGCACCGGGCCACGGAGGTATAAACAGCCGACACAAAATGAGCAGATACGACAACGGATACTACGGATGGCGCCCCTATGTCTCGGTGGCCGAACGCCGACTCAAGGCTCAACGCGAAATGTCCAAACTGGCCAAAAAAGGCAAGGTCATCAAACCCGTTCGGATCGATGGCCGCACCATCGCCCGCACGTTTTGGGGCAAGGCCTGGTGCGACAATCTCGAGTCCTACATGGATTACGCCAACCGGTTGCCGCGTGGCCGCACCTATCTCCGCAACGGCTCCGTGGTCCATCTCGACATCCACCCCGGCGTGATCGAGGCGACCGTCAGCGGATCGGAGCTCTATCAGGTGAAAATCCAGATCGCCGCCGCCGCCAAAACCCAGTGGAAGAAACTCTGCCACGAATGCGCCGGCGCCATCGGCTCGCTCGTCGAACTGCTCCAGGGACGGTTCTCCGATCACGTCATGAGCATTCTAACCCGCAAGGAGACCGGTCTGTTTCCTTCCCCGAAGGAGATCCAATTGAAATGCTCGTGCCCCGACTGGGCCACCATGTGCAAACATGTCGCCGCCGTCCTCTACGGCGTGGGCGCCCGCCTCGATGAGAATCCCGAGATGCTCTTCACCTTGCGGTCGGTCAACCACGAGGAACTCATCACCCAGGCCGCCAGCGCGACCGATCTCGCCACCGCCACCGGCGCCGCCGGACCTGAACTGGCCGAAAGCGAAATCAGCGACGTCTTCGGCATCGAACTCGACACCCAAACACCGGCGGCAACACCCCCTCCCCCGGCGGAAACCGCTTCGACACCCCCTCCACCGGCGCGCCGCAAACGAAAACCCACCCCAAAAACAAAAACCTCCCGGCGCCAAGCGAAGGCCGCCTCTCCCAAACGAAAGCCGACCGCTTACCTAGCTCCTGCGACCGCCATGGCTCGTTCGGTTTCCGCAAAACGCAAGCGCCCAAACAAGAGGGTTCCCCCCGCGACCTAAGAGTCTGTGCAAAAATAACTTCCGGTTTAGCTGGCCGTTGGGGTCAGCCCTTAAAATAAAAGATAGAATTTCTCGGGGCGAGGAGGCGCGATTTGTTGCGGATCTATTTCTCCCCATGACACTTGTTTCGGCGACAGTTGGCCGCAAAAAAGAGGTGTTAAGTCTCGGAAGAGTAGTTATTCCCCAAAGACACCCCACTGAATGGCGTCAGGAACATCGACCGATACCGGGGTCACGCCAAGCTCGGACAAGTACTCGTTGAGTTTGGCAACCCTTGAGTTGGACCTTGAATCGGAGGGGGATTCAGCCGAAACTCGGGACGTGAATCCCTCGGGCAGTGTCAAGGCCAACACTGGGGTTGGCAACCCGGCCGCTGAACCGGCGACAGGCGGGCGGATGCCCTTGCCATGCCGGGCGCGAGTCCTGGCCGCCTTGGCCCATCAGCCCACCGACCGCGTGCCGCGGCTTTTGTACGAGGAGGCCATCGGCTATACCCCCCCCATGGAACGTCTCTTGCGGGAACACTGCGCTCCCCAATCCCCGCGGGAATATTTCGACATGGACATCACACGGGTGACGTTTCATCCCACTCGACTGCCGAGATCGCGCTTTGCCGATTGGCTGGGGTCTGACGCCGAAGCCTCCCTGGCCAGGGGTGAAGTTGACGAATGGGGGGTGCGGCGGCGCCGTGGCGATTTCCATCATTTTGTCCGTTTCGAACCCTCGCTGCGCGGCATCCGGGACTCGCGTCAGCTCGAGGAATACCCCTGGCCGGATCTCGACCAATCGTATCGCTGGATCGGGGTTCGCGAGCGCGTTCAGGCCCTGCAACACGAAGGCCTGGCTGTCGTCGGATATGCGGGATCCATCTTCGAGCGTTCCTGGTCTCTTCGAGGCATGGAAGACTTGATGATGGATATGTTGAGGTCACCCCCATTGGCCCATCAATTGTTCGAGCGAACGGCGGCCTTGCAGTGCTCAGCGGCCGAGAAATTCGCAAGCGCGGGCGTGGACATCGTCATCACGGGCGATGATGTGGCCGGACAGCAGGGCCTGCTGATGAAACCGGGCATGTGGCGCGAATTCCTCAAGCCACGTCTGGCCGCCACGATCCGCGCCATTAAAAAGATACGCTCCAAAACCTACGTCTTCTATCACTCCGACGGCAATGTCGAGGCATTGATTCCTGAGCTCATCGAGATCGGCGTGGACATTTTGAATCCGGTTCAGCCCGAGTGCATGGATCCGGCGGCCATCAAACGGCGGTTTGGCGATCGCCTCTCGTTTTGGGGGACGGTGAGTGTGCAAAAAACCATGCCTTTCGGCACGTCCGACGACGTCCGCTCGGAAGTCCGGGCCCGGATCAGGGATGTTGGCGGCGGCGGCGGATTCATTCTAGCGCCGGCGCACGTGCTTGGACCGGAAACACCCTGGGAAAACATCGTCGCCTTTTTTGAAGCCGCCAACGAGAGGCGGGTGCCCGGTTTATAACCTCTTAAAATTCACCTGTGACTATGACACCAATCCCACCCCTGACCCTCGCCTGCATCGGGTGCGGCGCGCGCGCCCAGACATACACCCAACTGGCCCGACGCCATCCCCGCCAGTTCCAGATTGTGGCCGGCGCCGATCCTGTGCCAGACCGGGTTGAGAAAATCCGCCGCATATCGGAGAACCCGACATTTCGCGGTTTCCCCAGCGCCGACGCCATTCTGGGCGCGGGAAAAATCGCGGATATCATGATTGTCGCCACGCAAGACAATGACCACTTCGAGCACTGCCGCGGCGCGTTGCAGCTCGGCTACGATGTGCTCCTGGAGAAGCCGATCTCGACCCGCGCGGCGCAGGTCCTGGAAATCGAGCGTCTCGCCCGCGCGGCTGGCAAACGGGTGATGGTCTGCTTTGTCCTGCGGTTTGCCGCGTTTTATCGGAAGGTCAAGGAAATCCTGGATTCTGGAGCGCTTGGCGAATTGGTTTCGATTCAAGCCAGCGAAGGCGTAAATCCGTGGCATCAGGCGCATTCTTTTGTGCGCGGACACTGGTCCGTCGTGGAAAAGAGTTCGCCAATGATTCTCTCGAAGTGCTGTCATGACGTCGATATCGTTCACTGGCTGGCCGGACGGCGTTGCGTGCGGATATCGAGTTTTGGGAGCCTCGAATGCTTCCGGCCCGAACGCGCGCCCGCGGGCGCGCCCGCCCGTTGCACGGAGGGTTGCCCGGCCGGAGAGACTTGCCCCTACAATGCTTTGCGCTATGCCCAGGACCAGCGTTTTCCCTGGTTGCCGATGGTCTATGACCGGGCGCAGGACGCCAGCGTGGAGGAAATCACAGCCTGGTTGCGCAGCAGTCCCTGGGGACGCTGTGTTTATCACTGCGACAATGATGCTGTGGATCGACAGGTCCTGGCCATGGAGTTCGAAGGCGGTGTCACCGCCACGTTTACCATGACCGCGTTTGCCACAGGGCGGCATATCGAGATTTGCGGGACAAAAGGCGTGCTGAAAGGCGGTGAAAGCTACCGGCAACACTTCGGAACGCATCTCATCCTGCTGCCGCATGCAGGGGAGCCCGTGCGATACACGGTGCAGGCGGAAGACGGCGGTTATGAATTGCACGGGGGAGGCGATCCCGGACTGGTCAACGCCCTATACGATGAAATGACCAAGCCCGTTAGCGCCCCGCTGGCCGCCGGCCTCGACTCGACTGTCCACAGTCACTTGATGGCGTTCGCGGCCGAGGAAGCCCGTTTGACCGGGCGAGTGGTCACCGTCGAGGATCTCCTGAGAAAAGTCCTGCCATGAACCTCGTTTTCCTCGTCGGTTAAAGGGGCAGCTTCGTTAGATGACGAAATCGTGGTACTCGACATTCAGGGGCTGTGGAGGCGGGGCCAACATGCCCGCCGCCACCGTGGCGTTGCTCCCCGGTTCAATCAGAATGAACGATCCGGTCAATCGGTTGGTCCAGTAACCGTCATAGACCAGAGGTCTGGCGGTTCTGAGATGGATTTCACCAATAGCGTTCATTTCGAGTTCCGCGGGCTGGGGCACCGAATCGAAAGTGGAAAAGTCGATGCGCCCATCAATGTTCGTGATGATGGCCTGGACAGTCTGTGTGGTGTGCTTGAGCAGATACTTTTTCCCGTTCTGGAGGGGGCGCGGGTGCATCCAGCAGACATGAGCCCGCAGGTCAGTGCCCGAGCCCGGAAGGTTATCGGGTCCAATGATCGTATCACCGCGGCTGATATCGATGTCGTCCTCCAATATGAGAGTCACGGATTGCGGGCAGAAGGCCTCCTGCAGACATCCATCATAGGTCCAGATTTGTTTCACGCGGCTGATGAGGCCGCTGGGGAGGATCATGACTTTCTGGCCGACCCGGACCAGGCCTCCGGCGATCTGACCGCTGAAACCTCGAAAGTCGTGCAGGCGCGTATCGGTGGGATTGTTCGGACGGTTGACCCATTGGACCGGCAGGCGGAATCCATTGAGGTTCCAGTCAGAACCGATATGAACGCTTTCGAGGTGTCCCAGAAGGGTGGGTCCGGAGTACCAGGGGGTTTTGGAGGAGGATTCAACGACATTATCACCATGGAGCGCGGAGATCGGGATGAACTTGACGTCTTTGATATCCAGGCGGGGAAGAAAGCGCTCGAACTCATCTTGGATTTCCATGAATCGCTCCTCGCTCCAATCGACAAGATCCATCTTGTTGATGGCGACCACGAGATGAGGAATGCGGAGGATCGAGGCGATGCAGGCATGGCGACGGCTTTGTTCGACGACGCCTTGACGGGCATCCGCCAGGATAACGGAGAGGTTCGCCGTGGAGGCGCCTGTGACCATGTTGCGCGTGTATTGAACGTGGCCCGGCGTGTCGGCCACAACGAATCGGCGCCGGGGTGTGGCGAAGTAACGGTAGGCGACGTCAATGGTGATGCCCTGCTCCCGCTCGGCGCGGAGTCCGTCGGTGAGGTTGGCCAGGTTAATGGTGCCGCCCCCGGTGATGTCGGCGGATCGTTCCAAGGCCTCGAGTTGGTCTTCCATGAGGCTCTTGGAATCGAACAGCAGACGGCCGATCAGGGTGGACTTCCCGTCGTCCACCGAGCCACAGGTGTTGAACCGCAGGATGTCAACGGGATGCAGAGGAGGAATAGACATGGTCAAGAGGGTAAGGAATGAGGGCGTCAGGTTTAAAAATAACCGGCCTTTTTGCGGTCTTCCATGGCGGCTTCGGAAGATTTGTCGTCGGCGCGCGCTCCACGCTCGGTCACTCGGGCGGCGGCGATCTCGGCAAGTATGTCATCCACATGGCACGTTCGGGACTCGATCATTCCAGTGCTGATCATGTCCGCGATCGTGCGAACGCGCACGACCAAGGTGCGTCGGTCGGCGGTGGGCGAGGGGCGGGCGCCTTCGAAGGGATCCGGACGGCCCGGGATCGGGGGCGGGGGCACGGGCAGCCACTGGTCGCCGGAACGGAAGCATTCGCGGGCATGGCTGAAGTAGATGCTTGGAACCTCCAACCGCTCTCGCCGGATGTATTCCCACACATCCATTTCCGTCCAGTTGGACAGCGGAAAAACCCGCATGTTTTCGCCAGGATTCAAATGGGCATTATACAAGCTCCAGATTTCGGGGCGCTGGTTTTTGGGATCCCATTGGCCGAAGCTATCGCGAAAACTGAAGAAACGCTCTTTGGCGCGGGCCTTTTCCTCGTCGCGCCGGGCGCCCCCCACGCAACAATCGAAACGGAATTCCTCGATCGCGCCCAGCAAGGCGGGAATCTGGAGGCGATTGCGACTTTTGACGCCCGAGGGCGGAACAGCCAGGTTCCGGGTTATGGCATCTTCGACCGTTCGGATAATCAGCCGCGCCCCCAATTCCCGAGCTCGGCGATCACGAAACTCGAGCAGTTCGGGAAACTCGTGGCCCGTCTCGATATTGAGGAGGGGCATCGGCAGATCAGAGGGACGAAAGGCCTTTTCCGCGAGGCGGAGCAAGCAGATGGAGTCTTTCCCGCCCGAGAAAAGCAGGGCGGGCCGTTCGAATTGAGCCGCCACTTCCCGCAGCACATGGATGGCCTCGGTTTCCAGATATTCGAGATGATCAAGATGATAGTTGTTCATAGAAGCCACTCCCCGGTCCATCATGCCCGTAACGCCACGCCACCCCAGGCGGCATGAAGACCGCACTCGCGCTTTTCATCGGCCTTCGCGGGATCGAAATAGTCCCACTCATTGGGCAGGTGATGGACCTCGAGGTAATCCTCGAGGTCGGCATCGCTCAGGTAAAAGATCGGACTGACCTTCAAAACGCGGAAGTTGGCATCAACAGAAACAATATCCAAGCCAGCCCGATGCGGATTTTGGATCTGACGAAGGGCCGTGAACCAGACGGTGGGCGCCAGCTCTTGCATGCCGCGCTGAAATGGCTCGAGTTTCATCAACGCGCTGAATCGCTTCAGGCCGTCTTCGTCATCGGGAGGCGGGACGGGGCCGTGGATGGCATCCCGATGGGCGGCGCTGAGGCGGGGGTGGCGGATATGGAGATTCAATTTCAAGAGGGAACGAAGATGTTCGGCGTAGCGATAGGTCGCGGGACGGTTGTATCCGTGGTCCACCCAGAGGACGGGAATGTCGGGCTGGGCTTGCGCGCAAAGATGGAGGAGAACGGCTTCATAAGGGCGGAAATTGGTGGAAACCAAGGCGCGGCGGTCGGCTCGATCAATAGCCCAGCGGATGATGTCGAGAGGAGGTTGCGAACGCAATTTGTTATTCCAGTCGTTGATTTGATCGGAAGTCATAAAAATCAGGCGGTTGCCGGGGATTCAGCCCATAACACCCGGGCCACCCAATCGCCAAAGGATTCGCCCGCCGCGCGTTCGCGCGCGTATCGTGTTACCAAGGGACGCAGCTCGGCGATGAGGTTGGTTTCAATCACATTGTCACGCCAAAGCCGGTTGAGCCGGGTGCTGGATGCGTTGCCGCCCAGCCAGATCTGGTAGCGGCCGGGCGCTTTACCCACGAATCCAATCTCCGCCAGATAAGGCCGGGCGCAACCGTTGGGACATCCGGTCATGCGAATGGTGATCTCCTGATCCTCCAGGCCGGTTTCGGCCAGCAAGGCTTCGATGCGGGTGATCAGGTCCGGCAGGCAACGTTCGCTCTCGGCAAGTCCGAGGCCGCAAGTCGGCAATGAGACACAGGCCATGGAGGCTCGGCGCAGAAGACTGCCCTGGCTGTGAATTCTGACGCCGTGCGCCGCCAGGAGACGGGTGATCTCCTCCTGATATTCGGGATCCACCTGGGCCAATAGGAGATTGTTGGCCGGTGTCAGGCGCACTTCAGGCTCGAATTTCCGCACCACCTCGCGAAGCGCGGTTTTCATCCTGACCTCTTGTTGATCCTTGATGCGGCCGGTTTCGACGAAAATGCCGAGGGCCAATCGGCCGTCGGCTTGCCGCCGCCATCCAACGAGATCGCCCTGCCGATCGAACTGGAAAGGCCTGGCCTCATCGAGCTTGAAGCCGAGGCGCCGATCGAGTTCCTCGCGGAACCAGGCCACGCCGCGGTCGGCCAGCACGTATTTCAGTCGGGCATGCTTGCGGTCAGCGCGGCCGCCAAAATCCCGGTGGATCGTCAACACGGCGCGTGCGACTTCTTCCACTCGGTCGGACGGGAGAAAACCCATCACGTCGGCGAGACGCGGAAAGGTGGCCTCGTTCCCATGGCTGCGGCCCATGCCGCCACCGGCGACCAGGTTGTAGCCCCGCAGCTGGCCGTTATCACCGGCGATGGCAATAAAACCACAGCAGTTGGATAAAATGTCACAGTCGTTGACTGGGGGAATCGCAAAGCCGATCTTGAATTTGCGCGGCAGATAGGTCCGGCCATAGAGGGGATCCTCAAATTCCCTGGTCTTCGGATCCTCGAGGTTGAGAGCCACGCCGTCGATCCAGATGGAGTGATACGCCGGCGTCCGCGGCGCGAGCGCCAGGGCAATCTGACGCGCATGAGCATGAACCTGTCGTCCGAAATCGTCGGCGGGCGAAGAGGGGGGCGCGATCACGTTTCGATTCACGTCGCCGCAAGCGGCCAAAGTGCTGAGCAGCGTTTCGTGGATTCCCCGGATCAGCGGGCCAAGGTTCGATTTCAGGACACCGTGGAATTGGAGGCTTTGACGCGAGGTCACGCGCAAGGTGTTGTTCGCGTGCCGGGCGGCGAGCGCGTCGCATGCCAGGTATTGCGCCGGCGTCAGCACGCCGCCGGGCAGCCGGAGACGCACCATCATGATATATGTCTTGCCGGTCTTGCGCAGATCGCGATCGTCCTGCTGATAAATGCCGTGAAATTTCAGAAACTGGGAGTCGTTGTCCGAGAACCGGTCTGACACAGGATCAGCGAGCGTTTGCGCGATGGTGCCCGCAAGCGTCGGGCTGCCCGCCTTGAGAAGTTCAACGGGCGAGACCTTCGACGGGAGGTCGTTTAAAGGTATTGTCATAAATGGTACTAGGCTCGCACGGGGCACGATGGATTTCAATTGCGGTCTGACCGGGAAAATTCCTTTGCCCCAACGGCGCCGCATTCGCAGGTTTGTCGCGCATAAATGTTGACGATGTCCTGGCCTTTCATATCGAGTAATCCTCGGAAAAAATTCTCGGATTCTGGAGTTCCACAAACACCTGTGCCCCCGGCTCAAGACGCAGCATCCGGTCTGCTTCCCGGGCAAGGTGAACCGCAAAGCGGCTGCCCCCATCGGGCCGTTCGAGTTCCAGGTGCACGAGCGGTCCCGCCGAGTTCACGTGGCGAATCACGGCCGGCAAACAGCCATCGCCGGCGGGCTGGCTCAGAATCCGGATCTCGTGAGGGCGAACGTAGGCCACGGCGGGCGCATCCTCCGCCCCGTGGTGATCGGGCGCCGGAACCGTCAGGCCGCCCAAGTCAATCCCGCCTTGACGAAAGCGCCCCCGAAAGAGGTTCACGCTGCCTAGAAAATCGTAGACGAACCGATTGGCCGGGCGATCATAGACTTCATTGGGCGTGCCGACCTGCTCGATACGGCCGTTGTTAACCACCACCACCCGGCTCGCAACCTCGAGGGCCTCGTCCTGATCGTGCGTGACAAAGAGAGTCGTAATGGAGATTTGCTCATGCAACCGGCGCAGCCAGCGGCGAAGTTCCTTGCGGACTTTGGCATCGAGCGCGCCAAAAGGCTCGTCGAGGAGAAGCACGGTGGGCTCGACCGCCAGCGCGCGAGCCAGGGCGACGCGCTGGCGCTGCCCGCCGGAAAGCTGCGCCGGCAGGCGCCGTTCGAATTGTTCGAGCTGGACGAGTTCAAGGAGTTCCATGACCCTCCGCCGGATTTCCTCCCGGCTGGGCCTGGACTTGCGCGGGCGCACCCTCAGCCCGAACGCGACGTTTTCGAATACGTTCAGGTGCCGGAAAAGCGCGTAATGTTGAAAGGCAAAGCCGGCTTTGCGGTCGCTAGCGGGCCAGTCCGTGACATCTTCACCGTGAAACAAAACCTGCGCCGTCCCCGGATCGGGATATTCCAGCCCGGCGATGATTCGAAGGAGCGTGGTCTTGCCGGAACCCGATGGCCCCAGGAGCGCCACGAGTTCTCCAGATTCGACTTTGAGGCTGACGTCGTCGAGGGCCTTGAAGCTCCCGAAATGTTTATGGACGTTGCGCACTTCAACACTCATCGGATCATCAGGTCTCCGCGCCGGACACGGGCGCATTCCTCCACTCAATCCAGGACTTGAGAGCCAGCGTCACCAAGGCCAGCAACGTCAGCAGTGAGGCCACAGCAAAGGCCCCAACCATGTTGTATTCATTGTAGAGTATTTCAATGTGCAGGGGCAGGGTGTTCGTTAAACCCCGGATGTGGCCCGAGACCACAGACACCGCGCCGAATTCACCCATGGCGCGGGCGTTGCACAAGATGACGCCATAAAGCAAACCCCACCGGATGTTCGGCAAGGTCACCCGCCAGAATGTCTTCCATCCGCTTGCGCCCAGCACAATCGCCGCTTCCTCCTCGCTCCGCCCCTGCGCCTGCATCAATGGAATCAGCTCGCGCGCCACAAACGGCACGGTCACGAAGATCGTCGCCAGGACAATCCCCGGCACCGCAAAGATGACTCTCAAGCCGTGGCTCGCCAGCCACGGACCGAGCATTCCCTGGGCGCCGAAGAGCAACACGTAAATGAGACCCGAAATCACCGGTGAAACGGAAAATGGCAGGTCAATCAACGCCCCGAGCATTTGTTTGCCCGGAAAATCGAACTTCGCGATCGCCCAGGCGGCGGCCACGCCAAAAACGCAGTTCAACGGCACCGCAATTCCAGCGGCAAGCAGAGTGAGCTTGATCGCGCTCAGCGTGAACGGGTCGCGGAACGATGCGAAGTAAGGACCAAAACCTTTTGCCAACGCGTGGGCAAACACCGATGCCAGCGGCACAACCAGAAAAAAACCGAGAAAGGCCAGGGCGGCCCCAATCAGCAATCGACGAATCCAGGGCGCTTCACTCACCGGGCGCCGACGATGACCGATCTTCCATGTGTTCACTCGCGATGCGGGTCCCATGTCAGTTCAGGCTGCGGTTTGGTAACGGCCGCCCCAGGCTTGCAGAAAATTGATGGTGAGCAGCATCAGGAATGAAGCCACCAGCATGACCCCCGCCAGCGCCGTCGCCCCCGCATAGTCAAATTGCTCCAGCTTCGTCATGATCACCAACGGCGTGATCTCTGTGCGCATCGGCATGTTCCCCGAAATGAAGACCACCGATCCGTATTCCCCCAGCGCCCGGGCAAAGGCCAGGGCAAACCCTGTCAGCAAGGACGGACACAATACCGGCAGGATTATCCGGCGAAACGTCTGCCAACGGCTGCTGCCAAGGCTGGCCGCGGCTTCCTCGAGTTCCGAATCCAGATCGCCCAGCACCGGCTGCACCGAGCGCACGACAAAAGGCAGTCCAATAAAGGTCAGCGCGAGCCACACCCCCAACGGCGTAAAAGCAACCTGGACCCCCAACAGCGCAAGCCATTGGCCAATCCAACCGGTCTCCGAGTAGATCGACGTCAGCGCAATGCCCGCCACCGCAGTCGGAAGCGCAAAGGGCAAATCCACCAGGGCGTCCACCAGGCGTTTTCCCGCAAATTCATATCGCACCAACACCCACGCCACCAATAAGCCAAAAACCAGATTCACCCATGCCGCCAAAAATGACGCTCCAAAACTGAGCCGGTAAGAGGCCATCACACGCGGCGCCATCACCGTGCTCCAGACCTGATCCCATGTCAGCTCGCTGCTCTTCACAAACACGCCCATAAGCGGAATCAAGACCAGCAGACTCATGTAAAGCATTGTGAAACCCAAGGTCAGACGAAACCCCGGCAAGACCCGACGTCGCACAACGCCCCCCTTGTTGATCCTCAGCCCACGCCCAGATATAATGGTATATATACGATTGATATAGTAGTTATTATAAGCGATAAAATGGTGAATTAACGGTTTTATTCTCGGTTTTTTCAACCAATTCGTCGAGGACAGGTTTGTTGGATAACCACGCATTAATAACTACTTATTGAGTAGCATTCTTACACAAGCGAAAATCGTCGTCAAATTCTTTTTCGTTTTTTTACCATCGGCGGCTTTGTCATCTCCGAGATCCTCGGCGCGCGCTTCCGGCATGGATCACCATCCGCCGGGTCTGGGGCAGTGATCTGGTCAAGGGTGTCTCGCGGCGCCGGAATTCATGGGGCATTTCCACGATGGACCCGGGGATGCCGATTTGGACTCGCCCCATTTGAAATCCAGGAACAGAATGAGGCATGAACACTCGCAAACGGATCGGCCATTGGGGGCTGTATCTGGCGACATTTCCTGGGGGGATTTCATCCCTGGTCACTCTCTATTTACCGAAGTCCATGGGGTGATGAGATCCTGAACGTCGCCATGCGAAATTCAAGGGATACTGCGATTGCGAGCAATCTGTCGAGCCCGTCAACCGTGAAGCTTGGCCGTGACCGGATTTTCGGCGCGGCCGGGTTTGACGCCACCGCTGGCATCTGGACATTGCACAAACCATGAACCACAAGTATCTTATTAAGATAGTGGCTGCGCGCAGGCTTGGCATCATCCTCCTCCTGAGCGCCGCCGGCATCAGCGCCCGCGCCGCGGTTTTTCCGGACGAGCATTGGGTTACGGCCACGCCCTCGGAGGCCAGCCTGGATCCCACCCAACTCGAGCAAGCGCGGGACTACGCGCTCACGGGCGGCGGATCGGGTTCCATCATCCGCGGCGGCCGACTCGTGTTTTCATGGGGCGATCCCAAGCGGCGTTACGATCTCAAATCCACGACCAAATCTTTTGGCGCGGCCGCTCTCGGATTGGCCCTCCTGGATGGCAAAGTCCGTCTTGCCGACAAGGCGCAGACTCATCATCCCACCTTGGGCCTCCCGTCCAACACCAACGCGAACACGGGATGGCTTCATGAAATCACTCTCCTCCATCTCGCGTGCCACACCGCGGGATTCGACAAACCGGGAGGATACGCGCCCCTCCTATTCAGGCCGGGAACGGAGTGGGCTTACAGTGACAGCGGCCCCAATTGGCTCGCGGAATGCCTCACCCTGGTCTACCACCGCGACCTGGAGGAGTTGATGTTCGAGCGCATCTTCACACCTTTAGGCATCCAACGGACTGATCTGACCTGGCGCAAGAACGCCTATCGCCCCGAACGGATCGAAGGCCTCATGCGCCGCGAATTCGGCGCGGGCATCAACGCGAATGTGGATGCGATGGCGCGCTTCGGCCTTCTCTGGCTTCGGGGCGGCCAATGGAAAGAGACACAGATTCTCCCGCGTGAATACGTGGACCAGGCCCGGATCCCGGCGCCGGGTGCGCCAGGCCTGCCGGTGCGCAAGCCGGCCGAGTATGGCCGGGCCGCCCAACATTATGGCCTGCTCTGGTGGAACAATGCCGACGAGGCCATCGAAGGTCTGCCTCTGGACACCTACTGGGCGTGGGGCCTCTACGACAGCCTCATCGTTGTGATGCCCTCTCTCGATATCGTGGCCGCCCGAGCTGGACAATCGTGGAAACGAATCCCGGGCGCGGATCATTACGAAGTCCTGAAGCCGTTTCTTCTGCCCATCGCCGCCGCTTCAACGGTTAAATCCGGACCAGTGAAGCCTCCGCATCAGTCTGTGGCCCCTTATCCTCCCAGCCCTGTCATCCAAGGGATCGACTGGAGCAAAACCATCGCCCGCCTGATTCAAGCTGCCGGCGTCACCCCCGACGAAATGGAACGACTTCGAATCCTCCGCCAATTGGAGGCTCGAATCGATCTGAGCGCCGAACTGCGGACCGACCTATCCCGGTTGCTGCCCGTGGTCGAACGTTGGGCCGGCGGCAAAACACGGCCGGTTGTGGATACAAATCGCGCGGCGGAAAACGGTTATCTCTGCCACTTCATAACCAGCCGGGTGCGTCCGGCGGCCGAAGGACCGTTGCTTCCGCCCGAGGTTTCTGCAGGATCGCCTCTGCGACCGATCTGGTGTTACTACCGCGCGCGAATGTTGATCTGGCAAGTGATTCAAAGCGGCCCGTTGCTGCGGGTCAAGGACAGCCGTGAAAAATACTATGATGAAGCCCGGTGGCTGCTTGAGGAAACCCGGCGCGCCTTTCCCGACAACCGCGTCGCGCGAATGTACCTGGGCGAGCCCATCCCGTGGCCAAAGTCCATTCCGAATGATCCTGCCGCCCCGGCGTGGGCCAACCTTCAGCGCGAAGGCTTGGAGAAACTCGCCGATATCATCCACTGGTGGATCGTCGAACGCCAACTGCCGGACGGCCAGTTTGGAGGCGGTTGGGGAGACGATGTCGAGATGTGGCGATGGTGGTCACCGGTCTTGATTGCCTTCGAGGATCCACTGGTTAACGCGGCCCAGGAGCGCCTCTCGAGCGGGATCTTTCTGCAGCCGCATATGCGCGAGGGTTTTACTTCCCGCGTGACCGATGTCGAGCACTCCAACGAGGACACCACCGATACCATCCTGCCCATGATGCACCTGCGCCCCGAGGATCCGGTCTGGAAAAATCGCGCCCTGCGCCTGGCCGCACTGATGCGCGATCGATGGACCGCTCGCAACGAACGCGGTTTCCTCCAGTTCAAATCCATTTACTTCAGCGTAGATACAGTGGACACCCATACGAATCGCGCCTTTGACACGGTGTATCATCCCTCGGTCATCCAGCCGGCGCTGCTCTATTGGCAGCGCACGGGCGATCCGGAATTGACCGCGTTATTTGGCGAGTGGCTCAAGGTCTGGGTGGATGCCGCGGCTCGGGAGGACAACGGCAAGCCCGCCGGCGTTTTGCCGTCGGCGATCCGTTGGCCGGACGGCGGCATCGCCAAAACCCATCTGCCCTGGTGGGAACCGTTCTCCCCCGCTCACAACGATGCCCTGTACAATTGGCCCGGCGCCACGCGGCTGATGACGTCCACTCTCCTCCTGGCGCATCACATGACCGGGGACGAAAAATACCTGGAGCCGATCCGCAGCATGGCGGCTCTCCGTGTCAAACACCGGAATTCCCCCGAGGGTGAATCCGGATCAGAGGCCTGGTGCGCGCGCAGAATGTCGGGTTTCCTGACCGAAGCATTGGCCAAATACCGCCTTCTCACAGGCAACCCCGAACAGGACGCACTGCTCCGCACAGACACCTCAGGTTATGTCCGCTTTCGGCTGACGGGCGACCATGCACCGCTCGAATCCGCCCTGCGGCGCAATGCCGAAGCGTTTCGATCGAACTGGGAGGCCTACACCAGCGAAATGCGGTGGACCGACCGGGTGATGGCGTTCACGCGCAATTACCTGGCCTATCTGCCCGAGCCTGCCCCGCCCGCGCCATCACCGGAGATTCTTTACAGCACCGCAACCGGAGATCCGGGTAATCCACTGGTGTTCCCGTTAAACGCAGTCCGTTGGCGAACCCCGCCGCGTGAGATCGCCGCACTCGTCACCGAATCGAGCCGCACCTCGTTCGCGGCTGAGTTGTTTCACTTCGGGAACGGGCCTCGCAACCTGGAAGCGGAACTCTTCCTGCTCAAGCCCGGTGAATACGAACTGATCTTGAAGGTTGACCACGATCCCGACTCACCTCCTCTCGAGCATCGGACCTTCCGCGTGGAAGGTCCGCGCGCCCAAGTGTCCTTGCCGCTGCCCCCGCGCCGGCTGTGCCAGCTTAAAATTGTCTCTCGATCAATCCTCTGATTCGCTTCAACAAAGACAGCGGTCGCCCGACGGTAACCCCATCGAGTCGATGCTCTGAATTATTGGATTTCAAAACAGATACTGATCGTCCTGGGAATTTCTCTTTCGGCTCGGCTGGGTGATTCTGCCTGCGGATTCAATCGATCCCCTGGCAACGGCCTGTTTTGCGATTTCGACATATTCGTCATCAATATCAAACCCGAGGAATTGCCCAATCTCACACTGCTTTGCGGCGAGAGCCGAATGACCAATCCCCACAAAAGGATCCAACATGACCAAGTCCGGCCGGCAACCATGAATCTTGATGCAATACACCGCGAGGTCTGTGGGAAATGTGGCCGGATGCGGGCGTTGTTTGGATCGGCTGACAATCGTTTTATAGGGGATAAACCAGTTGTTTCCGCGGCATCTCAGATCCTGGCCTTTCGTATGAGCCCAGCGCCCGATGTTGGACTTGTCGGAATAAGGAACGCCAATGGCTCGGCGATTCAAACGAGTGTTACCGGTCTTTGTCAGGTGAAACACGTATTCGTGGCAATCCGTCACAAATCGATCCGACTGAAGCGGCTTAAAGTGACCCGCCGAAATGATCTCTCCATCCTTGGCAATCGAGATCGATTTGATCCAGTGAAATGTGTTCTGGAGCACAAAAAGACTCGCCTTCATCCTGACGATCAGTTCATGCGGAATCAATGGATTCGAGGGACAGGAGCCCAGGTTCAGAAAGAAGGAACCGTCGTCCTTCAGCACCCGCCGCACCTCGGCCGCCCACTGGGTCGACCAACTCAAATACTCGTCACTATTCCGGCTGTCCTGGTAATTGCGATATTTAATACCAAGATTGTACGGAGGCGAAGTGACCACCAAATCCACCGAGCCATCCGGCATTTGCCGCATGCCTTCGATGCAGTCGATGGCTTTCAGCTTAAATTGCGTCTGAGACATCTGGATCTCTTTCGTTCATTTCGTTTTTCAGAGAACCTGCCCTCATCCCCCACCGGGAAACAGGACAGCTCACTGGCTCGGCCTCAATCCTCGCGAACTGGGTTTAGTTCAAGATGAGCTTGCCCTGATGCGGATGCCTTGCCAAGGAGGATTCCTGTTGGCCTGCCAGGATTCGCGGTGATTGGCGTTCATTCGCGGTGAAGTCGATTTATTTGCGGTTCAGGGAAGGGGCTATAGGACTGGCGCCCGTCCGGGTGAAGCGATACATTTCCGGCATGACGCGTCTTCGCTCTCACCTCCTGGCTGGCGCCGCGGCGTGCTTGCTCTTCATACAATGTTCGCTCCTGTCCGCTCCACCGCTGACCGGAACCCAGCCTCTGGAAATGGAGGGCGATCTTGCGGCAAAAATGGTCAACGGCATCGACCGTTACCTAGATCGCGAACTGGCCCTCCTGTCGTCCAACCGAGCCCGGGCGTGGGAGCAATCTCTGGCCTCGCTCAGGGCCAGGATCGCTTCTCAAAACAACGTTCCATCGAATGAAGTCGTTCTCGACTGGCTCCTCCAATCCGCCGAAACCCATCGCACCCGATTGCGCCGGATCCTGGGGGTTGTGGACTCCCGCGAGCCGCCTAATATGCGGCATATTGCGGACTTCGGAACCCATGCCCCGGTGGGTTCTGCCGAGATTGCCCGAGGACCTGGCTACAAAGTCTTTGGGGTTTCGTGGACCGTCTTCCGAGGCGTTCAGGGCGAAGGTCTGCTCCTTCAACCCAACGACAAACCCAAAGCGGACATTATTGCGCTCCCCGACTGCGACTGGACGCCCGAGCAACTCATCGGGTTGCAGCCAGGCGTGCCTGACGAGTGGCAATTTGCGCGCCGCCTTGCGGGGCATGGCTGCCGGGTGCTTGTCCCTGCCCTGATCGACCGGAGCGACCGGTTTGCAGGCAATCCCGGCGTGCGCTCGGTGAAACACAGCCAGCGCGAAACCCTCTGGCGCGCGAGCTACGAGATGGGACGAACCCTGGCCGGATATGAGATCCAAAAAGTCCTGGCAGCCGCCGACTGGCTGACAACCACCCGCCGCGGCCTTAAGGAACCCGAGGATGTGAAGGAGTGGCTCAAACTGCGTTCCTCGGCGCCGCAAGACCTGCAAAGCCTCGGTCTCATTGGATACGGGGAAGGCGGGATGCTCGCTCTCTACGCGGCCGCGCTCGACCCAAGGATGCGGGCCACGGCCCTCCTGGGCTGCTTCGGTCCGCGCGAAAGCCTGCACGAGGAACCGATCTATCGCAACGCCTGGTCGCTCCTCCGTGACTTCGGCGATGCCGAAATTGCCCGGATGATCAGCCCCCGCCCTCTCCGGATCGAGTTTGGAAAATATCCTGAAATCCTGCACACCGACCAAAACGGCGGCGCACCCGGCCGGCTTTGGCAGCCGGCTTTCGACCAGGTCCGCTCCGAAGTCGAGCGCGCGAGATGCGAGGATGCTTCTCCCCATGTTCACAACGCCGGCGGCACTGAGGTCGGCACCTGGGCTTTGCTCAGCCGTTTCTGCGCCGATCTCCAACCCACCACAGGCCTGTCCCAAACCCAGCCGGAACCTCCAACGGCCACCAGTCAACTCCCGGACAATCTGGCCCGCCAACGCCGCCAATACCTGCAAATCCTTGAGGACACCCAATGGCTGATGCGTGAGTCGGAATACACCCGGCGCGAGTTCTGGCAAAAGGCGGACTTCAAAAACCTCTCCTCATTCACAAACAGCGCTCGTGGGTATCGCGATTATTTCCGGGATGAAATAATCGGATCCCTGACTTCGCCCTCCCTGCCCGCGAATCCGCGCAGCCGATTCCTATATGAAACCAACGGCTATCGCGGATACGAAATCGTGCTCGATGTTCACCCGGATGTCTTCGCGTATGGCATCCTGCTCGTCCCAACCGGCATCAAAACCGGGGAACGACGGCCGGTCGTCGTCTGCCAGCACGGTCTCGAGGGACGTCCCCGCGATGTCGCCGATCCGAATGTTCACAACACTGCCTATCACCAATACGCCTGCAAACTGGCCGAACGCGGTTTCATCACGTTCGCGCCGCAGAATCCGTACATCGGAGGAACGCGATTTCGCCAGGTGTTGCGCAAAGCCCAGCCGCTCGGGCTGACGCTATGGTCGTTCATCGTCCGCCAACACGAAGTCATCACCGACTGGCTGGCTTCTCTGGATTACGCCGACCCGCAACGGATCGCGTTCTATGGTTTGAGTTATGGCGGAAAAACAGCCATGCGCGTGCCCATACTCATCGACCGATACTGTCTGAGCATCTGTTCAGCGGATTACAACGAATGGATTTGGAAGAATGTTTCCGCGCGAGCGCCCTATTCCTATTTGTGGACCGGTGAATACGACATGCCCGAGTTCAACCTCGGCAACACCTTCAACTACGCCGAACTGAGCTGGTTGATCTGCCCCCGCCCGTTCATGGTCGAACGCGGGCACGACGACGGTGTCGCCCCCGACGAATGGGTGGCCTATGAATTTGCGAAAACCCGTCGACACTACGTCAAGCTCGGCCTGGGCGATCGGACGGAAATCGAGTTCTTCGACGGTCCCCATACCATCCATGGACAAGGCACTTTCGAGTTCCTGCGCAAACACCTGAACTGGCCTTAACCGATATGAATATCCGGGAATTCGAATCCGAACTCTGGCTGCCCCTTCCGCCGGCGGCGCTGTTTCCTTTTTTTGCCGACGCCGCAAACCTCGACGCCATTACGCCCCCCTGGCTGCATTTCCGTATCATAACCCCCCAACCCATCCCGATGCGCGCAGGCACATTGATCGATTATCGTTTGCGGGTGCGGGGATTTCCCCTGCGCTGGCGCACACGGATCAACACATGGGAACCGCCCGTTCGATTTGTCGATGAGCAACTCCACGGACCGTACCGGCTCTGGATCCACGAGCACACGTTCACTCCGCACAACCAAGGCACCCTGGCGCGCGACCACGTCCAGTATGCTGTTCCCCTGGACCTCCTGGTTCACCACTGGCTGGTCCGCCCCGACATCGAGCGCATTTTCCGGTTTCGCTCCGAGGCTCTCGAAAAACGCTTTTCAAAAAGGGAGGAGCGCGCTTAAGAGTTAGCGTGCATAGGAGGGTGAAAGTCCCTCTCATCGAGGAAACCAACCGGACGCTGCGAGGCTGTTTCAACTACTTCCAACACAGCATCCCGAACATCTTCAAACCCCTGGACCAATGGATTCGCGGGCGATTGCGCAGCGTGCTGCGCAAACGGCACAAAGGCAACGGCCGGGCTCGCGGAAATGATCATCAGCGATGGCCAAATGCCTATTTCGCGGAACTCGGGCTAATCTCCTTAGCCTTAGCCCGGGCCAAAGCAGCCAATGCTCGAAAAGAAGCCCACTAACTGGAGAGCCGCATGCGAGCAAATCGCCCGTGCGGTTCGGAGGGAGGGGCGGGGCCAAAACTCCCCGTCCCTACCCCTATCCCGAGACTCGCATTAACTCACCTTTACTTCGATATCAACATAATTCATGCCAACCACGCCCCCAGAAAACCGCTCTTATTTTGCGCTTGTCCATAAGCAACTTGTCAAAATTCCAGAGGCCGCTTCAGCCCCCAATGCCTATCGTATCAACCTCGGAAGCGGGTCATTCTGGCGCGGCTGGGTCGAAATAACCTAGGAATGAAACGTGGCAAAGAGCAGTTTTCTTATGGTATTTTATCCCCATGAAACCCCATCTTTTACGTCTGCTGATTCTGTTTCTTTGGGGTATTCCCTGGTTCATTCACGCGACGCCGACACCCAACATCCTCTTCGTGATCGCGGACGATTGGGGTTTGCATGCCGGCGCTTACGGGACGCATTGGATTAAAACCCCGGCCTTTGACCGCCTTGCGCGCGCGGGATTGCTCTTCAAGCAGGCCTATACCCCGATGGCCAAATGCGCTCCGTCACGCGCCTGCATCCTCACCGGGCGGCATCTGTGGCAGAACGAGGAAGCAGGCAATCACTTGGCCATGTTTCCATCCAAACTGACTAGTTGGCCGGAGGCGCTCGCAAACAAAGGATGGCATGTCGGCATGACAGGCAAAGGCTGGGCGCCGGGAATTGCCAACGATGCGACTGGCAAACCTCGTCTCCTCACGGGCAAATCGTTCCAAAAGCAAAAAGCCCCGCCGCCTGCCAGCGGGATCAGCAACAACGATTACGCCGCAAACTTCGTGGACTTTCTCGATGCCTCGCCCAAAGCGACGCCTTGGTGCTTCTGGTTTGGCGCCACAGAACCCCACCGGGGCTACGAGTTCCAATCCGGCGCAAACAAGGGCGGCAAGAAAATGACCGACATCGACCGGATCCCCGCCTATTGGCCCGATCACGACATCGTGCGCCACGATATGCTCGACTACGCCTACGAAGTCGAACATGTGGACAATCACCTGGCCCGCATGATCGCCGAGCTCGAACGCCGCGGCCTGATGGATTCGACGCTGATTATGGTGACCAGTGACCACGGAATGCCGTTTCCGCGAGTCAAAGGCTACGCTTACCATGACTCAAACCATGTCCCGCTTGCGGTCCATTGGCCCGAAGGAATTCAACACCGGGGTCGCGTCATCGATGACTTCGTGGATTTCACCGACATCGCCCCGACCCTTCTGGATTATGCGGACATTGCACAGAGGGAAAGTGGAATGATGCCAATCACGGGAAAAAGCTGGCGGCCGATCTTCGAAAGCAAGAAGTCAGGACGGATTGTCCCCCAGCGCGATCATGTCCTCATCGGCAAAGAGCGCACCGATGTGGGGCGTCCCCACAATTGGGGTTACCCCATCCGCGGGATTATGACCGCCGACTTCCTTTATCTGCGCAACTATGAGCCGACCCGCTGGCCCGCCGGCAATCCTGAAACCGGCTACCTCGATACCGATGGCAGCCCGACGAAGTCCCTCATCCTCGATCTGGGCCGACAAAACCGCGCAAACATGTTCTGGCGGCTAAATTTTGGTCTGCGCCCCGCCAACGAGCTCTACGACCTGAGAACGGATGCGGATTGTATTCGGAATCTTGCGGCTGATCCCATTCATCGAAACCGCATGGACGCGCTGCGGGAACGCATGGAAACCGAGCTCAAGGCGCAGAACGATCCGCGCCTGTTTGGCAAAGGACCTGTTTTCGATGCCTACAAACCGACCAGCGGCGACGGCTTTTACGAGCAGTTCATGCGCGGGGAGAAACCCAAGGCCGGCTGGGTCAACGAAACCGACTTCGAACCCCAACCCATCCAACTCCCATGAAACCTCATACGCCCCTGCGCTTGTTTCTCATCCTTTTGCTGTCGGCATCCGTTGTTCCGCAGTCTTCGTTTGCCGCAGCCCGGCCCAATTTCCTCCTGATCTTCACCGACGACCACGGCTACGGGGATGTCTCAACTTACCATCCGTCCGACGTCCGCACGCCCCACCTGGATCGGTTGGCGGCGGAAGGCATGCTGTTCAGCCGGATGCGAGCCAATTGCACGGTGTGCTCTCCGTCGCGAGCGGCCCTGCTCACCGGTCGCTACCCGGATCGCGTGGGGGTGCCCGGAGTCATTCGAACTCACCCGGATGATTCGTGGGGATTTTTTGATCCGAAAACGCCAACGCTGGCCAACGAGCTGAAAAAGGCCGGTTACCACACCGCCCTCGTCGGCAAATGGCACCTCGGCCTCGATTCACCCAATACCCCAAACGAGCGCGGATTCGATTTTTTTCACGGTTTCCTCGGCGACATGATGGACAGCTACACCACCCACCTCCGCCATGGCCACAACTACATGCGCCGAAATGCCGAGGTCATAGAACCGCAGGGGCATGCGACCGATCTGTTTTCGGATTGGGCCGCGGATTATATTCGGAAACGGTCCGCTAATCCCAACCAGCCTTTCTTCCTCTACCTTGCTTACAACGCCCCTCACTTCCCGATCGAGCCCCCAGCCGAATGGCTCGCAAAAGTGAAACAGCGCGCGCCCGATCTCGATGCGAAACGCGCCGCCAATGTCGCCCTCATTGAACACCTCGACCACAGTATTGGCCGTGTCCTTTCGGCATTGAAAGCATCCGGGCAGGAAAAGAATACCGTCGTGGTCTTCACGTCGGATAACGGCGGTTCCTTGCCCCATGCTCAAAACAATGATCCCTGGCGTGGTGGAAAGCAGGACCACTACGACGGAGGCCTGCGCGTGCCATTCATGGCGCGTTGGCCCGCCCAAATCCCCCCAGGTTCCCATTGCGATTATGCAGGATTGAATTTCGATCTCTACCCGACCTTCCTCGAACTCGCCGGAATCAAGCCTGCGGCGGATCTCGATGCCCTGAGCCTCGTGCCCGTCCTCAAGGGCGGCACGATCACGACTTCGCGCGACCTTTATTTCGTCCGGCGTGAGGGAGGCGCCGCTTACGGAGGCAAGAGCTACGAGGCCATCCTCCGCGGCCAGTGGAAGCTCCTTCAAAACAATCCCTGGTCGCCCCACGAACTCTACAACCTCGAAAACGATCCCCTCGAACGGACCAATCTCGCAACCTCGAATAGAAAATTGGCGAATGACCTGGCCGCTGCCCTTCGAAAACACATCCAACGCGGCGGCGCGACCCCGTGGCAGCCATCGGGGCAATGAACGAAATGTCGGTCGCGTTCTCGGGAATGCCGAAGCCCGCATTGGATCGTGCCTCCTCGACCCAAGAGACTTTATCTTTTATTTTAAGGGCTTTTTCCAGAGTTCATTGTTTTTTCCGGGTGGACCGTTCCTGCATCCAAATGACATCGGGATTTTTGGGGGAGGGCCGATTGAGGGGCAAGTCCTGGCCGCGTTTCAAGGTTGGGAAAGTCCGGCTGTCGACCCATTTTTTAATTTCGGAGTGACCGTCGGCAAAGGAGAATCCCCCCGCCTGATTATGATAGCTGGCGGGGAAATCGACGATGTAAACACTCTGGGGTTTGTCGGGATAGCCGGCCATGTCGACGCAGAACTCGCCGTCGTTGATGCTGTCCTCGCGTTCATCCAGGAACACCCAGGTCATGGTCGGACCGGGATCGACGACGTCGCTGAGTTTAAAGTATTGTTTGAAGCCCGCGGTCCAGAGAGTGCCGCCGAACCAGTTGTCCATGGCCATGCTGCGGACCCGGGGCATGTTTTTGCCCTGGACCTTGACGGTGGAGCGGTCGGCGGGGCATCGCCAGATCGAGGGTGTTTTTCCGCAATAGGACCACAAGGGACTGCGGGTGATATCCTTCTCGATATCCCAATTTGAACGATTCGCCCCATTTTGATCGAGGCTCCCGAGCACCCAGCAAGAGGAGGCGTTGCGGTCGGTTTCGGTGGTATACGCAAGAGGGGTCTTGTCATCGTTATCATCGGTATACAGCCGCCAGGCCAGTGTAAGTTGCCGATGGTTATTCATGCAGAAGATGCCCTGCGACTTGGTTTTGGCCTTGGCCAGGGCCGGAAGGAGCATGCCGGCCAGGATGGCGATGATGGCGATAACGACCAGCAACTCGATGAGGGTAAATCCCGCGACGCACGCGGGCCTGAGACTGCGTTTTAGGCCTTTCATTTTGCTCCCCTTTGCGGCCAATCGACGGCGTCTTCCGCCGCCCAATGGTCAGATTCATTCGTCAGGCTTATTCAGGAATCACGCTGAGAACTAAGAGACCATGCTTTCGCCCAAATCACAAGCCGAATCGGGTCTTTCCCGGTTTACTTGAGGCGCTGGAAGGCCACGTCGTAGTTCTGCTGAATTGCGGCCTGGTAATAAGTGCCGACCAATTGATCGATGCCGGGATGATGGATCAGCGTGTAAGTGCAGCCCGGATAGCCCTCATCACGCAACTCGACAAAGATCTTGGTCGTGGATCCTTCCTGGGTGGCACGCGCGGTATAAACGTTAATGGGCCGGGGATTGAAGTAGCGGGCTTCGAGGGTGCCATCGGCGTTGGCCCGGAGTATTTCCAGAATGTAGTCGCCGTCGGTGCGAGCCCATTTGCCTGGCAGAATTCGGAACTCCGAACGCGCCTGAGGAGGAGGAGAATTCGTGGCGGGGGCGTTTGTCGAAGTTAAAGGTGCCGATTCGGACGGGGCGGGTGTCGGGGAACAGCCGGCGCCCAGCCAACCCAAAACGCTGATCGCGAGGAATACAGGACAGGCGGAGCTCCACGCGAAGGCTTTGACGAGGTTCCAAGCCGGTATTTCACGGGCCATAATGCCTGGGAGTTTGAGCCGGATCCTGTTATTCGTCAACTGATGATTGGACATCCGCGATTAATGTCGAAAAGGATTCTTGGAGGCAGGCGGCGCGGCATCGACAAGATCTTTGGGTTTGAACGGATTGGAGGAGGGGGAGGCCAATCCCGGATCGGCGGGCAAGCAGGTGGGAGCCACCAAAAGGTAGATCCAGCCTACTCCCAGGTGCAATCCTGTTGAGACCAGGAAACCCACCAGTTCAAGCTGGCGGATCGCAAATAAGACCAGCGACATACTCAGAAACAATGCGCCTGGCAAGAGGGCGGCGGCGGCCAGTTTGAGGCAGGTGGATCCGCCCGTCTGTCGCTGCATCAGAGTGGCCAGCAGGGAGACCACTGGCGCATAAAGCAGGGCGAGAAGATGCCAGATTAAGACAAGCAGCAGCATCCAAAAAAGCGAGAGTCCAACGCAAACAAACGGTTTCCAGGTGTCCCATCGGGGTTGGATGACCGCCTGTCCAAGGTCGATGGATCCGGATGCGAGGTAGTTGCCGGTGATGTGGCCGAAGATCGTCACGATTTTCCAATGGTTCTTGCTGAGTTGAACCAGGATGTCAGAGGTCTGGCCGAGTTGGCTGGAAGCCTCCAGATCGACTTGGATCGACAGAAGGGGACCTTCTGCGAGGCGTTCGGTTTCCCGGCCCGTCCAACGAAGTTGTCCCTCCGCGATTTCCGCCTTCTCGGGGAGTCTTTCGACAGCCTGGTCCAGCACCGGAATCACCCCCAGCAAAAGCAGACACGCAAAACAGAGTGCGCTCACGGCGGCAACCAGGATCTGGACCAGCCATAGACGCGTCCAGGAGGCGCAGGCAAAGGCGGCGACTCCGCCGAATGTCAACGGTTGCCACGCCATGGATTGAAAACGAACGTTGTCGAAAAGACGCCAAACCGCCTATCCTTCGTTCGAAGGCGGCGCAATGGGCGGCTGATCGGGGTCGGTTGGGGGCTGTTGTTGTTGTTGCTGCGGAGGTTTGACCACCGTCACCGCCAGCGGAAACCGCAGTTTCATGACGTCGTCCACTAGGATCTCCAAAAAGTAGGTCCCGGCGGCTCGGAACTCGATCTGGCTAAACAGGGTCACATTTGTCGCATGATGCGAGGGATCCTGAAGCGCAAACTTGACCTGGCTTTTCCGAACAACCGTTGTCTGGTCGGGGGCCATCAAACGAACGCTCTCGGTGAATTGGCCAATCCCGGCTGTCCATCGGTTGAACACGCACAATTTGAGAGCGGTGATCGGCACCTGGGGGACCCGGATGGCTCCGATAATCCCAATCAGAATGAAGTTTCCGTTGATCTCTTGGCGCACCTCTTCGCAGAGCAAAGAGGCCTGTAAGTCAGGCAAAATTCGAGTTGGATTCATAAGGATTTATTAAAGCGTGATTTTGGGAGGAATGTTTCGAGCAGACTCGGGGGGGTTACACCGCTGGAGGGATGCCTGTGGCCACCTCAGCAGCCCGAACCGTGTTGCGCATCAGCATGGCAATCGTCATCGGCCCCACGCCGCCCGGATTCGGCGTGATCCGACCCGCCAGCGGTTGGACCGCGGCAAAGTCGACATCTCCCACCAGGCGGTAGCCGGATTTGGCGGATGGATCCTCAACACGATTGACACCGACGTCGATAACCACCGCGCCCGGCTTGACCATTAAAGCCTTTACAAACTCGGGCACTCCGATCGCCGCAATCAAGATATCCGCCTGACGGCAGCGTCCGGGAATATCCCGGCTCAGGGAATGGCAGAGGGTGACCGTCGCGTTGGCGGTCCGGGATTTTTGGATCAAAATCGACAGCATGGGTTTGCCGACGATATTCCCGCGTCCCAAGATCACCACCTCAGCCCCCTGGATGGGCGTTTGGGATCGAATCAGCAACTCGTGGACCCCCGCCGGTGTGCATGGCGCAAATCCCGAGGGATCTCCCAACATCAGTTTGCCCACGTTTGTTGGATGAAATCCATCCACATCCTTGGAGGGCAACACAGCCGCGAATACTGTGGCGGAATCGATGTGGCGGGGCAACGGGGCTTGGACCAGGACGCCATGGAGCCGAGGATCCGCATTGAGCCGATCCAGTAAAGCGAGCAATTCAGTCTGGGAAGTTTGTTCAGGCAGGAGATGCAACTCCGAGCGGATTCCCAGCCGCGCGCACATACGTTCCTTCATCCCGACATAGACTTTGGAGGCGGGATCCTCGCCGACCCGCACAAAAGCGAGGCCGGGTTGCACCCCCTTTTCCCTCAGCCGGGCAATACGCTCGACGGTCTCGCGATGGATGTCCTCCGCTATCGCCCGTCCGTCAATCAAGTTCGAGACAGTCATCAAGGAGCGGGTTCCAGGGTTTGAATGTTCAGCACGGGAGTATTAGTCCAGCGCGAGTCGATGAATTCCTCGCCCGTCACAAGGACCTTCTGTCCCCGATACTCCTTAATGACGATGTTGGTCGAGGGACTAAAGAGATAATTGATGGTCTTTCGGGTTTGTGGATTCACCAATTCGTAATAAGTCGGCGCCTGGATACTGAAAGTGCTGCGGACAATCCCCTCGCGCGTGACGACCCTTCGCTCGGGAACAGCCTCGCCGGCAACGGGCGGCGGAATAATGACCGGGGGCAGAGTCAATGTCGGCGGAGGCACCATCTTGGGCGCCGGCGCAGGGGCCGGAGTTGGCGGTGGCGCTTGATCCACCGCTTCTTTGACGGCGGGTTCATCAGCGACAGTCACCACGGTGGGTGGCATGGGCGGAGGCTCGGCTTCCACCTTTTGGACGGGTGCAATGGCCACAGGAGGAACAATCGTGGTTTTTTCGGGCTCGACCGCCTTCTCCGCTGTGGCGGCGGAAACTTCTGAATTCTGAATGTATTCCGACGCAACAAAGGCGTAGGCGGATTTCGGCGCCTCAATCTCCATCCAATCCTCCACCGCGCGGATCTCCTTGACGGTATCTCCCTGAAGCAGGAGACCAATCACGCTGTAGTTCTCTCCCGGGCCGGAGCGAATATTCAGCTTCCGGGCTTTCACGGTCTTGTTGGTGCGATCGAGAAAGGTGGCGTTTACCCAGACCGGCGTATTGGCAGGCATCCGAATGCGAAACCAGTTGGTGGGCTCGCCGACTTTGGGTTTCACAGCCGGGATGGCCTCGAGGATGGCAATGGTCTCACCCTTTTTTAGTTGAGTGATCACTTCGCCCCCCAGGGAGGGCAAGCCTCGAACGTTCACCCGATCGGCTTGAACCGTGGCCGTTTCCTCGGCTGGCGACCTGAAACCCAGGACCATGCCGGCCGCGAGAAACATCCGAATCAACCAATACCTTGTTTTCATAACCCAGCCAGTAAAGATTTTGTTTCCGGTTCTGTCAATGTCCGCCATCGACCGGTCGGCAGTTCCCCCAGCCGGACAGGGCCGATCCGGATGCGCTGGAGACGGTCGACTTCGAGATCCAACGCCTCCAATAACCGGCGGATCTCGCGGTTTTTGCCCTCGGTCAATTCCAGTTCGATCAGACTATGATCCAGGCTGGACTGCAACAAACGTCCCCGCTTGATCTTCAGCAGATCGGGCCCGCAATGGATCCCGCGCTCCAACTGTTTGATCTGAGCGGGATGAACCCGGCCTCGGACGGTGACACGGTAGGTTTTGGTCACACCATACCGCGGATGGGCCACACGAAGGTGGAATTCACCGTCGTTGGTCATCAAAATCAAACCCTCGCTCTCCCGATCGAGGCGGCCAATGGTCGTTAGATCACTCCACTCCCGAGGCAGCAGATCAGAAATGATCCGGCGTTTCTGCGGGTCGGAGCGGGTACAGACAACACCCCGCGGTTTGTGGACTGCGAGGTAGAGCTTTCGCTTGGATCGCAACCGTTCGCCATCGAGGCATACCTGATCACGCGCAGCGTCGATCTTCGTCCCCAGCACAGAGATGACCTGGCCGTTGACGGACACCCGGCCTTCCCGGATGAGGTCCTCGCACGCGCGGCGAGAGGCCACCCCGGCTTCCGCCATGAACTTTTGCAGACGCACCTGCATAATTCCGCACTCAGGCGCGCGGCAGGCGCCTTCTCCAGAATCCAATCTCGTCCGCCTGTGTCCCGAACATTCGGGAAAACCACCCGCACAGAATGGGGACGGCTATCCGGATCGGCTAGGCCTCGGGTTTGGTCTTCCGCAAACCGGTGACTCGGTCCCCCTCTTTCCACTGATCACGTTTTTTCAATAATTCCACCCGCTCAAACCGCTTCAAGACATTCCGCTTGGCGCCCAAGGTGGACGCCGATTTTAGACTACGATGTTGCGACATATTCGTTCAGTTTCTTCTATGTTCTCAGTTCTTCTTAACCACCCAGCCCGCCTTGACTTCGGCGTTGCCCTGGTAACTGGCCTTGCTTCGTTCGGCCTGGACGCTATCCAGGGTCACCTCGCCCACCAGTTTTTCCTCGGAAAAAACCACTTCGCCTTTATCATCCTTCGTATCGATGGTTTCAAAAAGCTGGAGCTTATCCCCAGCCTTCAGGCCCTGGTTGCCGCCCAGCGATACGATCACAACACCTTTGGAAGGAACAGCCAGCACCTTGCCAGGCGTTTTCTGGATGGCCAGCAACTGGTTCTGTTGATCTTGGACCTGCTGTTGTTCCGCGGCCTTGACCTTGTCTGCCGACTTGGCCTTCGCCTGCCGGCGCCCTGAAACAGGCACAGTGACACCGCGCACCTCGGTCACGATATTGCTCAGCGCCTTGACGGTGGCTTTGCCCAGCGCGCTATTCATAAAATCCTGGTTATGAAAGCCAATCCCGCCCCCATGACCCTTGACTCCCACGCCCACATCGAACGCCAAGCCGTTGTGCTGGCCCACAGCACTACCCGTTCGAATCACACTCCGCGTGTAGGCATCCACGATCCGCCAATCGATCCGCACGTCGTTGCGGCTTTGGCCAAGCCCGAGGTTGCCGCCCGAGCCGGGAACAAATCCCCCGAGGTTGATGCCTCTCTTGTTGGCGCCGAACCGGGTGACCTTCCCCACAAACATGAAGTCGGCTCCCTTGAATCCTCCCTTGTCAACTTTCTCCTCTTCACTCATGTAACCGGCCTCGCCCATGTTGATCTCGTTAATCAAATCCTTGGTGGCTGTCGACTCCAATACCTCGAATTTTCCCACTTTGGTGAGTTCGGTAATGATCATTTCGGCCAAGCCCTCGCCCAAAGCCGGTTGCCATCCTTGGATTTGCGAAAGATCGCCATCGAGAGGCTTAACGAAAATGGTTGGCAAAGAGTTATCCTGGGCGTTCCCCGCAATAAGCCCACCTATGACCAAGAATAGTGCTATAATTCTGTTCATAAACACTCTGTCCCATGTTTCATTAACGAACCAACTCGACTATATAAGCAAACTCCAGCAATCTGAGGCAAATGTTTTTCCTGTTTTGACTCTGCCGCCTTAACCAGCGGCCTGGATCAGTTCTTGAATTCTGGCAAGCGCTTGCTCGATCTTGAGACGCTCGGGCGGCCTGAACTTGTGGAAGGGTTCCGCCATGAAATCATTGCACAGCCCCATGCACGATAGTCCGCACTTGATCCCTTTGATGATCGATGAGGGATGATGTCCCACCCGGTATAGCAGTTCACCCACCTGCACGACAATATGATGCAGTCGGCGGATCCGGGGAAGATCTCCCAGGCAAGCCGCTTCATAGAGGTCCACGTAAAGCCGGGGTAACAGGTTCGCCCCCCCGTTGACTCCTCCGTGCCCGCCCAGCAAAACCGATTCAGCCAAAAGATGTTCCGGACCAACCAGGATTGTCCACTCGGGACGGCGAGGAGCCAGCAGACAGAGCTGGTGAAAATAGTTCATGTCTCCGGAGCTGTCCTTGATCCCGACGATTTCCGGGTGATCCATCGCCCAGGATACGGTCTCCACGGCAAATGGCACCTTGGTCAGCGGAGGCATGTTGTAGAGAAACAAAGGAATCGATAGTTCCGGGAGCAGGTGATCGAGGTACTCCCGAAGTTCGGGCTGGCCTTCAGGAAGGTAATAGGGAGGCGCCAGGACGACGGCGGCCGCCCCCTTCTCAGCGGCATGGCGCGCCACACGCACTGATTCCATAAAGGCGGTGTCAGTGATGCCTACCAGCACGGGAACCCGTCCACGCACTTGCCGGCAAACGTGTTCTGTCAGTTCCTCCCGCAGTCGATAGCTCAGACTCGTTCCTTCTCCCGTAGTTCCCAGGATGAACAGGCCGTGAACGCCCCCGGCAAGAACATATTCCAGGAGACGCTCCAATCCCGCTTCGTCCAACTGGTCGCGAGCCAGCAACGGTGTGACTAACGGAGGGACAATGCCCCTTAAGGGTTGGGAAAAAGTGACCAGATTCATGTTTTACCTTCTCGTTATGGGCCAGAACTCCGGGCTTCCGGATTTTGGCCTATCTTAAGGGTTCTGACCCGCGAGCGTCACCACGAAAATCTGGTTGTGATTCTCTGTTGGCGATGGCACACGGCGAACATAGGCAATCTTGAGTCCGTCCGGGGAAAAAACACAGGCCTCGGGCCGGGGGGCGGTCGCCTCATCCCTGCGAGGAGTCAGTCGAACGGTCTGTCCATTTTCAACCGAGGTGATGCAAACGGAGCCGTCCATGATGTGCGCCAGATGCCGGCCCGTTGGGCTCCAGGTAAAGGCGCTGCCGATGGGCCATGGATTCCGGGTGAGTTGGGCCAGCTCACCACGGGCGGGATTCACGGTCCAAAGTTGGACAATGCCGGAGTCATCCTTCATTAAGCATCCGATCCGGGAGCCATCAGGCGAAGATCGCAACCAATGTCTTGGCCCTTGAATGCCGGGATAAGGACGATCGGCTGTGTGCGTCAGCCGGCGCTGCACCACTCCCCGGGGAGGATAAGGCCGCCGGGTTTCGGTCCCCGCCAACGGCTTTTCGCCGGGCTTCGTGAGATCGTCCGGGAGATCAACCAGATACACCTCGATCGCGGATCCTCCCTGCGGAAGCTCAATTTCCCCCTGAAAAGCCAGGGCCCGGCCCTGTCGGCTGCCATCCGTTCGGACATAGCCTTTGGAGCCAATCCAGGCTTCTTCGCAGGCGCGGCGAATCTCGTCCGATCCTGGACGCGGCTCCGCAACGGTGCGGGTGACCAACACACTGAAGTATTCGCCGTCGTGATTGCGCGGATGTTCCCCGGAGACCTTTACGGGATGGCCGGGCACACTGACGCCGACATTGCGCTGGTTGGGTTCTCGCCCTGATTCGGTCCCGGCCGCCGCCGCCAGCACATGGTCTTCATACGTGAAGCTGACCCATTCGCCCGATCCATCCCAGACATGCACATGGCTGCCTCCACGCAAGGCTCCCGCGGTGAAAGGCGGCGTCAGGTCTCTCGCGTCCAGATGGATCACCGTCCCGGCATGTCGCGTGTCAACTATGACTCCCTGCCGATGCCAGGCGTTATAAGACCAGTCCGGGGTCGGGTTCTCCGGACCGAGAATGAAGATGACTTTGGATTCCCGGGGATGAAACGTGGTCACTCCGCAACAGGCCCCGTGTTGGGAAGTGTAGAGCGACCTGACCTCGCCCGTGCGGATGTTCACCATCTCGATCCGTGTGCCATCAAAAACCGTTCCCGACGCGTCCGATCGGGTGTCGTAAACGATCCACTCGCTGTCCGGCGACCACACTCCCGTGTGGGTAAGAATCCGTCCTCCCGGTCCGCGCGTGATCTGCGTTTCCATTGCCTTCATATCCAGCCTCTGGGGTGCGGCCGTGATCTCGGCCGAGTCGAGTGTGGACCCTCCAATCCAACCCGCCAAGAAAGTAAGTAACCACGGCGTGCGAAATCGTTTTCCGAAGGAGACCAGCCCAGCCACGAAATCACTAAGCCGGTTGGCCAGGGTTTCCAGAGGCAGATGTCGCTTGAGCCAGGATTCCCGCAGATCGATGGCATGGGAGGGACAAAGTTCATGGCAGCAATAGCAGCAAATGCACCGTTGATCGTCGACCTGTTGAGGGACCGGAAGCTCGGGGTGAATCGCGGCGGGTTTGACCGGGCAGTGGTTCACACAGACACCACAGCGAGTGCACTCTCCGGCCCGAATCCGCGGACGGGCTGTCCAGTGCCATCGAATACCTCTCAGCAAGGAGGCCGGCAGCGGCAGCAAACGCAACAGGTCAACCACATGCTCCACCTTTTTGAAATCCGGCACCGCCAATGTGCGCCAGTCGGGCCCAGCCAGCTGGATCTGCTCGATCGACGTCGTCCCGAACTCCTGCTGACGGGCAGCGGTCAACAACGGCACCCGCATCGGATTCAATCCGATCAAGTGACACGCGACCGTATCGACCGCCGCCAGGTCTCGACCCGCCAGGATCACACCGACCTGTCGAGGATTCCCTGCGCTCGGCCCTTTGCCTTCCATGGCCGTCACGGCGTCCATAATCACCAGGGAGGGCCGCGCGACACGGTGGATGTCCAGGATCAAGGAGGCCAGCCACTCGGGCTGCTGCATCCGGAAATGCCAGTGGCTTTTCAGCGTGCCCGGTATCAAACCATACTGGTTCTTCAACGCGCCGGTCAGCGTCATTTGCGCATGGGTTTTTAGCTTTGGCAGCGTGATGATCACATCAACTTCACATAGCGCCTGCGTCAGAACCAACCGCGGAACCACAGCATAATCCGGCACCTCAAATTCGTGGGCGACGCCAAAGTCCAACAGCCTCGCGCCAGTCTCCGCTACCACCGGGGCCAAGCCGCACACCTCCACGACTCGCCGCAGATCTCCCATGCCCGGGCTGTCGCCTATCCACACCTGGCCATCGGCCTCCTGAACCAGTTTGATCACAGCGCGAACCACCGCGGGGTGGGTGGTAACGGCCCGCGACGCCGGGAATGCCCCTAAAAGGTTCGGTTTCAGCAGAACCCGTTGTCCGGGGCGCACGACGGCTTCCATGCCACCCAAAGGAGCCAGACATTGTCGAATCGCCTCAAATACACGGTCCGGATCGTAGTCCGGCACAGGCTGAAGGCTGACTAACGACGAGGGTGGGCATTCCCAAATGTCGGTCTGCTTAAGCACGCCTTAATAAATTACCGAGTTGTCAAAAAACCGCCATCTGATTTAATGAACTCCACAAAGTTCTCTGCGGATATGTACAACTCAAGATTGTGGCTACTGGCTGCATTGATGTGCAGTATTTCACTTTCATCTTTACCGGGGCGGGCTCAGGCGGAGCCCTTTTCGCCTCAACCAGACGCCCGCGGCTGGATTCCGCTTTTTGACGGCAAGACACTCAGCGGCTGGAAGGTCATGGATGAAGGCCGCTGGCATGTTACTCCCGAAGGGATCCTGGTCGGAGAAGGTCCCATGGGACACCTGTTTAGCCCCAATACTTACACCAATCTGGAATTCCGGTCTGAAATCAAACTGAACCACAACGGCAATAGCGGCATGTACTTCAGGGCTAAACTCGGCGCCGGTTGGCCCCAGGGATACGAATCCCAGGTCGAAAACACCAGTCCGGACCCGCAGAAGACCGGCAGCCTCTATAACTTCGCCAAAATCACTCAGCAGTTGATCCCCGACGATACCTGGTGGACCCAGCACATTATCGCCATTGGAAATCGAATCATCATCAAGGTTAATGGCAAGGTGGTGGTCGACTTCACCGATCCCAAGAACACATACCCATCCGGTCACCTGGCACTCCAGCAGCACAACGAAGGCAGCGTGGTCCAGTTCCGGAATACCAAGGTCAAGCCCTTGCCTGTCGATGAAAAGGCCGCCTGGGATCAAGTGTTCCTCGATAGCCCGGAACTCAAGACTCCGGCGAAATAATCGATGGCATACGATCGAGGCAGCGCGTCGTTAGGAGTTTCTTGTCAGCAATCGTCCGATCGCCACGACCACGCCTCGAAAACCACTCAGATCGCTTGTAGAACGGTCCCATCCCAAGAGGGTGGGCTCCGGCGCGCGCATTTTCCGAACCGATTCCATTCGCCGTCGTTCATCGGCGAGTTCGACGAGTTTTCGATCCCGAGCCTTGTCCAACCCTCCTTCGCGAATGAACTGCACGATGTGATGCAGTTCGTGAGCATCGAACCAGGTGCCATGGGTTCGACAGACGTCCACAACAATGCCGCTGTATTCGGCGAAGTTGAGGCGATTCATCAAGGTCCGACATTCCGGGCACCTGAGGTAACGGATCTTGGGGATGGCTTTGGCGCTCGGGGCCGGCATCGGTTGCGCCAACGCCGGCAGCACCGCCTGTTGCCGGGCGTCCCGCAAGATGCGCTCAAAGGTGCCGCTGTCCACCCAGAACCCGAAACATTTGCCGCATTGATGCAACACCACCGCCCCGACTTCGCCCCGGCACAAATCGGCGTCGCAACCCGGGCATTTCAGCCGGGTCTTGCTCGACGTCCAAGCGACAGCAGCCGATCCACAATGCGGACAGAACTTCGCTTCCCGGAACATCATTTTGAAACAGGTCGGGCACGCCAGAGTGGCCAGCCGCGAACCGCAATGGCCGCAAACCGGCGAATCACTGGTCACGGCGGCTCCACAACTCGAACAGTTGAATGTCTGGGCATGTTGCACGCCACTCCCCTACGCCTAATCCACTCCGTGATCAAGAGCGAACGCGCCCTCCAAAATCTCCCCCTATTGTCCGGTGAATTTTGTCGTGAAGCACGGCTTCGTTAGCGGCTGATGAGGTAATATAGGGTCTTCCGCTGAAGTACAATTTCCCGCGCGTCCCCCAACGCGCCGGCGGGATAGCCGTTGAAATCCAGGGCAGTGACTTTGAGCCGGGCTGCGTCGGCGCGCTTGAATCGGACGATGCCCTGGAATTCCAGGACCTGCCAGGGATCCGTCCCGATGCTGAGGATGCGTTTGACGGTTGGGCTCTCCGTCTTCGTTTGCTGGCCAGTCTCCTGCTCCTCGGACATCACCTGAAGCAGGATGCGTTCAGAAACCGCCAGAGGTTGGCCATCCAGAGCAACGGCGATGATGTGGCCCAGTTCGAGATCGCTGGTGGCGCTGAGATCCTTCAATTCGGTTTTGCCAGCCAACTTCAGCGCGCCGCTCACGCCCTGGGCGCCAGCCGCGTTGATGGTGAGGATCCCGTTTCCATAATCCAGACTCAGTTCGCCCGTGCTGCTGACCACCCGCTTCTTGGCGTGGTCAACAAAGGGCGCCAGATCGGTCAGCCTCGTCGAGCCGCGCTCGGCGTCGAAACTGACTTCCACACGCCCCGCGTAATGGATGAGCGGATCGATCCGCTCCCCGGGCTTCACGTCCGTGCCGCGCGGGACGTCGGCCAGTCGCAGTTCATCGAGAGCGGCATCCTGCGGCAGCGGGGTGCCCTTGAGCTGCAGCAAATCGGATCGGCTCAACTTGATCTCAGCCAGCACCCGGCCCGTTGAAATCAAACCCCGCCGGTAAATCATTGCCGCGGCCGGGAACTGCCCCATCATCGCAGGGGACATCAACGTCCATTGCTGCATCCAGAAACCCGGTTTGACCCCCCACCGGCTGCTGTCGAAGGCAAAGTGGACCACGGCATCGCTCTCCTGCAACGCCCCATAGACGGCGTAATACAGCGGCGCCTCGGACCGATACCGGTTCGGCCGGCAAAAGGTCGTCTCGGAGATCATTGAAGGCTTGCCGTCATAATGAGGGTCCATGACCGAGTGGACGAACTGCCGGGGCTTGGCCGGATCCGGGGCGTCAAAGCGCAAGGCGCTCCGGTCCGAGAACGTGTGTCCATTGCGCACCGACCAGGCGGCATTCTCCCCTTTGTGGTTGCATTCGAAGTAACCATGGCGATCCATGAAATCCCCGGTCGTGTAGCTCAGCTTTTCCAACGGTCCAAACACCTCGGGACTGGCGGTGGCCCAGTTCGATGGCGTGATCAATCCCTTGAATCCCAGCTTTCGCAAAAACGCGATAGTCTCCCGGTAGAACCCAGACTGAGTCTCGAACAGGAAGGTCACGGTGTCCTGATCGCGAGCCGATTTCTCGTTGAACATATTCCACAGCGGCCGAAAACCAACCCGCCCTTCCGCCGGGGCGTCACGCTGGCTCTTTTGAGCTTTCCAGGCGGTGAATGCCGCCTCGATCGAACCGTGCCTCCGGATGAGCCAGTCCCCAAACTGTTTCTCCAGAATTCGGAGTTGTGGATCAGGGATGTTTTTACTGTCGAAAGTCCAAAAGAAAAATGAGTCTTCATTCTGAATCTCGACACCGAACAGCGCGGGTTCATCCACAAGGGCCTTGCCCGTAACCTCGCTCGGCGTCGTCAGGATGGCCTTCCACCAGGAACGATACTTTTCCTGAAAACTCGGATTGAACATCAGCGCGGCAAAGGGATGGGTCTTGCCATCATACCCCTCCAACCAAGGATGATTGGTCCGGGGAGTAAACCAGAGCGGAAAATAGATCGAGAGATGGGTGTAAATCCCTTCCGCTTTCATCGCTTCCACAATCTCAAGGGTCCGCTGGACGGCAGCCGGATTCAACTCGCCGTCTTTGTCAAATACGGAGCCATGTCGACGCACAAGATTCACGCCATACTTGGCCAGCAATCGCGCCGTCTTCCGTAAACCCGCGGCATCATCGGCTTCCCGCGAAGGCCCGTTCACCGCCCAAAAACGCACCGGCTGACCGCTCTTCGCATGCGCGAATTGACCGCCCTTCGCCAGGATGAATCCATGTTCTCCCGCATACTTTTCATTCAAAAATCGCAAATCGATCGGGCTGTCGCTGAACGGATCGGACTTGGGATCAAAAGAAAACCAGGCCCCGCCCCCCGCCGATCCCTTCGCCTCGCCGCTGATCTCCGGTTCCCCGGCAGGAGCCGCCATACAGGCTATCCCGACCCATAAGAACAGCCAGGCCAATCCAAAACGCTTGTTCATGGCATTGTTTCTACCTCGTGATGTGATGAAAAGCACGGGATTTCGAAAGCCTGTCCGCATGCCGGACAAACAAGGGTGCCCACCCGTGTCCCGGCGCGTAAACTCCGCTCTAACCGAGCAGCCTACTCGAGCCCAAGGCGACGCCTTGCTCTCCCGAACTCACTGCCTATCCAGCTGACGAACCCGCACATGACATCAGCCTTAAAACTGCTATACTCGGAACCAGATCATGACGAAAAAAATCAAGATCCTGGTTTTGGGTTGTGTCCTTGGGCTCGCTGCCCTGCTGGTGGCGGGTTTCATCTGGATCCGGATCCTTCATCACGGCCCGCGCCCAGGAATGCTCAAGGATATTCACGCCGGATTGCAGGCCCGGCACCTCAAAGACCCGGACCAACGCATTTTGAAGTATTTGGAAATCCGTTACGGTTCGATGTCGGATCCGGCACATCGACAGGACGCTTTCCTGGACTTCTTCAACATCGAACACATCAAAACCCTGCAACTGATGGTCAAATACGCCCCCGAATCCCATCGCCAGGAAGATATTCATGCCATGGCCCGTTGGGTGGCCGATTATCGCGACACTATGACGCCCAACGAAAAAGCTGCCCTCAATGCCCGCCTCCAAACCGCCGAAGGCCAAACCATGCTCCGCCGCGCCACCGCCCAATATAACTCCCAGGATGTCCGATACCGCGGTCATACCGCCCCCGTCATTTCCCAGTTGCTCAGGACGCTCAACGAAGTGGAACAAGGCCGATAATTGGACTCGAAGACATGCAGACCAAACATCCAGTTTCCTCAGACCGATGGCCATCCGCCTTCACGCTCATCGAACTCCTGGTCGTCATCGGGATCATTGGCATCCTGGCCGGCATGCTCCTGCCCGCCCTGAGCAGCGGAAAGCGCAGCGCTCTCTCGGTGGCTTGCATGAGCAATCTCCGGCAGATCGGCATCGCCCTCACGGTGTATATCCAGGATAATAACGATCGACTCCCGATTTGCGCCGGCTACCTCCCCAGCCAGCAATCCAACCTGCCGCCAATCACCACGACCCTCTTCCCCAATCAGAAAACCAACTACGTCTTCAAATGCCCCGTGGATCGTTATATCTTCCCGATGGAACTGACCAGCTACGAATGGAATTTCTGGCTTAATGACGCCCCATACGCCGAACCCCAATGGGCCCCGATCTATACCAATGAAGCCCTCGTCATCGTCAAGAAACTCTTTGGCAGTCGCAGTGAAACCCCCATCACCGGAGATGCCGAGCCCTTCCACAAATCCGGGGGCGTCTGGATGGGCAAAAATGCCCTTTACTTCGACGGCCGCGTCCAACGCGTCCGGCAGCCATGATCCTTAATTCAATTCAGAGGAATGCCTGCGGCACCAGGCTCCGAAACAGAATAGACCTAGCGCCGCGAGGGGAATACAGGCCGGCGACGCTAACTCAGGAACAGGGGAATGGCAAAGCGTGTCAATGACTACTTGATCCACGTATATATCGCCAGCAATCGCGAAGACCTCGAATGGAGGATTGAAGGGGATCTGGCCTGTGTACAGGGAATTATACCAGCCGTTTCCCGCATCCTGCCGTGCTCCCAGGTCTTCCGTCAGTGGATACGGTGTTCCATTGTTATCCATCAATCCCATTATCGGCTCTTCTCCAGCATTTTGCCAAGTCACTTGGACCCAGACATCCTTCTCGAAGGGGTTCACATTGTTGGGCACATAAAAAGCCATCAGTCCCGATTGGCCAAAGACGCCTTGGCGGTCTGAAATCTCATTATACCAACCATGATCCGCGACTAGCGCGTAAGGATCTCCGTACGGATTCACATACAAGTCAGGGAGCTGTAATTCAGCACCTGAGAGAAACTCCCACTGCTGGAACGTGGATCCAGCATCACCCCGCCAAGTGGGCGGGTAAAAATCGTCGGCAAAGGCCGACGTTACCCCAAGTGCCAGTGCGGCACCCGTAAGAAAGCTCAATAATTGTCTCTTCATAAAGCTCCTCCTTTGTTACCGTTCTGACGACTGTTCCTTGAACTAGCGGCTACCGAAACGGTCCCCCTTTTTCGATGAACCGCTCATTTCGGAGGACCGAGTTATGCGAGGCCCTTGAATCCTGGTTATGAGACTCGCAGAGCTCGTCTCTCCGTGGTTCTTGGTCCCAATACGCGCCAAATTTGGCGTCGAGGCCCCCTAGAAACACCCCCCACACGCCTGACCGCAGCGCCTCGATCTGTTCTGGGGTTTTTGGGTTTGCGCATTAAAATGTGAGTTTATGATAGGAATAAGCATTGCACATGCCAGGAGCGTCAATCGCAAGCAGTGTGTTCATATCCTTGCCTGGCAAGACGTAATGCGATCGTGATTTTGTGATGCCACTCGAAGCGGCGCCTGGGTGTAAAGCGGACCGACAACGTTCTCTGAAGTGAAGCTTGATACGCATGGATAAGAGGTTAATAAACAGTCGATTCTCTAACCGCTCGTCGAGCTGTAAGAAATATTGACAACTGTAATAAGTGCCGACACCTGGAATTTTCCAGGTCAGGATGATGACGAAAGAAAAATGAGCCAGAATCCCCACGGGTGACCGCAAGTAAAGCAGGCGTCAAATTGCCATGTAACCTAAGTCGATCGACCGATAAAACCTTGCCCATGGCCAGCAGGGCTGGTTAGCATCGGTCCTCATCCCGCGAGAACAACCGTGATATGCCCAACGCCTCCAAATATGACGTATTTCTGAGCCACGACTCGGTGGACAAGCCGGTGGTTCTCAAGGATAAGCAGGAGGCAACAGGGTGATCCCTCCCGAGGTCATCCAGGCAATCTCGGTGGCCACACTGCCATGCTTCATCTATCATGGCGCGGCGGCAAAAAAGCGCGCGGCACTGGCGTTGTCTCTGCTGGACCGCTGTTTCTTCCCGGTCAAGGCTTGCCCCGAGCCGGACATTGTCCGCACGGTGTTGGCCGCAGGATGCCATTTGGACCTCTGCTCGGCAGGCGATGTGGAAATCGCCATCGCTGTCGGTTGCGCGGGCGATCATTGGAAGTTAACTACCGCCCAAGCGGACAACACGCTACTGCGCAGAATCTGCAGCGCCGGCGCCCTCCTCGATGCGGACTCGCTTGAGCAGGCCCTTCGCTGGAAGACTTGCGGGGGGACCGTCTGCGGATTGCGGATCACCGCCAATCGTCCCAAGGCACTTTACGGCCCAAAATTTGGAGTACCGGCGCGCGATATCGCCGTTGCGGCAAGTTGGCTGGCCGCGGCGGGCGTGCGCCTCGAGGGCCTGCATCTACATGACCAGCACGCCAATCTGACACCGCTCGAGTTCGCCACCCGCCTGGCCGAAAACCTGGCCGAAGTCGACTGCGCCGTCCTGCGCGACTGTCGGTATGTGAATATCGGAGGAAGCTGGCCAATGCGACACGGCAATCCTGCCTCGGTCGAGAACCTCCGGCATGCACTGGGAATCCTCCGAAATGGCTTGGCGGCCCTCGGATTCCAAGGAGCACTTTGGGCCGAACCGGGGCGCTGGATTGTCGAGCCTTGTGGATACTGGGCGGCTCGCGTGGCAGCACTCAAGGCGCACCCCCTCGGCGAAAAGCATCGAGTTGTCGTGCTCGACACCAATACGCCTATCCCCTGCCGCCCGTCTCTGGCGCCGTTCGTCGTCTTGAGAGACGGAAACCTCCTGAAGGAACCCAGCAGCCTGACCTGTGACATCTTCGGATCCAGCAACACGGCCTTGGATTCCATCGGCGTCGCGGTTCGCCTGCCCCATCTGGCCCTTGGAGACATGGTAGTCTCCCTCGGACAGGGAGCCTACACCCGGTCCTTGATTCCTCCGTTCAACGAACGAGAACGTCCCGCGGCAATTGTCCTCTAATACTGAGCCCGCCTTCATGAGTGTCCCGTAGCGTCCATTAGCGGTTCAGGGGTTTACAGAGGAGTCCGCAGGATAGAAGACAGGTGCATAGCCACAAAAATGCACAAAAACCTCATAAATACATTTATTTTGAGTCATTTGTGCCTTATTGTAGCCATTCATTCGTCGTCCATTTGGCAGTCTGCTGAGTAGGGGCGAGCGGCAAGGGCAACTCAGGATGTGGAAACTGGCATTGGTTTTGCCTTGTCCGTCATTTCAATATGAACCGAATACTGGGAAATGGACTACCAATAACCGAGGAATCAGTATTATGAAATCTATGAAATCAACACGATTAGGAATCTATTTGGGACTAATGATAATCGGACAACTGGCCCGAGCGGCGGACCCGATCGAGACTTGGACATCGACGGATACCAAGGTGCAGTACGACCTTATAGCTGTCGCTTATGGAGCGGGTCAATATGTGGCTGTTGGAGGCGGGGGCACCATCTTGAGTTCGTCTGATGGGACTTCCTGGGCCCAGCGGACGTCGGGAACCACGAATTCTCTGCGGAGCATCGTTTATGGTGGGGGGCAATTCGTGGCAGTCGGCGGAGACGAGCATGACCCAAATCGAAAAGCGATCGTGGTAACGTCAAAGGACGGGCTTTCTTGGAGTCTGGTGGAGACGGGAGTGCAAAATATACTCCGGGGGGTGGCGTATGGCGCGGGGCGGTTTGTGGCCGTGGGGGGCAGTGGTTCAATTATTCTCTCCTCGGAAGATGGGATCCAGTGGGAGCTGCGGCTCGAGTATGATCCCGGACTGCCCAGTCCAGGCGACGCTCTGGTTTACAGCGGTGTCGCTTACGGCAATGGCCTGTTTGTGGCGGTTGGCCCGCGAGGAACCGGCGTTGATCTCTCTACCTCTCCGGACGGCATCACATGGACGCGGAGCCAGGGCCCCGCGTCTCAATACCTCCCTCACGTGGCGTATGGCAACGGCGTGTTCGTCGTCGTCGGGGGACGCTACGTGGTTAGACCACCTTCAAGTTTTGGCGAGATTTGGACCTCTAAGGATGGCTTGGAATGGGAAAAGACCGCCGAAGTCCCGGCCTATCCTGGATCCGCTTTTAGTTCAATTGCTTGTGGTGGCGGCCAGTTTTTGGCAGTGGGGGAAATTATTGATCAATCGTACTCGAAACGCGTTTCCTACCGATCCTCTGACGGGCGAAAATGGGCTGAGCAGCCCGATCCGGGCATGAGCGGAATCGGTTTCGGCAATGGGATATTTGTTGGCGTGGGAGGGAGCCTAACGTTCAGTTCCGGGGTGATTGGAAAACTCGAGGCGAGTGTGTCGCCCGCGGGTCAGGTCGAAGGGTCGATTACAGGGGTAACCGGGCAAACCTACGCGATCCAGGCCTCGACCAACCTCGAAACCTGGAACGTCTTGACCAACGTGGCGATCACCAACGGGATGGCGCGTTTCAGCGAGACGCCCGCCACCAACACCCCCCAGCGGTTTTATGGCGGCAAGTTGTCCCAGTAATAAGGAATCG
>Ga0116153_10000456_pt1 | contig 52117 bp, 53 predicted proteins | sample AD_UKC028_MetaG_FD_89896 | JGI IMG/M metagenome (GOLD analysis project Ga0116153, IMG submission 89896) | Active sludge microbial communities of municipal wastewater-treating anaerobic digesters from USA - AD_UKC028_MetaG | ecosystem: Engineered > Bioreactor > Anaerobic > Digestate | place: USA...
AGACCTCGACGCCAAGCTGCCGGAGCACCCGCGCCGTGCTTCGCGCGTCGAATGACGTAAGGGCACCACCGATGCGGCTCGTCCCCCGTGCCATGCCCGCCAGGATCAGCGCCCGGTGCGTGATGCTCTTGTCGCCGGGCACCCTGAGGTCGGCGTCCACGATCATCGGGCCACCCCCCGGGCCAGCACCTCGGCGGCGCGGTTCATTTCCCGAAGTAGGTCGGCATCGCCGCGCTGGATCGCGCCCTGCATCCGCGCCAGCTCGGCTTTCAGTGCCTCGAGCGCGGCGGCCACCGCCTCCGGATTGGCGAGCACCCTCGCGTCCCAATCGTCGCCGGCATCTCGTGCGCTCGCGGTGGCGCTCCGCACCGCGGCGTCGAACGCGGCGCCCCGCAGGCCCGCATTGGCGAGCGCCAGCGCCACGGCGCGGGCGGCGGCGCGCGGCAGCTCGAGCGTCCACGCGACCTGCCGGTCGTGGGTGTCCGCGTCGATCACCACCGGCTCCCCCTCGAGGACGGTGGACACGAAAGCCCGCATCGCCTGCCGCGCCGGCTCCCCTTCCATGTCGGCGGTCACGTAGGTGATGGCGCCGCGGAAGAGGTCGGCCCGCGCACCGGCAAATCCCTGCTCGACGGGGGACACCAGGGGGTGAAGCCCCGCGTAGCGTGCCGCGAGCCCTGCGTCGCGCATCGCGGCGAGGACCTTCGACTTGGCCCCGGCGAGGTCGGTCAGCGTCGCCCCCGGCGCCAGATGTGGTGCGACGACCGGGATGAGGGCAATCACCTCCGCGGGCGTGCCGGCCAGCACGACGAGCCCGGCGCCTCGGACGGTATCGGCGGGAGTGAGTCCCCTGTCGGTGAGTGCGCCGGCCCGGATCGCTTGCACGGCGGTGGCGGGGCTGGCGGAAAACCCCATGACCCTGGGGACGCCCACCACGCGGGCGCGCCACGCCAGCGAAGCGCCGAGAGCCCCAAGTCCAACGACCGCAAGGGAATCAGGCCACATGGCGTTCGACGACCCGGGAAGGAGGGCGCAAATATAGGCAGGGCACGGGGTTTGCTATCCTCGACGCGCGAATCCTATCCCCAACGCGGCGGATTCTCAACAGCGCGCTGAGGGAGGGCAAATGGCCACGATCCTGATCGTCGAAGACAGCCCCGACAACATGAAGCTCTTCCGCACCCTGCTCACGCTCCACGGCCACGACGTGATCGGCCTCGGAGGCGGCGAGGGGCTGATTCGGCACATCCTCGACAGCCGCCCCGACCTGGTGCTCATGGACATCCAGTTGCCGGAGCGCGACGGTTTTTCGCTGCTCCAGGACATCCGGCGCGACGTGCCCGCCGCCCTGCCGGTGGTGGCGCTGACGGCGCACGCGATGGCCGGCGACCGTGAGCGGGCGATCGGGGCGGGCTTCGACGGGTACATCACCAAGCCGATCGACATCCGTGCCTTCCCGGGGCAGGTGGCCGAGGCGCTGAGCCGGGGCCCGCGCGACCGGTGAGGATTGCGCCGCCGCCCCTGAGCGCCGAAGTTACGTCAGCACGTTCCGTGAGCCGAGGAGAGTCAGTGTCCCGACCACCGCAGCAACCGACGAGACAGCCCGGCGACACGAAGGGGGCGTTGTACGACGCCCTCCAGGGCGCCGTCAAGTCGGAGGCGCAGAAACGCCAGGAGCAACAGGCCAACCGTGGGGCCGGACGCAGCGGTTCCCGGCTGATGTGGGGCTCCCTGGTCGCGCTCGCTTGCGTCGGTGCCTGGATCGGGATCACCCAGCCGGACTGGATCTTTCCGAAGCCACCGGTGCCACACACCACGGAATTCCAGGATGCCAGCCTGCGGATGCTGCTGTACATGGAGTCGCGCCGCATCGAGAATTACCGCCAGGCGCACGGCGTACTGCCGGCCTCGCTCGCGGACGTGGGGGCGGTGCCGGAAGGCGTGACGTACACCGTCTTGCCGGATGGAACCTTCAGGCTGGATGGGCGAACGGGCGGCGTGCAATTGACCTTCGCCTCGACGGACGATCCGGCGCCCTTCCTGAAGAACTCGTTCGAGGTGCTCTCACGCCGGCAGGCCCAGAAGTGAGGCGGCCGTCGTGGTCCCGCCGGGGCTTCACCCTGATCGAGCTCCTGGTGGTGTTCGTGGTGCTGGGGATCCTCTCCTCGATCGCCATCCTCAAGTACATCGACCTTCGCATGAGCGCGCAGGCGGCGCGCGTCGCTGCCGACTTCAACGCGATCAAGATCGCCACGTACGCCTACTACACCGACGACTACCAGTGGCCCGCCGAGGTGAGCGCCGGCGTCATTCCGCCGGAGCTCGTCCCGATCCTGGCCAGCGGATACACGTTTGTCCGCGACCTCTACACCCTCGACTACGACTACTTCCCGATCTCTGGGTCGGGGCCCGGGGGGTACATCGTCGGGGTGACCGTGACGACGCCCAACCCGAAGCTGATGACCAAGCTGGAGCAGATCCTTGGGCGGAACATGCCGTTCATCTCGGCAGGCGGGTCGCTCACCTACATCATCGTGGGGTCGGACGGGGCGTCGTAGCGCGGACTGGGAAGGGATCCAGGCGAGTGAACAGGGGGCCCATCGTCTACGCGGTGGGCCCTCGTGTTTTCTGGCCGGACTCGTGCAGCATGGCGGTCACGATGAGCGCGACGATCAGCAACACCGAGTACTCCATGCCGTTCCTGCCCCCACCGACCACGAACCAGCCGTCGGACGCGTGAACCAGCAGGATCCCCATGATGAGTTCCGCCGCGAACCAGCCGCACAGCGGGCGCACCAGGAAGCCGAGGATGAGCGCGGGGCCACCGACAATCTCCACGATCGTGACAAGCCAGGCCACGGCCGGACCGAGCGGAACGTGCTGCGCGTCGAGGAAGCCCCCGAATCCGGTCACGCCCCCGTCGTAGACTCGGTAGACGCCGTGAATGGTAAGGAGCAGGCCGAGGGTGGCGCGGAGGATGACGCTCGCGCGGAGGGCAGTAGGCGACATGGCGGGCCGGTCCTGGTCGAGGGGAGACAGCGGGCGATGTCTTCCCTACGCGGGACGAGTGGGGCGGGTGTCAGTAAGGGGTCACGCGCTGGTTGCCGTCCCTCGCGCCCTCCCCGCCGCGACGAGCAGAACCGCCACGATTGCGTGCACCACGACCGCCGGCCACAGCAGCGGTCCGCCCAGATGGAGGGCCGCCCCCGCATACCCGAGGAGCCCCGCGATCATCGCGTTGTAGAGCACCAGGGCGCGGACGCCCTGCATCGACGGCTCGCCACGCGTGTCGCTCGGCCAGCACGCGATGGCCATCGCCACGAGCGCGACGCCGAAACACCGAACGACGAGCGGACCCGCTCCGGACAGGTCCGTGCCGAGCAGCAGTTGCGTGACCACCGATGGGGCGAGCAGCGATGCCAGCCCTGTCACCCCCTCGGTGGCGGACGAGAATGCGACGACCTTCGCTGTCACGGCGTCGCCGCCGGCTCCGGGACCAGCGTGATCGTCAAGCGATCGAGCGTTCCGGTGAACGTGAACGGCGGATCATACCGATACCGCGCGAGGGCCACGCCGCTCCGGGTGTCCGCCCCGACGTCGAAGCTCTCGTCTTCCGGCAAGGTGACCGGGATGCTGTGTTCCATGGTGTTCCTGGCCACTTCCTTGCCGTCCACCGACAGCACACCGGTGCCGCCCTTGCCGAGGCCGGGTTCGGTCGGCTTCCAGTCGAAGACGATCGTGTGATTGCCAGCCCCGAGGGACGGTCCGGTCCAGAAGGTCCGCTCGAGGTCGAGCAGGTTGTAGAGGAAGACCGGCTTGCCGCTTCCCAGGCCGAAGAGTCGCGTAGCGAGCACCGCGACCAGCCAGAGCGTTCCGAGCCCGAGGCTCACTTTGCCGACGCGCCGCCGGCCGCGCGAGGCCGCCCCGGTCAGCATCAGGAGCAGGCCGGCCGCGAGCAGGCCGATCCCCACGTTTCGGACCGGCGGGCTCTCGAGCCACCAGCGATAGCTCCTCGTCAGGAAGAGCCCATAGCCACCGAACCGTCCGCCGTCGGTCACGATCATCCCTTCCGCCCCGCCGGACGGAATGGTCACTTCGGCCGTGATGGTGTACGCCTTGTTGAGGATGTTCGGCGCGCCGCTGTTGGGCACGCCGGTGAGCGAACCTGAATAGGTGAACTCGGTGCGGCCGCCGGTCAGGTTCGGGCGCGGCGCATTCCATCGTGCCAGCGTCGAGTTGTCGAGCGGGAGGACGCCGTACTTGGCCGCCTCCTGATAGAACAACGCCTGCAGTTCCTTGAGCTTGTCCGGCATCTGGGCGGCCAGGTCGTTGGACTGCGTCGGGTCCTCGTAGACGTTGTACAGCTCCCAGTTGTACCCGGTGATCAGGTCGGGCGGCGTCGCCGAGCTCAGCTCCCACGGCAGCGTGGCAGGCGTCGTGGCCGCCACCCAGCCGTCGTCGTAAATGGCACGGTTCCCGAGCATCTCGAAGTACTGCGTCGTGCGCCGCGACGGGAGGTCGGCGCCCGCCTTGTCCCAGGTGTAGGCCATGCTCGTCCCCTGGATGGGGGTCTGCACGATCCCGTCGACCGTGTCGGGCGCGGGGATGCCCGTCGCCTCGAGAATCGTGGGGACGATGTCGATCACGTGATGGAACTGGCGGCGGATGCCCCCCACGTCGGTGATGTGGCCGGGCCACGACATCGCCACGCCCTGGGCCGTGCCGCCGAAGTGCGACGGCACCTGCTTGACCCACTTGAACGGCGTGCCCATGGCCCACGCCCATGGTGCCGCGTAATGGGGAAAGGTCTTGTCAGAGCCCCAGAATGGGTAGAACAGGTACTGCGCCTTTATCGGAACCGGGACACCGTTGAACGTGGTGAATTCATTCGGCGTGCCATCGACCATTCCCTCCGCGCTGGCCCCGTTGTCGCCGCTGATGTAGATGATGAGCGTATTGTCGAGTTGCCCCAGGTCCTCGACCGCCTGGACCACCCGGCCGATCTCGAAGTCGGTGTACGCCAGGTAGGCCGCGTAGACATCCATCTGCCGGACGAAGAGCTTCTTCTTCTCGGGGCTGAGCGAATCCCACGTCGGCAGGGTCGAGGGCCACTCGGTGAGTTGCGCGTTCTCGGGCATGATCCCGAGCCGCTTCTGGTTGGCGAAGATCGTGTCCCGGAGGACGTTCCAGCCCTGGTCGAAGAGGTGCATGTCGCTGACCTTCTTGATCCACTCGGGCGTCGGGTGGTGCGGCGCGTGGGTGCCGCCCGGCACGTAGTAGACCAGCCACGGCTTGCCCGGGGCCACCTCCTTCAGCCGCTTCATGTAGCCGATGGCTTCGTCGGCCATCGCCGTCGTGAGGTTCCAGCCCGGGTTGTCCTGGAAGGGGTAGATGGCCGTGGTGTTCCGGAACAGGTTCGGCTGCCACTGGCTGGCATCGCCCCCCACGAAACCGTAGAAGTACTCGAAGCCCATGCCGGTGGGCCACTGGTCGAACGGCCCGGCCTGGGTGGCCTGGAAGAACGGCGTGTTGTGGTTCTTGCCGAACCACGAGGTGGCGTAGCCGTTCTCGAGGAGAATCCGGCCAATCGAAGCGGAATTCAGCGGGATGTGCGAGTCGTAGCCGGGGTACCCCGTGGCAATCTCACCGACCACGCCGAACCCGACACTGTGGTGGTTGCGCCCGGTGATCAGCGCCGCACGGGTCGGCGAGCAGAGCGACGTGGAGTGGAAGTTGGTGTACCGCAGGCCGCTGTTGGCGATCCGATCCAGCGCGGGGGTCGGGATGACACCACCGAATGTGCTGGGTGCCCCGAAGCCCTCATCGTCCGTCATGATGAGCAGCACGTTGGGTGCACCAGCGGGCGGCACGATCCGCGGTGCCCACCACGGAGTGGACTGCGGGGCCGTCTGGTTGATCACCCCGCCGAACTTGGGATCGGGAGCCGGAAGCCGCTTGCCGCTGATCGTCGTGGTGGCGTGGGGCGATCCGGGCGTGCCGGTGACGACCTGGGCCGAGGCGGGCACCGCGCTGACGAGAAGCGCGACGAGCAGGGAGGTGACGCGGCCAGCGGGTCTGGTGGACATGGCAACTCCGGAGCCCAGGGGGAGACGGGTCGAATTCGACCGCGGACGATGTCCGGAAGCACCGGACTCAACGATGAGAGTATCACAGGGCGAGGCGATCCGCCAATGTCGGGCGAACGACGGTCATGGGCCGCCCTACCCAACCCTTCAAGCCGCCTTCATCGTATCTTCAAGACGTTGGCGATTATTGGATGAAGCCGGGCAAACGCCTCGCCTGACAGCGACCACCGGAACGGAGAACGTGATGAGAGCAGTCTGTTGGTCACTCGGCCTTGCGCTAGCCGTGTGCGCGGCCGCACCGGTCGACGCACAATCGACCGCCCCTCGGCGCCCGAATATCGTCCTCATTCTCGGCGATGATCTCGGGTTTGCCGACCTGGGCATGTTCGGCGGCGAGATCGCGACGCCGAACTTCGACGCGCTGGCCCGCGACGGGCTCCGGTTCACGAACTTCTACACCCACGCCACCTGCTCGCCAACGCGCTCCATGCTGCTGACCGGCACCGACACCCACCTGAACGGGCTGGGCAACATGGACGAGTGGACGGCCCCCAACCAGGTGGGCCAGCCGGGATACGAGGGCAACCTGAACGATCGGGTCGTCACCCTCCCCCAGCTGCTGCAGCGCGCCGGCTATCACACCTACATGGTCGGCAAGTGGCACATGGGCAAGGCGCCGGACCAGATCCCCGCGGCTCGCGGGTTCGAGCGGGACTTCACCCTCCTCGACGGCGCTGGCAGCTATTGGGACATGTGGAACTTCACGGCCGCGAGCCCCAGGTCCACCTACACGGAGGATGGGCGATACCTCACGAAATTGCCCAGCGGGTACTACGCGACCCAGACCTATACCGACAAGATGATCGGGTACATCGACGCCAACCACGGCGACGGCAAGCCGTTCTTCGCGTATGTCTCGCACCAGGCACCCCACGATCCCCTCCAGCTCCCGGACGACTGGCGCAACCGAAACGTCGCGGCCTACGACGCCGGGTGGGACGCTGTGCGCGCCCAGCGCCTCGCCCGCCAGGTGGAGCTGGGCATCATGCCGGCCGGCACCCAGCTCGCGGAGCGGATGTGGTTCCTGCCGAACCCCACGACCCTGGCGCCAGCCAGCCTGGCGCTCCTCGGCCGGAAGATGGAGCTCTACGCCGGCATGGTGGAGAACATGGACTTCCACGTCGGCCGCCTGATCCAGCACCTCAAGGACATCGGCGAGTACGACAACACGATTTTCATCGTCTTCGGGGACAACGGCGCCGAGGGCACGGACCTGCTCGCGATGATCGCAGGGACGCCGGGCACGCGGGACTTCCTGTTCGCGGCGACGCGCTGGTCGCAGACGGACCCGAAGGCCTGGGGCGATCCCGGCTCCTACGTCAGCTACGGGCCCGGGTGGGCCCAGGTGTCCATGACCCCCTTCAGCCAGTTCAAGGGGCATCTCGGTGAAGGCGGTATCCGGAATGCGCTCATCGTCAGCGGCCCGATCGTGAAGCGCACCACGGGCGGCATCGAAAACGGGCTGATGTCCGTGGCTGACATCATGCCCACGCTGCTGGAGGTCGCGGGTGCCACCTACCCGCGCACCGGCGCGCCCAGCGACCCACCCCCGCTCCTCGGGAAGTCGTGGACCCGGTACCTCGCCGGCGAGGAGACTTCCCCGCGCACCTCGCAGGATTACCTCGCGTGGGAGCTGTTCGGCGACCGGGCGATTCGGCAGGGCAGCTGGAAGATCCGGTGGGCATACAAGCCGTTCGGAACGGAAGGGTGGGAGCTGTTCGACCTCGCGTCCGACCCCGGGGAGCGTCACGACCTGGCCGCCCAGCAGCCGGGGCGGGTCAAGGCGCTCTCGGCACTCTGGGACGAGTACGCCGCCGCCAACAACGTCATCCTCCCGAGCCGGTCCCCCTGGGAGGGGCTCGAGGAATCGATGCCGGAGCGATTCCCGGTCGAGCCAGGCTATCCGCCGCTCCTGTACAAGCGGCAGTTCATGCCCCCCGACAGCATGATGGCGGAGCCGAAGCCATGACCGCCATGACCCAACCCACGCGCGCGGGGGAACAGATGCACTTACGCCAGACGCGATCGCCGCACCGAGTTTCGCCTTGGCTGCTGGCCATGGCGGTCATGGGCCTCCTCGTGTGCGTACCGACAGGCGCACCTGCACAGGTGCCCGCACGGTTCTACTGGAAGACGCTGTCCGGATCGAGCGCCGTGCCGCTCATCTTCCTTTCCCTGAACGGCAACTCCAATCCGCTCGACCCCGCGCATCTCGCGCTGCCTGGAGGCGTCGTGGAAGCGACCGTGGCGCCGGTCGGCTACGCACGCACCTTCGTCCTGTTCGATCGGGCGGCGATGGCCGCCGCACTCATGCCGATGGGCCGGATCTCGGGCGACGTGACCGCGTTCGGCAACACCGTGCACGAAACGGCGAGCGGTTTCGGCGACCCCCTGCTCGAACTCGACGTCAATGTGGTCGGCAAGAAACCGATTCGGTCCCTCCCCGAGCTCCTTCGGTACGAGCCCGGTTTCTCCCTGGACCTGCTGGTGGACGTCGCGCTGCCGGTCGGCGAATACGATGCGGAACAGGCCCTGAATCTCGGCCAGAACCGCTGGTACGGCCGCATCGGCGCACCCATCGTCTGGCAACTCGGTGCTTGGGTCCCGGGCAGGCGCACGACGCTGGAGTTCCTCCCCTCGCTGTGGCTGTTCGGCGACAACAGTGACTACGTGGGGCAGACGCTCGCCACCGAGCCGCTCTTCGAGCTCGAGGGCCACCTGACGCGCGACCTGACGAAGGACCTCTGGGTGTCGCTGGATGGCACCTGGTACACGGGCGGCACGCCGAGCATCGACGGCGTCGAGGGGAGCGCGCTGGACAACCTGAGCCTGGGCTACACGCTCGGGTACACCGTGAACGCGAACATCCAGGCGACGCTTGGGTACGGGGCGACCATCAACGACAACGAACCCGGCGACCTGCAAATGGATGGGTTCCGGGCGTCGGTCGTCTTCGGCTGGCATCCGCTGATCGAGGGGGTCAAGCGGCTCGGAAGTGAGCACTAGCGTCGAGCAGGCCGGGGGCGTGAGGATGCGGGGGCAAGGCAGCGCCGCAGCAGAGCCAGGTGTCGCAGGGAACGTGGATGCCCGGGGTGGGGATCGAACCCACATGGGGATTGCTCCCCTTGGGATTTTAAGTCCCATGCGTCTGCCAGTTTCGCCACCCGGGCGGGTGGGTGGAGCATATCACCAGCGGCGTCCGGGGGCCACGGGCGCTACCCGGCCCGCTCACCCCTGACTCCCCCGGAGGCCCTGGCTGTCCACACCGTCGGGCCCCTGCCCACCTCCCGCCGGAAATCCGCCGAAACGCCGCTCGTGAGCGACGCCAGCCGATCCGGCGGCGCCATGACCAGCACCGCCCCGCCCCACCCCGCCCCCGTCAGCCGCGCCCCCCAGGCACCGTGGCGCATGGCGCTCTCCACCAGGCGATCCGCCTCGCCGCAGCTCGACTCGAAGTCGTCGCGGATCGAGCGATGCCCCTCCACGAGATATTCCCCGAATTTCGGATAGTCGCGGACACTCAACGCCATCGCCGCCGCGCGGGTCCGCGCCGATTCGCGGACCACGTGCGTCAGCCGCCGGTGGAGCACAGCCGGCATGGCCGCGCGAAGGCGTTCGAGCTCCGATTCGGGGACACCGGCAAGGTCCACCGCCTCCACCCCCGCCACGCGGCAGGCCGCCAGCGCCGCGCGGCACTCGCCGCGCCGCCGATTGTACTCGCCATCCGCCAGCCGATGCGCCACGCCCGTCTCGAACACCAGCACCGGCTGGTCGAACGGAATTGGGGTGACAGACCCCTCGGCAGTCTCGATCAGCGCCGCGTGGCGGGCGGCGGCGTGCACCACGATCATCTGGTCCATCCGCCCGCACTGTACTCCGACCACGTCGTGCTCGGCGTGGAACGCCACCTCCACCAGCGCTTCCCGCGACAGGCGCCGCCCCGCCAGGTGCGACACCGCCCGGGCCGCGGCCACCGAGAGCGCCGCCGAGGACGACAGCCCCGCGCCGGCGGGCACCGTGCTGGCCACCGCGATGCGTCCACCCGGGGGTGCGGCGCGCATCCCGTCGAGCACCCGGATGACGCCGGCGAGGTAATCGGTCCAGCGACCCTCGGGCGCGGCAGTCGGATCGAACGACACCACTGCGCTGTCCACTCCGGAGACGGCCTGCCAGCCCTCGCCGGGCCCCGCGAGGACCACGGTCCGCTGCGGCAACGCAAACGGAAGCACGGGCCCGCCGTTGTAGTCGGTGTGTTCGCCGAGCAGGTTGACGCGGCCCGGCGCCGAGGCGCCTGCCGCGGGGCGACTGGCAAAGGAGGCCTCGAAGAGCGAACTTGCGAGCCGCAGGGGAGAGGTCGGAGGCACACCGAGAGAGTACCGCCGGAGGGTGATTGAGGCAATGCATTCAGGGGGTCGCGCTGGCGATCCTGGTGGCGACCCCAGCGGCGGCGCAACTGCCGGCGATCGGCGCGCCGCGCGGCTTCGTCCGCTTCGAGATCGGCGGCGACTGGGCCAACACCACCAACCAGCTCTTCAACGGTGCGGACCAGCCGTACCGTGCCGAATTCTCCACCCCGCTCATCGGCTCCGCGTTCTACCCGGAACTCTCCCAGACCCAGGCTCGGATCGCCCAGCTGAGCGGCATCGGCGGCTACACGCTGAGCGTGGGCGGAGCCACGATGGTCGCGCAGGCCAGCGTCGGAACCCTCCGGCTCGGAGCCACGATCGGCCTCACCTCGAAGCTCAGCATCTTCGGGATGGTGCCGGTGGTGCGGCAGCAGGTGCAGGTCAATTACGGCTACGACAGCACGGGCGCCAACGCGGGCTACAACCCCGCCGACCCGGTGTTCGGAAGCGCCGCGGGCGCCGACTCCGTGAACGCCTTCCTCCTCGAGTACAAGACGGCGCTCGACACCCTGAGCGCGCGCATCGCTGGTGGATACTACGTCGATCCCGACAGCCTCGCCCTGGCCGAAGCGACCCTCGCCAGCGGGGCGGCCTATTACGCCGGACTCGACTCGCTATTCGTCGTCTCGGGCGCGGCCGGCAGCTTCGTCCCGCTGGCCTCGAGCAGCGCCGGCCAGGCGATGGCCGGCGAAATCTCGAACGTGCAGACCGCCATGGCGGCGCTCTCGATCAGTTCCTTCACGCAGCCGCTGCCCCTCCCCGCCGGCGCCCTGTCGCCCTCGGAATACAACACGTACCTCACGACTCCCGCCGGCTCCATCGGCGCGACACCCTTCGCGACCGAGACCTCGTTCCTCCTTGGTGACATGGAGTTCGGGGCGTCGTACACGATCATCGACCGCTGGAACCGGCCGGAGCAACCGGGCGGTCTCCGCGTCGTGGCGCAGGGGCTGGTGCGGCTCCCGACCGGGTACCAGCCGCTCCCGAACGACTTCGTCAGCCTCCCCACAGGTGGCGGGCAGACCGACATCCAGGCCTCGGTGGTCGCGGATGTCGGCGGAGGGCGATTCGGCGCGCGGCTGGCCGGCAGCTACAACGACCAGCTCTCGACCACGGCGGACCGCCGGGTGACGCTGCCCTCGCAGCCGATCCCCTGGAGCAACCGGCTGGCCACGGTCTCCCAGGATCCAGGCGACGAATTCACGCTCAGCGCCCTGCCCTACTTCCAGCTGGTGCCCGGTTTTGCCGTCGTGGGTGTCCTGCGGTACTGGTCGCACGGGGCCGATGCGGTGGAGTACGCCTCCGCCGCCGACGCGATCCCCGGCGTGAGCGCCAGCGAACTCGCGACCGATACCGAACGCAGCGCCACGATCGTGGGCGGCGGGCTCAGCTGGGCGCCGAGCCAGGTCGGCACGCGGACGGGGACAAAGTACCCGGTGGACGCGTTCTGGCTCTATGAAGCGGTGGTGTCAGGGAGCGGCGGGGTGGTGCCGAAGGCGGGGACGATGCGGATGGGGTTCCGGTGGCCGTTCAGGTTCTGGGGATCGACCAGCGAGTAGTTAGGGACGCACCGCGATCAGTTTCGCCACGAAGCAAACCAAAGCCAGAGCCCGGTTGCCACAGTACGCGCACCGGTCCCATCCGGGTGCATGACCAGCAAATCGTTGCCGGTTACGATGGCAAGCAGCGAGTCCCGGGGTCCCCACGAGCTTGACGGCCAGTCCTCCCCACCGGAAAACACCACCTGGACCGGCCCGCTGCCATCGGTCCGGAGCCGGTGTACCTCTCCGTCCAACCCAACCGTCAACCACCGACCATCCTGGGACCAGGCCAACGAGACCGGCACCACGTCCAAGGTTGCGACCGGCCTGGCGAAACCATCGGAGAGCCGCCTGGTCCAGACGCGAATATCCTGCGGCTGCCCCGTGATCTGGGAAGTGAAATGGCTCACGTACGCCAGCGTGCGACCATCCCGGGACCAAGCCGGCAGGGCCAATACTGGGCCCAGCGAGTCAAAGTAGATTTTCGTCCATTCGGCGCCACCTTCCACCTTGGCCAGGTTCAGGAAGCCACGCGTGAACCATGCGAAAGTGGTCCCGTCGGGCGAGAGCGCCGGGCCAGGATAGCCGGGCACGCTGTCCGGATAGGGGGCGATCGAAAGCGGCGCGCCGAAGGGATCCACGGTCATGATCGAATCGCCTGACAGCACCTTGATCCGCTTCCCATCCGGTGAAATCCACGGGGGAAATCCCACATCGATCGGGTGGATGGCAAGCACCGAGTCCGGGATGACCGATACGGGAGCGCTTCCGTCCAAGGCGACTCCAAACAGCCTCGGGATGGAACGAGTGTAAGGGTAGGCTCCCGGACTATGGGCGATGTAGTAAAGCTGCCGGGGGACGGTGTCGGTGGGCTCGGTCGAATCGGAGCACCCGGCCGCCGACAGGGCGGCGATGGTCAGCGCGAGAGTGCTCCGCAACGTCATCTGCATGGACCAGAGATAGGACAGCGGCGCCGGAGTGTCAATGAACCGCCCGCCCGAGCATCTCCTCGGCGTGGCGCCGCGCGGCCGCACCGTCGGGATCCCCCAGCATTCGCGCGATTTCCGTGACGCGGTCCTCGCCGAGGATCGTCTCCACGCTGCTGGTGGCCACGCCCCCCTCCACCCCCTTCGACACCACCAGGTGCCGGTCCGCCCGGACAGCAATCTGCGGCAGGTGCGTGGTGACCAGCACCTGATGCTCGGTGGCCACGTCGGCCAGCGCCTGGCCCACCTGCCCACCGACCTCCCCGCCGATTCCCTGGTCAATTTCGTCGAAGACGAAGGTCGGGATGCGGTCGTGCTTCGCGACCACCACCTCCAGCGCGAGCATCAGCCGGGAGAGCTCCCCACCTGACGCCACCTTCTGGATCGGCTGGGCGTCGAGCCCGACGTTGAGGCGCACGGTGAACGCGACACTTTCGGCGCCGTCGGGCCCCGCCTCGGCCAGCGGCGTGAGCGTCACCTCGAACTTGCCGCCGGTGAGCCCGAGCTTCGGAAGGAGCCTGCCGACGGCACGGCCGAGCCGCGCGGCCGCCTCGCTCCGCTTGCCAGTGAGCCGCGCCGCCGCCTCACGGGCCACCGTCTCGGCGACGCTCCGCTTCGCCGCGAGCGCCCGCAGGTCGGCGTCCGCGGTGTCGAGGAGGTCGAGTTCGGCGGCGGCGGCCCGGTGCGTCTCCAGCACCGCCGCAAGGGAACCGCCGTGCTTCTGCTGCAGGCGGAAGAGAAGGTCGCGGCGGCGCTCCACCGACTCCAGCCGTGCAGGATCGCGCTCGATGCCCTCGGCATAGGTGGAGGCAAGCTGCGCCACCTCCGACAGCTGCGCGTAGGCGCCGTCGAGCAGCTCCCGCCAGGCGCTCACATCGGTATCCACCCGCTCCAGCTGTCCCAGCGCCCGCTCGGCGGCGGCGAGCGCCCGCAACGCCCCGCCGTCCTCGCCGTCGAGCGCCTCCGACAGCACCCGTGCCTGCTCCTCGAGCGAACTGGCGTGGGCCAGCCGCTTCGCCTCGTGCGCCAGCGTCTCGTCCTCGCCAGGCGTGATCCGGGCGGCGGTGATTTCGTCGGCCACATGTTTCAAGTAGTCGGCGCGGCGCCGCACCTCGTCCAGCCGGCCTGCCAACCCCGCCTCCTGCGCACGAAGGTCGGCCAGCGCGGCATGCGCCGCTCCCACCGCCTCGCGCTCGGCACTGGCCTGCGCGTACGCGTCGAGGATGTCGCGCTGGGTGTCCGACTTGAGGAGGGAGACGGTCTCGTGCTGGCCGTGCAAGTCCACCAGGAGGGCGCCGAGGGCGGCGAGCACGCCGACGGTGGCGGGGCTCCCGTTGATCCACGCGCGGGAGCGCCCCTCGGTGCTCACCTCGCGCCGGATCACGATGCGCCCCTCGTCCACGTCCACGCCGAGCGCCTCGACCCGGCGGGAGAGCGTGCGCGAGAGCCCCTCGAACGCGCCCTCGACGACGGCGCGGCCCGCGCCCGGCCGCACCACGCCGCTGTCGCCGCGGCCGCCGAGCAGGAGCCCGAGCGCGTCCACGAGAATGGACTTGCCGGCGCCAGTCTCGCCGGTGAGGACGTTGAGACCTGGTCCGAGGGAGAGAGTCACATCCGCGATCGTCGCGACGTCGCGGACGCGGAGTTCGGCGAGCATCAGATCGGCGTACGGTCGGAGAGGTCGCCCCAGTGGAGCTTTTGGCGCATCCGCTGGAAGTACCCTTCCGGGCCGACCCGGACGAGGAGCACCGGCGCCTCGGCGACGCGGACCCGCACCCGCGCCCCCGGCGCGAGGTGGGTGACCACTTGGCCGTCGACGGAGACGATGATCTCCTCTTCTTCGGGGTCTGCCGGCTGGATGACCACGTCCCACGAGGCGGGAAAGACGAGCGGCCGGACGGCGAGGGTGTGGGCGCAGATCGGCGTGATGACCAGCGCCTGGACCCCCGGCACCACGATCGGGCCGCCGGCGCTCAGGGAATACGCGGTCGAACCGGTCGGCGTGGCGACGATGATGCCGTCCGCGCTGTAGGGACCGACACTCTCGCCCTGCACCACAACGTCGAGGCGGATGACGCGCGCCACGCCGCCCTTGTGCACCACCACGTCGTTGAGCGCCAGGTCCAGCGGCGTTACCTGCCCGTCGGCGTCGAGCACGAAGGACTTCAGCGCCTGCCGGGGCTCGGTGGTGTACCGGCCCGCCACCAGTGCGTCGAGCGCGGCAGGGAGCGCGTTGCGGGAGACGCTGGTGAGGAAGCCGACCTTGCCGAGGTTAATGCCGAGGATGGGAATGCCGCGTCCCTCGAGCATGCGGGCGCCGCGGAGCAGCGTGCCGTCGCCGCCGAAGGTGAGCAGCACGTCGAGCGGCACGCCCTCGAGGTCCGGAGGCGCCTTGGGCCAGAGGTCCGCCAGCCGCTCCTCGGAGTAGAGCGAGATGCCCCGCTCCGGCGCGAGCGTGGCGAGCTGCTCGAGCAGCGCCCGCAGCTCCGGGTACCGATGGTTGCCGCAGACGCCAATCTTCATCGCGTCTCGACCGACTCCTCGCCGTGCAGTGCAGCGACCCGCCGGGCGATACCCTCGGCCGTCAGGCCGAAGGCGGCCAGCTGGTCGGCCCGCGGCGCCTGCTCGACCAGGCGGTCGGGCACGCCGAGCGCGATGACGCGCACGTCGGGGGCGATCGCCTGGACCGTCTCGGCCAGGTAGGCGCCGAAGCCGTTCACGACGGTCCCCTCCTCCACGGTCACCACGACCCGGTGGTCGCGCAGAAGTCCCTCGAGCATCGCACGGTCGAGCGGCTTCAGGAACCGGGCGTTGACCACCGTGCACTCGAGCCCCTCCGCCCGGAGGAGGTCCGCGGCGCCGAGGCTGGGCTGGACCATGGTGCCCACACCGAGGATGGCCACTTCCCTGCCCTGGCGCAGCATCTCCCAGGTGCCGTACGGGACCGGGGCGACGTCGGCCACCGGACTCGGATCCACCGGCACCTTGTCGCGCGGATACCGGGTGCAGAACGGACCGCCCTCGTGGACCAGCGCAGTCTTGAGCAGGCCGACCAGTTCGTCGCCGTCCTTCGGGGCGGTGACCGTCATCCCCGGCACCGCCAGCATGTAGGCGATGTCGTAGAGACCCATGTGGGTCTGGCCGTCCTCGCCGACCAGCCCCGCGCGGTCCATGCAGAACACCACCGGAAGGTGCTGCACCGCGATGTCGTGGATGATGTTGTCGTACGCGCGCTGCAGGAACGTGCTGTAGATGGCGACCACGGGGCGGATCCCCTGGGTGGCGAGCCCCCCCGCAAAGGTCACCGCGTGCCCTTCGGCGATCCCGACGTCGAAGAACCGCGTGGGCCACGCCTTCTGGAAGATGTTCGTCCCGGTGCCGCTCGGCATCGCGGCCGTCACGGCCACGAAGTCGGGGAACTCGTGCCCCAGCGCCACGAGGCTGTCGCCGAACACCTGGGTCCAGGTGGGCGGCCCGCTCGACTTCTTTCGCGCCTCGCCGGTGACCGGGTCGTAGGCGGCGAGCCCGTGCCACTTTTCCCGGTTCTCCTCCGCGTAGGCGAAGCCCTTTCCCTTCTCGGTCAGCACGTGGATGACCCGGGGCCCTTTGAGTTCGCGCACGAAGCGCAGGGTTTCCGTCAGCTTCTTGAGGTCGTGCCCGTCGATCGGGCCGAAATAGCGGAAGCCCATCTCCTCGAAGAACATCCCGTCGGAGAAGAGGTTCTTGGCGCTCTCCTCGAGGTTCTTGGCGAACTCCACCACCCGCTCCCCGAAGACGTGGGAGAGCGCCACCGTCAAATGCTTGACCCGCTCCCGCACCTTGTTGGTCATCGGGTTGGCGACGATCCCGCCCAAGGTGCGGCTGATGGCGCCGACGTTTGGCGAGATGCTCATCCCGTTGTCGTTGACGATCAGGATGATGTCGGTGTCGGAGTGCCCGGCGTTGTTCATCCCCTCGTACGAGAGGCCGCAGGTCAGCGCCCCGTCGCCCACGATGGCCACGACCTTGTTGTCCCCGCCCCGGAGGTCCCGGGCGATGGCCATGCCGAGCGCCGCGGACATCGCGGTGCCGGCGTGGCCGGCGCCGAACTGGTCGTGCGCGCTCTCGGAGCGCTTGAGGAAGCCGGAGAGCCCCCCCGTCTGGCGAAGGCTCGGGAACTCGGCGTTGCGGCCGGTCAGCAGCTTCCAGGCGTAGGCCTGGTGGCCGACGTCCCACAGGATCTTGTCGGTCGGGGAGTCGAACTCGTACAGCAGGGCGATGGCCAGCTCGACCACGCCGAGGCTGGCGCCGATGTGCCCGCCGGTGACCGACACGCAGTCGATCAGCCGGTCGCGGACCTCCTGGGCCAGCTCCGGGAGCTGTTCCCGCGGGATGCGCTTGAGGTCGTCCGGGCCGTTGAGGGTGTCGAGCAGTGCCATGAGATGCGGTCCTGGGTCAGTGGCGTCGAGTCACAATATAGCGCGCGAGCGCGGCGAGCGTGCCCGATGGTACCCCGGAACGCTCCAGGGAGTTCACGGCGGCGTCCGCGTGCCGGACGGCGGCGGCCCGGGCCCCCTCCACGCCCAGCAACTGGACATAGGTGGACTTGGCCACCGCGGCGTCCTTCCCCGCCGTCTTGCCGAGCTCCTCGCTGGTACCCGTGGCGTCCAGCACGTCGTCCGCCACCTGGAACGCGAGGCCGACTTCCTGGCCGAACACCCGCATGGCGTCGCGCTGCGGGGCCGGTGCCCGCGCGGCGAGCGCTCCGAGCACGCAGGACGCCTCGATCAGGGCGCCCGTCTTGCCCCGGTGGACGGCGCGGAGCTCCTCGAGTTCGAGCGTACGCCCTTCGGCCTCGAGGTCGAGCCACTGCCCCCCGACCATCCCCACAATCCCGCCCGCCGTGAAGAGCTCCGCCGCGAGGGTCCCGGTCTCCGTGTCCGAGAGGCCGAGGGAACGGCTCGCCTCGACAAGCACCCGGGCGGCGATCGGGACGAGGAGGAAGCCGACCCGCGTGGCGGTGGGAACGTCGAACTGGCGGTGGGTGGTCGGCCGGCCCCGCCGGAGGTCGTCGTCGTCCATGCAGGGGAGGTCGTCGTGGACCAGCGAGTAGGTGTGCACCGTCTCCACCGCCGCGGCGATGCCGGCGATGGCGAGCGAGCGCCCGCCGCAGGCGCGGTAGGCGGCGATGACCAGCGCCGGACGGACCCGCTTCCCGGGACTCCGCAGGGCGTAGGCCATCGCCTCGCCCTGGCGGCCCGGGAATTCACGTTCCAGCCGCGCGGCCCACGCCTCGAGGATCGCGTCGGTCCGCTCGCGCGACTCCTGGAGCATCGGCTCCGCGCCGGCGTCAGCCGTCGAGATCGACAAGCCCCACGCTTCCGTCAGCCTGCTCGACGACTTTCTTCACCCTCGCCTCGGCCTCCGCCAGCCGTTCCCGCGCCGCACGGAGCCGCACGACCCCCTCCTCGAACAGCGCAAGGGCGGCGTCAAGATCGGCGTCGTCGGCCTCGAGCCGGCGCACGATCTCTTCCAGGCGGCGGAGGTCGTCCTGCAGGGTCGGTGTGTCGGTCGGCTGCTTGGCCATGGTCACCTACTCCGTGCGTGCCGGCACCGTTCCATCACTCACCCTGAGCTGGAATCGCCGGCCAGTGGGAAAGTCCGCTGCGTGGAAGAGCACCCGCCCTTGCTCGTCCTGCGCCACGCTGTACCCGCGTGCAAGCACGCGCAGGGGGCTGAGCGCGTCCAGCTGGGCCGCCAGCCGCTCCACCTGGTTGCGCCGCGCCTCGACCAGCCGTCCGAGTGCGGACTGGAGGCGGTCGCCGGAGCGCGCGAGCCGTTCCTCCGCCACCCGGGTCCGGCGGCGGAGCCCCGCCGCGAGACGGACGCCGAACCCGTCCACCCGGTGCAGCAGCGCCGCCCGGTCGGGCACCGCCATCTCGGCGGCGGCGGAAGGGGTCGGCGCGCGGAGATCGGCCACGAGGTCAGAGAGCGACACGTCGGTTTCATGGCCGACCGCGGAGATCGTCGGGACCCGGACCGCGGCCAGCGCCCGGCAAACCGGCTCCGCGTTGAACGCCGCCAGGTCCTCCTTGGCCCCGCCCCCGCGGCCGATGATGCAGGCGTCCACGCCCTCGATCCGGTTGACGAGCTCGAGCGCGCGGACCAGCGACGCCACCGCTCCCTCCCCCTGCACCTGGGCGCCGACCAGCACCAGTTCCACCGCGCGCCAGCGCGTCCGGGTGACGATGATGATGTCGCGGAGAGCGGCGCCGTCGGGGCTGGTGACCACGGCGATGCGGCGAGCGAACGGGGGGAGGGGGCGCTTCCGTTCGGGGTCGAGGAGCCCGTCGGCCTTGAGCGCCGCGCGGACCCGCTCGAGTTCGAGCGCCTTGGAGCCGAGGAGCGCGGTGGGGATGATGTCGGTGGCGGTGAGGCGGTACTCGCCCTTTTCCTCCCAGAGGGTCGGCCGGCCGCGCACCAGCACCTCCATGCCGTCCGTCGGCGCCTGGCCGCTGCGCTTGAGGACCCCGGCGGCCTGCTGCTTCCAGAGCATGCAGCGGACGGAGGCGTCGGCGTCCCGCAGGGTGAAGTACCAGTGCCCGCTGCGCCAGATCTTGAACTCGACCAGCTCGCCGCGCACGAACACCGAGTTCCCGAAGGCACCCTCGACCGCGCTCTTCGCCTGGCGATTCAGCTCGGCGACCGTCAGCTCCTCGGGGAGCTCTCCGTCGCCGAAGAGCGAGGGGAGGCTCACGCCGGCGGCCTCACCCGGCCCGCGTCAGTTCGGCGGCCTGCAGGGTGTTCTTGAGCAGCATCGCGATGGTCATTGGGCCCACGCCTCCCGGCACCGGCGTGATGGCCGAGGCGATCGCGGCCACCGGCTCGAATGCAACGTCGCCGCACAACCGGTACCCCTTCTCCTTCGTCGGGTCATCCACCCGGTTGATCCCGACGTCTATGACCACCGCCCCCGGGCGCACCATGTCGGCGGTCACGAACTCCGCCTTGCCGATGGCGGCAATGAGGATGTCGGCCTGCCGAGCGATGGCCGGCAGGTCGCGGGTGCGCGAGTGGCACACGGTGACGGTTGCGTCGCCGCCGGGTCCCTGCTGGATGAGGAGGTTGGCCATCGGCTTGCCGACGATGTTGGACCGGCCGATGATCACGGCGTGGGCGCCCTTGGTCTCGACCCCCGAGCGGATCAGCATCTGCTGCACGCCGTACGGCGTGGCGGGACGAAACGCGGTGGGGTCGCCGGTGACGAGCTTGCCGACGTTCTCCGGATGGAAACCGTCCACGTCCTTCCGCGGATCGATCCGCCGGAGCACCTGTTCGCTGTTCATCGCCTTGGGAAGCGGGAGCTGGACCAGCATGCCGTGGATGGCGGGGTCGGCGTTGAGCTTGTCGATGGTGGCGAGCAGCTCGGCCTGCGTGGTCGTGGCGGGAAGGCGGATCGTGACGGAGTGCATCCCCGCCTCCTCGCACGCCTTGCCCTTGCTCCGGACGTACACCTGGCTGGCCGGGTCCTCGCCGACGAGCACGACAGCCAGCCCCGGTTTGATGCCGACCTGGGCAAGACGCGCGACGTCCTGGGCGACTTCCTGACGGATGGCGCGTCCCATGGCGACGCCATCGAGGAGACGGGCGGTCATCGGGCCACCTCCACCGACCTGGTTTCCCGGATGACGACCACGCGGATCTGGCCCGGGTACTGGAGTTCGTTCTCGATCTTCCGTGCGATCTGCTCCGACAGCTCGGCCGCCTGCGCGTCGTTCACCTGGTCGGGGGTGACGATCACGCGGATTTCCCGGCCGGCCTGGATGACCGCGGTCTTTTCCACGCCACGGAAGGCGTTCGCGATCTCCTCCAGCTTCGTCAGGCGCTTGACGTAACTCTCGAACGCCTCGCGTCGCGCCCCGGGGCGGGAGCCGCTGATGCCGTCGGCCGCCTGCACCAGCACCGACTCCGTGGACTCGTGCGGTACGTCGTCGTGGTGCGCGTGGATACAGTTGATGACGGCGGCGCTCTCCCCGTACCGGCGCGCGACCTCGACGCCGAGCTCGACGTGGGTGCCTTCGCTGTCGTGGGTGAGCACCTTGCCGATGTCGTGCAGGAAGGCGCCCCGCTTGGCCAGCTTCACGTCCACGCCGAGTTCGGCGGCCATGATCCCCGCCAGCCAGGCCACCTCCTTGGAGTGCTCCAGGATGTTCTGGCCGTAGCTGGTCCGGTACCGCATCCGGCCCACGAGCTTGATGAGCTCCGGGTGGAGTCCGCTGATGCCGGTGTCGAAGGCGGCCCGCTCGCCCAGCTCCACGAGCTGGGTGTCGAGCTCCGCGCGGACCTTCACGACCACGTCCTCGATGCGGCCGGGCTGGATGCGCCCGTCGGCGATCAGCGCCTCGAGCGCCCGGCGCCCTACTTCGCGCCGGATCGGGTCGAAGCAGGAAATGACCACGGTGTCCGGCGTGTCGTCGATGATCACGTCCACGCCGGTCGCCAGCTCGAAGGCGCGGATGTTCCGGCCCTCGCGCCCGATGATGCGACCCTTCATTTCGTCCGACGGCAGCGTGACCGCCGCCACGGTGGTGGCCGCGGTCTGCTCGGGCGCGATCCGCTGGATGGCGATGGACACGATCCGCTGCGCCTCCCGCTCCGCCCCCTTCTTCGCCTGCTCCTTGATGTCTCGCGCCAGCGCCGCAGCTTCGCTGCGGGCGGCTTCCTCGGCCCGCTGCAGCAGCTCCCGCCTCGCCTCCTCCGCGGTCAGCCCCGCGATCTGCTCCAGGCGCCTCGCCTGCTCCGCCTTCAGGGCGTCGATCTCCTTCTCGCGCGCGGCCAGCGCCTGCTCCCGCGCGGTGATCGAGGCATCCCGGGTCTGGATGGCGCCCTCGAGGGCCGTGAGCTGCTCCTGCCGGCGGTCGTAGGCGCGCTCCCGCTCCTCCGCCCGGCGGTCCTGGCGGGCCCACTCCTCGCGGCGGCTCTGGGTTTCCTTGTCGAGTTCCTCGCGGAGCGCCAGCGTCTCCATCTTGCCGGCGAGGATCGCGTCGGTCCGGGCGCTGTCAGCGGCGCGGCGGGCGTCGGCGGTGAGCCGGTCCGAGTCGGCCTGGGCCGAGCGCAGGAGCTGATCCGCGTCCGCCTTCGAGGTGCGTGCCAGCGTGGCGGCCTCGGCGCGGGCGGCCGCGACGACGTCCCGTCCGGTGGCGCGGCGGCGGAGTTGGACGAACAGCACGATGAGAAGGGCGACCGCAAGGCCGGCGAGCGCTCCCCCGGCGAGAGGAAGCCATGGCAGGTCGGACATGGTATCTCCAGCGCGGCGGCGGGACCGCCACGCGTTGGTTTCAGTCGGCCGGGGCCGGAACCCCGGCGGCGCGCCCGCCGCGCTTGTTCGGCGGCAGGAGGCGAGCCACATCGTCCAGCAGGGCGGTCAGGCGTGCGGCACCGTCGCGATCACCGCGGCGGGCCTGGAACAGCTCATCCGTGATCTGCAGGGCGGCCAGGATGGCCGCCTTGTGGGTCTCGACGCTCGGGATCGTGGACTTCACGTGGCGGAGCGCCGCGTCGAGGTAGGCGGCCACTTCCCGCGTGTATTCAGGTGGCAGCTCCGAGCGGACCGTGAAGCTCTCGCCGGCGATGAACACCTGGACCGCGTTCTTGGCGGTGCTCACGCGGCCCCCTCCTCGGATTCGAGGAAGGCCAGCCGCGACGACAGCGCCTGCAGCCGCTCGCGCGCCGACTCGATGCGCTGGCGGAGCGCCTGGTTCTCGACCTCCAGCTCGATGACGCGCTGGCGCGACTGCAGCAACTCCGGCCCCGCCAGCACGCCACCGCGCGTGCGGGCGTCCTGGAGCTCGGCCTCCGCCTTCAGCGTCCGACGGCGCCAGCCCGCCACCTCGTCGCCGAGATGCTTGAGCAACTGCTCCAGCTCGGCGAGCGCGGCAAGGTCAGGACGCGCGTAGTTCGATGCCATGCTGCTCCCGAAGAACCGTGAGAACCTTGGTGACCGAGGCGTCGACTTCCTGGTCACGTAGCGTGCGGTCGGCCGCCCGGTAGCGGAGCCGAAACGCGAGCCCGCGGTGGCCGGCAGGCAGCCCGGCGCCCCGGTACTCGTCGAGCACCTCGACCGCCTCGATCAGCCGCCCGGCCGACTTCCGGATGGCGTCGCCCAGTGCGGCGGCGGCGATCCCTGCCGGCACCAGCAACGCGAGGTCGCGGGTCACGGCGGGATTGACCGGCAATGGTTCGAATCGGGGTGCGGACCTGGGACTCGACTCGACCAGGAGCTCGAATCCGAGCACCGGCGCCGCCCAGGGCGGCGCATCGGCCGACGCCACTCCCGCCCAGCCGATGACCTGGCCTCCGGGAGCATGGGCAACCCACTCGCCCCCTTCAACTTGCACCGTCGCACCGGGATACGCCAGAGCGGCCGTCGACTCGAAGAGGGCGCGGAGGTCCCAGAGGTCGACGTCGGGCGACTTCCCCGATGCACTCCAGTGGGCCGGCTCCCGTGCGCCCGTGATGACTCCAGCGACCCGGTGCTCCTCGCGCGGTGGCGAGCCGACCTCTCCCGCCAGGAAGACGGTGCCGAGTTCGAAGAGCCGGACGTCACGAATGTGGGCGGCCCAGTTCCCCTCGACCCTCCGGATGAGCCCGGGCAGGAGCCGCGCGCGGAGGTACCCCTCCTCCGCCGACAGCGGATTGAGCACCCGCACGCTTTCCGCTCCGGCCGCAGGGCCCAGCGGAAGCGTCTGGACCTCGAACAGCCCTTCGGCCACGAGCCCCTGGCGCAACCGCCCGTCGATCCCTTCCGACGCGGCGCTCGGCAGGTCGCCGACACGGAACGGGCGAAGTTCGGTCGGAAAGTTGTCGTACCCGTGGAGCCGGGCGACCTCCTCGATGAGGTCGATTTCCGCGACCAGGTCCGGCCGCCAGCCCGGCACGTCCACCGCAATGCGGCCGTCGTCGGGCTTGGACACCACCGTTGCCCCGATGGCGACGAGGTACCGCTCGATGGCGTCCCACGGCACCTCGACCCCGAGCACCTGCGTCACGCGCGCCGGGCGGAGGAAGATCCTCGGCGGGTGTGACACCTGCGGGAAGAGGTCCACCGGGTCGCCGTCGAGCGAGCCGCCGGCCGTGGCCTGGATGATTTCCACCGCACGCCGGAGCACCTCCGGACCGTTCCAGAGGTCCACGCCGCGCTCGAAGCGATAGCTCGCCTCGCTGCTCAGGCCGAGCTGCCTGCGTGTGGCGCGGACGCCCTGCGGCTCGAAGTACGCGCACTCGAGGAAGAGGTCGGTCGTCTCGGGCGTCACCTCGGAGTGCGCCCCGCCCATCACGCCGGCCACGCCGATGGCCGACTCGGCGTCGGCGATGACCGTCATCGACCCGGCGAGCGGCCGGTCCGCCCCGTCCAGCGTGGTCAGCCGCTCACCGGGCCGCGCGCGCCGGGCCACGACGGCGGGGCCCTTGAGCCGCGAGACGTCGTAGGCGTGCATCGGCTGGTTGAGCTCGAACATGACGCAGTTGGTGGCGTCCACCACGTTGTTGATGGAGCGCATCCCGATCGCCTCGACCCGGGCCCGGAGCCACTCGGGCGAGGCGCCGACGCGCACGCCGCGCAGCACCGCGCCGAGGAACCGCGGGCAGCCCACGGCGTCCTCGATCGCGACGCGCACGCCACCGGTGCTCGCCTCGGCGCCCGACCGGAGCGGCGTCGGCATGGCCGGCCCGTCGGAACCTGGCACCGCCGGCAGCCGGAAGGTGCCGCCGAACGAGAACGCCAGTTCCCGCGCGACGCCCTTGTGCCCGAGCAGGTCGGGGCGGTTGGGGGTCACGTCCACCACCAGCCGGTCGTCGGCGATGTCGGCCACGGCAAGGAAGGAGGTACCGGGCGCCGCGTCGGTCGTGAGTTCGAGGATGCCGTCGTGCTCCTGGCCGAGCCCGAGTTCACGCGCGGAGCAGAGCATCCCCTCCGACACCTCGCCCCGGATCTTCCGCTTCTCGAGGGTGAGGCCGCCGGGCAGCGTCGAGCCGACCGGCGCGAAGGGGTACTTCTTCCCGGCGGTGACGTTGGGCGCACCGCACACCACGTGGCGCGGCGTGCCGCTGCCGTCGTCCACGTCGCAGAGACGGAGCCGATCGGCGTTCGGGTGCGGGCGTACCTCGCGTACCAGGGCGACGACGACCTGCTCCAGCCCCGGGTGGAGCGGCTCGATGGCGTCCACGGTGGCGCCGAGCGCCGCCAGGCGGCGCGCGACGTCGGCGGAGTCGAGCGGACGGCGGAGGAACGCTTCGAGCCAGCGGCGGGAGACGTTCACCTGGCCCGTCCCAGCTGGGCGAGGAACCGCATGTCTCCCTCGAAGAGGAGACGGATGTCGGGGATGCCGTAGCGCAGCATGGCGATCCGCTGCGGCCCCATGCCGAAGGCGAAGCCGGTGTATCGCTCGGCATCCACGCCGCAGTTCTCGAGCACCTTGGGATGCACCATGCCGCAGCCGAGGATTTCCATCCACCCCGTCCCCTTGCAGGCGGAGCACCCGTCACCGCCGCACAGATAGCAGGACACGTCCATCTCGGCGGACGGCTCGGTGAACGGGAAGAAGGAGGGCCGGAAGCGCACCTTGGTGGTGGGCGAAAAGAACTGCCGCGCGAAATGGAGCAGCGTTCCCTTCAGGTCCACGAAGGAGATGCCCTCGTCCACGGCCAGCCCCTCCACCTGCCAGAAGACCGGCGCGTGGGAGGGATCGAACGGGTCCTTCCGGTACACGACGCCCGGGATCACCACGCGGTAGGGCGGCGGGCCGGCGAGCATCGTGCGGATCTGGACGGGCGAGGTGTGGGTCCGGAGCAGGACCGCCTTGCCGTCGCCGGGGCGCGCATCGCCGCCCACGTCGAGGTAGAAGGTGTCGTGCATGTCCATGGCCGGGTGGTCGGCGGGGAAGTTCAGCGCGCCGAAGTTCATCCACTCGGTCTCGGCCTCGGGGCCGATGGCGCGGTTGAACCCGAGCCCGTGGAAGATCTCGCAGATCTCCTCGACCACGCGGGTGACGGGATGCTCGGCGCCGACCCACCGGCGGCGACCCGGCATGGTCAGGTCGAGGCCCGCCGCGCCCGCAGCACCCGCCGCGGGGGCCAGCGCGGCGGCGCGGGCCTCAAACGCCGCTTCGAACGCCTGCCGCAGCTCGTTGGCGGCCGCGCCGACGGCGCGCCGCTCCTCCGGTGGCAGCGCGGCGAGCGACCGCAGGAGCGCGGTCAGCGCCCCGCTCTTCCGTCCGAGCACGGCGATCTGCTCCGCCTCGAGGGCGTCGGCGTCGAGCCCCGCCACCGCCGCGAGGCGTGGGCGGAGCGCGTCGAGCAGCGATTGCGGGTGGGACTCGGCCATCGCGAATCCGGTTGTGACGAGGGTGGAAACGGCCGTGGGGCCGGCCGCGCATGGCGACCGGCCCCACGCGCGACCGCCTGGGACAGCGCGGAGCTTACTTGGCGGCCTTGGCGACCTCGGCCTTGGCCACTTCGGCGATGGCCGCGAAGGCATCGGCATCGCGCACGGCGAGGTCGGCCAGCACCTTGCGGTTCACCTCGACCCCGGCGCGCCGGAGCGCGTCCATGAGGCGGCTGTAGCTCAGCCCGTGCTGACGCGCCGCGGCGTTGATGCGCGTGATCCAGAGCGCGCGGAACTCGCTCTTCTTCTTCCGCCGGTCGCGGTAGGCGTACGCCAGGCCGCGCTCGACGTTTTCCTTGGCGGCCTTGTACAGCTTGCTGCGGGACTGAAAGCCGCCCTTGGCGGCCTTCATGATCTTCTTCTTCCGGGCGTGATGCGCGGGACCGTTTTTTACGCGAGGCATGGTATCTCCCTTACGCCTGGAGGAGGCGGCTGACGCGTGGGAAGTCGGCCGAACTCACGTAGGCCACCTTCTTCAGCTTGTTCTTCCGCTTCCGACTCTTCTTCGTCAGAATGTGGCTGTGGTTGGCGTGAAAGCGCTTGAGCTTTCCCGACCCCGTCTTCTTGAACCGCTTCATGGCGGCCCGCTTCGTCTTCATCTTCGGCATAACGCCCTCACCTTTCGGATCGTGCGCCCCTACTTGGGCGCGATCACCATCGTCATGTTGCGGCCTTCGAGCTTCGCGTCCATCTCGACCTTGCCGACGTCCGCCAGGGCGGCGATCACCCGGTCGAGCACGGCGCGGCCCAGGTCGATGTGGGCCAGTTGGCGGCCCCGGAACATCAGCGTGACCTTGACCTTGTTGCCGTCGCCCAGGAACTCGCGGGCGTGGCGGGTCTTGAAATCGAAATCGTGGTCGTCGATGCCGGGCCGGTACTTCACTTCCTTCAGCTGAATCACGTGCTGCTTCTTCTTGGCCGCGCGCGCCGCCTTGGCTTCCTCGAACTTGAACTTCCCATAGTCCATGATCTTGACGACCGGCGGGCGCGCGGTCGGCGCCACTTCCACCAGGTCGAGTCCCCGATCCTGGGCGGCGGCGAGCGCCTCCTCGATCGGGAGCACGCCGAGCTGCTCACCCTCCGCCCCGATGACCCGCACCGGACTGATCCGGATCTGGCGGTTGACGCGTACGCGCTTGTCGCGGTCTGTGGACAGTGGAACGCCTCCGGCCAAAAAAGAAAAAGGACATCCTGAGACGACGGATGTCCACGCGCGCCACGGCAGAATGGTTCGGCCTGGTGACGACCTCGGGACCCGTTCACTCCGGCGTGCGCCGGGCTCAGGGTGGGGGGATCTTCCCCCGCTTCAAGTGCGCAAAGTCTAGGCGGGACAGCCGATTATGTCAAGCCGGCGCCGCGCCGGGCGCCAGGACTTCATCGGCCAGCACCGCGCCGCCCTTCGCCTCCACCGCCCTGCCGTACGCCACCCGCGCGTCGTGCTCGAAGAGGAGGAGCCAGCCCCCCGACACGGCGTCCCGGAGGAGGGCCCGGCGGGACTCCAGGGTCCGGAGCGGCTCGACGTCGTACCCCATGATCCAGGGAAGCGGCAGGTGTGCCGACGTCGGGATCAGGTCGCCCAGGAACGCGGCGGTGTCGGGGCCGTCGGACACGAGTACAGACTGGTGCCACGGCACGTGGCCCGGGGTCACCCGCACGCGGATGCCGGGGAGCACCTCGCCGTCGCCCTCGAGAAGCCGGAACCGACCGGCCGCCGCCACCGGCTCGAAGTTGTGCGGGATGTAGCTGGCCCGGGTGCGCTCGTTGGTGTGGCGCGCGAACTCGAGGTCGCCGCCCTGGACGACGTAGGTCGCGTTCGGAAAGGTCAGCCGGACCTCGCGCACGCCGCCCGGCAGGTCCACGGCGGTGGTGTTGCCGCCGGCGTGGTCGAAGTGCAGGTGTGTGTTGATGACCCACCGGATATCCGAGGGGATGTGCCCCAGCTCGCGGAGGGCGTCCTCCAGCTGGGTCGGCCCCGGGGTGCCGGCGTTCTCGATCCCGTAGATGTCAATGAACTTCGGGTCTTCCTTGTTCCCCAACCCGGAGTCGATCAGGACGAGGCCGTCGGGATGCTCGACCAGCAGGCAGCGCATCGCGAGCGGAATCCGGTTCCGGTCGTCCGGGGCGATCCGCCGCGACCAGAGGGTCCGCGGGACAACGCCGAACATCGCGCCGCCGTCGAGCCGCTGCAGCCCCGCCTCGAGGGTGTGGCAGCGGAGGGAGCCGATCCGGAAGGAGTGGGTGAGCCTCATGAAGGCAAAATAGGCGGGGAAGCGGGGAAGCGGGGAGGTAGCGAGGCCGCAGGGGCGAACCTTGTGTTCGCCCGCCCCTACACCCGCCCCCGCCGCGGTACGAGAATCCGTTCCAGATCATCCAACGTGTTGGCACCCTGTTCCATCGCCAGAGCCAAGAGCCGCCGGAGGATTTCCGCCGTCACCAGCGCGTCGCCCGCGGCCCGGTGCCGGGCGCCGTTGTCGAGATTGAAGTGGGCGGTGACCTGGTCGAGGGAATGCGACGTCAACCCGCGGACGAGGCGACGCGAGAGGCGCACCGTGCAGAGCCGCGGCCCCTCGAGCGCCAGCCCGCGGTTCCGCCGCAGCTCGGCGTCCACGAAACTCCAGTCGAAGCGGACGTTGTGCGCCACGAAGACACGGCCCGCGAGCGCGGCGAGGATCGCGTCCGCCGCCATGTCGAACGTCGGGGCGCCGGCCACCATCGCGTCGTCGATGCCGGTGAGCGCGGTGATCTGCGGGGCAATGGCGCAGCCGGGGTTGATGAGGGATTCGTAGACCAGCTCGGTCCGGTCGCCCTGCACCAGCACCACGGCGATGTCGGTCACGCGGTCGTCCCCGGCGGCGCGCATCCCGGTCGTCTCCACGTCCACCACCGCGAAGGTGCAGGCCTCCAGCAGCGGCGACCCCTGCGCCCCGCCTGCCAGCGCCCAGCGGCCGTCTCCCAGCTGCCGCACGCGCGGGTCGGAACCGAGAAGGGCCACCGCCAGGCGGGCCGCCACGGCGGGAGGCGCGGCGGCGAGGCCCATCACGTCCCGAGCAATGACCGCGGCCTCCGCGGGGCCCGCCGCCAGGAGCGTGAGCGCCCGGTCAGCCAGCGTCGAAGTCGGGTGCGCGGTGAGACCGGTCACTCAGGTCGGATTGGCAAGATGGTAGGCGAGGGCCTCGAGTTCGAGCGCGAGGTTCACGGTCTTGACGGTCACGTCGGCCGGCACGGCCAGTTGCAGCGGCGCAAAATTGAGGATGGACTTGATGCCGAGGTGCACCAGGCGGTCCGCCACCGACTGGGCTTCCTCCGGCGGCGTCACGAGGACGGCGATGTCGGCGGGGTTCCGGCCAAGGCTCGCCTCGAGTTGCCTGACATCCTCGACGCGCACCCCGCCGAGCTCCTGTCCCACCTTGGCGGGGTCGCGGTCGAAGATGGCCACGAAGTCGAAGCCGCGGCGCCGGAAGCCGCGGTTCTGCACCAGGGCGCTGCCGATCTTGCCCGCTCCGATCAGCGCGACGCGGTAGTGCCGCGTGAGCCCGAGGATCTGGCGAAGCGCCTGGACCAGTTCGGGAACGGAGTACCCGAGCCCGCGCTTCCCGAACGAGCCGAAGAACGACAAGTCCTTCCGCACCTGCGCGGAAGTAGTGCCCCCGCGCCCGGCGAGCGCCCCGGAACTGATGGTTTCGATGCCCTGCCCCTCAAACTCCTCGAGAAACCGGAGATAGAGTGAGAGTCGTCGGACGGTGCTGTCGGCGATTTTCCGCATTGCCCTAGCATTGTGAAATGTTTCACAAAGCTAAGCAGGTCGCCAGCCACCGTCAACGAGGGCCGCGTGCAGGCGAAGGAACTCCGCGGGGGACACGACTTCGGGCCGCACGCCCGCGTCCAGACCCGCCTGCGCGACCGCGCGCGCGGCCGCCTCCCCACCCCACCCCGTCAGTTCCCGCACCGCCCGCACCAGTTGCTTGCGACGGAACCCGAACAAGCCGACGACGGCCGCGCGAAAGCTCCGGACGTCCCCGTCGCGCACCAGTGGATGGGCCAGCGGCTCGAGCCGCAGCGCCGCGCTGTCCACCTTGGGCACCGGCTGGAAGGCGCCCGCCGGGACGGTAAACAGCACCTCGGTCTTCGCGACCGCCTGGATCCCGACCGTCAGCGCGCCATAGTCCTTGGTGCCTGGCGCGGCGCCCACGCGATGCGCGACCTCCTTCTGCACCAGGAAGACGATCCGGCGCGGCCGCGGCGGCGTGAGCGCCTTGTCGAGCAGCGGCGACGTGATGTTGTACGGGATGTTGCCGGTGACGAGCCCGCCGGGACCGCCGGCGAGCGCCACCCAGTCGAGCTCGAGGGCGTCGCCCTCGACGATTGTCGCGCCCGGCACCCGCGCGCGGAGCGCCGAGATCATCTCGCCGTCCTTCTCGATCGCGACGACGCGCCCCGCGTGCCGGAGCAGCGCCTCGGTGAGCCCGCCTGGCCCGGGGCCGATCTCGAGCACGGTGTCGGCCTCCGTGGCGCCGACCGCCTCCGCCAGGCGGTTGAGGATGCGGGGGTCGTGGAGAAAATGCTGGCCGAGTCGGCGCTTGGGCCTGGACATCAGATCCGGAGGATCAGGAGCGTGATGTCGTCCGCCGGGCGGGGCGCGAAGGTACGGACCTCGGCGATGAGCGCGGCGACGATCTCCTCGGGCGGCAGGTGACGGCGTGCGATCACGCCCTCGAGGAGCCGCGCCTCGCCGAACGCCTCGCCGTCGGCGTCGCGTGCGTCGATCAGGCCGTCGGTGCAGAGACAGAGGAGGTCCTCGTGCATCCGCCACGGCACCTGGCACAACTCGATGTTCCCCCGCGCGGCCAGCCCGAGCGGCGGCGCGGTGGCCTCGAGCCGTTCCGGCACGCCGGTCGGCGGAATCCGCCAGGCATGGGGGTGCCCGGCGCTGGCGTATGACAGCTGCTCCGCCCGCGGGTCGAGCACGCCGTAGAACACCGTCAGGAACATCTCGGTGCTGGCGAGGTCGCCCTCGATGCTGTCGAGCAGAAGCTCCAGCGTCTCGTCAGGCGTGGCCGAACCGGCGGCGTGGATGCCCGCGGCGGCGATGACCATCGCCATGACGAGGGCCGCGCCGAAGCCGTGCGAGGAGACGTCGCCGAGCATGACGCCGACGCGGCCGCGCCCGAAGCGGTTGAAGGTGTAGAAGTCGCCGCCGACCGACTCGGCGGGCACGCAGCGCGCCGCCACCTCGGCGTCGCCGCCGAGGACGGCGGGCGAGGGCATCAGCTTGAGCTGGAGGTCGTGCGCCAGCTCGAGTTCGCGGCGAAGCCGCTGCTGCTGCAGGTCGCGCACGACGAGGCGGGCGTTCTCGATGGCGGCGCCGACCTGGTTGGCCACCGCGGTCACCAGCTTGCGGTGCCCGGGCTCGAACGCGTCGGCGCCGAGGCGGTCGGTGAGGTTGATCACCCCGACGCAGCGCGAGGCGCTGCCAGGCGCCGCATAGATGATCGGGACCGACAGGTAGGCGCCGCCCTGGTACCCGCGCGGCCCGCCGCGACCGTCCGCCCCCGCGGGGTTCTCGATCAGGCGACGTTCACGCCAGGCGCGCGCCGCGACGGAGTCGGGATTCGACGGCAGAACGTACGCGTCCGTGGGCGAGGGAAAACCCCGGGTCGCCACCACCCGAAGGCGGCCCAGCGCCTCGTCGTACACCATGATGGAGGAGCGGCGTGCCGCGACGACCGCACTCACTTCGCGGAGGATCGTCTTCGCCGCTTCCTCGAGGTGGATGGTGTGACCGAGGATTTCGCTGATGGTGTAGAGGAGGTCGATCTCCTCGTAGCGGCCGGCCAGTTCTTCCCCGATCTCGACGGCGCGCCGCTCACTGTCGAGCAGCGTGCCGAGGACGGGGCGGAGCCGGTCCGCGGCGGCGTGGGTCTCCGCGTCGGCCAGGCCCTCGATGCTGAACCAGACGCCGTCGATGCCGGGGACGGCGTCGAGCCAGGCGCGGCCGGTGGGGGTGGGGACAAACCCCGCCTCGTGGGTGATGATCGGGGCCCAGCCTGGGTCTTCGCCGCCGAGCGCGCGGACGCGGCGCCCGTCGTAGCGCCAGGCGCGGACGCGCCCGCCGACGAGGCTGCCGAGCGCCTCGAGGACGGGCCCCGCCCGGTCTACTGTCGGCGCAGGGTCATGCAGATGGAATTCCCCGGGGGCGTGAAGCGGACGTCGTCCATCAGGTTGCGGATCAGGAAGAGACCCCGGCCGCAGGGCAGCTCGAGGTCGTCGGGGGTGACGGGATCTCGGACGGTGGCGGGATCGAAGCCGGGGCCTTCGTCGGTCACGTGGACGTGGAGGGCGTCGGGCAGGCACTCCGCCCGGACCTCCACCATCAGCGTCGGTTCCTGCCCGTTGCCGTACACGATGGCGTTGGCAAGCGCCTCGCTGAGCGCCACGCGGAACCGGAAGTGCGCCCGCTTCGGGGCGTCCCAGCCGGCGAAGCAGTGGCGGGCCACCAGCTCCACGGCCTCTTCGATGACGGACACGTCGCTGGGGATGCGGAGCGCGATTTCCACGGCAATGCCCGAGGGAAGGGGCCGGTCGGCGCGGCGGACGCAGAGGCGAAGCGGCGCGGTCACGGTCGGATCAGAAGCCGGCGAGCGCCTGCGCCGAGCTGTCGGCGATAGCGAAAAGGGTGTCGAGCTTGGTGAGTTCGAAGAGGGAGCGCAGGTCCTCGTTGAGCCCGCTGAGCCTGAGCTCCCCGCCCTGTTCCCGGACCTTCTTGGAAATCGAGACGAGCGCCCCGAGTCCCGACGAGTCGATGTACCCGGTCTTGGCGAAATCCACCAGCAGCTTCCGCTCGCCGTTGTCGAGCGCCTGCTGGATGGTGGCCTTCAGCTCCTGCCGGTTGCCCACGATCAGCTGGCCCTCGACCTCGACGATCAGGACCCCGGACGGATGCTTGGACGTGGTGAACGCCATGAACGAATACCTCCCTCAGGAGCCTGGACCGGCCTGCAGGACCGCGAGTGCGGCCACTTCGACAATATCATCGCTCGTCGCCCCGCGCGACAGGTCTGCCATCGGCCGGGCCAGCCCCTGCAGCATCGGCCCGAGCGCGACGGCCCCGGCCAGGCGCTGGACCAGCTTGTAGGCGATGTTGCCCGCGTCGAGGTTCGGGAAGACCAGCACGTTGGCGCGCCCCGCCACCGGGGAGCCCGGCGCCTTCCCCGACGCCACCTCGGGCACCAGCGCCGCGTCGGCCTGCAGGTCGCCGTCGGCGGGGACGCCGGGGGCGAGCTCCCGGAACCGGGCCACCGCGGCGCGCACCAGGTCCACCGAGCGCCCGCCCGCGCTGCCGTGCGTGCTGTAGCTGAGGAACGCCACCCGCGGCGCGTCCCCGATCAGGCGGCGACGGTCGCCCACGGCGGCGAGCGCGATGTGCGCGAGCTCCTCCGCGGTCGGTTCCGGCACGACGGCGCAGTCGGTGAACGTCAGCACGCGCTCGTCCGGGAAGAGCAGGTAGAACGCGGAGCTCAGCAGGGGGAAGCCGGGCGCCAGCCCGATGGCCCAGAGCGCCGCGCGGAGCACCTCCGCCGTGGCCGTGGCGGCGCCTGCCACGCAGGCGTCCGCCTCGCCGAGGGCCACGAGGCCGGCGCCGAACCGGAGGGGATCCGCGGCCAGGTCGAGGGCGTGGATCCCGTCCTGCACCCGCTCGGGCCGCCGCGCCCGGAGCCGTTCGGCAATGCGCTTCAGCCGCGGGTCGCGCGCCGGGTCGAGGTGGCCGGGCCCCAGCAGGATCGGCTCCGCGATCCCCTCCTTCCGCAGCCGCTCCGCGGCGGCCTCGACGCGAGGGTCGCCCCCTTCGGGCAGTACGACGCGTCCGCCGCGGGCGCGCGCACGCTCCAGCAAGGCCGCGCGCACGCTCACTTCGCGAAGCGCGCCCGGAGCGCCTCCGCCACGGCGGGGTGGACCAGCGCCGACACGTCGCCGCCGAACCGCGCCACCTCCCGCACCAGGCTGGAACTCAGGTAGGTCAGGTCGAGTGCGGGGACGAGAAAGACCGTCTCCAGCGAGGGGTGCAGCTGCCGGTTCATCAGCGCCATCTGGAACTCGTACTCGAAGTCGCTCACGGCGCGGAGCCCGCGCACCACCACCGACGCGCCCACCCGTCGCGCGAAGTCGGCGAGCAGCCCCTCGAACGACACGAACTCGATCCGCGGATCCTGGCCGACGGCGGTCCGCAGCATGGCCAGCCGCTCCTCGACGCCGAAAAGCGGCTGCTTGGAGACGTTGACCGCCACCGCGACGATGAGCCGGTCCGACAGGAGCAGGCTCCGGCGGATGAGGTCCTCGTGCCCGCGCGTCGGCGGATCGAACGAGCCTGGGTAGATCGCGATGCGAGTCATGGCGCGTAGCAGAAGGTGAGGGCGGTGTCGCCGTAGCGGCGGGTGTCGTCGCCGGGCAGCGCCAGGGTGGCGCGGTGCTCCACCGAAAGAATGCGGGCAAAGGGCGTCCGGCGGAAGAGCGCCACCAGCCGGGAGGCCGCCTCGTGGTCGTAGGGCGGGTCGGCGAACGCGACGTCGAAGGCGCCCGGCTGCAGCGCCTCGGCGAACCGCATCGCGTCGCGCTTGTGGACCTCGCACCGCCCCTCTACCCCGAGCGCCTCGATGTTGGCCGTGAGCGCCCGGATCGAGGCGGTCCCGAGGTCCACGAACTCGGCACGGAGCGCCCCGCGGGAGAGCGCCTCCAGCCCCAGCGCGCCGCTGCCGGCGAACAGGTCGAGCACCCGCGCGCCAGGGATCGCGGCGCCGAGAATGCTCATCCAGGCCTCGCGGACCCGGTCGGAGGTCGGGCGGACCCGGGCGTCCCTGGGCATGACCAGGCGCCGGCCGCCGAACTCGCCGGCCACGATCCTCACGCCGGCGATTCCGGGGCCGGAACGATCGCCACCATCCGGGCCTGGAGCGCCTCGCGGTTCCGGAAGGTATTGAGCTCCAGCTTGAAGGCGACGTCCACCGCATCGAGGGCGGCGGGAGCGCGGTCCATCATGCCGAACCCGATGGCGTCGAGCACAACGCCCTGCTCCCGCATCGTGGCCTTGAGGTGCCCCTTGCCGACTTCGCGCGCGCCCTGCAGCTGGACGCCGCGCACCGCGAACACCGGGCCGGGATTCCCCATGCCGCACGGCTCGAGGTGCTGGCACATCGCCTCGAGCTCCGGCGTCGCCTCCCCCAGCCGCAGCGTCACGTCCACCCGCTGCTCGGGCACGAGATCCTCGCCCCGCAGCTGCCTGTTGGCCTCCGCCACGAACCGCGCACGAAATTCGTCCAGCCGGTCCCGGTGGATCGTGAGGCCCGCCGCCATCCGGTGGCCGCCGAACCGCTCGAGGAGGTCGCCGCAGGTGGCGAGTGCGTCGCGGAGGTGAAAGCGGGAGATGCTCCGCCCGCTGCCCTTCCCGAGCGTCGGGGTCTCCTCGTCGAAGGCGATCATGAACGCCGGCCGGCCATAGCGCTCCACGAGGCGCGACGCCACGATGCCGATGACCCCCGCGTGCCACCCCTCGGCGGAGAGCACGAGCGCGGAATCCGTCTCAAGCCGGGCGCCCGCCTCGACCTGCGCGATGGCCTCCTCGAGGATCCGCTGGTCGAGCGCCTGCCGGTCGGCGTTGTGCGACTCGAGCCGCTCCGCCAGCACCCTGGCCTCCTCCTCGTCGTCGGTCAGGAGGAGGCGGAGTCCGTCCTTCGCGTCTCCCACCCGCCCCACGGCGTTCAGCCGCGGACCGAGCACGAACCCGAGGTGCCCCGCCTTGACCGGCTTTCCCTCGAGCCCGGACGACTTGATCAGCGCCCTGACGCCGGGCCACCGGCTCCGGGCGAGGACCTTGAGCCCCTGCTGCACCAGGAGCCGGTTCTCCCCCTGCAGGGGCACCACGTCCGCCACCGTGGCGAGCGCCACGTAGTCGAGGAGGTGGAGCGGGAGGTTGGGCGGAAGTCCGAGCGCCGGCACCAGCGCCTGCACCAGCTTGAAGGCCACGCCGGTGCCGCAGAGGTCGCGGTACGGCGAGTCCTCGCCGTCGAGCTGCGGATCCACGATTGCGGTCGCGGGGGGACGCTCGGGGCCCGGCAGGTGATGGTCGGTCACGACGACCTCGAACCCGGCCGCCCGCGCGGCCCGCACCGTCTCAACGGCGGTAATGCCGCAATCACAGGTGAGGATGAGCCGCGCGCCGACCTCGCGGGCGCGCTGGAGCCCGGCCTCGCGGAAGTCGTAGCCGTCGGCCATGCGGTGCGGCACGAACGGCTCGACGGCAGCGCCGGCGTAGCGAAGCGCCCGGGTCAGCAGCGCCGTGGCGCACTGCCCGTCCACGTCATAGTCGCCGTGGACGAGGATCGTGCCCCCGGCGCGCACGGCCCCCGCGATGGCGCCGACGGCCGCCTCCATCCCGCCAAGGAGATAGGGGTCGCCCAACTGGTCGAGCGTCGGCCGGAGAAAACGTCGGGCGGCCTCCACGTCGCCGAATCCGCGCTGCAGCAGCAGGGCGGCCAGGGCGCGAGGCACGGAGAGCGCCGCAGCCAGCGCCGACACCTGCGCGTCGTCGGGCGCGGGGGAGAAAACCAGCCGCACCGGACGGGGCGATGCCCCGGACACCGTCAGTCCGCCGGGCTCAGGAGGCGTCGACGAAATACAGCATCACGCCGCAGCCCTCGCAGGCGTCCACCACGCCGGACATCCGCATCTGCGCGCGCCGGTTCATCGGGACCGCGGTGTAGCAGGCGCCGCAGGCGTCGCCGGCCAGCGCCACCACGGCGCGCGGGGCGCGTGATCCGCGCAGCCGCTCGTAGCGGGACCGGAGCGGCTTGGCGACCGCCGCCGCGCTCGCGTCCCGCGCCGCCAGCGCCACCGCGCGCTCGGCCTCCAACTCGGCCCGCCTGGCCGCCAGTGCCTCGCGTGGCGCGACCTGCTCCGCCTTGAGCGCCTCGACGGCCGTCTCGGCCTCGGCCACCCGCGTCTCCTGGGCCTGCACCGCCTCCTGAGCACGGAACCAGTCGGACTCCTCGCGCGCCAGCACCTGGCGAGAGAGATCGAGCTCCGCCATCAACCCGGCCGTGTCCTTCCCCGGCCGAGACACCTCGATCCGCTTGCGCCGTCCCTCCTGCAGCTTCCGGTACGTCTCCACCCGGCCCTCGACCTCGATGCGCCGGCGGATCGACTCGGCCACGCTGCGCTGTGCCACGCCGATGCTCGCCTCGGCGCTTCGCACCGCCTCGTCGAGCGCCTGCTCCTCCGCGAGCACCTGGTCGAGGCGCTGATCCACGTCGAGCAGCGTCAGGTCCTTGTCCTGCAGGTCCAGCAACTTTTCCAGATCCGGGTTCATCCTGACTACCTCACTGAGAGTCGGGGCCGTACCGCCGTCACTGCGGCGAGCGCGGCCGTGGGTTTTGCCAATGCATCACCTTCTGGAGCGCCCGCGGGTATTTCGCGTTGAGCTCCTTCTTTCGTGCCAGTTTCTCCGCGTCGTCGGTCAGCAGCTGGTATGCCCGCCACAGCGGCCGGAACTCCAGCGCTTCCGAGGCGCTGGCGTAGTGGTCGTCGAGCACGGCGTCGGTCAGCGTCGCCCCGGTTTCCCGCAAGTCGCTCCACAGCGCCTGCGCCGCGGGCGAGAGCCGCGCGGGGAGGTCGGTGGCGGGGAGGTCCGCGTCGGCGACCAGTGCCTCGAACAGTTCGCGGTGGAGCGGCTCCTCGAACCATTCGCGCCGGACCTCGTGCGCCGCCCGGGCGCGGTAGTCGTCGCTCGCCACGAGCACGCGCAACAGCTCCACCTCCGCCACCCCGCCCATCCGGCCCCGTCGCGGCGCGGGCCGCGCGCCCGCCGCCGGGCGCGCCTCCGGTGCGTTCGAGGGGACGGGCCGTGGCGCCCGCATCGACTCGACTTCAGCCAGCAGGACCTCCTTGCTGACCCCCGAACGCTCCGCCACCCGGCCGAGGTAGAGCTCCCGCGTGATGGCGTTGCTCGCGGCCCGGATGGTGGGGAGGAGCCGGTCGAGCGCCTCCCGCCGGTGCTCGACCCCCTCGAACCAACCCTTCCGCTCCAATATCTGGATCTTCCGCTCGAGGACGTCCACGGCGTCGCGCAGGATTGGCTGGAGCGCCTCCGCCCCGCCCTTCTGCACGAGGGTGTCGGGGTCCTCGCCAGGCGGCAGGGTGGCGACCCTCGCCCGCACATCGTGGCGCAACAGCTCGTCCCCGGCGCGGAAGGTGGCACGGAGCCCCGCCGCGTCGCTGTCGTAGAGCAGCGTGACGGACTTGGTGTACCGCTTCAGCAGCTCGACCTGGTCGCCAGTGAGCGCGGTGCCGAGTGGGGCGACCACATGTTCGATGCCCGCCTGGACCAGCCGAAGCACGTCGAAGTACCCCTCGACTACCAGCGCGCTCTCCTCGCGGCGAATCGCGTTCCTCGCGAAGTGCAGGTTGTAGAGCGACCGGCCCTTGTGGAAGATCGGGGTCTCCGGTGAGTTCAGGTACTTCGGCTCCCCGGGCCCGAGGAGCCGCCCGCCAAAGGCCACGACGCGGCCCCGCAGGTCGTGGATCGGGAAGAGCAGCCTGCTCCGGAACCGGGGCCCGATGCTGCCGTCCTCGCGCCGCACCACCAGCCCCGCCGTCACCAGGTCTTCCTCCTTCACCCCCAGCTCGGCCATGGCAGCCTGGAACTCCCCGCGCCGGGGCGCGAAGCCGAGCCCCAGTTCCCCCGCGACCTCGATCGGGATGCCGCGGTCGGCCAAGTACTTCCGCGCGCCCTCCGCCTCGGCCGACTCGCGCAGCTGCCGGGCGAACCAGTCCTGCGCCACCGCGGCGGCCGAGTACAGCGGTTCGTACGGGTCGGGGCCCTGGCGCTCGCTGCGCTCCGGGATCACGATCCCGACCTTGCGCGCCACCTCGCGCACCGCGGTCGGGTAGTCCATGCCGAACCGCTTCATGAAGAAGCTGAAAACGTCCCCCGCCTCGTGACAGACGTAGCAGTAGAACATCCCCTTCTTCGGGATGACGGCCAGGTTGCGGTGCGTCCCGCCGTGGAACGGGCAGGGCCCACGATAATCCGAGCCGGTGCGCTTGAGGTCCACCGAGTCGCCGACGATGGACACGATGTCGGCGGTGTCGCGGACCTGCTCGATCACGTCGTCCGGGATGCTCACGGCTTGAGCTCCGCCACCGTGGCGCCGGTGCCGCCCTGGTTCGACGGGGCGAAGGCGTGGCTCTGGACGCGCGTGTCCCGGCCCAGAAGCCGCTGGACGCGATCGCGCACCACCCCCGTGCCCTTGCCGTGGATGATCCGGAGGTAGGGCCGGTCGGCGAGCACCGCGGCGTCCAGCGCCGCCAGCGTGGCGGCCTCCGCCTCGTCGCCGGTCATGCCGCGGAGGTCGATCTCCATCGGGGCCTCGACCGCCGACGGGTGCACGGGACGGACCGGCTCGCTCGCAGTCCGCTTCGGCGCCTCCCCGCGCAGGACCTCGAGCTGCCGGGAATCCACCACCACGCGGAGCCCGCCCACGCGCACCACCGCGCGCCCGTCGCCGCGGAGCTCCACCACCTCGCCGACGCCGGCGGCGGCGGTGCGCACCCGGCTCCCGACCGTCACGGCCGCACCTGGCGCCCGTTCCTCATCGTCGGCGGCGGCCGCGATCCGGCCAGCGGCCGTGATGCCTTCTTCCACCATCCGCCGCGCATCGCGGGCCGCCGCCTCGTCCACAGCCGAGCGGGCGGCGCCGAGCGCCTGCTCGACGAGCTGCCGCGCCTCGAGCAGGTGGGCGCGGGCCTGCTCGCGCGCCCGCCGGTCGGCGTCCCGCTCCTGCCGGCGAAGCGCCGTCTCCCGCGCCTCGACCGCCTCGAGTTCCGCCGCAAGTCGCGCCGCCCGGGCCTCGCTCTCGGCGTCGCGCCCGGCCAGGCTCGCCTCGAGCGCCTCGAGCGCACGGGCCCGGCGCTCGGCGTCCGCCAACAGCGCGTCGAGCGTGCGCGCGGCGCGCGGCACGTCCGCTTCCGCCTCAGCCAGCACGTCCGGGTCGATGCCGAGGCGGCGCGCAATCGCCAACCCGTAGGACCGGCCCGGCACCCCCTTCTCGAACCGGTAGGTGGGCCGGATCGTCTCGGCATCGAACTGCAGCGAGGCGTTGACGATCCCCGGGTCCCGCTCGGGCAGCGTCTTGAGCGCACCGAGGTGCGTGGTGGCGAGAGTCGTCGTGCCGCGGCGCGTGAGCGAGAGCAGCGCCGCCGCGGCCAGCGCCGCCCCCTCGGTCGGGTCGGTGCCGCTGCCGATCTCGTCGAGCAGCACCAGCGTGGCCGGGTCGGCCTCGGAGAGGATGTTCCGCAGGGCCGCGAGGTGCGCCGAGAAGGTCGAGAGATTGGCCGCCAGCGACTGGTGGTCGCCGATGTCCGCGAAGAAGCGCGTGAACACAGGCAGTTGGCTGCCGGCGCCAACCGGCGGGATGACCCCGCTCTGGGCCAGCGCACCGAGGAGGCCGACCGCCTTCAGCAGGACCGTCTTGCCACCGGTGTTGGGGCCGCTGACGACCAGCGTGCGCTCGCTCGAGTCGAGGGTCAGGTCGAAGGGGATGACCGTTTCGCCGGCCGCGAGGAGCAGGGGATGCCGCCCGTGCACCACGACCAGCGCGGACGGCGCCGGCAGCATCTCCGGACGGAATCCCGCCACGCCGGCGGCGTAGCGCGCACGCGCCACGAGGTCGTCCATCCGGACGCACATCTCGGCACCGGCACGGAGCTCCGCCCAGACGGGCCGCAGCATGGAGGTCAGGTCGCGAAGGACGCGGAGCCGTTCCTGCTCCTCGGCCGATTCCGCCTCGCGGAGCGCGTTGCCGAGCTCGATCGCGTCTGTCGGCTCGAGGAACAGCGTCCCGTGGCTGGCGGACTCGTCGTGGACGATGCCGGCGGGGCGCTGGCGCGCGTCGCGGCGGACAGGGATGACGTACCGGCCGCCCCGCACCGTGACGCCGGCCTCGCCTGCGCCCTCGGCGGCCCGGAGGATGGTCTCCAGCTTCCTGATGAGCCGCGCGCGCGCCGCCTGGACGTCACGGCGCGCGGACGCGAGCGCGGGACTGGCGCCGTCGAGCAACTGCCCGTCGTCGTCGAGCGCCGCTTCGAGCCGGCGGTCGAGCGCCTTGTCCGGCACCGGAACTGCGAGCGAGGCGGCGAGCGGCGCCTCGTCGGCGATTCGGCGGAGTTCCGTGGCGTTGAGCCGGCAAGCACGGAGAAGGGCGCGCACCCGTACCAGTTCGACGCCGTCGAGCACGCTGCCCTCGACGCGGAGCCGGGCGAGGGCGCCGGTGGCGTCGGGCGCGGGTTCCACCACGACGGGCTGCTCGCGGCGGAAGAGCACGGCAAGCTCCTCCACGGCGTCCAGCTCCCGGCGAATCCACCGGAGGTCGTCGGTCGGGCGGCGCGCGCGAACCCGTCCGGCGCCCAGGGGACCGGCGGCGCAGGCGGCGACGGCGTCGAGGGCCCGGTCGAACTCGAGCGTCTCCAGCGCGGCGGACACCTGGTCTCCCGGCAAAGGAGACGGGGTGCCGGCGTCCGAAGACGCCTGCACCCCGTGGCTCTGTCCGACCGGTTCGGTTGCCATCATCCCAGTGAGAGCTCCGTCCGAACGATCTGCTGAATCACTTTGCCGTCGGCGCGGCCCTTGAACTGCGGGACGACGCGCCCCATGACCTTGCCGATGTCGGTGGCCCCCCCGGCGATGGCCGCCCGGACCGCCGTGCGAATTTCCTCGGGGTCCGCCGCCGGCGGAAGGTACTCCTCGATGATCTTGATTTCGGCGCGCTCCTGGTCGGCCAGGTCCTCCCGACCGCCCTTTACGTACTGCTCCACCGATTCGCGTCGCGTCTTGACGCCCTTCTGCAGCACCTCGAGCACGTCTTCGTCGGTGGGAGCGCGGTTCTGCTCCAGCTCACGGTTCTTGAGAGCCGCAAGGACCGTCCCCAGAAGCTGGGTACGGTCCTTGTTCTTGGACTTGCGAGCCGCGGTCAACGCGGCGTGCAGGTCGTCTGCCAGATTAGACACGCGGCTTCCGGGGACCACGGCGCACCTTTCGCGCAGCGGCGTTCATCTTGCGCTTCCGCTTCTCGCTCGGCTTCTCGTAGTGCCGGTGCTTACGAAGGTCGGAGAGGATCCCGGCCTTTTCGCACTTCTTCTTGAAGCGCTTCAGCGCCCGCTCGAAGCTTTCGTCATCGTGAATGACGACTTCGGACATCAGCAAATCACCCCTCTCCAGCCCGTGTCAGGGCGTAATGTTATGCAGTCTTTAAACATAGGTTGCGTGAGGGCGGGGGGCAAGGGGAGAGGACTGCGGACTGGGTACTGACGACTGCCCTACCCAGGGGGCCAGCCCAGGGCCCGGCCACCGAGCAGATGCAGGTGGAGGTGATCCACGCTCTGCCCGCCGTCCCTGCCGGTGTTGGTCACGATGCGATACCCCCCCTCGTCGAGCCCAAGAGACGCCGCCGTCTCGGCCGCGAACGCCAGCAGCCGGCCGAGCAGGCGCTCCCCCTCGGTCCCCGTGGCGTCGCGTGCCGCCGCGTGGTGCCGGACCGGAATTACCAGCACATGCACCGGCGCCTGCGGGTTCAGGTCGCGAAAGGCCAGGACGTCCGGTGTCCGGCCGACGACCTGGGCGGGAATCTCCCCTGAGGCGATCCGGCAGAAGATGCAGTCAGCCATCGAGTCCTCGCTTCCTCGCAATGCTGGTGTACACCGCCCCCGCCAGGGCGGCCGTCTCGAACCGGAGGATGTGATCCCCGAAGCGCACCGGGACGAAGCCTGCCGCCTCGAACGCCCACCGCTCCTCCGGCGTGAATCCCCCCTCGGGGCCGACGGCGATCGTGACCGGCTGTGCCCCCACACCCGCGGGCGGAACGCCGCCCTCGAGTGCGGCCAGCCACCGGACCCCCGTCCGGGGTTCGGCGGCGAATTGCTGGAGGGGGACCGGCTCACGGACCTGCGGCGCCCAGGTGGCCCCGCACTGCTTGATGGCCTCGAGTGTGCGCCGCCGGAATCGCTCGACCTGCGCCTCGCGGATGCGCGAGGCGACCCCGCGGGTGTGCTCGGTCTCGAGCGGGACGATCTCGGTCACGCCGAGCTCCGCAGCCTTCTCGACCACCCATGCGAAGCGATCACGCTCCCCCGCCCCGATGGCCAGGACGAGCGGGACCGGCGGATCCTCGTGGCGGACCGCGCCGACGGTGACGACGGCATCCTTCCGGCCCAGCTCCAGCGTCCCCTCGCCGACGCCCCCCGCGCCGTCGAGCAGGCGGATCGCCTCACCCGCCCCGGCGCGACGCACGCGAAGGTGGTGCACCTCGAGCGCATCGAGCACGATGCGCGCGCCGGTCACCAGGGAGCCGACCGGCACCAGGACGTTCACGGCACCCGCCGCGCGGATACCGCCCACCAGCCGGCGTCGAGCACTTCCTCCATGATGGCAAAGCCCGCCGGCGCGAGCACGGGGCGAAAGAGCGGCGCCTCCCCCTCCTCCATGCCGGAGAAGATCGCCACGCCACCCGGCGCCAGCGCGTCATGGATGGCGGGAAGCAGCGTCACGTTCACGTTGCGGAGGATGTTGGAGAGGAGAAGGTCGACAGGGCCGATGAGAGGCGCCAGCAGCGCCGCGTCGCCATCCAGGAACTTGCAGGCCGCCGACACGCCGTTCTGCTCCGCGTTCCTGACCGCCACGACGTTTGCCTCGGCGTCGATCTCGATGCCGGTGGCGCGAGCGGCGCCGAGCCGCACCGCGGCGATCGACAGGATGCCGCTCCCGCTCCCGAGGTCGAGCACCGACTGCCCCGGCACGAGGTGACGCTCCAGCAGCGTCAGGGCGGCGCGGGTGGAGCCATGCTCGCCGGTCCCGAACGCCATTTCGGGGTCGATGACGACGGTGACATCGCCCGCCTCGGCGCCGGCGTCGGACCAGGACGGCGTGACGATCAGGCGGCCGAACCGCCGCGGGCCCAGCCCGTCGCGCCAGCGAAGCGTCCAGTCCACCGCGTCGAGCGGACGGACCCGGGCGGTGGCGCCGGGGTCGGGACTCCCGGCAAGCTGCTGGATGAGCTCCTGCGCACCGGCCTCATCTTCGGCGAAGGTGACGAGGGTGCCGTCGTCGCGCTCCTCGATGGCCTGTCCCGTGCGCGCGACCAGCCAGGCGGCCAGGGCGTCACCGGCGGTGGCGGGCGCTGACGGCATGACGTCCACGGCCCACCACCCCATCAGCCCAGCGCCTCGCGGATCCGTGACCAGAATCCCTTCCCCTGGCCTGGAGGCTCTCCTTCGTGCTCGGCGAGCTCGCGGAAAAGCCGTTCCTGCTCCGGATTGAGCCGCTCGGGCGTCCACACGTTGATCCTGATGTGGAGGTCGCCACGCCCCGCCTGCCCGAGGCGCGGGAGCCCCTTCCCCTTGAGACGGAGGACGGTCGCGGTCTGGGTCCCCGACGGCACGACCACCTCTTCCTCGCCCCACGGCGTCGGGACCGGATAGGTGCCGCCGAGCGCCGCCTGCGAGAACGACAACGGCAGGTCGGTGGCGAGATGCTCCCCTTGGCGCTCGAAGCGATCGTCCTCCTCGACTTCGATCAGCAGCAGCAGGTCGCCCTTGCCGCCGTTGCGGGGCCCCGCGGCGCCCTGGCCGCGCATCGTGAGGTAGTTGTTGGTGGAGACGCCGGCGGGGATTTCCGCCTGGACGGTCCGCTCGGCACGCACCCGTCCCTCGCCGCGGCAGACCTCGCACGGCGTGCGGATGACCGTGCCCTCGCCGCCGCAGGTGGGACAGGGCGCCACCTGGACGAACTGGCCGAACACGCTGCGCGCCGCGCGCCGGACCTCGCCGTTACCGCCGCAGGTGCCGCAGGCCGCGGCGCTGGTCCCCTTCTTGGCGCCGGTGCCGCCGCAGTGCTCACAGGCGTCGAGCGTCTTCAGCTTGATGGTTCGCTTGACGCCGGTGGCCACTTCGGCCAGCGTCATCCGCACGGTGACGCGGATGTCCTGCCCGCGCCGCGCCTCCGCCACCGTCCGGCCCCCGCCGCCGCCCCCGAAGAGCGACTCGAACCCGCCGAGGCCGCCGAAGTCGCGCATGAAGATGTTCAGCGCCTCGGTCAGGTCCACGTGGTGGTACTCGAACCCGGCGCCGCCGCGGCCCACTCCCGCCTTGCCATAGCGGTCGTAGGCGGCACGCTTCTGCGGATCCCGGAGCACCTCGTACGCCTCGGTGACTTCCTTGAACCGGCTCTCGGCGTCGTGCGACGAATTGCGGTCGGGATGCAGCTCCATCGCCAGCTTGCGGTAGGCCTTCTTGATGTCGGCTTCGGTCGCGCCGCGCTCGACGCCCAGCAGGGAATAGAAATCGCTCACGTCAGCAGTCCTTCGACGAGCTGGCTCGTATGCTCGACCAGCCCGATGATCTTGTCGTAGGGCATCCGGGTCGGCCCGAGGACCCCGATGACGCCGCGGAGGTCCCCGGCGCGGTAGGAAGCGGTGACCAGCGTGAAGTCGTTGAGCCGCGGGTCGAGGTTCTCGCCCCCGATGGTGATGGTCAGGCCCTCGCCCCGGGTCTGCAGCGCGGTGCGCAGCAGATCGCGTCGCTGGGTGAGGTGCAGCAGGTCGCGCATCTTCGAGTTGGACGCGAACTCCGGCTGGTCGGCCAGCAGCTCCGCCCCGCCGAGGACCACGTCGCGCCCGTCGCCCGAGAGGTCGAAGATCTCCTCGCGCTCGGCCAGGAAAATGTTGAGCAGCTCGTGGCCTTCCGGCTCGGTGGCGGCGTCGCGCAGCCGCTCGGCGAGCGAGGTCCGGATCTCCTCGACCGTGAGCCCGGCGAGCCGCTCGTTGAGGACTTGCGTTACCCGGTCGAGCGCCGGCTTGGCGATGTTGCCGCGCACCTCGACGAACACGGTGCGCACCGCACCGCTGCGCAGGGTGAGCACCATGAGGATCCGCTCGCTCGACACCTGCACCAGCTCGAGCCGCTCCAGCACGATGTGGTTGAAGGCCGGCGCCACGGCCACGCCCAGTTCCTGGGTCAGCACACCTAGCACTTGCGCGGTGCGGCGAAGGAGCTGGTCCATCGCGTTGCGTGAGCCGGGGAGCTCCGCCTGAAGCGTCTGACGCGCCTCGTCGCTCGGCGGGGAGAGGTGCATCAGGCTGTCCACGTACACCCGGTAGGCCCGGTCGGTCGGAATGCGGCCCGCCGAGGTGTGAGGGTGGTAGAGGAGCCCCAGCTCCTCCAGTTCGCTCATGATGTTCCGCACCGTGGCCGACGACACCCCGAGCCCGAACCGCTGGGACACAGTGCGGCTGCCGGCGGGCTCGGCCGTCTCGATGTAGGTCTGGATGACCGCCTCGAGGACGTGGAGCTGGCGGGTGGAGAGGTGTTCGGCGGATGCCATGGGGGTGAATCTAATCAGGCGGCGTCGGCCACCAACGCGTCGAGCCGGAGCCACCCCTCCGGAGAGAGGCGGAGGCGCCCGCCCGCCTCGCCGGCCCACCCCGCGCGCACCCAGCGGTCGCGCACCTCCGCGTGGACGAGGTCCATGGGCGCGCCAGCCGAGGTGCGGAGGCCAAGGTAGAGCGCCTCCAGGCGGCGCTGGCTTTCGGTCAGCGATTCCCGGCCGCCTATGGTGTCCCTTCCCTCCCGAATGGCGGCGTCCCAGGCGGCATACTCGCGGATGTTCCACCGACGCTCCCCGCCGGTGCTGCTGTGGGCGGAGGGACCGAGCCCGAGGTAAGGTGCGCCGGTCCAGTAGCCGCTGTTGTGCCGCGCCCGATGCCCGGGGCGGGCAGCGTTCGACACCTCGTAATGCTCCCAGCCGCGTTCGGCAAGCGCGCCGCTCAGCCGGAGAAACTCCTCGGCAAACTGCATCTCGTCCACCGCGGTGGCCTGGCCCCGGGCGGTCCAGTGGCCCAGGGGGGTGTGCGTCTCGACCGTCAGTCCGTAGCAGGAGAGGTGGTCGGGCTCGAGCGCGAACGCCTGGTCGAGATCGGCCTGCCAGTCGCGGCACAGCTCGGCCGGGAGACCGTAGATGAGGTCGAGCGACAGGTCCGCAAACCCCACCCCACGCAGGATCCGCACGGCCTCAAGGGCTTGTTGCGCCGTGTGCGCGCGGTGCATCCACTCGAGGACGGCGGGCGAGAACGATTGCACGCCGAGCGAGACGCGCGCGATGCCGGCGGCGCGCCAGGCCGCCGCGGCCTCCGGGGTGACGTCGTCGGGATTCGCCTCGATCGTGATTTCCGCCCCGGGCGAGAGGCGGCGCTCCGTGGTGAGGCCGGCGAGGAGCGCGGTCAGCGCGGCGGGATCAAGCCTAGACGGTGTGCCGCCCCCGAAGTAGACCGTGTCAAGCTCCGGTGACTCATCCCATCCGGGGTCACCCTGAACGTCGCGCCATTCCTGGAGGATGGCCTCGGCAAAGCGGTCCGAGGGGACGGTCCGGCGAACCGCGATGGAGAAATCGCAGTAGCTGCAGCGGCGCGCGCAGAAGGGCACGTGGATGTAGAGGTTCACGGCCCGAAGGGTACAGCGCGGCCGGAGCCGGGGAAAGTCAGGTGCGCAGGAACCGCCGGCCCGGCTCCTGACGCGCGATGCCGTAGAGCTCCAGCGAGGAGAGCGCCGGAAGGAGCTCGGCAGCGGAGACCCCCACCACCTCGATGAGTGCGTCGAGGTGGCGTGGCGTGCGGTCGAGCGTCTGGAAGACCCGGCGCTCGAACAGGGTGAGCGGCAGAGCCGGAGGGGGATCGTCGGGGGGCGCTGGCGCCCCCTTCGGGGCGCGGGGAGGGCGCACCTCGGGAAAGGCGGCGAGCAGGTCCGCCGCCTCGAGGAAGGGAGTGGCGCCGTCGCGGAGGAGGCGGTTGGTGCCGACGGAGGTGGCGCTCGTGATGGCGCCGGGCACCACCATCACATCACGGCCCTGGGACAGGGCGGCGTCCACCGTGATGAGCGTCCCCGATCCCGCGGCGGCCTCCACGACGACCGTGACCCGCGCCAGCCCGCTGATGAGGCGGTTTCGGCGCTGGAAGCTCCCCGCCGTGGGCCGGTCGCCTGGGGGGAATTCGGTGAGGAGGAGCCCCTCCCTTCGCATCCGCTCGTACAGGACACGGTTCGCGGCGGGATAGATGACGCCGAACCCATTCCCCAGCACGCCGATCGTCTCGCCGCCCGTGTCAAGCGCCGCGAGGTGGGCCACGGCGTCGAGGCCTCGTGCCATCCCGCTGACCACGCAGAGCCCCGCATCCACCGCGGCCTGCACCACCTTCCGGCAGGCGTCGCCGCCGTAGGGAGAGTGATTCCGGCTCCCGACGACGGCCACCGCCAGCCGGTCGAGCAGTTCGAGGCGCCCCAGCGCGAACAGAACTGCCGGCGGTTCCGGTATCTCCGAGAGAATGGAGGGGTACGCGGCATCGCCCGGGACGAGACAGGTGCCGCCGTGCGCCTCGACATCGCGCAGCACCCGCTCGCCCTGGGCGACAGACGTCGCCTTGATGGCGGTGGCACAGGCGACGGAAATGCCGGGCAGGGCGCGCAAAAACTCGAACGGCGCCGCGAGGGCGCCGTAGGCAGTCGAGCAGGACTGGAGGAGCGTGTTGCGTCGGGCGTGACCGACCCCGTTCACCAGGGCGAGCGCCACCTGCGCGGCGCGCTCTTGGTCCGAAGCTCCCACCCCGGTCACTCCTCGAGCCACTCGTCGTCGGAGGGCGGAGGTTCATTCGCTTTCGCGTCCGCCACGAAACGCCAGAGGTACTCCTTCAACTCCTCGAGGCCGGTGCCGGACGCGCTCGAGATGGCGAGCTGCCGGTCGGCACCGGACGCATCCAGCTCCGGAACGTCGTCGCCCTCGGGGAGCAGGTCGCGCTTGGTCAGGACGACCACGTGGGGCCGCTCGGCCAGGGTAGCCGAGTACTGCCGCACCTCGCCGCGGAGCTGATCGTACACCGCCTGCGGGTCCGGCGCGTCGAGCGGCACCAGGAAGGCGAGCACGCGTGTGCGCTCCACGTGCTGGAGGAACTTGAGCCCGAGCCCCTTCCCTTCGTGCGCCCCCTCGATGATGCCCGGGATGTCCGCGAGGACGAAGGTGCGCGACCCGGACAGCTGCACCACGCCGAGGTTCGGCTCCAGCGTGGTGAAGGGATAGTCCGCGATCTTGGGCCGCGCGGCGCTCAGCACCGACAGGAGCGTGCTCTTGCCGGCGTTGGGCTCGCCCACCAGTCCGACGTCGGCGATGAGCTTGAGCACGAGTTCGATGTCGCGCTCCTGTCCCTCCTCACCCGGCTCCCACTCTCGCGGGGCCTGGTGCGTCGGGGTCGTGAAACGGGCGTTGCCTCGTCCGCCCCGTCCCCCCCGGGCGACACGATACACGTCGCCGTCGTGCAGGATTTCCGCCAGCACCTCGCCGGTGGCCACGTCGCGGACGATGGTGCCGGGCGGCACCGGCATGTAGATGTCCTCTGCCGAGGCGCCAGTCTTGGTCTTGCCCTTGCCGTGCTCCCCCCGGCCTGCCTTCCAGATCGTGCGGTAGCGGTAGTCGAGCAGGGTGGCCAGGTTGGCGTCGCCACGGATGAACACGTGACCGCCGTGCCCCCCGTCGCCGCCGTCAGGCCCTCCCTTGGGCTTGAACTTGAAGCGCGCGAACGACGAGGCACCCGACCCACCGGTGCCCGCGATGACCTTGACGACTGCCCGATCAATGAACATCAACCCTCCTGTGCCCACCCGGCTCGCACCACCGCCCACAATTCCTTCACTGCCTTCCACTCCTCGTGCCCGAGCAACTGATTCACCTCGGCCAGCACCGCCTCGACCTGTTCGAAGCTCGCGCCGCTGTGCAGGGCGCCGCGCAGGTGGGAGTGCAGCTGCCGCTCGGTCCGGAGCACCGCCGTCTGCGCCACCGTGCAGAGCTCCCGGCGCATCAGGTCCAGCCCAGGCCGCCCAAGCGTCCGGCCGTACCCCTCGACGAGCATCCACCGGTCCACGGCGGGGTGCAGGTCCCGGACGTTGCGGCGGAGCTTGGCGTAGTTGCCCCCATACACCCGCGCGCACGTTTCCTCTCCGCGGGCCTCCCACTGCGCGAGCCGTGCGTACTCGGCGTCCGCGTCCTCCGCCGGGGCGACGGCGCCGCTCACCTTGCGCCAGAGTCCGAACGCGACGAGCGCGCGCGGATACCCGGCCATCAGGATGGACTGGAGCAAGAGCTCCTCCACCCACTGGGTCTCGACCTCCGCCTTGACCGCCGCTGCCATCAAGTGCCGCATGCCAGGTTCGTCGCCTGCCGCGATGGCGGCGGCGAGGCGGACCAGGGCGAGCGTCTGAAAATCGAGTGCTTCATCGGTCGGCATCAGGATAATCCCGATCAGGTGTGCTGTCGCACGGCGCGCGCGCCACGCGTACCGTGAAAACGCAGGTCCCCGGCCGATCGCAGCACCCCGGTCGGCATCTGCCGCGTGTTCCGGATGACCGGCGCCGCCTGGCTGGCCAGCCCGGCCAGCGGCAACTGCGCGCCGAATTCCGCATCCAGTTGCGCGAGCACGCCGAGCAGCGCCACCTGTGCGCTGCGCATGTCGCCGTCTTCCACCTTGAGCGTCAGCCCGAGGCCCAATTCCGGCCATGCCGCGCTGTAGACCCCCTCGGCGCCGATCTTGGCGAGCACGCGCCCGGCGGTTTCCCGCATCAGGTCGGTGCAGAGCCGGCCAGTTCCGCCCACCAGGTGCGGGTGGGCCAGCATCGCGTTCCGGACGCGGACGGCAGCCGGCTCTCCGCTGACGCCGAACCGAGCGTAGGCCAAGGCCATCGCCCGGAGCGGCAGGCCAAAGCAAACGGTGGTGCAGCCGTCCACGCCGAGCACCAGCGACTCGCGTGGCAGGCCGGTCCACCGCGCCACCTCGTCGAGGATTCGATCCTGGGCAGGGTGACCGGCGCGTTCGTACCCCACCGTCGGCCACCCGTGGTGCCGGGCGAGCGCGAGCATCCCGCTGTGCTTCCCCGAGCAGTTGCTCCAAGCAGCGGTCATCGCGGTGCCCGTGCGGAGCGCCGCCTCGTACACGGCGCTGGACAGCGGTGTGTGGGGGCCGCAGGCGAGGTCGGCCTCGGTGCAGCCGATTGCCTCGAGCATCCGGCGCGCGAGTACCACCTGTTCCGGTTCGCTTGAGTGAGAGCCGCATGCCAGGGCGATCGCGTCGGGCCCCAACCCGTAGCGATCCGCGGCGCCGTCGGCCACCATCGCCATGGCCTGGAACGGCTTGGCGGCCGAGCGCCAGTAGGTGACCAATTCCGGGTCCCCGGCCGACGCGATCAGGGTCCCTTCAGGGTCGGTCACCGCCAGCGCCACGGCGTGGAACGACTCAACGACGTCGCCGCGGGTCGCTTCGACTCGGAACGAGGTGGACGACATGGGGGTCAAAGATAGCGGACACGAGGCTGGGCGGGGTCGTGGGCTCCCCTTCCCCTTTGCCCGGCCTGCACGCACGTTTCTCCGGTCGTGAATCGTCACGCACCAAAGGAACCGCCGTGCGCCCCAGTTCCGCCCCTCCCCCAATGCCCCGCGACCGCGTCCTGAAGCTCATCGAGCGGATGGGGACGAGCCGCATCGCCGTCATCGGCG
>Ga0116153_10000473_pt1 | contig 50580 bp, 39 predicted proteins | sample AD_UKC028_MetaG_FD_89896 | JGI IMG/M metagenome (GOLD analysis project Ga0116153, IMG submission 89896) | Active sludge microbial communities of municipal wastewater-treating anaerobic digesters from USA - AD_UKC028_MetaG | ecosystem: Engineered > Bioreactor > Anaerobic > Digestate | place: USA...
AGAGAAGCCGTTGTCGAGATATTTGAAGTATTTCACCTCACCCCTGATATAGTCGACCTCTTTGAGGTCCTGCCAGTTCATGCCGCTTGGGCTCAGTATGTAATCCATGGCCTGCTCGAAATTGTCCCACCACATTTCACCCTGGCCTATTCTGTGGGCGAGGTCGTTGAGCATCTCGTGGTCGGAGCGGCACTCACCCGTCTGCACGACCTTTCTCCTGGTGACGATGTATCCATGGCGTTTCCAGAAATCGCCGACGTAATCCATCTCGAGCCAGTGGGCGGCAGGCAGGACGATATCGGCGAGCTCTGTCGTGGGGGTGTGATGGAAGTCCGCCACCGCCATGAACTCCACGTTCTCCAGCGCCTTGTACACGTCCTTTGCGTTGGGGCGGGTCATCATGGGGTTGGAGCTTATGAAGAAGAGCATCTTGACAGGATAGGGTTTTTCGTCGTTTATGGCATCCCAGACACATTTGGGATTGATGATGGCAAAACGCGACGAAAGACGGAAGCGGTCTCCGCCGAGACGCTTTTGGGACTGTGCCGGTGTGAGGAAACCGTGGGCGCCGAACTGCCCCACGTTCACCACCTTGGGTGTGCGGAAGAGGGCCTGGCCGCCGGGCTTGTCGAGGTTGCCCGTCAGGGCCATGATGCACATGAGGAGACGGTCGTTGTCCACGCAGTTGATCTGCTGTTCGATGGCGACACCCCACTGGATGCCGGCAGGTTTTGTCGTGGCAAAGAGCCTGGCCGCTTCCATGATCTTCTCTTTGGGGACCCAGGTGATCTTTTCGACCTTATCAAGGGGGTACTCGTTCACCCGTGCAACGAACTCGTCCCAGCCGAAAGTGAAATTTTCGCAGAACTCCCTGTCATAGAGATTCTCGTTGATGATGTAGTTGAGCATGCCCAGCGCGAGGGCGCCGTCGGTGCCGGGCCTGAGCTGGAGCCATACGTCGGCGCGTGCGGCGGGCCGCGTCAGTCTCGGATCGACGACGATGAGCTTCGCCCCGGCGTCGAGGGCCACGGAGAAAGGTTCTCCCTTGTATTCGTCTGCGTTGACGGTGGTGACGTTGTTGCCCCAGAGCATGACGCACTTCGGCAGGTTCTCGTAATCGACTATGGGGTTGGTCCCGATGGTGATAATACCCGTGGAGATACGGGGGCCGTAGCAGAAGTGGCCTGCCGTGAGCGTGTTGGGGGAGCCGAGAAGGTTGGCTATGCGGTATATAACAGCCTCGTTCTCACGGCCGGTGCCGTACCCGAAGACGACAGATTCGGGGCCGAACTTCTCCTTGTATTCTAGTATGTGCGCCGCTATGGTGTCGAGGGCTTCGTCCCAGGATATGCGCTCCCATTTGCCGCTTGCCTTCGGTCCGACCCTCTTCAAGGGATACTTGAGCCTGTCAGGCGAGTAAACGAGCTGCGCGGCGGCGAGCCCTTTGCTGCAGAGCGTACCGTGATTGATGGGATGGTCGGGGTTTCCCTGGATCTTCGCGATCTTTCCGTCTTTCACGTAGACATAGACCCCGCAGCCTCCGTGGCACCCACGGCAGCTTGTCTTGACCATCTCATCGTAACCGTACACCTCCATCTCCCTTTGGACGTTTGAATACCGGAATTCATACATGTCTCACTCCTTTTATTCCTATGATACCGAATACTGATTCTGTTTCAGCTCCAAAAAGGCGCGATACTTCCACGGCCTTCTCAGCAACCATGGGGCCGCATGTAGGGACAAGTGCCTCAGGGAAGGTCCCAAGCACGAAGACCGCGCCTATCGGGTTTCTTCCTGCGCCGAACACCGGCGATGCGATCGCGTTTATCCCTTTGCTCATCTGGCCGATATCGAAGGAGTAGCCGTTCTTTTTGCATGCATCCGTCTCTGCATTGAGGCGTTCTATGTCGAATTTACCCTGTTCATTGTTAAAATAGAGTTTTTTACGGGAAAGAACCTTCTTTTTTTGCTCATCATCCATGAAGGAAAAGACCGCTTTACCGTGCGCTCCCCACGTTACGGGCAGCCTGTGACCGATGCCCATTGTGATGCCTATCCCAGTATCTACCTCACGCTTTGCGACGACAATGAGGCTTTCCTCCGAGATCACCCCGAAGAGTGCCGTACTTTTTGTCGCGTTGGCCAGCACTTCAAGGGACGGGCCAACGAGTTCGCCGTAGTTGAGGTTGTCCAGCACTTTGCGGGAGAGCGATATGATGCCGGGTCCGAGAGAGTATGTTTTGTCGTCGGGGTCTTTCTGAACTAACCCGTGTTTGACGAGAGCGCTGAGGATCGAATGACCCTTGCTCTTGTGTATACCAACGGCGTTGCATATTTCCGTGAGCTTCATTTTGAACGAGGGGTTTTTACCGAGGCAGATAAGAACACGTGCTGCCTGTTCTACTGCCGGTGACGCCGAAGAGCCTTTACCGAGCTTTTTTTCCTCCATGGAATATCCTTTAATAAAGTTCTATATACAGAACACAGTTTATAATACAGAACAATTATAAAGTACGAAAATAAAACCGTCAAGAGAAATGTTGGATCGGTTCCTCTGGTTGTTGGAACCATACAAACCATACAAACCGTAAAGACCGAAAAAATCGGTTTCTGTCTTGACTTTGTTTTTTTTCAATGATATAAGACCTGTTATGAAGAATTTGCAGATAAAGAACTGGTGGTGGCGGGAATTGTAGGTGTGAAACCGTAATTTTCCGGCCATGGACGGTTTCACACCGTCCATGGCCGTTTTATTTGAAGGCCATGGGCAAAAGCTCGTGGCCTTTTTCATTATCTTGAAAGGAGGCTATCATGGAAAAAAAGGTGTTTCTCAGCGAAAAGGACATGCCGAGGGCCTGGTACAACATACAGGCAGACCTTCCTCATCCGTTGCCGCCGCCCCTTAATCCGGCCACAGGGGAGCCCATTACTCCGGACATGCTGGAGGCGATATTTCCGATGAACCTCATCGAGCAGGAGATGAGTTTGAGCCGGTCCATCCCCATCCCCGATGAAGTCCTGGAGCAGCTCCTCTTGTGGAGGCCGACGCCGATGTACAGGGCAACGGCCCTTGAAAAACGCCTGGGGACCCCGGCTCGGATCTATTACAAAAATGAAGGGGTGAGCCCCGCGGGAAGCCACAAGCCGAACACATCCGTGGCCCAGGCATATTATAATAAAGAGGCCGGCATAAAAAGGCTCACCACGGAAACGGGCGCGGGGCAGTGGGGGAGCGCTCTCGCATTTGCCTGCAACCGGTTCGGGCTTGAGATCAAGGTGTACATGGTCCGGGTCAGCTTCGACCAGAAACCGTACAGGCGCATGATGATGGAGACCTGGGGGGGGACGTGCGTGCCCAGTCCAAGTCCCGATACGTCGGCAGGGCGGGGGTTCCTCGAGGCAGACCCCGATCATTCGGGGAGCCTCGGGATAGCGATCAGCGAGGCCATCGAAGACGCCGTGACATCGGAGAACACGAAATACTCGCTGGGCAGCGTTTTGAACCATGTGCTCCTCCACCAGTCCGTGATAGGCCTGGAAGCGCGCAAGCAGCTCGAGAGCATCGGTGAATACCCGGACATCATCATCGGCTGTGCCGGAGGAGGGAGCAACTTTGCCGGCATTGCCTTTCCCTTTATCAGGGACAAGATACACGGGAAGGACATTCGGGTCATAGCTTCCGAGCCGACCTCGTGCCCTACCCTCACCAGGGGCCACTATGTCTATGATTTCGGGGACACGGCAAAGACCACCCCGCTTCTGCCCATGTATTCCATAGGGCACGGTTTTATTCCCGCGCCCATACACGCGGGAGGGCTCCGTTACCACGGCATGGCCCCCCTTGTGAGCAGGGTCTTCACGGACGGCCTGATCGAGGCAAAGGCCTACAACCAGCTCGAAACCTTCGCGGCCGGTATCGCCTTCGCGAGAACGGAAGGTTTTATCCCCGCGCCGGAAACGAACCACGCCATTGCCTGCGCCATTGAAGAGGCAAAAAGGGCGAAAGAAGAGGGAAAGGAGAGGGTTATCCTTATGAATTTCAGCGGCCACGGCATTATTGACCTGCCGTCCTACGACGCGTATTTGTCGGGAAAGCTGCAGGACCATGTCATGCCCGATGAAGAGATCGAGAAGCTTTTGAAGGAATTGGACGAATATCCAAAACCGAAATGAAGACAGGTTATGGGTAATAGGTGATAGGTTATGGGAAAAGAAAAAAGATAGGTGATGGGCTATAGGCGATGGGTCATAAAAAACAGTTCAAAGGTTGCAACGTTCGGGAAGCGCTCCAATTCTACAAAATGTTTTTCCTGGAACTTTGAACATGGAACCTGGGGCTGTCTTTCCCATGACCCATGAACCATAACCTATCACCCGTTACAAGAGGTGACCATGGAGATCTACTGTCCCCAGCTTGGCATGATGATCGGGATTTCGTACTGCTTAAAGGTGCAGGAAGGCCTGCCGTGCCGCAACACCTTCGGGTGTTGGAAAGAAAGGGTTGACGTGGCGGCCGTTCTTAAGGCAAAGTTTACTGACGAACAGCTATACCGGGCGTTCAATACACTACCGAAATCAAGGCTCCAGAAGATACTGGAGTCTGTTAGATCGGCTCGCAGGGAGGAATAGATGTTGCTTTCAGACAGGGTCATGCAGGTGAGGCCGTCAGGCGTTCGGAAGATCTTCGACCTGGCGCAGAAAGTGAAGAATCCCATCAATCTGAGCATAGGGGAACCTGATTTTGATATTCCCGATGCCATCAAGGAAGAGGGCATAAAATGGATACGGAACGGTTTCAATAAATACACCCCTTCAGGGGGGATACAGGAACTGAGAGAGAAGGTCCTGGTACATCTGAAGAAGAAAGGTATAATCTGCGAAGACGTTATCATCACCGCCGGGGTGACGGGAGGGCTCCTGCTTGCCCTCATGACCACGCTCAATCCCGGGGAAGAGGTTGTCATCCCTGACCCGTATTTTGTCCTCTATGAATACCAGGTGATCTTTCTCGGGGGCAGGCCGGTTTTTTTCGATACCTACCCCGATTTCACCCTGAAGGAGGAGAAACTTCGCGCGGCCATCACGGACAAAACGAAGATAATCCTGATCAACAGCCCAAACAACCCCACCGGCATGGTCAATTCCCGCGAAGAGCTCGAAATGGTCGCGCGGGTGGCCAGGGAGAAGGACCTCCTTGTCTTTTCCGATGACATCTACGACCGCTTCATCTACGACGACATCACGGAACAAACCTATCTGGGACAGCTCTACGACAAGACGGTCACCTTCGGCGGTTTCTCCAAGACATGGGCAATGACCGGCTGGCGGCTCGGGTATGTTGCGGGTCCCAGCGAGATCATCCAGTGCATGGTTACGATGCAGCAATACGCCTTCAGCAGCGTAACCTCCTTCGCCCAGAAGGCGGCCTTGACCGCGCTCGACTTCGATATGGACGAGAGGATCAGCCAGTACAGGAAAAAGAGGGACCTTGTTTACAACGGGCTGAAGGATAAGTACAATGTTGTTGAACCAAAAGGCGCTTTTTTCATTTTCCCGGAGGTCCCCGGAGGGAGCAGTATGGATTTTGTCGAAAAGGCACTGGAGAACAATCTTTTTATTATCCCGGGGAGTGTCTTTTCGGCACGTGACAGCCATGTACGCATCTCCTTCGCGTCAAGCGAGGAGAATCTCGTGAAAGGGATCGAGATACTGAGAAAACTGGTATAAAGGAGCCACACCGACAATGCATGAAAATATCATCAGGTTGCTCTTGGACAACGGGGTACAGGAGCTTTACGTGACCAACAGGGCCGCAGGTGCGGCGGCGCGTAAAATGTCCGGAAACGCCCCTTCCATTCATTGCGGGGTCTCGACCAATGAAAAGATCGCCTTCGAACTTGCGCTTACAGGTGCTTATGTATCGAAGAGAACTGCCTGTATATTCTCCACGGAAGGTCTCTACGAGGCGCTCGACCCCGTTATGAGCTCTGCCTATACCGGTGTTGCCGGTTCATTTCTCATCATTGCCGTCCAGGAGAACGATGAAGAGGTGACCCCGCTGGGGCTTTTTTCCAAATTGCCCCTCATCGTGACGGAAACACAGGCAGAGCTTGAAAGGGCGGTCCGCTACGGGTACGCGCTGTCCGACGAATACAGCATACCCGTGATCATCCAGGCCGTTCCCGGGGGGTATGAAGACTCTCCGCCGATGCCCCTTGTTAAAGGCGGGAAGAAGAACGGCAGCACGGCGTCCTTTGTGCGTGAGCCGGGAAGGTGGGCGGCCACACCCAAATTCCGCTACAAGCTCCACGGCGAGCTCAATGAAAAGATAAAGAGGATCAGCGAGGCCTTCGAGACATACGAGGACAATACCGTTGTCCGCAAAGGGAAAGGGGGCCTTATAACCGACAGGACATCCCATCTCGAATTCTACGACGAGGACGCCAGCGTACTTCGGCTTGCGACAGTCTTCCCTTTGCCGGAAAAGCTTGTCCAGGGTTTTGTCGATGAAATGGATGAAGTCCTTGTCATTGAAACCTACCCTGCGATCGAACTGCAGATACCGCGGCGGTCAAAAGTGAAGTCCGGATTTGTCGACGCCTTTCTGGGAAAGCCTCAATACGAAGAAACAATACAGGGTTTCACCGTGATAAGGGACCGGCTCGGCCCCGCGTCGTCCATAAATATGGCCCATGGGATCAAGAAGCTCGATCCCGGAAAGAACATCCTCGCCGTCACCTTTGAAGACCACTTTTTCCATTCCGGGCTCCCGGCATTTATAAACACGCTCTACAATGATTCCTCCTGTGTTCTCCTTGTCATGACGAACAAACTTCAGGAGGAGATCAAAAAGGCGATCATAGGGTGCGGCTTCAGTAATATACATGATATCAGCGCCATCGACGAGCTCGCCCGTTTCCGGGGTACCGGCGAGCCGGTGGTTGTTCTCTACAGGGGTATGATATGAAACTTGAGATCGTATGCGCGGGTGTCGGCGGGAGGGGAGTGCTCCTGGCCTCGACGGTTCTCATCGAGGCGGCTATAGCAAGCGGTCAGAAGGCTGTTGCGTCCGATGAATACGGCATGAGCCAGAGGGGGGGTTCCGTTGTCTCCCTCGTAAAGATCGGTGATTGCGCGAGCCCTTTCATCGGAAGGGAGAATGCCCATATCCTGATGGCCTTCGAGGAGAGCGAGTTCTACAAGACGCTCTTTTTCCTTAAGGAAGGGGGCATCGCCTTCGTCAACACCGGCAAAAAGATTTTACCCGGATCAGTGCAGGACCTGCTGAAAAAAAGAAAGATAGTCCATCATCTCGTCGATGCAGACGGGATAGCCCGCAATGAAGGGATGATCCAGTCCGCCAACATGGCAATGCTGGGATACCTTGCGTTCTCCAATATCCCGCCTTTCAGTGAGAAGCAGTTGAAAGACACCATCAGGGCGCGCGTGCCGGAAAAGTTCCTGTCCAAGAACCTTGCCGTGTTCCAGAAAGGGTTTGATGAGGCCGGAACGGGGAAGGTCGGTTGGTAAATTGGTTTAAGATTCATGGGAGGATCAGCTGTGGAGATTAAAGAAGAGATCATGATAGGCAACCAGGCTATCGCGCGGGGTTTTATAGAAGCGGGCATAGAGCTCGCGGCGGCGTATCCGGGGACGCCAAGTTCAGAGATACTGCCCGGCATAGTGGATTTCAAAAGAAGAGAGAAGCTCAATATCCACACGGAATGGTCGACGAACGAGCTCTGCGCCTTCGAGGTCGCATTCGGCGCGGCTGCGTATGGCGGCAGGAAATCGGCATGTTTTATGAAACAGGTGGGCTTGAACGTCGCATTTCCGGCGCTCCTGAGATCGCGGGAGAAAGCGATCACAGGCGGTTTTGTCATAGTTTCCTGCGATGACCCGGGGCCGCAGTCGTCACAGACCGAACAGGATTCGAGGCTTATCGCCGCGCTCTTCGGCATGACCGTTTTTGACCCGGCGTCACCGAGAGAGGCCGCCGATGTGGCCTATTACGCCATGAATTATTCTTTTGAGAACAAGGTGCCTGTCATTATCCGTTCCACCCACCGGGTGAGCCACGCACGCGAATCGGTCCCTCTGTACAGTCCCGGGACAAGAAAGACCTTCCTCTATGAGGGCCGCCTGGCCGGGAAGGGGACAAAACTCGGCATCGTTGCCTCCGGCATGAGCTATTCGCTGGTCCGTGATGTGGTAGAAGAGTTTGCTGCCGGCGACTTTGTGTCGATCTACAAGGTGCTCAGAGTCTACCCGTATGATGAGGGGCTCGCGGCATTTGTCGGGTCCATGGACCGGGTCCTTGTCGTGGAGGAAACGGACCGGGTGATCGAGGCGCTGCTTGGCGACCGCGGGAAGGTCATGGGACGCGGCGACGGTACGGTTCCCTCTGCCGGGGAGATAACCTACGACATCGCGCGGGACATCATCGGGAAGGTGCTTGGCCAACTCGGAGCCGTAAAGAAAACGTTTACCCCCGACCTTTCCATTGAAAGCGCCCTGTCCGATGTCGCGGTGATACCAAGGCCGCCCAAGCTCTGTGCCGGCTGTCCGCACCGCGCCTCCTTTTTCGCGATGCAGTACCTGTGGCCGGAAGCCTTCTATCCCGGCGATATCGGCTGCTACACACTCGGGATATCGCAGGGTGCCGTTGATACATGCCTTGACATGGGCGCCGGCGTGACCATCGCCGGGGGTTTCCATGACGCCTTCAGCCAGGACGGAAGGCTTGTCCCCATTTTAGCGTCCGTGGGCGACTCGACCTTCCTCCATGCCTGCCTGCCGCCGCTCTATGATGCCGTACAGAACGGGAAGAAGTTCACCCTCGTCATCATGGACAATTCCACGACGGCCATGACCGGCATGCAGCCCACACCTCAGACCGGGGTCACGATAGACGGGAAAAAGACCCGCAGCGTTGCCATAGAAGAGGTCGTGAAAGGCCTCGGGGTGAGCTTCCTGGAAATAGTCGATCCTTATGATGTCCCCCTGATGATCAGAACGATCAAAAGGTCTTTCGAATACCTGAAGGGTGACAAGGCGGTTCCCGCGGTCATCATCGCGCGGCGCGAGTGCCTGCTTCTGAAGAAGGGGGCTCCAAAGGATACGGCCTATCCCGCGGAGATAGAACGGGATTGCATAGGCTGCAAGAGCTGCCTGAAGACATTCGATTGTCCCGCCATGATCTTCCAGGAGGAAACGAAAAAGATCAGGATCGACGACAGCCTGTGTACGAATTGTGGGATGTGCTATTACGCATGTCCGGTGCAGGCGCAGGGAAAGGCCCTGAAGAAGCTGAAGGCGCAGGCAGGGCCGTCGGAGCAGACAAAATCCCCGGATGCGAATGGAAAGGGCCGTGGAAGAAGCCGAAAAAAGAACTGATATTTCCCACAACGGCAATACGGGGCCGGCAGCGCTCTCAATTGTTATCATCACGAAGGACACGAGGGAACTCCTCGGCAGGCTCCTTCGCTCAATAATGCAGGATGCTTCTCTTTCTTCGCTCGGGTTCGAGATCATTGTCATAGACAATGCCTCCCTTGACGGTACGGACACCCTTGTGACCAGGTCGTTCCCGCGGGCCGCGTATGTCCGCAACGCGAGCAACATGGGGTTCGCCGCTTCCGTGAATGAAGGGTGCCGGCGTGCAAAGGGCAGCCTGGTCCTCTTTTTGAATTCCGATACCCTGCTCATCGAGGGGCAGGTCGCCAGGATGGTGGAACTTGCCGGCGGACTGCCTGACGCGGCGATCATGGGCCCGCAGCTTGTCTATGAGGACTTGAGGCGGCAAAGGTCCGTTTCTGCCGTCCCGGGACTTTCCGACGAGTTCTTTTCGAGGTCCCTCCGGGAACGCTCCCCGCGCGCCGGAGAGGGAACAGCGGGCCCTTGTGTGGACGTGGATTCATTGATAGGCGCGGCGATCATGGTCAGGAAGGAGCATTTCGACAGCCTCGGGGGTTTCGACGAACGCTTCTTCTTTTTTCTTGAAGAGACCGACTTTTGCGTAAGGGCAAGGCACAGCGGTCTCAGGGTGGTTTTTTTACCGGACGTGAAGATGGTTCATCTCCAGGGCGGCACGGTACGCAAAACATGGGTGGACGGCAGGATGGAATACAACATCTCGCTCCGCAAGTTCTTCCTCAAACATCACGGTGCCTTCTACACACTGGTGTTCGACACGGTCCGCTTCCTGAAGGCCCTGGCCTTTGTCATCATCGCCCCTTTTTCGGTCTTCAGCGCAAAGATGCGGATGCGCTATTCCTACTACCTGAGGCTTCTCGGATGGTACCTGAAGGGATGCCCGGACAACGCGGGACTAAATAGAAACAGGTTATAGGTCATTGGTCCTGGGTTATTGGGATGACCTTGTTCCCTATCACCTATAACCTATAACCCATAACCTGATATCGAGCGAGAAAAGTCTTTTAGCTTTCCAGTATAAAGATAACTTCCAGGGAAACGCGGAATTCGATGATCTTTCCGTCTTCGACGCGCGCACGCTGTTCCTTGACACGCAGACCGGTTATCCCGCGCAGCGTTTTGGAAGCCCGCCTGAAACCTACGACGATGGCGTCTTCGAAGCTTTTGGGGGAACCGGCAATAACTTCAGTTACCCGTGCAACCCTACCCTCAGACCTCATAGACCCTCCTTGTCCCGTTTTTAAAAAAAGGTTATCAGGGTGAACAGGTACTGTCAACTGTTTTTAAAGTGGATCACGTTATTTTCAAGCTGTATAAATTAAGTATTATTAAAATTGACAATAAATATCTGTGCTGGTAGATTTTCTTCAGTCGACTCAGGATCCTTCAGGCATACTTCTCAAGAGGCTACAACAAAACCGGACCTGAAAATTCATGGTACGCAGGGGGATGGTGTGTATAATCATCAAGATCAGCTGAATATCCTTGAAGATAACATTGAAAAGGTCATAGTGGGTAAAAGAAAAGTCATCGAACTTGCGTTGATAACGTTGTTGTGCCGTGGTCATATCCTCCTGGAAGACGTGCCCGGCCTTGGCAAGACGATGCTGGCGAGGTCGATCGCAAATTCATTGGCGCTTCGTTTCAAAAGGGTCCAGTTCACGCCAGACCTCCTTCCGTCAGATATTACCGGCGTGTCCATATTTAATCAGAGATCCGGGGAATTCGAATTCAAACCGGGCCCCATATTCACGAACATCCTCCTTGCGGACGAGATAAACAGGGCCACGCCGAGGACCCAATCGAGCCTTTTGGAATCAATGGGGGAACACCAGGTTACGGCGGACGGAAGCACTTACAAGCTCCCGCCTGTTTTCATTGTCATCGCCACTCAGAACCCGATCGAACTCCAGGGGACCTATCCGCTTCCCGAAGCCCAGCTTGACCGTTTCTTTATGCGTATCAGCATGGGATACCCCGCACCGGGAGAGGAGGTGCGGGTGATGCAGATGCAGATCAAGGAACATCCTATCAAGTCAGTTTCTTCGGTTGTTACCGAGGCGGATCTGAAGGCCATGCAAGAGGCAGTGACAGAAATGTATATAGATATTTCTATAATGGAATACATTGTGAAAATAATCGATGCGACACGCAGTCACCCCGATCTTCTTCTCGGCGCAAGCCCGAGGGGATCGCTCAGCCTGATGAGGGCCTCTCAGGCCATGGCCTTGATGAGGAACCTCGAATATGTTGTCCCTTCGCTGATCAAAGAAGTGGCGGTACCGGTCCTGGCGCACAGGATCATGGTAAGGCCGCAGTCCAGGCTCAGGGGCGTCACGGAGAGCGCAGTGGTAAATGAGGTCCTTGCGTCAGTGCCCGTGCCGGTAACAAAGTAAGCATATGAAAAGGTTCCTTAACAAACGGAACGTCCTCATCGTTCTTGCACTGATTTTCTTTTTTGTCGCATGGAACAGGGATATAAGCATCCTGTATTCCCTTTTTGCCCTTCTCGTTTCCACGCTGCTCCTTTCATTCCTTCTTCCCAGATTTTCGATGGGTGGGGTGGATGGAGGCCGTACCTTGCAATCGACCGCGTTCGAAGATGATGAGATAACCATCGGAATAGACCTGTCCAACTCCGGATGGAGGAACCGCTACATGATAGAGGTGATCGATTCGTTCCCGGCAGCGCAGCCGGGTTCGCGCACTCCCATGACCTTTATCGCCATGCTCAAGAGGCGGCAGACAAGACGGTATTCTTTCGATATCTCCTGTTATAAGCGCGGTGACTACAGGATAGGCCCGCTGACGCTTCGATCCTCTTATCCGCTCGGTATCTCTTCCGTTTCAAGGGAGGTCCCGGAAACTGACACCAGGCTGCTTGTCTATCCGTCTGTTTTTAACATACCGTACCTCCCCTTGCGTGCCCGCGGGCATATGCCGGTAATGGGGATAGAGGCTGTATCGAGGGCAGGCGGGAGCGAGGAGTTCTTCGGCACCAGGGAATACCGGCAGGGCGACGGGATGAGGTACATCCACTGGCCTTCCACGGCAAGACACGGGCAGTACATCGTGAAGGAGTTCGAGATAAGGGCTGCCACGGAAGTGACCGTCATCCTCGACCTCGATAAGGGCGCCGAGATCGGGGAGGGCAAGCACACCACCCTTGAATACGCGGTCAAGATAGCCGCATCGGTGGCAAAGTATGTCCTCGAACGGGGTCACGCCCTGCAGTTGATAGGCTTTGGTGAGAGACCGCATATTGTGCCATACGGCAAAGGGACGCACCAGCTTGCCCGTGTCCTTGAAGAGCTGGCAATGGTTTATGCCGACGGCGCTGTTCCTTACCACAGGGCGATCTACAACGCGTCCGACCACCTGCGGGACGGGGGGACGGCGGTTCTCCTTTTTACGCATCCCGACGGCGGCATAGAGGAGTATCTTTACAGCCTTGGCCTGCTCGGGGCGAAAAGGATGGGCCTCCTCTCCGTCTTTATCGACAGGGAAAGCTTTGATAAGAAAGAAGGTGACGGATCGCAGGCCATGTCAAACACCCTGGTGCGAGAGGTCATGGGAATGGGAGACCCCGTTTATTTCGTGTCAAAAGGGGATGATCTGCAGGAGGTGTTTTCACGGTGAGGGAGATTAAGTACCCCGCGCTGTACATCTCGACCTACTTCATGTTGATGACCGCGGTTTGCGCCGTTCTCCCATCATTGTTCCTTGCTGTTCCCCTGTGCATCATCTACGGGATCGGCTTTTATTGCGGCTGGAACTACGCGGAAAGCAGATCAGCCGCGATAAAGACCATCTCCCATATTTTTATAGGATTAACATTCTTTGTTTGCATGGTGTTCTTTTTGACGAGCGGGATAAAGGGAGGTTTATTGGTTCTCTTCCTTGTTCTTATCCAGGCCGCACGGAATTTCACCCTGGCCGCCAGGAGAGATTTTTACATGGCCCACCTCATCTCTCTTATCCTCATATTCAGCGCGGCATCATCGGACAGAGGAACACCGTTCCTTTCGTACGCGGTTATCTATGTGATCTTCGGCATGTTCACCCTCATGGCGGACCACATAGACGAGCGCCTCGGCAGCGCCATGGGCGGCGACCATATCGTGCTTACGAAGAAGCTGAACCTGCCCGTCAAGGGTGTCGGCCTCGCCGCCGCGGTCATTGCGTTGGCCCTTGTTGTTTTTCTCATCACGCCCAGATTTCCTTCACAAAGATTGAGCGGCCTGTGGGAGCCTGAAGGGTGGATGTACCCGAAGAAGGAGGATCCAGTAAAGCATCGGCGCACAGGGTCTGGCTCAAGATCCAAAATAGAGTCCAACGGTCAGGCGGAGAAAGGCGGAGGCGGTTCCGCTTCGAGGTCTGCAGGAGAGTCCAACGGTCAGGCGGGGAAAGGCGGAGGCGGTTCCACTTCAAGGTCTGCAGGAGAGTCCAACGGTCAGGCGGAGAAAGGCGGAGGCGGTTCCGCTTCGAGGTCTGCAGGAGAGTCCGACGGTCAGGCGGGGAAAGGCGGAGGCGGTTCCACTTCGAGGGGTTCTTCAGGCGACCGGGGCCCTGACAAATCGCTGGGGGGACTCGGTGTATCGAATGAAAAAAACAAATCCCAGGACCTCCTCTTCCTTCTTAAATCCAGGAGGCCGGTATACGCGCGGGCGAAGTCATTGGATAATTTCGACGGCAGGTATTGGACAGAGGGCACGCGGCAGGTCAGAGGTCTTTATTCTGTGATGGGGTACTTCAGCATCCCGGGGGATCTGGAGGGAAATTTTCCCCAGGGCTATATCATAAAAAGGGACATGCCGGGGGTGGTCCCTGCGGCATATAAGCCCTCCGACCTGAAGTTCCCCGCGCATTCCCTGGATATGGACGATAAATATTCCTTGATTCTTCCTGCACGGTTATGGCGAAGGACGAAGTATTCTGTCCTGTCAAGGGTTGATGATGTGAACGGGAGGCCTTCGGGGGGAAGGGAAAAGCTTTCAAACCGCGAAATGTACCTTCAGCTTCCAGACGATCTTTCGACGGATACCAAAAACCTTGCACAGTCCGTCACACAGGGCCTTTCAGGAGAGTTTGAAAAAGCTGCGGCCATAGAGAGGTATCTCAGGGAAAACTACCGTCATACCACGGTCAGGGAAGTGCGGGCGGACAATGACCTTAAATTGGACCGCTTCCTCTTTTTATCGAAACAAGGGAGCAGTGAGTATTTTGCGACCTCCATGGCCATTCTTCTCAGGGCGAACGGTGTCCCTTCCAGGATCGTGACAGGTTACCGGGCGACACTCTATAATCCGTTCACGGGATATTACGAGGTGCGACAGCGAAATGCCCATGCATGGGTGGAGGCGCATTTTGAGGAACACGGCTGGGTGACGTTCGAACCCACACCCTCGATGACCCTGCCGGCAGTTTCCAAACGATACACCATCTTCGGGGATTTCTATCGATACATAAAAGAAAAGGCGGTATCGGCAACGAAACCGTACGAAGAGAGATGGTGGGCGAAGGCCCTGAGCGTGATCACTGATTGGGTGAAGAAGCTGTTCTATTTTATCGGAGAAGTCTGGAAGGAGATCAAGAGAGAGGCAAAGAAGGCATGGGCGTGGTTCAGGTCTGATGGCTGGATAACCGTCTGCACCGGCATTTTTCTGGTCGGGTCGCTTTGCCTGGTATACCGAAAGCTCCTGCCTTTTCTGTGGGCCAGGAGGGTGCGCAAGGCCATCCATGCCGACCCCTTCAGGGCGGTGCAGGAATGTTATTTTGCCATGGAAAAGATCTTTTCTAAAAAAGGCTTAAAGAGGCCCTCCAATTATGCGATCGAAGAATACGGGAAGGTTCTGGGATCAAGGTTTATTGTTCTTGCCTCGCAGATAGATACGATCGTCGTTGTTTTTTGCAATGCCCTGTACAGCCCTGTTCCTGTGGGGGCCGGCGAGGCAAGAGAGGTTTTCGATGCATACGCTCAGATAGTGGAACTGATGAAGAACAGGTAACCCTCTGTAAAAACTTTTTTTACAATCCTGCCCCGGTTGTATTAGACTGAAGGCTCAGTTCAACATGATAGGGACGACACGCGGTGAATGAAGGACATATAGCGAAGATAGCGGGTGAGCTGAACATAGCCGGGCGGCAGGTGCGGGCGGCGGCCGCGCTGCTGGGGGAAGGGGCGACGGTCCCTTTTATTGCGCGTTACCGGAAGGAGGCAACGGGATCCCTTGATGAAGTGGCCATAACCGTCATACGGGATCGACTGGAACAGCTGGCCGAACTGGATGACCGCAGGCTGTCCATTCTCAAGTCGCTTGAGGAAAGACAGCTTCTCACCGATGAGTTGAAACAGCAGCTTGACGACGCGCAAACCCTGGCGACTTTGGAAGATCTCTACCTGCCTTTTCGCCCCAAGCGCAGGACACGCGCGACCATCGCGCGGGAGAAGGGTCTTGAACCGCTGGCACAGCTGCTTTTCACCCCTGGATCGGCTGATGCCGTCGGTTTCGATCCGTTCAAGGAGGCACAGGCCTTTGTCGATGAGGAAAAAGGAGTGTCGTCCGCCGATGATGCCCTCGCCGGCGCGCGGGACATCATTGCCGAATGGATAAGCGAGGATGCCGGGGCCCGCGCGGCCGTCAGGGACTTCATGCTCGCAAGGGCCGTATTCACTTCAAGGGTCATGAGCGGCAAGGAAGAGGAGGGCGTAAAATACCGGGACTACTACGAGTGGGAAGAGCCCGTGAAGAGCGCGCCCTCTCACCGTGTGCTTGCCATGAGGCGGGGCGAGAAGGAAGGGTTCCTCATGCTCCGCATTGCCGTCCCTGACGAAGAGGTGCTCGAGATCTTGAAGGCGCATTTCCTGAAGCCCGATACGCCCGCTCCGGGAGAGGTCCTGCAGGCAATTGAGGACGGCTACAAGCGGCTTCTCTTTCCTTCCATGGAAACGGAGGTCCGCCTTGTTATGAAGGCCCGTGCCGACGAAGAGGCGATACGGGTCTTCGCGGAGAACCTCCGTCAGCTGCTCCTCGCCGCGCCCCTGGGGGAGAAGAATGTCCTTGCCGTCGACCCCGGTTTCAGGACCGGCTGCAAGGTCGTCTGCCTCGACAGGCAGGGCAAGCTGCTCCACACGGACACGGTCTATCCCCATGCGTCGAAAAAAGAGGCGGACGAAGCTGCAAGAAAGATCTCCGATCTCTGCGGGCGTTTCAATACAGAGGCCATTGCAGTCGGGAACGGGACTGCCGGCAGGGAGACGGAGGCCTTCCTGAGGGGGCTTGGCCTGCCGGGACAGATACATATCATCAGCGTCAACGAGAGCGGCGCGTCCATCTATTCGGCTTCCGATGCGGCCCGCGAGGAATTTCCAGATCACGACGTTACGGTTCGGGGCTCTGTTTCCATCGGAAGGCGCCTCATGGACCCCCTGGCGGAGCTGGTGAAGATCGACCCCAAGTCCATCGGTGTCGGCCAGTACCAGCATGACGTGGACCAGGCTGCTTTGAAGAGGACCCTCGACGATGTTGTCATGAGCTGTGTCAATGCCGTGGGCGTGGAGGTCAATACGGCGAGCACGCAGCTTTTATCCTATGTGTCCGGGCTTGGTCCGGCGCTGGCGAAGTCCATCGTGGCATATCGCAACGAGAAGGGACCTTTCACCGCAAGGAAAGACCTGAAGAAGGTTCCCAGGCTGGGGCCGAAGGCCTTCGAGCAATCCGCGGGCTTCCTGCGGATACGGGGCTCATCGAACCCGCTCGACGCGAGCGCCGTCCATCCCGAGAGCTATCCCGCAGTCGAGGCCATGGCGGCGGACATGGGATGCTCCGTGGCGGACCTCATTGCCGATGAGGCCTTAAGAAAGAGGATCGACCTTAAGCGGTACGTGACAGATACCGTCGGCATGCCGACCCTCACGGACATCATGGGCGAACTTGCCAGGCCCGGCCGCGACCCCCGTGAGCAGTTCAAGGCCTTCGCCTTTGCCGAGGGCATCGAAAAGATGGAAGACCTGCGGCCCGGCATGAAGCTGCCCGGCATCGTCACCAACATCACCGCCTTCGGCGCCTTTGTCGATATCGGGGTGCACCAGGACGGTCTTGTCCACGTGAGTCAGCTCGCCGACCGTTTCGTGAAGAACGCGGCCGACGTGGTGAAGGTCCACCAGCAGGTGATGGTGACCGTCCTTTCCGTCGACCTCCCCCGCAAGCGCGTATCCCTGTCCATGAAAGAAAAGAAATGAAACCAAACAAATCAGACAAACATCCTTTAAAGTTTAGTCTGGAATGTTGGAAGTCATAAGTGGTAAACTGGGTCGTTAACTGATGAGCACAACGTAAGACCACTGAAAAAATTAAATAGTTTTGCAGTAAAAGGATTCATGGATAACTGCGGGCCACGATTTCCAAAAAACCGGACTTGCGGGAGTTCATGATAAAAAACAACAGGGGAGGAGTACATGAGTAAATTTTCACGGTGGATTCTTTTTCCAATGATCCTGTGTGCAGTATTGCTGATGCCTTTGGGTATGGGTGTCACGCATGCACAGCAGGCCCCGGTCCTGATGTCATTGAATTCGCAAGCCCCGGCCCCGGGTGCCAAACTGACGGTAACGCACCAGAATTTCAGCGGTATCGCCACATGGAGGGCGGTCGTTGAACTGCAAGGCGGAGAGAAGTTCGAACAGACCCCGGTGTATGTCAGCAACACACAGTTCATGATAACCGTTCCCGCCATCTACACCGGGTACAACGTGACGGCAAAGAACGCCCAGCACCGGCAGAGGATCCAGCAGGTGAAACAGCTCTATGTCAAAAAGGGGACCCTGACGAGCAACAAGCTCCCCTTCAACATCATATCGTTCTATCCGATCCTCGATCAGATCAACCCGGCCAATCCCTACGTGGGCGACAATGTCATCGTGAACGGAGGCAACTGGGACAAGAACCTGATATATTACCCCTCCCAGATGTATTGGGCGGTCTTCGAATATCTGCCCGGGAAGTTCGTGAAGTCGAACGTCACGCGCCCGCCCATGCAAAACCCGGCCGTGCCGATCCCCTATATGCCGAACACGGAACTGGTCGGCATGTTCCAGGTAAAAATTCCTGACGTGTATGCCGGCAAATCACAGGCCGAACAGGACGCCATCAGCAAATACACGGGCAAGCTATATATCTACGGTCTTTTCGGGCCCAATGTACCAAGCAACGCCCTGCCCTTGCAGTTCAGAAAGAGAGCACAGGCCCCGGCGGCACAGCCCCCTGCGTCTGGCTGCCCCGGCGGCAAGAGCTTCCCGGGGATGTCGTACGTGGGACAGCCCAGCTGCGCGGGCACCAGCGCGCTCGGCGCTTACCTGATGTGCGACGCGACAGGCTATTATTGCTGCGCGTCCTCTGCGGGGGCCAATTCGAAATGCGGCAACGGCAGGTATGTCTTCCAGCCGAGCTGCAGCAACTACAACTCCGGCGGCGGCAGCAACATAGGTCCTCTTGTCAGGGACGGCATATTCTACGGATGTTATAAAAATACTCCCTGATTCATAGCCGGAAATTACGTGATCAAAAAAAGGACAACCGGAATTGATACCGGTTGTCCTTTTTTTGACGCTCGGTGCGAAGAACCGATAGCGCTTCCTGCCGGAATTACTTCACGATGGTCATGCTCATTCCGCCAAGCAGTTTCCAGTCCCGGCCTTCCTTTATCCATGTGTGGGTTATTCGCGATGATTGTCTTTTTACCGTACCCGTTGTGTCGCTGCAGCTGGCATGGATGATGTACTGGGTCAGTGCGGCATTGTCCACAACGCTGATACCCTCCCGCTCGAATGTGAGCGTGCAGGGCGAAGGTTTGGAAAATGCCTTTTTCATAAAGTCGGCGCTGCCCTGCCAATCCAGTGGTTTTGCAGCCATGTCGGGCCACCCCAGGAATTGACTGTGCACAAGGGCAAGCGTTCCGTCGTGGTCGGCATTATAGAGGTTTGTGAAATAAGCCTCTTCCAGCTTCCATATCTTCTCTTCCATGGCCGGCCTTCCTTTGTCGGTATCTATGGCTGCGCAGTCCGCCTGCAGGCAGGGAAAGAGAATAAGGATCGAAATTATCATCGGTAAAAAAACGGTTATTTTCATGAGCATGCCTCCCCGGACCATATCAGTCTATCGGGCTAATTATACGCGAGAAGCGAGCCGTAGTTCACTTAAAATCGTCAGGCAGGGACCCCCGGCTTCCGGCGGTTTTGCTCACGGCCCGCCCGCCTTTTACCCTGGTCTGTCCGGTTTCATTGACAACGAAAGGACAGTTCGGTAAAATCGTCGGAGAACGTATACAAGGGGGATATGTGATGAACGTAGGTTTTTTCGGAAAGAACCTGGCCTGTACCATCAGCTTGCTTGTTATAATGTTGGCCGTTGTTTTTGCTTCTCCATGTCAGGCCCAGACCTGCACGTTCACAACGTCGCCTGCCGTTGTCGAGGCGGGGCATGGGGGCGGCGCATATACCATCAATTTTACCGCGAGCGACAGTGCGTGCAACTGGACCGTTTCCAGCGCGGACGATTGGATAACCGTGACCTCTGCTGCAAGGGGCACGGGAAGCGGAACATTGACCGTTGCAGTAAAACCGAACACGGGCACTGCGGCAAGACGGGGACGTATCGATTTCAGGCGCCAGTATGTATGGGTCAATCAGCCGCCGGCACCGCCATGCACCTACACGCTCAGCCAGACGGGCAGGTCCGTCGCCCCCGGCAGCGGCCAGACCTCGGTGTATGTGACGGCGAGCGATCCCAGATGCACCTGGACCGTTGATGAAATGGCGCCCTGGCTCCATCTGTCACAGCAGGGGCAGCAGGGGCAGCAAAGGACGGGCAGCGGGTCGGCCCATTTCGGTTTTTATACGAACCCATCCGCCAGCGCCCGCAGCGGCACCGTCAAGGTCGCCGGTCAGACCTTCACCGTGACCCAGGAACCCTGCGTTTACACGGTCAACCCTTCCTCGATAAACCGTTCGGCAAGCAGCGGGAGTGCCGGGTTCAGCATCAAGGCAAATGACCGGGACTGCAGGTGGAGTGTCGAAGAAACGGCCGGCTGGATCATGATCAATTCCAATGAAAAGTCGGGGAAAGGAGACGGCCACGTTTCCCTTCACTTCATGGAGAACAAATCGAACTCGGCCCGCAGTGCCCAGATCAAGGTCAAGGACAAGACAGTGAACGTGGTCCAGCAGGGCCGGTCATCGGCCCAGCAGGATCAAACGGCAACGCAAACAACCCAGCCATCGGCAAAGACCGACCCGGCATCGGCACAAATGAGCGTTGGATCTCCAACGGCTTCGAGTACTTCCGCGAAGAAGGCATCTTCCGGAGGTGCCGCCGGGTGTTCATTCGCCCTGTCAAAGGCAAGTCAGAATATTGGGGCAAAAGACGGGAAGGGCAGTTTTTCGGTGAAGACCGACAACGGATGTGAATGGAAGGCGGTCCCGAATGCCGGGTGGATCTCCATCGCATCAGGTTCATCGGGCAAGGGTAAGGGCATGGTCAAGTTCACCGTCCAGGAGAACAGGGAAAGCACACCAAGGACAGGGCAGATCAATGTTGCCGGACAAACATTCAGTGTGAACCAGAAAGGTCAAAAAACAGGCAATAAAGAGAGGAAGCACAGATGAAAAGAACATTCATGTGCGTCACCATTGTTTTAGGTCTTTTGATGGTCAATTGTTTTGCCGCGGCGCAGGATATTCCCACGGTGCCCCTCACCAAACCTATCAACCCGAAGCTCATCAATATAACAGGGACATGGAAATACGAGATGATCTCTTCAGGCGGTCCGCCGGCGGCGGGCACATGCAGCATAACCGGAGGCAAGGGCGGCTATACCCTTGTACTGCAGTCCGGCGCGGTCTGCAAACCGAAATCCATGTGCACCTTCACCGGTCAGCTGACGGGAAACACCCTGATCCTCTCGAACAGCGACAAGGTCGACGACGAAGGCGGGTCCGTGACCAACGCCATGAACCTCACCGTGCACTCAAACGAGCTTATCACGGGCAACGGCAGTTCCCGCTATGTTCACCCCGATGGGGAAAGGCACTGGACCGAAACGATGACCATGACAAGAAAGAAGGGGAAGTAAAAACAGTTTATCACCTGCCGATCATAACTTGTATGATCAAAGTATGAAGCTATTATTAACTTGACATGATACCAGCCTGTGATAGTATTGATTTTATAATTCACCAGGGACGCTCAGAAAGTTTCAGCCAAAATTAGGGGATATCATGATCGAATCATTGAAGATCCTTCTGATCCCTGCATCTATGAGTATCTATATCAATTTCAAACTGCAGGTACAAACAACAAGAGAAACAGGCCGCTGCAGAGTAGAGATCTATTAGAGAATCGGGACGAATGGTTCGTGTCGGAGCTGGCAGGAATGGCGGTCCCATGGGAGGTGAAATGGCCGGAACGTTTACACACTGGATGGTTGTTGAAGAGGCGATGGATAAGTATAATGGCCTTCCGGATAAGCATTCATATTTTTCTATTGTCCTCGGGCTCAATCATTTTGTATGCCTTGGCGCGGTGGGGCCCGACTACCCCTATCTTTCGGAACTTCTCAATGCATACCTGAAGAATCACAGCTGGGCAGACAGGATGCATTACGAGCAGACCGGTGAATTTGTCCGTCATGGTGTCGCGAACCTTCTGAAGTTGACCGGGGATGCCTTTGATATTTGTCTTGCCTGGCTTGCAGGCTTCACTACCCATCTTGTCACGGACGCGGTGGTACATCCCGTGGTGAACTCCATTGTCGGGCCGTATGTATTTAATTCCGAAGAGCACAGGCATTGCGAGATGACCCAGGACAGCTACATATTCCACGAGATCAAGGGCGTGGACATCAGGTACGCGGAGTATGTCGGGCTTTTCTCCATGTGCTCCGACGACAGCAGCAAAGAGAGGGTCAACCCGCATCTCAACGATTTTTGGACTGAAACGCTCAAGGTGTCCCATCCTTCCGCGGGCCCATGGTTTGAGAGGATCGAACCCCATGACTGGCATGAGAACTTTATGTCCAGGATCAGCTCTGCATCCGATCCCATGGCCATTTTCCGGCACATCGGGGAGAAAAAGAACCTGGTCTACAAGAAGACAAGGGACATAAATCCCGATGAGCAAACGAAATTCATTGATGAGGTCAGACTTCCCGGCAGCAGGACGGGACGGTTCAGGGAGGATGTTTTCGATAAGGCGGTGAGTGCTGTAATAGACACATGGGGCCGTTTGTTCACGGACATCGAGAACAAAAGACCGGGCAGTATCTCCGATTATATCAAGAACTGGAACCTCGATACCGGTGTAGATGAAGATCGTCCGCAATTTTGGCCTTAAAAAGGAGGACAGCTTCGGGATGAAACGATTTGTCATTGTTTTCTTGATCGTCGCTTTTTTAGGATGCACCAGCGACGGTGTATTTTCAAGGTCCGATGAGGATCAGGGCGAGAGGTATTCCACAACGGCAATAACACTCTCAGACTTCTCCATGAAGATCACGGCGTACTATCAAAAGCAGGGTCTTTCCGTACCGGGCGATTTCAACGAGACGCAGTTTTTCGCCCTGCTGGAAAGCATATACCCCGACCAGTCTCGGGTCCAGGCTGTCCGTGATGAATACAGGATATCGGTGCGGTCTCTTAACGGGGGCTATTCGGTGATCCTTTGCGACATGGAAGAAGACCGGAAAATAATGGAAGATTTCAGCTGTCACCTGAATCGTGTTGAGCTCCTGTCGTGGAAAAGCGATGTTGCCACGCCCTGTGTTTTTGAGGGCAATTGGGAGCCATTATGTAAATAATGATCTTTCCTGCCGGAGAAGGGGGGAATCATGGCGCAGCATATCACGGAAGAGGTACTGAAAGAAAACGGCCTCAGGCTGTTCGACAAGCTGGAAGAAACGGCCAGGGCCCTTGAGACGGACCGGGCAGTATTTGAAGAAAGTTCGAAACTTATCCTGGAGGGCAGGGACCTGTTAGGCCAGGGCAACTTCGCGGACGCCCTCGTGAAGTACAATAGTGCCAGCGATAAGATAACGGCGGCCATAAGCGCCAGGTCGGAGCCTCTCGCGAAGAGGCTTCTCCGGGTAGAATTTGTCTACCTCTTCATACTTCTTCTTCTCGGGTATCTTACGTGCAAATGGCCCAACTTCTGTCTGTGGAGCGGTGTCATCAATCAATCCATTCAGACGGCCTGGTTCGGGGCACTGGGCGGAATAACTATTGCCATCTACGGGATCTACAGTCATGTTCAGCAAAAGGATTTCGATCCCAAGTTCCAGCTCTGGTATCTGTGCAAACCCGTGATCGGGGCGATATTCGGCTGGTTCGTGTATCTTATTTTCTTCCTTGGCCTGGTTTCCGTGCAGGGCCTGGGCGAACAGAAGATGGCAAGGCCCGAGATGGCCTTCCTTATCGCCTTTCTGGCAGGTTTCAGCGAAAGGTTCACCATCAAGATGATAGACAAGCTTATGAGCGTTCTGACCACTTATGAGAGCAAATCCGGCCCGGCAAAAAAGCAGGGATAAAGCTGGGCGTACCCTTAAGGAGGAGTGTTATGCCTGATATACCGTCTTCAAATGTCCCTGATGAAATGGTCAATGAACCCGTTCGATACCTCGATGCGGACCTGGTAAAAGGAGGACCGCAGGAAGGGATCGCGCTTTGTTTGTCCGGAGGCGGGTATCGCGCTATGCTGTTTCACCTCGGCTGCGTGTGGCGGCTCTTTGAAACGGGATATCTTGCACGCCTTGACAGGATCTCGAGCGTCTCTGGAGGGTCGATCACTGCGGGAGTTCTCGGACTGGCATGGAACAAACTCTTTTCGGGCGGCGCGAACGACCTGGATCTTTACAGGCAGTTCGTTGTGGGCCCTGTTCGCAGCCTTGCCGGGGAGACTATCGATGCCACGGCCATTGTGGGAGGGATATTCCTTCCGGGCAGCATAAGCGAAAAGGTCCAGAAGGCTTACCGGAAACACCTTTTCCATGATGCGGCCCTGCAGGACCTTCCCGATAGACCGCGGTTCGTGATAAACGCGACGAACGTGCAATCGGGCGTTCTCTGGCGGTTTTCCAAGCCCTACATGCGTGATTACCGGGTGGGTGAGGTAAGGGCGCCCAAAGTTGCCATGGCACTGGCCGTGGCGGCCTCATCCGCTTTCCCTCCCCTCCTTTCACCCCTGGAGATGGGACTGGACCCTGCAGATTTCACCCCCGGAAGCGGCGACGACCTCCAGTGCGAGCCTTTCACAAAAAAAGTTATCCTCACCGACGGCGGCGTCTACGACAACCTGGGACTGGAAACCGCGTGGAAGCGCTATAGAACCATCCTTGTGAGCGATGCCGGCGGGCACATTGGTGCAGAGGAGGAGCCGAAAGAGGACTGGGCGCGTCATTCATACCGTGTTCTCAACCTTATCGACAGCCAGGTGAGGAGCCTCCGCAAGCGCCAGCTTATCAGCGCATATGAGAACAGTATTCGAAAGGGGGCCTACTGGGGTATCAGGACGAATATCGCGGACTACGGACTTGCGGACCCGCTGCCGTGCCCGTTCGGGAACACCACGAAGCTCGCCGAGGTCCCAACCCGCCTGAAAAGGGTGCCCGATGAGCTCCAGGAGCAGCTCATCAACTGGGGCTACGCCGTATGTGACGCGGCCCTGCGCAAACATGTGGACCAGTCGCTGCAAAGACCGGCGGACTTTCCGTACCCGTCGGCAGGGCTTTAAACATAGAGGGAGACCGAAATGGATGAGTTTGGCTTCTGGCAGCAATGGGGAATGGAATTGGACGACAGGTCGTTCGCCAACGCGTTTACCGCGCTGGGCGTGCTTGCCGCGCCGCTGCCTGATGACGAGCCGTTCTCTATCAAAGACCTTTCGGGAGATCTTTTTAAAACATCTCGCGGCTTAGAACAGGCCTTTTGCGCGATGCGTTCCCCGGTATCAAAACTGCGGGACATCCTTCAAAGGTCTCGTGATATAAAAGGTATCGTGCCGTGGCGTTTCCCCGGGCGAGATCAATCGGTAAAGATCGGGGAAGAAGAGGTCCTCCTTTCGAGCCTTAAGCCCTCACAGATGGCGGATGCGTGGCAGAGCTCGATCGGCAGCTTCGGTGAAGAACGCCGTTTTCAGATCATCGGTTATCCCGAAGCAGAAAACGTTGCGCCGTGGTTCAGGTTGTTATTTGAGGCGGACCCGCAGTGGGATGCGAACGCTTTATCAAAGTCTGTGCACATTGCATACAACGCTGCGGGTTCCGCCCTTCATATGGAATGGCCTCTTCGTCTCGGCTATCTTGACGGTAACGGCGGAGAGGCTATAGTGCAGAGGGCGTGCAATGAATGGGAATCAGGAGAGCTTGCCGGCGCGGTGAAGATAGACCGCGGAAATGACAACTGTGATATCCTGGTCTTCGACGGCTGGACACGCCAGCTCCTGAAAACGCTCCTGGAGATGCCGGGCAGCCAGAAGACCAACCTGGTCATCGTCCGCGGCAGGCTGGATGAGAGTATATCTTCAGTGAACCAGCACCTTCAGGCCCTCTCTTCCGAGAGTCAGGCAAAGGGATTTGTGTTTATCGATCCCGGCATCGCTGACGAGGCGGTAGGCCAGGCGTTGAACCGGTTCGTCAGGAACCTTTCCCATAACAGCTCTCTTGATCTTGCGGTATCCGGGGCGTTCGCCGGATCTTATCCGACCGATCCCGTTATCTTCCTGAGCCGTGAACTGGCCGATTTCCAGATCTCGCGCTTTATCAAGCCGATGAGCGCCGGCTTTGGCATGCTGCCGGAGAAAATCCGCATCGAAATGCAGCCGCAAGTATTGATGGACATGAACATACCTGCGCCGCCGGGTGATGATATGAGTGTGCCAAAGGAGGTTGCCAGAACACTTGCCATGTACAGGGATTCCGTGGACTTCGGACATGAGTACCGGGGAGCCCGCGGTCTCAAGGCGATGTCCAGGGCCCTTGATGATGCACACAGGGAGGCAGCCAAAGAGCAACGGCGGTTCCTGCAGGAGCAGACCTATATCAAAAAAGAAGGGGAATTGCTCAAGGAGCACCGGGCTTTCCTGAAAGGGGCGCCGACGCTGATACGAGTGCGGATCGGCCCGCCTGACGAAGAATGGATCAGGCTGGAAGAAGGTTTTCCCGAGGAGAAGCTCCCGAAGGATAGAAAAGAGTGGCGCCTGAGCGTTGTTCTGACCGAGCCCGATCACCTTAAAAAGGCCATGCGCAAATCTATCAAGCTTCCAAGGCTTGGCCCGAGCACTGAATGCACATTTATTTTCAAGCCCGGTGACCATCCGGTCTTCGAAGGCCGCATAACGGTCCTGCACCGCGGCCGCGTACTCCAGACAGGCGTATTGAAGGGCAATGTCTTTGCCGATGAGAGCGGCATAACCGCAGGCAGCGAAATATCGTTCTCCGACATATTGTCGGTCCGGTCGAATATCGGCGACCTCGATGAACGCCGCCAGTTCGACATGGCCTTCGTTCTGAACCATACAGCGGATGAACGGCCAAGGTTGACAGCGGTCGCGTCCAAACATGCCTGGTGCCTGGACCTGACCCAGAGCAAGACAATAGCCTCATATATCAATGAAGAATTGAGCAAGGTCGCTAACTCTGTGAAGGACTATAGCGGCGGCCTCGACTCAGAGAAGAACCGTGCATTGATTGTCAGGCTTGCAAATCTTGGAAATGAACTCTACTGGTCCATTGTCGAGGAGCAGTTGAAGAAGGCGAAGAACCAACCCGATATCGCCGGGGAGGATTACATACAGATCGTGAGCACGCAAAATGAAGCGATATTGCCCTTCGAATTCATTTACGACCACGAGGCGCCTGAAGATGACGCGGAACTATGCCCGTCGTGGCGTGATGCGCTCGATCAGGCTTCATGCCGGAGCGGGTGTACGAAGGACAAGATAAAACATGTATGCCCGCTGGGTTTTTGGGGGATACGCAAAGTCATCGAGCGTCACGACATGACTCCGGAGTTCGCGCAGGACGGAAAGGATTATTTCCTGCAATCTGAACCAACAGCGGATAGACCGGAGTTGCCGATCACGGGTGCTGCCCTGGTCGCAGCGAGTGAAAAGGTCAAAGATGAGGCATTTGATCCTGTCATATCGGCATGCACAAAACGTTTAGGGTCTTCACCTCAGAGGGCAAAAGACTGGGAGAACTGGGCGGCCCTTGTACAGGAACATAAACCTCATGTACTGCTCGCGTTGGCGCATACAGATGGTGATGGAATAGACGCGACTCTTGAGATCGGCGGTAAAGCGATCAAAAGCAACCAGATCAGGGAGAAGCACGTACGGCTGGAGGGAACGAAGGACTATCCCCTTGTTGCCCTTCTGGGATGTGATACGGTCGGCACCGCCCTGGAGTATGGAAGTCATGTCCGCTGGTTCAGGCGAAGAGGGGCAGGTGTGGTCATCGGGACAATAGCGACGGTCTTTGGCGGGCACGCCGCAAAAGTGGCCGAGATGCTCATCGAGGGGTTTAAGGATGACGAGGCTTCGTTCGAACGTCTTGGTGAGGTCATCAGATCGGTAAAAAGAAAGGCCCTGCTTAATGGCCTTGTGATGGCCTTGTGCGTTGTGGCGTATGGCGATGCCGATTGGAAGCTCAGATAAAAGGAGAGGAAATGCCGGAAAAGATCTTCAGGATCGAGATGCTGCCCGCGAACCAGGGCGACGCCATCTGGATCGAATACGGGCAAGAGGGGAACGAGCGCCGTATCCTTATAGACGGCGGGCCCATAGGAGCGTACAAGAAGCTGGAAGACAGGCTCAAGGAATTGCCGGATGGAGACAAACGGGTGGAGCTGCTGGTTGTGACGCATGTGGATACGGACCACATTGAGGGAATAATACGCCTGCTTGCGCCAAAAGGATGGCTTGTTCAACCAGAGGATATATGGTTCAACGGGTGGCGTCATTTGAGGGAAACGCAAATGCTTGGCGGGCGGGAAGGCGATTTCCTGAGCGCCCTGATCAGGCGCAGGGCCTTTAACGAATGGAACAAGGCGTTCGGCAGGGGAGCCGTCATTGTGAAGGCCGATGAGCCGCTTCCGGTCGTTGAGCTCGAAGACGGGATGAAGCTGACACTTCTCTCCCCGTACCCGGAAGGCCTGGAAGAGATGGCCGACAAATGGGAAAAGGATGTGGAGAAGCATGGCCTGATGCCCGGTGATCTCGATGCAGCGTGGAAGCAGCTTGTCGATATGACGAGATACCATGTCGGGGAAGGTGTTCTCGGAGGCCCGGAGGAGTTTATAATTAAATTGAAGAAACAGCTCAGCACCGATCAATCGCCCGCCAATGGTTCGAGCATCGCGTTCCTTGCCGAATTCGAAGGCAAGAGCTGCCTCTTCCTTGCCGATGCCCATGCCGATGTCATATGCGAATCCCTGAAGAAGCTCATTCCGCCGGGAAAGAAGAGACTGAAGGTCGACGCGGTCAAAATGTCCCATCACGGCAGCAGGCACAATATCTCGGAAGACCTCATGAAGCTCATCGACGCGAAACACTTCCTCATCAGCACGAACGGCTCGATCCACGAACACCCGGACAAACCGGCGATAGAAGCAGTTATCTGTTTGTCAGTGCGCAAGCCCACGCTGTGGTTCAATTATCGATCGGAGCACAGCGAACCATGGTCAAAACCACCGGCGGGCAGCAAAAAGAGCTTCACATCAAAATATCCTGAAACAGAAGATGGAGGGATCGTTGTTGAGTTGTGAGGCAGGGCCTCATCGGGACCCAGTCTTTTTATACCGCTGATGGACAATAAAAACCAGCTTCAATGTTTGTGAAGCGTTTTAAGAACAAAGGAGAACGCTTGTTTCTTTTAGATCGCCTCACAAACACTCAAACAATAAACTCTCAAACTGTCTTTCCTTTTCATTCTTTCAGCCAGGCCATGGCCTCATCGAAATCAAAGAAGAATTGTGTGGATATGTGCCCTTTGTTTTTCAGGAAAAGCTCTTGAAATTCCGCATAGCGTTTATTTTCTTCTTGCTCGACAACGGCGGTCTTGATGCTGTGGTCCGGGAGCGGGAAAGAGCGGGTGTGAAGATACACCTCTATGATCGACAGGCGCCCTTTGAGGTCTCTGGTGTCGACGAGCACCTTTTTCAATCCCGAGATGCGAACGGCCTCACGATATTCTTCCAGGATATCGCGGATCTCCTTTTCGATCAGCATGCCTGAGAAATTGACAATAAGTATGTCATCTTGAACAGACCAGGTTAAGTTCATCGTAATTTCCTTTTTTTGACTTGTCCTGTTTTTTTATTATGCTCGTTTTTCTATTTTCGCAACAAAAAATGTCGATGTTCTAATGATATTGGTTTGTTGGAGCAGGGTTTGCATAGGACTTGACAGATTGAGAAAACGTGCTATTACATATACTATTAAAGGGTGGGTAACCCAGGCAACGAGTAGGCGAAGGGACATATCCGAGTCGAAGGAAAGCGCAACTTCACTTCGAACCCCTTCACACGAAAGTGGAAAACAAGATTTAATCGCGCGTAAATCTGTTGGAGCCTGAATATCCACCCCTTTTTTTATATAAACCTTCCTAACCGTCATTCTCTCCTTCAGGATCTCGTTTTTCCTTAAAAAAGAGGGAGGCCGTCCACAGGGCTGAGAAGATGCCGATGAAGGCACCGAAGACCACATCGCTGGGGTAGTGATCGGTCACGACAATACGGCTGAGGCCGATCACTATGGCCAGGCCGATGAAAAACCACATATATTTCCGGAAGAGGACGGAGAGCGAAGTGCACACGGCAAACGCCCTGAGGGTATGCCCTGAAGGTGTTGAGTTCATCTCCCATTTACCCGAGAGGAAGTGGAATCCATAGAGATTTTCATCAAAGAGCATTATGGGCCGATACCGGCCGAGGAGGTACTTGAGGCCTTCACCTGCGCACCAGGCGATGGCCAGGCTGATGCAGATATACAGCAAGGCCATTGCCCAGGGCTTTCTTCTCCCTGGATTGGACACCAGAACGGCAATTAGCGCCAGCGATAGCGCCGGGCGGATGTATGCGCTGCTGGCCAGCGACGAAAAGAATTCCCCGATCTGATTGACCATGTTGCCTGCGCAGCATGCGTGCAGCCATATGTCAACGGGGCGATCCACGAAAAAGAACAGCATGACGTAGATTAAAAATGCCAGCGCTGCCGACTGGTATGTTGTCTTATATAACAAGTTCGCGCTATGGTCTCTTGAGGCCTGCATCGGATAACGTGATCGATAGATCTCCTTTGTTCCTTTTGAACGAATTGCCGCCGGTTATATTTTCAATTACAAAGCAAGCTATGATCTTATCGGAATCATTGACCTTTTTTCAAACTTAACAAAACCGAATGGAATAATCAACCGAATTTTAAAGAAGTCGAACCATCCTTTCAAACCCTCCTGCTATTTGCTATACTCTTAAGCCGTGATACACACATATGAGATAGAAGGGCTGACCGTGCGGACCGGAGACCTGATCTGCACCACCGACGGCGGAGATGCTGACATAACCGGGCAGTTCTGGCGGTTTATCGGCAAGCTCATTCCGGGGGACGTGGACCATATCGTCATCTACGTCGGTCCCGGGGGCAGGTGCGTGGAGGCGGGCGCAAAAGGGAAGATCATCGCTTTCGATATGACGGATAGCGTGTGGGACGAAAGGAAGATGAGAAGCCAGCGGGGGCCCTTTGCCGATATCTTTTACGGGGTCGCGTATCCCGTGGAATTGGCCGGCGCCGGCCCGGAAAGGGAAACGGCAATAAGGGAAGACGTGGCCGCCTACTGCCTGAAACAGGTCGAACTGCGCAGGTCTTACAATATCAATTTCTTCAACTCATCCACGGAAGATGCTTTTTACTGCAGCCAGCTTGCGTACAGGGCATACCTCAGAAGCGGGATCGATCTTAATACCGGCGCAAAGGCGTTCAATGCTCCAGGGACGCGCAGCATCGTGCTTCCCCAGGAGATATGGGACGGATGCCCGCACAAAAGGCCCGGGTGACCCGTCAATGATCGCGGCCTTTGATGTCCACTACCTTCCGGATGGAAAAGCATCCGCGGCGGCGGTACTCTTCAATGAATATACGGACCGCCATCCATCCCTGGAACATACAATACTCACGGATGTGTCCTCAAGATATATACCGGGGCAGTTCTACAGGCGGGAGATGCCCTGTATCCTCAGGGTGATCGAACAATTCGGCGAAATGCCCCGGGAGATGATCGTTGACGGTTATGTCATGCTCGGTGACAGGCCGGGCCTCGGAAGGCACCTGTTCGACCACTTTGCCGGGAAGGTTTCCGTCATCGGCGTTGCCAAATCGAAATACAAAGGTTCGACCGGGATCGAGGTCTTAAGGGGCAGGAGCGACAGGCCCCTGTATGTGACGGCGGCGGGATCGGACCCCGCTGCGGCCGCGGAAAAGATCAGGGTAATGTACGGTCCCCATCGCTTACCGGCCCTTCTGAAGCGCGTCGACCTTCTTGCGAGGGGAGCGGTTTAAAGTGACCGGCGGGCGGCAGGGTTCTTTTACCGGCGGCAAAACTTATTGAATTTGTCGGGCAGGCCTCCCTGCACGCGTAGCAGGCGAAGCAATCCGGTATTGTCTTTTTGTCGCGTTTCAGAATTGCCCCCATTACAGTCGAAGGGCAGGCGGCGGCGCACTTCTGACAGGCGATGCAGGTTTCGTAATCCACTTTTATCCTGACAAGGCTTATTTTTTCCACAAGCCATCCTGTCAGCCCGAAAGGACAGAAAAGATGGCACCATGGCCGGTAGATGAACAGGCTTGCCAGCAGCAGCATCCCAACGAATGATGCGCCGATAATTCCCAGCTGTGCCGGTTTAAATATCTTGAAGGGATCGATCGGGTCTATGATGTCGAAGCCCCATGCAAAAGCCGCGATGGTGAGTGCGCAAAAGAACGCGACCCGGATGGAATTTGTGACAGCGAAAGGGAGCTTGACCTGTCTGCCGATAGCGGCTTTTTGCCTGCCCGCCTGGTTGGTCCGGAAGATCAGGTCCTGCAGCGTGCCGGCCTGGCAGCCCCAGGCACAAATGAACTTGTTCGCGATGAGCACGATCGCCAAAAAGATAGACAGGGCGATCACGCGGGGAGGGAAGACGGCGCGCGCTTTGCCGTAAAGGTGAATGGCGTCCTTTACCGTGCCCATCGGGCTGGGGTCCGAACCCATCACGACGCCGAATATCAGAACGGACGCCGTGAGCAGGCCGATCCTCAGCCCGGTCACGATCTTCCGCTTTCTCTGCAGGATGAACACGATGAGCAGGAAGATGAACCAGAGGCCGAACTTCAAAGGGATCTTTACCCAGTTCTTGCTGGCGTGCTCCGAGGCCAATGCCAGTTTCTTGTTGACCATGGAGGCGACCTGATCGTCCGTACCGTATTCGCTTAACTTTTTTTCGAGATCGGACCTTGTTTTAAGGCCGAATATCTCTTTCAGCGCCTGGCCCGACAATCCGTTGGCCTGGCCGAACCCGCCGACGGTCATTTCCCTTTCCAGTATGAACTTTTTTGGAATTGGCAGTTGTTCGGGTTTTCCTCCCCAGATCCGGGACGATATCGCGGACAGAACGACGACGAGAGCGATAATAATGGCAAAATATGCTGCCGTTCTTATTTTTAGGTTCTTATTCCCGTTTTGTGTGACCATGGCCTTAATATTATGTATATACTTTTATTTTTTTACATGCAATGTCCCCTGTGCCTGCCCGAAAAAAAATGCTGACGTTCAGTCGAATTTTTTTGAATGAAGGAGCAGGTCCCTCCCGGCCTTCCTTTAAAAAAGGAGGGCCGGGATGTTTCCCTTCTTGCATATATCATCCTTATTTTTATTGCATACTTTTGTTATAATTGTTTTAAAGAAGCAGGTTATCGACAGGGGCCCTTTGGCTGGATGCCGAAATGGTAAGGAATGAGTGGGGGGAGTGCTATGGAGCAACTCACGTATTTGGATTTTGAACTGGAGATACAACGCTCCGGCGACCGCTACGTTGCAAGGGTCATTCACTCGCCGGCCGGTGAAGCGACACAGTACTTCAACCTCCCCTTTTCCCAGGACAAACTCGAAAACCTTGTGCTGAAGCTGGGCAAGGTCCGCAGCAGTACCCGCAGGATCCAATCCGCCGAACTGGAGGCAGCGCGGGAGCTTGGCGGGAAGCTCTTTGACGCGGTTATCGCCGATAACATGCGCGCCTGTTTCAAGAGCAGCTACGATCAGGCCCTTGAAAAGGAAGGCAGGGGCCTGCGGGTCAAGCTTCGCCTTCAAGACGCACCTGAGCTGGCCGATATACCCTGGGAGTACCTTTTCGATCCTTTGACAGACAGGTTCATCGCGCAGTCGAATCTGACCCCGATTGTTCGCTATCTGGCGATCAGTGAAAAGACGCCGCCTCTTGCTGTTAAATTTCCCATAAATATCCTTGTCATGATCTCCAGCCCGCCAGATTACGCCTGCCTTGACGTTCAGCGTGAAAAAACAAAGATGAAGGAAGCCCTCGAAGGGCTCTCCAGAGAAGGCAAGGTACGGCTTGAATTTATGGAATCATCGACCCTTACCGGTCTGGAACGGCGTTTGCGCAGGCAGGATTGCCATGTGTTCCATTATATCGGCCATGGGGGGTTCGATAGAAGAACTGAGGAAGGGGTCCTGGCGCTTGAGGACGACCGCGGACAGTCGTGGCTTGCGGGGGCACACCGTGTAGGGATGGTGCTCCACGATTGCCGGTCCTTACGTCTTGCGGTGTTCAACGCCTGCGAGGGAGCGCGAAACTCTCAGGCTGACCCTTTTGCGGGCCTGGCGGCGAGCGTTGTACGCCAGGGTATACCCGCGGTTGTTGGTATGCAATTTGAGATCACCGACAGTGCCGCGATAATATTCGCCCGGGAATTCTATGGAGCTATCGCGGAAGGATTCCCTGTCGATGCCGCGCTTTCAGAGGCACGAAAGGCGATCTACCTTGCCCCAAACGATGTTGAGTGGGGTACTCCTGTGCTTTATATGCGATCTCCTGATGGCGTACTGTTCACGATTGGCGAAGCATTTTCGGCCGCGCCTCAGGCCGCGCCGCCGGACCGCTCGCACACAGCCCCTGAAGAGGCAGACGGGAGGGGTACCTCGGAGGAGTCCTTCGAAGACGTGCTCCGCGAGTGCCGGAAGGCGGCAGGCCAGGGCGATATGGACGCGCAGTACACTTTGGGCTTGATCTACCGGGAGGGCAAGGTTGTGCCTCAGGATGATAAGGAGTCGGTCAAATGGTACCGCATGGCCGCCGGTCAGGGCCATGCCGTTGCGCAGAACGATCTGGGTTTTATGTACCAGAATGGCCGGGGCGTGACGCGGGATTACAGCGAAGCGGTCAGGTGGTACCGTTTGTCGGCTGACCAGGGTCAAACCCTCGCGCGGTATAATCTTGGATGTGTGTATGAAAACGGATGGGGTGTACCCCGGGACAATAAGGAGGCGGCAAGATGGTACCGTATGGCCGCTGATCAGGGCGACGCGGATGCCCAATATAATCTTGGCCGTATGTATGCAGACGGGATCGGTGTGCCTCGGGATGATAAGGAGTCCGTCAAATGGTACCGCATGGCCGCTAAAAAAGGATCGGACAGAGCTAAAAAGTTTTTAAGAAAAAAAGGACTTCAATGGTGAGCCGTATATTTTCGCGTGTTGACGCCAACGGTTTTTCACGCTCAGACTTTCAAACTGTTTTTAAAGAGCTTCTCCACGATGGGTTTGTCTGCCTCGGGGAAGTTGTAGTTGATCAGCTCCGCCGGTTTTACCCACCGGATCTCATCGTGATCGCTGAGATTGAAAACGCCCGAGATCAGGGTCACCCGGTAGGCCAACAGCTTGACGGTCCATTCGGGAGTGTAGGCGAATATGCTCGAGCAGAAAAGTTCCCCGACCTCAACCTCTATGGAAAGTTCTTCCAGAAGCTCCCGTTTAAGACACTGCTCGGGGGTTTCGCCTTTTTCAAGCGTGCCGCCGGGGAACTCCCAGTTCCCTGCAAAACGCTTTCCCCGCTTTCTTTTGCCGATCAGGACAAGGCCGTCCTTCTCGATCACTCCTGCTGAAACTATCTGTGGGGACTGTTTTTTTATCATCGTCAATAGTTATACTAAGCTGCAAAAGTTAGTATAAAATGACCGACTGAAAAGGACAACAAAAACCGTTTCTGCTTTCCTTTTCAAAAGCTCAGATATTTTCAAAAAGCGCCTGCATGCGCGTCCGGATCATCGCGCGGTCGCTTTCTGTGAAGTCTGTCTCCACCTTAAGGAAGGAGAGGCCGTGTTTGCCCCGCACGTGCTCTTCGATCCTGTACGATTCGACATTGTAGGAGTGACATGCCTGAAGGATGACGTCGATGACCGCGTCGGGCCTGAAACGGTCGATCATCGCGTCGAGCATGTCGAAGCGCCGCTGGTTAGGGGTCATGCAGGAGCAGGGTATCTTCAGGTATGCACGTGCCAGCGCGGAAACGGGATCGCCGGTATCTTCGTCGATCACGATCGAATAACCTTTCATGCCGCTGCACGCCTCCATGGCGACGACGACTCCTCCCGCTTCCTCAATGGCCTTGAAGACCTTCAGGGCGTCCCCCCCTACGGGACAACCGCTCACAAGGACACGGGGCGCCCCGGTGTTTCCGACGAATTCTCCTTTGCTGAGGCGCTGGTCGAGCTTTACCCTGATGCCGTCAAGCAGATGCTTCAGTTCCCCGCTGTTTGACACATATTCGAGGCCGAACACATCATTCAATTCGTTCCAGCTGATCAGCGGCGGGTTGTGTGCCATATAACCGAAGAGATCGTTCATGAGGCGGTTCTTGTAATTGGTCTCCTTGATCTCCGCTTCGATGCGGTCGTCAGATATTTCCGAGCCGAAGGTCTTTTCCAGGAAGGTCTTCAGTTTGCCGACCATGGTCGTCCAGGCCGTGAGGGCCTCCTTTTCTTCCGGTATCTGCGGCAGGTCCATAACGTGCGTGGGTTTTATGTGCCCGATAAGCTCGAACATCTTTTTCTTTCCGTCGCAGGTAGTTTCACCGATGATCGCTTCGGAAAGGGCGTAATAGGGGCAGGTGTCTGTCTTTATGAAGCCGAAGCTCGACTTGATGAGGGGGCAGAGGTTGGAAGGCAGGACCGTCTCGGCCTCAGGTATGGTTTTTCTGGAAAAAGCGCAGAGAAAGACAGGTGTCGCGCCGATCGCGCGGACGATCTCCACGGGAGCGTAGCCGCAGTACATGCCGACAACACGCGACCCGGCGTTCCTCTTTTCGATGACAGAATCCAGCACCCTTTCGTTCGGGTTATCAGTGTATTTATCGTTGATAAGTGGTTCCATGACTTGCCAAGCTCCTTAACAATTTCATCTGGCCTGGCACAATGGACCATGTCGCCAGATGTCGAAGAAAAATATTCTAACATCTGCAGCATCAATTAGTAAAATAGCTATTATGAATGAATAACAAGAACAATATTGTTTTTTGATATGAGCAAAGACAGCTTCTGGCGGGCAGTTCCGATGGCGGGGATCCAGGGCGTGTCTGCCCCGGTCAGGCAAATTGGCGAGATAGTTAATGATATTTTTACCGGAAAAGTGTATACTAAGCACACGGTCGATTTAAGATTATTAACTCTTCAGCTACTCGCAGGGTCGGCCGGTACGGAATACAATCTCCTTTATATTCCTGACAGATCACCAGCGAACCGACATAAAGGAAGTGAGACATGGCAACTGTTGCAGAGTTCATCGAGCTGAGAAAAAGCATTGAAACGCTCGCGGGGCAGATCATCGTATTTGTTGAGCACAAGGCGGTTCAGGATTCAAGACAGCACCTTGATGAAGCAAACCGTCAACTGGAAACGCTCAAGACCATGGTTTCCAACGACGTACAGGTGGTGGTGGCCGAACGTCTTACCAGGCAGCTCACCGGCCTTGGAACGAAAGTTGAGACATTGGCGGCAAAAATGCCCGCAAGAAAGACAGCGGCAAAAAAGAAACAGTCGAAGAAGGACTGAGTTTTTTCAAGGACCTGCAGCGGCGTGCTTGCGTAAAACAGTTTTTGGCAGCATTTCGCCGTATGCGGATGCGTGGAGGCGTCCAGTGAAAGAACTTTATGCTGATAGCATTGAATTACAAGGGGATCAGCGGTCGCCGGAAAAAGGTGCCGCCCAAAACCTTTTGAGCCCGGTGCGCGGAAAAAAGAGGCGCGTCGAGGGTCTGGCCGATGATGTCACCCGACAGCTGATGGTAAAACAGCGCGAGATGATGGCAAACGAATTTGAACAATACTATATCAACAAGAGCCTTCCCATAGAAGTGGAGCTGAGCGGCCCGGATAAAAAATACATAAGCTTGCTCTCCGTGTTATTTTGCAGTGATACCGTTAGCAGGATCGCGGAAAAGACCAACCTTTTTTACTGTCTCAGAGAGGCCGGCTTCGAGAAAGTGGCCCTGGGGAACAGCGATGAGAAATCCTGGGTATACGATCTGAAGAACACATAACGGCATGCGGGGCCGACATGTAACGGCAGGCCCCGATCACGCCGAATACCTGCATCATGTCCTTGATCTGCTCGGAGCGAGTCCGGGCAGTTTGTTTTCGTAGACCTTCCGGAAGTGAAACCCGTAGACCATATAGGTTATAGCCATGGGTAAAAGCAGGGGCCGCCTGAAGATCGACCACAGGACAAGCTTCCAGTAATACGCCCGCGCCTTATCCTTGATACCGAGAATAACGAGGGTTTTGAAAGGCGCATCCAGGTAATGGTAATTGTACCGGACATGCCTGAAATGGAAATGCCATTTTCTTTTTTCCAGGGGTTTGTATTCTTTCAGGAACGCCTTTACGCGCTCGTAATATGTCTTCGGTGAATAGATGCCGCTGAGCACCTCTTTATAGCCCTCGACAAGCTTGTCATAGCCCATTTTGGGGATGATGTTCGTTGAAAAGTCGGTGTTGTCACCGGTGATGTCGCGTGTCAGTCTGCCTTCGCTATGGAGCCTTGTGTAGAGAGAACTGCCGCTTGGCGCATTGAGCATGCCCACCATTGCGGTCACGATCCTGCTTTCCTGAATGAATTTTATCTGTCTTTCAAATATATCTGGGGCGTCATGGTCGAAGCCCACAATGAAACCTCCGCGGACACGCAGGCCGTACTGCTGGATCAATTTAACGCTGGTGAGGAGATCACGGTTGGTGTTTTGGAACTTGTTGCACTCTCTCAGAGATTCATCGTCGGGGGTCTCTATACCGACAAAAACACCTTCGAAACCCGCCCGGATCATCTGCCGTATCAGATCCTCGTCATCGGCAAGATTGATCGATGCCTCTGTCGCAAAGTCGAAGGGGTACCTTCTTTTTTTCATCCAGTCGATCATGGCGGGCAGGACATCGGTTTTAAGCTTTTTCTTGTTACCGATAAAATTATCGTCAACGAAAAAGACGCTGCCTCTCCATCCGGCTTTGAAAAGGGTCTCCAATTCGTTTATTACCTGACCGGTGGTTTTGGTTCGCGTCTTGCGGCCGTACAGTGTGGTGATATCACAGAACTCGCAGCTGAAAGGACATCCGCGGGAATATTGAATGTTCATGGAATGATACCTGTTCATTTTTGCAAGTTTCCACAAGGGGGCCGGTGTTTTGTCCAGATCGGGAAAATCCTTTGAGGAGTAAAGATGGGTCGCCTTTCCCAGCTCAAGGTCGTTGAGGAAAGGCAAAAGGGTGATCTCGGCTTCATTGAGCACCAGGTGGTCCACATCTGGATAATTATGAGGGGCTGCGGTGAACAGCGGGCCGCCGGCCACCATCTTTATCCCCATGGTCTTGCATCGGTCGATGACCTCTCTCGCGGATATTTGCTGAACGGCCATTGCGCCTATAAAGACGTAATCGGCCCAGCGCAGGTCCCTGTCTTTCAGCGGCATCGTGTTCATATCAACAAGCTTCTTCTCCCAGGCACCGGGAAGCATGGCTGCTATGGTGAGCAGGCCCAGGGGAGGGTGGAGAGCTTTTTTGGATATGAATTTCAGGGCATGTTTAAAACTCCAGAAGGTGTCCGGGTACTCGGGATAAACGAGAAGAATTTTCATTGATCTGTCCTTGTCTCATCAACGTTGCAGGTCTTGCGGCAGGTTCGGGAAAAGATCTTGCCGCGCAAGCCTGTTTCTTGTGCTGTGTGTACTTTTCCGTTAGATGGAATGTAAGGACTTTTTTGATGCTACATTCGACAACGGGGGATCATGCAGAAAGATACCTGGGGGGTCCGTTTTTTAAAAGCTATCAATTCGTTGTAGTAATTATAGCAACTTGATCCATATAAGTCAAAAACAAAAAAAGGCCGCAAAGGGTGGAGAGGGCGTGAGACAGGTTTATGGTTTGTATGGTTTATCTGGTTTATCTGGTTTATCTGGTTTGTATGGTTATAATAACTAAAGAAACTGAAGAAACTATAGAAACTGGAGAAACCGTTTTTGGGTTTGTATGGTTTATCTGGTTTGTATGGTTATAATAACTAAAGAAACTGAAGAAACTATAGAAACTGGAGAAACCGTTTTTGGGTTTGTGCGGTTTGTATTTGAGCGATCGAGTTGCTTTTTAAAGTTTGTCTGCGTCCATCCGGGGCGAAAAAGGTCTTTTCTGTCACCCGTAAACCTGTCTTTTTGGTGGTAATTATAGCAGATTTGGTTTATCTTAACTTTATTGTCTTGTAGATAATGCCACTTATCCGCAGGTGAAATTCAACATATGAAGAAACGTTACCTACCGGTCGTTTTTGCCGATATTTTTTTGACGTTCATTTCCGTTCTTTTTGCGGGAATGCTGCGTTACGGCGTGCCCCAATTTAACTACCAGTATCTCTCGCTGGTCCTTCCCTTCATGCTGGCCGCGATGATCTTGAGGCCGGTCATCTTTGCCGTTGCAGGCGTGTACAGGAGAATATGGCGCTATTCCACCACGCCGGACTTTTTGGTCCTTGTGGGGGCAGTCATGGGCGGCACGGTAGTGCTGCTTGCCGTCTCTCATTTCGTGTTCATACCCATATGGGAACAATCCTTTACACCTCCCGCGGTCCTCATAGAGGGGCTCTTTAATCTCGCCCTTGTCGTCCTGTTCAGGTTCCTCATAAAGGAGACGGAGCATTATGAAGGCGACATCAACTGGAAAAAGGCGGGCATTAACCCCAGGCGCAATGTTCTCATTGTCGGGGCAGGAGACGCCGGCGTCCACACCTTCATGGAGATAGAGGAAAACCCCCATCTCGGGATGCGCGCCGCGGCCTTCATCGATGACGACCCGGCCAAGATCGGCAGGAAGACCCAGGGATTGCACGTTTTCGGTCCCATCATAGGCATCGCCGAGGTCGTCAGGAAGCGCAGGATCGAAGAGGTGATCATCGCCATCCCCAACGCCCCCCAGCAGACCATCATGAACATCCAGGCCATGTGCCGGGAGATACCCGTGCCCTTCAGGGCCGTGCCCTATTTCGGCCAGTTCCTGGACGGCGGGGAAGGGCCGGTGGGCATACCATCCTCACCGCTCAAGATCCCCATGTCGATGCCGGACATCACCGCCGAAGAGATACAGGCCGTGGTGCGCGTCATGCAGTCGCGCAACCTGAGCATCGGTTCCAGGACCATCGAATTTGAGGATCTCATAGCCGATGTGGCACAGGCCAAACATGCCGTTGCGGTGACAAGCGGGACCAGCGCGCTCCACCTGTGTATGGTGGCCTCCGGTATCGGCCCGGGCGACGAGGTCATCACAACGCCTTTCAGCTTCATCGCATCGGCCAATTGCATCCTCTTCGAGAAAGGGACGCCTGTCTTTGTTGATATCGATCCCGTGACGCTCAATATGGACCCCGCGAAGGTCGAGGCGGCCATCACCGAAAGGACGAAGGCCATCATTGTCGTCCACGTCTTCGGCCAGCCCGCCGATATGGATCCCATCATGGCCATAGCCGCGAAGCACAACATCATTGTCATCGAGGACGCCTGTGAGGCCATCGGCGCCGATTACAAAGGCCGCCGCGTCGGAGCCATAGGCAGGGCGGGGACCTTCGCGTTTTACCCCAACAAGCAGATGACAACGGGCGAAGGAGCGGCGCTGGTCACGAACGACGAGGAATGGGCGAACCTTTTCCGGAGCCTTCGCAACCAGGGAAGGGACAAGTTCGACGGATGGCTCAACCATTCCCGGCTGGGATACAATTACCGCATGTCGGAACTGAACGCCGCCGTTGGTGTGGTCCAGCTTAAAAGGCTCGACGAACTGCTGAGGAAGCGCAACGAGGTTGCCGGCGCCTATTCGAAAGCGCTTTCTTCCATAGAGCAGCTCAGCCCCCTCGAGATAGCGCCCACCACCACCCGCATGAGTTGGTTTGTCTATGTGGTCCGGCTGCAGGAAGGCATAGCGCGGGACGAGGTCATCACCAGGATGGAAAAGCGGGGGATCCCGGCAAGGCCGTATTTTTCCCCCATCCATCTGCAGCCTTTTTACCGCCAGAGGTTCGGGTTCGAGCCGGGGGCTTTCCCGGAGGCCGAAAGGGCCGGTGAGTCCATCATCGCCCTGCCATTCCACAATAATATGAAGGTCGAGGAAATAGATGTCGTCTGCAGGGCCTTGAAGGATGTAATAGCACAGATGGGGAAGACGGCAAAATGAGCATGAAGGATAAGAACGCGATGATGCTTGCCACCAACGCTCCTTACCGCTTTGTCCGCGGCAGGGTGCGTCTTATAGCCGAGCTCGGCGTCGGCGTTGAGATCTATTTCAACAATGACACCATAGAAGAGGCCGACGGGAAGGAAGTGGAGGAAACCGGGAAGATCCTCCGCGAAGAGGGCATCCGGTGCAGCGTGCACGCCCCCTTCATGGATCTGAGCCCCGGCGGTCTCGACCGCGCCGTCCGGAAGGTCACGAAGGACAAGCTGAAAAAGGCCGTAGAGATGGCAAATATTCTGGGCGCCGCCGGCTGTGTCTGCCATCCCGGTTATGACAGATGGCGCTTTGACGACTATCTCCAGATATGGATAGACGGGAGCATCGATACATGGACGGAGGTGCTTGCCGCGGCAGGGGAACGCCTCCCCGTCATGCTGGAGAACATATTTGAAGAGGAGCCGACGAGCTTTATAGAACTTTTCGGCCGTTTCGAAGGGAAAAATCTCTTTTACTGCTTCGATGCCGGCCACTTCAACCTTTTCTCGAAAGTGCCCCTCGACCGGTGGCTCGTGCCGCTGCGCGGGCGCTTAAGGGAAATGCACCTGCACGACAATCACGGAAAAAAGGACGACCACCTGCCCATAGGGCGGGGCACGTTCCCCTTCAGGGAACTCAAGGGGTTTCTCGTGCAGCACGAAGGCGAGATCATATTGACCGCCGAGATACATGAAGAGTCCCATGCTGTCGAAGGGGTAAAAAACCTAAAGGAGTTTGTGTCATAACATGGCCCACCGAATAGAGATCTCATACAAGGAAGGCCTCCTGGACGTCCCGGGAGAAAAGCTGAAAAAAAGGATAAAGTCCGACCTCGCCATTGATGTGGAGGCCGCTCGCGTTGTCGATGTTTTCACTGTTGACGCGGTTGTGGGACAGGACATCCTGACGGTCCTCAAGGACGATGCCTTTGTGGATCCCATTATCCAGAAGGGCCTCATCGGTGAAGCCACCATGTTTGACGCCGACTGGGTTGTCGAGGTGGGCTACAAACCCGGTGTCACCGATAACGTGGGGAGGACCGCGAAGGAGGTCATCGAGGCGATGGCCGGCAGGCCTTTCGATAACGGCGAGGCGGTCTACAACTCGAAGATGTATTTCTTGAAAGGCTCCCTTACGGAGGACGATGTCCACCGGATATCCGAGGACATCCTCGCGAACATCCTCATAAACCGCTACACGGTCAAGGACATGGGCCGCTACCGGGCGGAAGGCGGCATGGGGGTCTACGTGCCGAAGGTGACCATCGAGGCCGAGCCTGCGGCGGAGAGGATCGACGTGGTGTCCATGCCGATAGACGAGCTGATGCGCGTCAACAGGGAGCGCACCTGGGCCCTTTCAAAGGACGAGCTCATGGCGGTGCAGGCCTATTTCTCCGACCCCGCCGTCATCGAGGCGCGAAGATCGGTGGGCCTTGACGGGCGGCCCACGGACGTGGAGATCGAGGCCATAGCCCAGACCTGGTCGGAGCACTGCAAGCACAAGATATTCAACGCCCTCATCGATTATGAAGAAGACGGCCGGACCGAGGCCATCGACAGCCTCTTCAAGACCTATATCGTGGGATCCACCGAGGAGATCCGCCGTAAAAAGGGCAGGAACGATTTTTGCCTCTCCGTTTTCAAGGACAATGCCGGGGTCATCAAGTTCAACCGGCGCCACAACCTCGCCTTCAAGGTGGAGACGCACAACACTCCATCGGCCCTGGACCCATACGGCGGCGCCCTGACGGGCATTGTCGGCGTCAACCGCGACCCCTTCGGGACAGGAAAGGGCGCGAGGCTTGCCTTCAACACCGATGTCTTCTGCTTTGCCGACCCGAGCTATCACGGCGAGATACCTCCCAGGCTGCTCCATCCCAAGAGGGTGCTGGAAGGCGTCCGTGAGGGCGTGGAGCACGGCGGCAACAAGAGCGGCATCCCCACGGTCAACGGCTCTCTCGTGTTCGACGAGAATTATCTCGGCAAGCCCCTCGTGTTCTGCGGCACCTGCGGCATCATGCCCGCAAAGATACGCGGCGAGGCGTCCCATCTCAAGCGTGCCAACGTCGGCGACCATATCGTCATGGTGGGCGGCAGGATAGGCAAGGACGGCATACACGGCGCCACCTTTTCTTCGGAGGAGCTCTCAGAGGTCTCCCCGACCAGCGCCGTCCAGATAGGCGACCCCATCACCCAGAAAAGGATGACAGACTTTCTGCTCATCGCCAGGGACCGGGGTCTGTACAGCTCCATCACCGACAACGGCGCCGGCGGCCTGTCATCATCGATAGGCGAGATGGCCACCGATACCAACGGGTGCATCATGCACCTCGAGCGCGCCCCGCTGAAATACCACGGGCTTGCCCCCTGGGAGATACTCCTTTCCGAGGCCCAGGAGAGGATGACCGTGGCCGTGCCGCCGGACAAGCTCGATAGGTTCCTGAAACTGTCGAAGAAGATGAACGTCTCCTCCACGGTACTGGGAGAGTTTACGGACAGCGGCAGGTTCCATGTCCTCTATGACGGAAAGACGGTGGGTTACCTCTCCATGGATTTCCTCCACGAAGGCCTGCCGAAGATGCATCTCAAGGCGAAATGGGAGCGCAGGATAGTCGATGAAGAGCCGCTTTCAGAGCCGGCTGATTATGCCGGGGCCCTCGCTTCGGTCCTTCGCCGCTGGAATGTGTGCAGCAAGGAGTACGTCGTGCGGCAGTACGATCACGAGGTGCAGGGTTCCAGCGTGGCGAAGCCCCTGACGGGAAAGAACAACGACGGGCCGGGGAACGCGGGCGTCGTCCGTCCGGACCTGACGGGAAACAACGGTGTTGTGATCAGCCACGGCATCTGCCCCAAGTACAGCCGGTTCGACACGTACAACATGGTGGCCTGTGCCATAGACGAGGCGATCAGGAACAACATCGCCGCGGGCGGTTCCTTGAAGAGGATGGCGCTGCTCGACAATTTCTGCTGGTCCGATCCGGTCCTGTCGGAGAAGAACCCCGAGGGGCCTTACAAACTTGCCCAGCTGGTGCGCGCCAACAGGGCGCTCTACGACTACACGACGCTCTTCGGCACGCCCTGCATATCGGGGAAGGATAGCATGAAGAACGACTACATGCATAACGAGATCAAGATCTCCGTGCCCCAGACGGTCCTCGTTTCGTGCATCTCCGTTATCGATGACGTGGAAAAGATCGTTACCATGGATATGAAGGAAGAGGGCGATCTCATCATTGTCCTCGGCAGGACCTACGGCGAGCTCGGCGGCAGCGAGTACTTTTCGCAGTTCGGGCGCGTCGGCAACATCGCCCCGCGCGTGCGCGGCCCTCAGGCAAAGAAGACATTCCAATGCCTTGAGAAGGCGATAAAGGCGGGGATCATCAGGTCATGCCATGACATCTCAGACGGCGGGCTGGCATGCTGTCTCGCGGAGAGCGCCTTCGCCGGTGATATGGGCATCGAGGCGGACCTGGCATTGGTCCCTCACTCCGGGGTCTTCAGGGACGACATGCTCCTCTTCTCGGAATCCGCAAGCCGTTTCGTGGTGACGATAAAAGAGGCAGACCTGGACGCGTTCGATAAGACGTTCAAATCGGTCCCGTACGGAGTGACAGGCAAGGTGAAGGCATCGGACAGGTTCATCGTGAAAGGGCTCGAAGGGAATACGATCATAGATACCGACATAAACTCCTTGAAAGCCGCCTGGCAGGCCCCCTTCAAGGAACTGTTTTAAAGACAGTTCCAAAGTTTGAGAAGCGTTTGAATGTTTGTGAACCGTTTTAAGAACAAAGGAGAATACTTGTTTCTTTTGGATCGTTTCATAAACTCTCAAACCGTTCTTTTACCGCAGATGAACGCAGATAACTTCGGATGATGAGACAAGATGGATATATATTTTGTGGCCTCCATTGGGATAGATCTGCAATGGAGTCCACACTCCATCGCACCTTCGGTGCGGGAGAAGGACCTGCTTCGTGCTTGCATGACAGGTGGTACCCTTTCACATGAAACTTTCGATATTATCGATATGCAGGAGAATTACTTCTGCGCTGCAAAGCGCATGGAAGTTTTGCAGGATATGCCGCCCTATCCCATATCCTGCAAAAAGGTCATCCCCATCCGAAGTTATCTGCGTTTATCCGCGTTCATCTGCGGTGAAAAAAGGTTTCTCCGGTTTCTATAGTTTCTTAGGTTTCTCAAGTTTCTTTGGTTGTTTGAGCCAGGCAAACAAGAAAACCGTTCTTATGTTTCATAACCCATAACCATATCTCTTATGAAAAACGACCAGGATCAAACCGAAAACATTCCCACCCCAAAAGAGAGAATTGAAGAACTTGAGCGGTTGGTGCGCGATCTCGAACAGGAAAAGGAAAAGCTGCGGGAAAGCGAGCGGCTCTTCCGCCTGATCGCCGACTACACCCGCGACTGCGAACACTGGTTCGGGCCTGATGGAAAGCTCAAATGGGTGAACCCTTCCATACTGGACCTGACGGGGTATTCCGTCGACGAGTGCATGAACATGGACGGCTACCCCTTTCCGCTCATCTTTGAGGCCGACAGGGAAAAGGTGTCCCAATATTTCGATGCAGCCCTGAAGAACATGACCAGGAACGACTTGGAATTCCGCGTCCGGTGCAAGGACGGGACTGTAAAATGGGTCGCCATCTCCTTCCAGCCCATCTACGATGACAGGGGAGAGAACCTCGGCCATCGATCGAGCGTCCGCGACATCACCGACCGAAAGCTCATAGATGAGGCGCTGCAGCGTTCGGAGATGAAGTTCCACACGCTCTACGACGCGACCAGCGACGCTGTGATGCTCCTTGATAAGAGCGGTTTTTTCGACTGCAACAAGGCGGCCCTGGAGGTCTTCGGCTGTCCGGACCGTGAAACGTTCTGTTCCATGCACCCCGCCGATCTGTCTTTTTCCCCGCCGGTCCAGCCTTGCGGCACCGATTCGATGTCCCTGGGCAAACGGTACATAAGTGAGGCGTATGAGAAGGGCATGCGAAACTTCGAGTGGGTACACAGGCGGTTCGACACCGGCGAGACCTTCCCTGCCGACGTGCTCCTCACCGCCATGGAATTAGACGGCAAGCATGCCCTGCAGGCCGTCGTCCGCGACATCACCGACCGAAAGCGTGTCGAGCAGGCCCTCCTGGAGAGCGAGAGCCGCTTCCGTCTGCTCGCCGAGAACGCCCGGGACATGATATTCAGGCTCTCTTTGAACGACGGCAGGTTTGAATATGTGAGCCCCTCCGTATACGATATCACCGGGTACACACCCGAGGAATGCTACAATGGCACCATGCAATACAATGAGCTGCTCCACCCCGATTTTAGGGGGTTCTTCAACGGGCTGCTGGAAAAGATCTTCAAGGGAGAAGCACCGCCGCCTTTCTATGAATACAAGATCCTCCACAGGGAGAAAGGCGAAAGATGGCTGCACGAGCGATGCGTGGTGGTCCGCGACGGGAACGGGGCGCCGGTCGCGGTTGAAGGGATAGCCACGGACGTCACCGACCGAAAGCGTGTCGAGGAAGCCCTCTTGGAGAGCGAAAAGCGCTTCCGCAGGCTCGCCGAGAACGCCCGGGACATGATATTCCGTATATCCCTGCTCGACGGCAGGTACGAATACGTGAGCCCGGCCGCGTATGAGATCACCGGCTACACACCGGAAGAACACTACAACGGCACCGTTGACATAAGCAAGGCGATCCACCCTGATTTCAGGGGGTTTTTCAACGAACACTGGGAGAAACTCCAAAAGGGAGAAGCGCCGCCGCCTTTCTATGAATACAAGATCATCCACAGGGACGGCGGTGAGAGGTGGTTTCGCCAGAGCAACGCCCTGATCCGGGATGAGAACGGGTCGCCTGTGGCACTCGAAGGGATAGTTACCGACATTACCGAGGGAAAAGAAGCGGAAGAGAAACTGGCCAGGAGCGAGGCCCGATTCCGCAGCTATTTTGAGCTCCCCCTCGTGGGCATCGCCATCACGTCCTCGGAAAAGGGCTGGCTCGAGATAAACGACAGACTGTGCGAGATGCTGGGCTACTCGCGGGAGGAGCTTGTCCGCATGACCTGGCTTGAAGTGACGCATCCCGATGACCGTGCCGCCGATGTAAGGCAATTCGAGCAGGTCCTTGCGGGTGAGATCGACAGCTATACCATGGACAAGCGGTTCATCCGCAAGAAAGGGGAGGTGATCTGGACGAGCCTCTCCGTCAGGAGCATGCGGAAACCCGACGGCGCGGTTGACTACGTCATTGCCCTTCTGCAGGACATCACCTACCGTAAAAGGATGGAAGAGGAGCTGAAGATGCACCGCGACCACCTCGGTGAACTGGTGGCCCAGCGCACCGAGCAGATCCGTCAGGAGGTGGGCAGGAGGAAGGAGAGAGAAGAGCAGTACCAGGCCATTGTGGAGTCAATAAGGGAGTGGGTGTGGGAAACGAACGCCGATTTTATGCACACCTTCCTGAGCCCCAGGATAAAGGAAGTCCTCGGCTACGAACCGGAAGAGCTTATCGGCAAGAGCCCCGCAGCCATCATGCCCCCCGAAGAGGTGGAAAGGGTGACGCCCCTGATCAGGGAGATCGTGTCCCGGAGCGACCAGTTCAGGTCCTTCGGGAACGTGTGCTACCACAAGGACGGGCACCTGGTGCACATCGAGGCCAACGGGCGCCCCTTCTTTGATGAGAACGGCACCCTCCTGGGTTACCGCGGCAGCTGCAATGACGTCACCGAGCGGAAGAAGGCCATGGACGAGCTGAAGGAAAGGGAGCTGGAGCTGCTCATCAAGTCAAAGACCTTGAGCGAGGTCAACGCCGCCCTCGGGGTCCTGCTCAGGCAGAGGGTGAAGGACAGGGAGGATCTGGAGAACAAGCTTGTTTCCAACATCAGGGAGATGGTCCTGCCCTATATCAATAAAATACAAGACAGCCGGCCGGACCCTGAGCACAGGACCTATCTCGATATCGTCACGACGAACCTCAACGAGATAATCTCGCCCTTCCTGGGCAGGGTGAAGCAGCTCAACTTCACACCCAGGGAGATCGAGGTGTCCACGTTCATCAAGGAAGGCAGGACGACCAAGGAAATAGCGCAGCTGATGGGCGTGGCGACAAGCGCCGTCGACTCCCACCGCGACAACATCAGGAAGAAGCTGGGCCTGAACAAGAAAAAAGCCAACCTCCGCTCCCACCTCCTTTCACTGAAGTAAAGACGGCTTGAACCGCTTGAATGCTTGAACCGCTTGAACGGAAAGATTCTAATATCTTTGGTTGTTAACCAGATGAACGCGGATGAACGCGGATAAAGAAATGATGAACGCAGATGGGGAAGATATTTGTCGGCTGTATTGGGATAAGACGTCAATACAGCCGACACTCCATGCCCCTTTCGGGGCAGAAGTACCTCAATCCCGCATGCGTGGGAGACCTCTGATGTCAACGGGCACACTCATCTCATATACCACGATCAGGCCCTTCTCCCGCATCGAAGATGCGTGAGAGTTTTGCAGGATATGACGCTCTATCCCATATCCTGCAAAAAAGATCATCCCCATCAGATCTTATCTGCGTTCATCTGCGTACATCCGCGGTGATAAAAAAAGTTTCAAAGTTTATGAGGCGTTTGACAGTTTGTGAAGCGGAACAGCAAACAGATTCCTTCCCCTAAGGAGAATGCTTTTTCTTTTGGATCGTTTCATAAACTCTCAAACATTAAACTCTGAAACTGTTTTTTTATCTCACACCCGCTTCACCCTTCGGGTTTCGCTCGAGCCCACAGAGTCGCAGAGGAGACCTGAAAAGAATTGCGGCCAGATCCCGAAGCCTGCCGGGATCAGTCCGCAGTCCGATCGCCCTTTATCGGGCGATGGTGAAGCGACTATGTACAACCTTCTTACCGTATATCCGTCAGGTGTGATGTGACGATGCAAAGGTTTTTTTACTATCCCGCTTCGAACAAGTTCAGAAGAGCGGGATCGAGAATGCCCCCTGGCCTTGGAAGGCTTCGAGGGCAGGGGGCGATAGGTTTCTCTCTGAGTCCTCCGCGGGCTCCAGTGAGGAGTGAAACGACGAGCGGGCGTGAGACAGAAAGACAGCTTGAACCGCTTAAGTGCTTGAACTGCTTGAGTGGAAAAGATTCTGCTCTCTTTGTTTGTTAACCATACAAACAATACAAACCATACAAACTGGCCTATGATGACTTTAGTGGACACCAAGGTTGCGGTATAATAACCGGATGGAGGTGTCAACATGGAAAGAGCCCCCAAGAGGGTGTACACAAAGGAGTTCAAGGAAGAAGTGGTCAAGA